>Ga0209700_103539_pt1 | contig 29707 bp, 13 predicted proteins | sample SiratroredBW_FD_187528 | JGI IMG/M metagenome (GOLD analysis project Ga0209700, IMG submission 187528) | Root nodule microbial communities of legume samples collected from California, USA - Siratro red BW (SPAdes) (version 2) | ecosystem: Host-associated > Plants > Roots > Nodule | place: USA...
ATATATATATATATATATATATATATTATTAAAATGAATTATTGAGCTACAATTTTTTTAAAGCTGTTCTAGTTTCATTTTGTATTAAAAAAACAGCTTTAATAATAAAGATATAATATGTTGAATACAGAATTACTTTAGTTTTTATTTAGTAAAATTAGTAAACTATGACATATAAAGATACAATTAAAATAACGTGATTCATTTTAATTTTTTTAATAAAAAATTTTCAAATTTTTGTGATATATTATTCTTCTATAATTTTTATGAATATAAAGAAAGAAAATGTGTCATTCATACATCTATTTAAATAAAAATATGTTATAGGATCTAAATTATAAACGAGTTGTTCTTTATTTAAGGTTGTATTTTATTCTCGTTAATCCTCTAACTTTAATTACGATGTTGTCAATTAGATAAAGTGTGGATGTGGTCTAATATATATTTTTTTTCTTTCCTTACATTTATTCTTACCAAGTTACAATGTTTAGCTTTGAAATATTTAATTTAAACACTTCTATGAACATGTTTCCTATATTATATAGATAGATGTTCATCGTTAAAACGTTGTCTATTACAATAAACAATAAGAATTCTACATTATGGACAATTTTTTTAAGATTAAAAAACGAATAAGATTAATGGCTATCATCATTAGATGATATCTCTGCAATATCATTTTTTTTTTTTTACAATAATGTGTGATTGTATGTTTTCCGTGTGTATTATGTTTATTTTTAGTTTTCTTTAATTTTATCTAGTCTGCTCAGTGTTATGATAATTGTAATTTTCTATAAATATTATTATCTATTACCCAATTTAAAATCCTAAGAACTACATGTTCTATCCATTCCTACCCACGAATAATATGATACAAATAATAATATAATGAAGCCCAATAAAAACATACACGTGATAAGGGATCTAAGTACAGTATAACTAATTTACAAACTACGGAAAAAGTGAGGAGGACTAGAATGGGCCAAAGGCCCAAGAGGCTAAAAAATTATACATGCTAGAAGGGTAGGGGGAGAGACAATGTGTGAAATGTAAGTTCTCATCTCCTCTGTTATTCAGTTCTTCATTCTCTCATCTGCTTCTAATTTCTTCCAGCATCATTCCTTATTGTTGATTCTTATTTTCAGATCATATCAAAGATTCACAAAAAAGATCAAATACTAGTTGCTATAATACTTTTGTTATTTCTTAGTTGTTGTTATATGCAATATTGCACACATACGTTTCTTGGTATTTCCTGTTGATTTAAGATACAGAGCTTATCATTGGTGCTTTCATCGAGTTACTTTATGGTTGACAACACAAGGATGAAAGAGGTGCAAGGAGAACTGAAATGCGTTTCGTAGGCTCTAGGTTTACATCATTATCGATTTATGCAAAATGGATCAACAATTTGAGAAGATTGATCAACATTTGCAGGAGTTGCACCAACTATTCCTCAAATCTCAGAAGGACTCTCCAATACAGCCTTTCACTTCAATTGTTTCCCATCCTCGCTCTATAAAGTTGGATTTTTCATGGTTCACTGGTGATGATGACGCAATGACTTGGTTGTACAAGGCTGAAAAGTTTTTTCACATTATACAACACTCCCGATGATCAAAAAGTGGTCATTGCTTCTATTCATTTTGAAGGAAAAGTCTTACCATGGTTTCAACTACTAGAAAAAGCACACTAAGTACCTAATTGGCCATAGTTGCCCACTACCATTCAAATCCAGTGTGACCCTTCTCAATTTGATAATCCTCGTTCGGATCTGTTCAAGCTAAAACAATCCTCTACAATGACAGACTATTATGCTTCCTTCACTGAGTTAGCTAATCAATCATATGGGTTAGATGATTCTGTATTGCTTGATTGTTTTATTAGTGGATTAATACCTGAATTGAAGCGTGAAGTGATATCCCGAGCCCCCCACTCATTACTCCAGGCTGTGTCATTTGCTAAACTCTTTGAGGAAAAATTTCTCCCATCATTCGTAGCTCCTAAACACAATTTTCCTTATCTCCCAGCTGAATCACTTACACAAAATACTTCTAAACTTTCATTAACAGCAAACACAAACAACTTATAAACACAAACCTGCCATCATTACTTCCCACACCACCAAAACCCAACAACTTAAAGCGTTTAACCCCAACTGACATTCAATTCTGTTGAGAAAATGGGATTTGTTTTACTTGTGATGAGAAGTATTACCCTACTCATCCGTGTGCTAATAAACACTATTTCTTAATCTAATGTGAGGATGAAATACTCCCGGAGCGAGACCCAAATGTACAAAGCCGACATATTGTCCAAAATCAGTCTGAGGAATTTGATCAGACACCTCATTTATCATACAATGCTATGAAAAGTACCACGGTGAGAGGTACAATTAGATTCACGGGATTTATCCAGGGCCATAAGATTCAAATCATTATTGATGGAAGGAGTTCTGATAATTTCATCCAACCTAGAGTGACCAGATTTCTACATCTACCCATCTATCAAACCCCACGATTAAAAGTGTTGGTGGGCAATGGAGAGCAATTGGAATGTGAAAGTGAAGTCCAAAATATCCCACTGCAAATCCAGGGTCATTCTTTGTATATTTCAGCATACGTTCTACTTATAGCTGCAACTAAATTGGTTCTTGGTAGTCAATGGTTGACAACTTTGGATACTCATTTAGTGAATTATAAATAGCAATTCCTTACTTTTTACATCAATGGAGAACTTATCACTTTACATGGAGAAACCTCAAATATGCCTAGCCTAGCTTAGTTCCATCAACTTACCCGCTTACAAGCCACAGGCTCTATAGCAAAATTATATGTCATTCAAATTCAAACACCGGAGCAGCAGGCATGGTTCCCTAAATTGCTTGGTTATAACTTCAATATTGAGTATAAAAAGGGTACTGAAATCAAGCTGTTGATGGGTTTTCACGGATCCTTCATGTCCTTATCTCAACCACAACCTGTCTTTCTTCATCAGTTGCAGTAGGATTTAATTACCTATGACCCGTACAGAGAATTTCCATCTGCAGCAGGACCTAATTCTAAACTTCAACAAAAGCAAGGTTTTTGGTTTTGTGAAGGAAGATTATTAATCCCTACAACTTCCATCATTAAACATATGATATTAAAGGAATTTCATGACTTTTTAGTTGGTGGACATGCTAGTATTAAAAGAACTCTAGCTCGCATAGCAGCTCAATATTTTTGAAAAGGGATGGCTCAAGATGTGCAACAATATGTGAAGAATTGTATTATTTGTCAGCAAGCTAAATATAGCACTCATCCTCCTACTGGTTTGATGTCAATTCCTCATCGCAAGACATTGCCATGAATTTCATTACAGGGTTGCCATTGTCTCATGGTTGTTCAGTTATTTTGGTTGTAGTGGATCGTCTTCAAAGTTTGCTTATTTTATTCCTCTCGCAGCAGATTTTACACCAAAGATGGTAGCAAACTTGTTAATACAACATGTTATTAAAATTCATGGTGTTCCACACTCAATTGTATCTAATAAAGACAAGCTCTTTACTAGCTAATTTTCACAACATTTGTTTACTAGACAGGGGGCTCAGTTGGCAATGAGTTTCTCGTATCATCCGCAAATAGATGGTCAATCTGACTAGGTTCTTAACAGAAGCTTAGAAATGTACTTGTGTTGTTATAATAAGCAAATCCAAAGGACTGGTATAAGCTATTACTGTGGGCAAATTATTGGTATAATACAACTTTTCAATCTGCCATATACAAGGCTGTTTTTGTCAAGATCCACCACCAATTATCAAATATGAACCTCAACCAGCAGATAATCTAATGGTGTAACACTAGTTACAAGATCGGGACAAAATACTTGGTGAACTCAAGACTAACCTCCTCAAGGTACAAAAATCACATGAATGTAGAGCTAATGGTAAACGTAGAGATATTCAGTTCTTAGTTGGTAATCATGTATTTGTAAAGTTACAAACTTACCACCAAAGTTCAGTAGCCTTGCGCAAAAATCAGAAGCTTGTAAAAATTCATCCAGTATTTCACATTTCTTTACTAAAAAAGTGTGAAGGAGCACCCCAACAACAGAGTATCCCTGTTACTTTACTCAATGATGACAAAGGACAAATACTTCAACCATCAATTATATTGAACAAACGCAAGATTAAAAGAAATGGTGCTTGGTTGTTAGAAGTATTGATGTAGTGGAAAGAATTGCCTGAGGAAGAGGCTACATGGAAAGGGGAGCATGAAATTCAACGACTTTATCCTCACTTTGACCTTGAGGACAAGGTCTATTGATACAAATAATAATATAATGAGACCCAAAAATAAAAACATACACATGACAAGGGATCCAAGTGAAGTGAAGCTGCAACTAATTCACAAACCACGAAAAAAGTGAGGAGGAGCACTAGAATGAGTCAAAGGCCCAAGAGGCTAGAGAATTATACATGCTAGAAGGGCAGGGGGAGAGATAATGTGTGAAATGTGAGTTCTCCTCTCCTCTATTATTGAGTTCTTTATTCTCTCATATGTTATTCTAATTTCTTCCAGCTTCATTCCTTATTGTTGATTCTCATTTTCAGGTCATATCAGAGATTCACAAGAAAGATCAAATACTGGTTGCTATAATACTTTTGTTATTTCTTAGTTGTTCTTATATGAACAATATTGTACACATACTGTTTGTTGGTATTTCCTGTTAGTTTTAGATACAAATCGTATCATAATAGTACATCTAAATCTTATAATTTATTTCATAGACACATCATCATGTTTATAAGCCAAAAGGGATAACAAGTATGGCAAATAGTCAAACATAGTCATCTTCATTATCCTTGTCCAGCCTACAACCTCCTAACTCTTGCATTAAATTATTTATATGAGGTTTCTTCCATTCGAACCATTTTCTTCCCCATTCCAGCTTCCATTCACAGGACATATCTTTCCAGTTGTCTATCTCCCCTAATTTAGCCTCCTTCGTAAGAGAATTAGCATACATCTTAGGCAACCTTTCTAGAATAGGTACTTCATGAAGCCATCTACCTTCCTAAAACATAATCTTATTTCCTCTCCTAAGAAATGCAATTATCAAACCAATTTTATTTCTTTTGTCCCCTTATGTCCCTACACCACCAAGAGTCATAATTGTTGTCATTTTTGTTATTTTGGCTTCTCCAAGAACCATACTTTGATTTCAAAATATCTTTTTATATATCATATTATTTTTCTTTTTCTACTAGTTTCCACTTTCATTTTCCAATAATTTTACATTAAACATTTCAATTTGGTGAATTATAACATATTTCACTCTTACTTCCTTCTTTCCACATTTATGCCTTGTAACATATTTTTACTTACCACCTCTTATTAGTCCTGCTAATCTTTCCGCCACGATAAAGAAAAAACGAAGCTAATAAACCCTTACCTTAACCCTTTAGTTGGTGTAAATTCTTCTATTGTTTGTAAATTCTTCTATTGTATTCTCATTAACTAGGACAAAAATTGATGATGATTCCAAGTAGTCCTCTATCAACTTAATTCATTTTGAACAAAAGTCTAATCTTTCTATCATAGAATTTTCAATTGACTAAACCGTAGACTTTCTCAAATTTTACTTTTAAAATAACCACGCTTTTCTTTTTATCTTATTTTTTTTTCATCCACCACTTTGGTAGCATCCACTATACTGTTTAATAGCCCTATACCCTTATTGAAAGCAGACTATTTTTTATCTATAATTTTGTGTAAAATTTTCTTTAGCCTGTTTGATAGGGTTTTAGATATTATCTTATACACACATTACCTACTAATGATTAGGATTAAACTCGTTCAATTCTTGGAGATTTTGTCTCAAGAATGACGGTGATGAAAGATGAATTACTTTCTCTTGACCATTTCCCCAACTATGAAAGATGAATAATATCCCAAGAAAACTTTATAAAACTAAAATTAATCCCGTATAGTCTAGGACTTTTACTACTCTCACAATCCCAAACAACCACCTTGAATTTTCTCTTTTGAGAATCTTCTTATGAATATGACATTATCTTTATACATTAAGGGAATGAAATTCTATATTACCCAATCTAATATTAAACCATGATGATTCAGACAATCTATTTTTATAATATTTCTTAACCTCCATTTTCACTATACCTGACTCCTCATATCACTCATCATGAATTCTAATTCCGTAAATCATATTATGTATTCTCCCTCACCTAATTGTCATATGAAAGAATTTTGTGTTCATGTCCCCGCACCTAACCAGTTAGATTTAGATTTTTGTCTCTTTAAAGCTTCTTGTCTAAAGTTTTTTTTTTTTTTTTTACCTCTACAAACAATTATTTTCTCTATCTTACTTTGTTTATTTACGTCACCATCTTCATCTCTTTTGTCTAAAGCACTTATATTTAAAATAACCTTTTGTTTAGTAATGTTTAAGTCCCCAAACATCTCTTTATTTCAAACTCTCAAAATTCCTGTTTCAGCTTTTTTTAATTTCTCTTTTAGAATTAACATGCTGCTTTTGTTCACCTCATAGCTATCCCAGAATCTCTTAATAGTTTCCTTGAATCCTTTCTCTGATTGTCAAATTGTCAATCTTCTCGTCTTCTTCCCCTATGAGTAACATAATGTTACCGTCCAAATAGCGTATTTGAATGAAATTTTGAAGCTTTCCCGAATTGGTGCCATGTTGTAATTGTAATTGTTGTACATTCTTTCTACATAAACATTCTAACCATGGTTTTTCCACTTCCTTCACATGGAATTCTATTCCTTCTCATTTGGAATCCGTAGTTTCGTTATCTGTCTTATTATGACTGCTTTGGACATATGATTTGTTGTTATTCGTTCTCTTCCATATTTTTCTTTGACATGTATTTTTTGTTTGCTTGAATTTTTTTATTTTTTATTTTGTATTTATCTCTTTCGATCCAAGAATTCTCATCATATTTTCGATACTTTAGCATATTATCGTGAATCTTCGTATTGTCTATCTATAAATCTAATTACTTCACTAGTTCTTCAAGCTTTGCACTCCGTTGAATATTATGAATCAAAACCTTTGTACTCATGTCAATATCATGAATCCCTTTTTGTCTCTCTAGTTGAATTTTCTAACTATGAACACTTATTGTAATCTTTCTATTTTTGAACACATATCGTATTAAGTATAATTAGTTGGAAAATGGAAAAAGAAGAAGATGTTCCTCACCACATCTAATAATTCCCTTAATGGTGTTGGAATCCTCTTCGAGGACTATATGGGCCATCTTCTCCACCTTTTCTTTGTCGCGTTTTAAATGTATAACGCGTGTAAAATGAAGTCACTTGAGAGAGTTTTTTTTTTAATCAACACACAGGCAAATAACATTAAAGTGGAAGAACAAGTAACATGGAAAAGTGTTACATAAACAAAATAAAACAAACTTAAAGACAGACAGAACCTAAAAACACCTACTAATTGCATATACTAAGTATGAACCTCTCCCAACGCTCCAAACAGCTATCACTGCTTCCTTCACATAGCAAAAATTGAATGCTTTCCCACATAGAACCAGGTCCCTTTGTTTGCCGTTGTATAATGTTCTTACTAACTAAAAATAGTGGTAATAAATAATTATTTTGTCTTGTCTTCTTCTTTATTTTCTCGTAACTATACATGCATGTGAATACAGGACACCAACGCGTTATTGTAATAAATAGATTACAACCCACTATAATAATATAATAATATATATCAAGATTTTAAATTATTAAAACATTATTATATTAAGTTGTCAAACAGATTTATTTGATGCATGTCAAAATATCGCACCCGTAATAAATTTGGCACTCGAACATAGGTGTGTAAAGTTAAGTGTATGACCCGACTCACAAAGTGTGGTTACAGAGTCATAACTACAGCAATTTATTAACACTTAGTTTCACCTGTATATATACTGTTACTCTCAACGTGCCTTCTTTGAACTCTGATAACTTTGCCTTCTTGTCTTCTGTTCCTCCTTTTCTCTACATCATTTCTTTCTCTAGTGAAAGGTTTCTCTGCAACAAATTTTGCATAAACCAAAACAAAGTAGTTTGTTACAAGTATATATTTCAGCTATGGGAAGGTCACCATGCTGTGAGAAGACGGGGCTGAAAAAGGGACCATGGACACCAGAAGAAGACCAGAAGCTCATTGCTTTCATTGAGAAGCATGGCCATGGAAGCTGGCGTGCTTTGCCTGCAAAAGCTGGTGATTATTTCTGCCATAAAATTTGTGCTTAGTTATTAGTATTACACATTATATAAATACAAAGTTTTTTAAATAAAAAAAAAATAACAAAGCTTAGAGATTATATATATTACGTGGTGACTTAGTGTTTGTTTGGCAGGGCTTAGAAGATGTGGAAAGAGTTGCAGACTTAGGTGGACAAATTATCTGCGACCTGATATAAAAAGAGGAAAGTTCAGCTTGCAGGAAGAGCAAACCATTATTCAACTTCATGCTCTTCTGGGAAACAGGTAAGTCATGTATGATTTCTAGCATGGACCATTTAGAGTTATGGGAGAAAAAAATTTCCCCTAGACTCATATTTTTCATCTTATTTTAAACAAGTTGATATTATGTATAGTTATGTTGAATAAAATGAACTAATGAAGCATGCATTATATTATTGTAATGTCTTTTCTACAAAGACAGAAAATTCCTTAATGGTACGAAACTCCTTAATTTATGTCTCGGTACTTAACGAGCAACCGAAGTTTCTTGATTCATTCAAGGGTGCATTGGGTTAATTACAAATTTTGCCTTAAAAGAAGGTCATGATTTGGATTATTTTTATCTTACATGTGTATTGGACAAAAATAATTAAATATTTAGAAGAAATTATGTGAGATATATATTAGTTAGAATGCTTTTGTTAATATAAATAAGCTAAAGTACTAGTTTATTTGATTTTAGTTTATAAAATGGTTTTAATTTTTAGTTTATAAATTTCTTAAGTTAATTTTTAATTTGTAGATTATTTAATTTTGTTCTATTAATGCCTCTTATATATTTTTTTATATTTTTCATATATTTTAATTCATTATTTTCAATATTTCTAATAAAAAAGTCGAAAGTGATTTTAATATTTAAGATATTAAATCTAATTATTTTAAAAAATATAAAATTAATTATATAATGATATATTTTTATGTAAAATATATAAATTTTTATAAATAAAATTTATATAGTATATTTGTTTATGTTATTTTATATTTATCAATTAGTTTGAGTTAGTTGTAAACTAGTTTATTCGCTTAAGATTTATAAATGAAAACTTTATTAGGTAGCATCTAATTTAAGAATTAAAAATTATTTATCAATTATTAACTAATTTATAAATAAGTTTTTCTTAGACCTATAAAGATATTCTTGTGAGTGGTATCCGTTTTTTCTAAATGATTAATATATATATATATATATATATATATATATATATATATATATATATATATATATATATATATATATATATTATTAAATAGTCGTCAATAGACGTGAGAGTTTGAAATTTCCTTTTGATTCGATGCATGAGATAACTAGAAAGGTTGAACGATAGACATCATATGATAACAAAAAGTTAAGTTTTTAGTAAGAAGCTTTTAACAAACAAATTGGCCGTTACAATCAGGATAAGAATATATTAAAAAATACTTTATTAAAAAAAAACATCTATTCGTGAACTTTAATTCAATAAATCACTTTAAATCAAAGTCAACAAATATTCGTCGAGTATTTGCATTCTAACAACATTTTCTTACAAAACTCCCTTGAAGATATTAGTAATAACACTTTTTATTGGATAATCAAATTTTAGTCTCACCAAATGACGATATTATATTTAAAGATATATATGCCATGCAACAAAAGTATAATGTATTGAAGAATGTTTCAAAAGAAAACATTTTTTTCTGCAATCGATATTTGCCATCATCCATTTTATACTTGTTATATTTGTTAGTCTTTCAACTAAAAAATAACACAGTACGTCGCAAAAAAGTCTCTGGTTTTTTTCTTCTTCAAAACAAAACACTTTATTTTTTTCTCTTCCTTTTATTTCATTGTTCTTCCACATACGTACACCTCAAGATAGAAAAAGATATTACTCGCTCAATGTGTAAAACAACTCATTGTATTAACATTTTTTAAAAGTTTTAATTACATATCTACAATATGAAAATTTATCGATCAACTAAATATTTGATTTGACTTTGGATTTGATGGTTCATATGTTAACAAAAACTAGTTACAGTGACTTTCATTTTTATATTGATTATGTTTGAGAACTTTACAGCAACTCATGTATATGATATTGATGATGTTTGCAACTTGAACAGATGGTCAGCCATAGCATCTCACTTGCCCAAGAGAACCGACAATGAGATCAAGAACTATTGGAACACCCACCTCAAGAAAAGGCTCGACAAAATGGGCATAGACCCCACCACCCACAAGCCAAAAATCGAGTCCCTCATCCACTTCAAAGACGGTTCAAACCTCAGCCACATGGCTCAGTGGGAAAGTGCTCGCCTCGAAGCCGAAGCCAGACTCGTACGAGAATCCAAGTTGCAAGAACAACACAACCTCCTATTAACCTCTTCCTCACCACCACCGCAACAACCTAGGCTCATTCTCAACAAAATCACACCCCAACACCACCACCACCACCAACCCTCACTACCACCCTGCCTCGACGTGCTCAAAGCATGGCAAAGTTCATGCTCAGACAATAACAACAACAGCAACAACAAACCCTCATCACTACACGACAAGAAGAAGCCCATGCATGTGCATAGCATGTATGCCATGATGCTTGCCACTGATGACCTTGAATCCCCGACATCCACCCTGTGCTTCCCCGAGAGCATGCAAATCCATAACAGTAACAACAATAATAACAATACCAGTAACGTTATGGTGTCGACCAACCAAGTAGGGTTAATCAATGAGAACTATTTACTCCCTCCAACTGCTGTGGAAGAGTTTATGACCAAAAGTTTAGGAACGTGTGGTGAGGGTGCAACCGCGAAGGAAGATGCTTGTTGTGGTGGTGATGGTGACAGCAGTGAGTCGTGGAGGTACTTCACCAAACACAGCACTGATCAAGATGACGAACTCGCTGAGACTGAGAAGAGAATTATGTACCAGACGATGCCATGTTTGCAAGATGACGACATAATGGTGGCTGTTGATGCATTAAGAGGTGGTGGTTACTATGGTAATAGTAACGATAATATTAATAATGATGTGGTGGCATTTACACCTCTCTCTAGCAATGTCAATATGGTTGTTGGTTTCAATAACGACCTGCAGGATTTTGATTCCAACCAAGATTTAGGGACGGAGAACTTGGATGTGAACTTCGGGGAGAATAAGGATTATTGGAATAGCATGCTTGGTTATAAGTGAACTAGGTAGCTAGGATCCTATGTCTAGTAGTATCATGTGTTGTTTGATTGAGGTTGTTTAAACGTAGTATCTTTTCTCATTCTTCACGTTTTCAATTATTTATTTAGTTATTTTACCAGAAAATAAGTCTTGCAACTAAAAATAACTTGGGTATAAACTTTTTAATTCGTTTAATTTAGTCTTGTCGTTCAAATTTGTAGGCTTAAAAGATATTTTTTCCACCATAAATCTAAATAAAAAAAAATCCCTAATGATTTAGAGGACAAATCCTCCACATCCTGAATTCATATCATACTTGTTTATATTTTACTTGCTAAAAATCGACCGATTTGTATGCAGATTTTTTTTTCATCTTTTATTAAATATATAATAAATAATTAATCTATTTAATATGTTAATCATATTTAAATATTTAAGTTAATATTTAAAATAATTAATAAAATTATATTTAAATTTAAAAATTAATAAAAATAATAATAATAATTAATATTAAATGATGTTATTTAAAGTGGTTTTTTATTATTAATAATAATTTATTATTATTTAATTTAAGTTTATTATTTTTATTCAAATATATTTGTCAGTATTTATAATTTGAAAAATAATATAATTATGAAATTTGAGTATATAATTCTTAATTTAAATTTTAAGGGTAAATAACTAATACGATGAATGTTAACAACATAAAAATAGGAAAGTCTTAGAAGTTCTCTGTATTTTTAGGATTTAGACATAATATTAATGGCGTGCATGATGGTTAATGGTCTCTATGACTCAATTTTTCAAATAATTGAATAGTTATTTTAACTTATAAAGCATATTGATTACATGTTGAAATCATGATATGTATTTTTTATATAACAAGTATATGTGAACATGATAATTAAAATCACATTACAATTTGTCCAACTTAACCACAAATCTTTAAGTCGATCGTATATTTGTTAGATTCATAATCTCATCAACTGGAAATCTATTGTTGGGTTATCAAATTGAACTCTGATCATTATTTGTCTTTGATTATGCATCTTCCATTTATTTGGTTGCTACTTTAAAATAAATAAAACAAACTATAATTATTATTTTAACCTTCCTCTATTTATTATATTGTGTGTATTGTAGTCATTAGGAAATAAATTGGAAGGTATCTAGTCATTTTTAGTATAAAATTTAGTCACACTGCTTGGTTGTATGTATCTTCAACCTTGTTTGTCATCCCACACAAATATCTACCTGTTTTTTTATAATCTCATCCAATCATTATGTTATTTTTTCACTTTTAGCCTTTGCCATGTTGTAATAATAATTAAATTTAGGCTTGATCACTCCATTTGTTATACAAAAGGAGAATTAAAAAATAGTAATGTTATAATCAGTGAAACTTGTTGCACACAATTTAATATAAAAAAAATAAGAAACTTATCCATATTGAAAATATTCTTTTAATTGTGCATTCCTAAAGTGTCATTTGAATTTTTGTGTAACGTGTCGAATACAATACACATATATTGAATTTTGTTCAATCCAAGCACTGTCCTCCCTTGAGTATGCACTTCATATAGAGTCGTGACAATTCAAAATGAGTCATTGGTCTTATGTTTCTTTAGATGCATTTTATTAAACATACTAATTGAGAGAAGTTGATCTATTAGGTTTGTGGTTCGCAACAAGCTTATTTAGTGAAGCACATGTTCTGAGTTACGACGATGAATCAGACTTTAAATTAAATGTCTTTTATTAGATACATTGATTGAGCGATAATTATGCGTCAAGGTCGTCATCTAACAAGTCTTTAGAACATGTCTCATGTTAGATACCTTCTATCTAGTACATGGATCCAACAATGGTGATATGTTAAGCTCATGGTTCATGACAAACCTCTGTTTGCAAGCATAGGTCTTAGTGATGATGATCAATTAGGCATGTGTCTTAGGTTATGCACCTTCTATTAGGAACACTAATTGACAAGTGGTGACATGTCAGGCTTGTTGTTCATGACAAGTCTCTTCAACAAGGTTCCAAGTGATGATGATTGTCGTAACTGGGGCCACGACGAGGACGGCGAACAAAAAATAATTTATTTTTTCAAAATAGTGGAGTCGCCACCATAATTAATTAAAGGAAAATTATGGAAAACTGAAAACAAGATAAGGCAAGTTTGCGAAAACGGATTTCGAGTCCGGGAGTCGGTTACGTGTGGGGAAGGTGTTAGCACCCCCACAACACCCGTCATAAGACGGTACCTTTAATTAAATTAGTAGTCTGAGTGTGATTTTTTAAAACACTTATTTTCCCAAGAAAGAGATTAAGATAAAACAAACAAAATACTTTTTTTTGGTTTTAGGGAGCCCGACAAGGTTTGACCTTGCTCCTACGTATCTCCATCAAGGATGGAGAATCAGGGTTACGTAGTTCTTTGATGATAAGATTGTTAGTTGTTTTGATTTGTATTTTTGAAAGTTTATGTTTGAAAATAGGGTAATGGAATGGTGTCAGTGCCAGGTTTAAAGCCTGGGCTTTTGAGATACAATGCCAGGTTTAAAGCCTGGGCTTTGAGGAGCAGTGTCAGGTTTAAAGCCTGGGCTTTGAGGAACGGTGCCAGGTTTAAAGCTTGGGCTTTGAGAAACAGTGTCAGGTTTAAAGCCTGGGCTTTGAGGAACAGTGCCAGGTTTAAAGCCTGGGCTTTGAGAAACATTGTCAGGTTTAAAGCCTGGGCTTTGAGGAACAGTGTCAGGTTTAAAGCCTGGGCTTTGAGGAACGGGGTATATATCAAATTTGGTGTTGAAAAATAACATGCGACAGTTATATGCAACATAGAATTGACATTTTAATTCTAATGAAATCATGCATGCAAAAATGGAACATGACTCAATGAAACTCAACTTGGGTTAAGGGCATTTTGGTAATTGTGGAGAGTGTGGGTGTGGAACTTAATCAATGGGGGTGCAGGAAGTAACCCCACCAATAAGAAACTCAACATTGGATTAAGGGTATTTTGGTAATTATGGAGAGTGTGGGTGCGGAACTTAATTAATGGGGGTGCAGGAAGTAGATCTGCTAATCAGAAATCACACTAGTGGCTAGGGGCATTTTGGAAATTGCAAAAAAACTGGGGTGCAAGGTCCAACAGGTGGGGTGCAGAGAGCACCCCCACTAACCAGAAACTCATTAGGGTTTGAGGGCACATGCCATGGAGATATGAAGGCGGTGGCGGTGAGGGGCATGGTGTAGGCGGCGGCGACAGGTGGCAGGCGACGATGATGAACGCCGTCGACGGAGGTGGCGCGACTGCGGCCGCCGCCGCCGGATGGCGGTGGCGTCGATGGGGCGTTTTTTGCACCGTTTTTGTGGCGTTTTCATGGTTGTTTCAGTGCTGTTTTGAAGGTAAAGTTGTGTCGTTTTGGAGATAAAACTGGTGCTATTTTTGGGGAAAAATAGTGTTGTTTTGGGTATTGTTTGGCTGCTGTTTTGGGTGCATCTTGTTGGGATTAAAGGGACTACATGGTGGCTATTTTTGGAGGTAAATGGTGGCTGTTGGTGGTTCGGAAAAATGGCGGTGTCGGCGGAAGTCGTTTTGGGACTGTTTTGGAGTGGTTTTGGGAGCACAAAATACAGAAACTAATGTATGAAAGATGGAATATGATGAATTTTTATTATTTAAGAAATAAGAAAAAAAAACAAAATGTCATAAAGAGCTAAAGGTCCTCCCTTTTCTTATTTTTTTTATCTTTATATGAAAATGAAATGATGGAGAAATAAAAAAACATTACAAGAAGATAAGAACACATGATTTACAAATTTCAAACTTCAAGATCCATATGAAAATCTAAAGCTTACAAATCATACCTATGAGCATTCTTCAAAAATGATTATCTCCTTTTCAAACGTTCCTTGCTTCTCAGTTTGTGGATAGTAAGACAGGAGAATCAATCTTCTTTTTGTGACTACTTTCTCTTCAAAATGTTTAGTAAGACAGTCCTTGCTTCTCTTCTTCTCTACTTTCTCTCTATGTTTTTTTTCTTCGTTCCTCCCCACGTGTATTCTTTTTGTGACTAAAAAAAATGATGATCCTCCTACGTGTGTTTTTATCTCCCTTTTTTATTTGCATTATTATTATCTTTATTTTTTATTTTTTATTTTTTTTAAATCAAGGTGGTTCAGAGAAGTTACCACTCTTTGACCCATTCTCCTTATTTATTATTTTTTTAAAATTAATCTTCAAAATGAATCTACCTAGGAATTAGACTTAAGCTATTTTCTAACGGTAACAATTTATTATTTATTATTAATTTTATTTTTATGGAGTAGAGAACGTGGGTTGTTTTGAACAGTTTCACAATTCTCTTTTTTTTTATTTTTTAAGAAAATATTACGTGGAGTTAGGAGAGTGAGAAATTAGAGAGTTGACTCTTTCTTTATTGTTTTATTTATTATTATTATTATTTTTTATTTATTTTTATCCTAAACTTGCAAATCAAGTTTGGAAGCAGTTATTTTTATTGTTATATTTGTTTTTATTATTATTTATTTTATTATTTTTTTTAAATTTTCAGATTCTCTTGTTTTAATTTAGATATTTTTGTTATTTTCTTATTATTTTCGTTTTTTTATTATTAATTATTTATTTTATTTTATTTTATTTTTTAAAATCACCACCTTTTCTTTTTTAGTCTTTTTTTTGTTTTTTTGTAATGAAAAAATTCAAATTTTTTTTATTTTTTATTATTATTATTTCAAGAAAACTTAAACTAATAAATATATATTTTTATATTATTATTCATTTTTTCTTTATTTATTTTTATCATTATACTTTAATTTAAAAGATTACCCGGACAAAATCGGGTGTTGACAATGATGACTCAGACACACATCTAATGTTAGATGACTTCTGTCAAACACGTAGTCTTTGTTAGGCTCATAGTTCACGACAAACATGGGTTTTGAGTGGCAATGAAGAGTCATACACCTAAGCTTAAATGTCTTACATGAGGAACATTGACAAAACGATGATGACATGTTAAGCTTTTGGTTCATGGCATCTTTCTTCAACCAAGCATAGGTTCTAAGTGATAATGATGATTCAAACATGCTTCGCATATTAAATGTCTTCTATCATGCACATTGAAGAAATGACGGTGATGTGTTAGGCTCATATTTCATGGAATCTTTCTTCATCCAATTTTTGTGCATGGACACTAATATAAAGTCATGTGTCAAATGTCGCCATTTTAAAAAACTGCTATAAATATGTCATAATGTTTTGCACTTAGTGAGTATATTGAAATTTTTTTTATGAAACATGAATTGAAAAGTTTTTCTTCAAGTATATATCAAAATGGCTAAATGGTTGAAAAAGAGATATGATGGACATAGTATGTAAATGTACCGCTAGTGTGAAATAGGGATTTTACAACAAGGATAAGTCCAATTATTGTAATTTGAAATGCGACAATTTTATAATAATAAAGCAAATACTTCTTTGTTTCATACTTCTTGTTGTCACATTACAGTGTTGTCGAGCCGTTAACCTTCGTCATTTTTGTGCTCCCTCACCATGGCGTTGTCTTTGTCGTGCCATGTTGCCACCCTCGTTAGGTTTCACTTGAGTTGACATTGTGCTCCCTATTATCGTCATATAGTTTCCTTACATCGTGTTGCCTCACTATGGCTAGAGTTTCTACCTAGCTCTATCTATATTTTGTTACCAAATGGACGTACTACATTGGTTGGGACAATAATCAATATAATATATCCCTTCTATATTACATTGATTTGCTGACAGATATAAACAATATCTCACTTTCTATATTTGTGGCATATACATTGTGTGTTAACCAATGTAAAAACTTATAAGTAAACAATGTAAAATGTATTTTTTTGTAGTAGTGTACTTAGTGAAATGACCTCACTTAGAATGCAGTGTTGAGTTGTATATATAATATTAAGAATAAGTTATACTTCGTAACATTTATATTTGGTGTTAAAACTTAATATACTTTATTGTTGCTTGAACGAGATGATGATATCATAACTATGTTTGAATACATCATTTGACACTATAATCATATCAGTTTGAAGTTTATAGCTACTGTAGAAGAATACAATTCATGTTGTTAGAGGAAAAGTTTAACACCTTATGTTTTTTTTACTAAGCACTTAAACTAACAAAGTATGAATAAATATAGTTGCGTATGAAAAACTTTGAAGGAAAATAGCAGATCATGCAAATGGAAGTGTTTCATTTGACAAACGATAAGAGCACCATGTTTTGATAGATGATTAATAGTGATCAGGTAATAAGTACAATTAAGACTTTAAGCTGACATTAGCTTAAAGAATATTTCTGAAGCTTAAGTCTATAACATAAAGAATGTCTCCATCATTTATTGCCAAGAGTATCCATGCCAAATAGAAATTCCATTCAAATATCTCTTTAGGATTCAAGTTAAAGTGGCAATGTTTGTCAACTCTCTTAACACAAGCAATATTAACTGTGATTCTTCTATTTGTCATGTATGGTGTGAACTTTTACCAATGTTTCGTGTAAAAAATTCTATTGTTAGCTATCATGGAGATTGTGTGAAAAGAATAACAATTAATGTTGCATGAAGCGCATTTATGTTTTTTAGTATTCAAACTCGACAAACGATAGAGGAAGAAGAAAAAGACGATCAAATGAGTTCAAAGCTTCTCAATGGCCATATAAGGGAATGCAACAACTACTTTCTTTGAGCCTATATAAAATTATGCTTTGAAAAGAAGAACAAGAAGAATAGAAATTATTTGCAAGTTTTGAAAACTTTGTTGATTTTTCTCTATGTCCTAAAAAGCTTTATAAGAACATGATTTGTGTTCATCCTAGCAAATTAGTAGACGCTACCTTCTCTGGTGAGTATAAATTGTAATCTTTTCGTCTCAAATACATTGTATTTTCCTTAAGCCAAGAGTGACTTCTTTTTTAAATACTCGCCCTAAGTCAGGAGTGAATTGTGCAAAAAATACTTAAGTTGAGCCATGAGTGCCTTGTTGAAAAAAATACTTAGGTTGAACTAATAGTAGTTTATTGAAAGAATACTTGGTTGTACGAAAAGTGACTTGCAGAAAGAATACTTGAACGAGGTCATCCAGAAGTGCCTAAAAACTAAAAGAATACTTTATTATACTTTATGTCGATAATCTCCTTAATGGAATTTGACTGATTGGTTAAAAATTGGACATAGTTTGTGCAATCAAACAAACTATTATAAAATTACTAAGTATCTCTTCTTTCCTTAATTTTTTACATTGAATATTATATTTGTTAAATTGACAAAAAGAAAAAAGAGTTTAAAAATTCAATATGTGAAAATATTTATCAAATAATGTGATCACATTTGATTGATTCACATAAACTAATTGTCTAATTGAACTTCTTTCGATAATACTTGTAAAATATAATGAAAATTTTCAAAATGCAATTCAATCATTCCTTATAATTTTCTTGTTCTTTACACATGTATTATAACTCTAGTTGGAAGGTCATTATCTAACTAAGGCTTAACACTTCAACAAACTTGGAGTGATTGTGTTGTAAAGTTTAATGAGTAAACTAAATAGTCAACTAAATGTATAAGTGAAGTATTTTGATTAGAATCTAATGATATAGGTCACTAAACCTTTGTAGCTAATGTTAGATACCAATTATCTTGAGTTAATTGGTCATTAAATTCAATCATTACTTCTATTTTGTAATTATTTAGCAACCAAAATATAAAATTTGGTTACTATTTTGGTCACAATTAGAAACCATTTCATTTGGTAGTTAAAAATTAGTTTCTAAATAACATTTTTCTTGTAGTGTATCGAAACCATTGATGTGTAAAATTTACTTGATATTTTAAAATAAAAAAATTATTTTAAAATATTTTGATTGTTCTGGTTGGAATACAAGTTACTTTAGTCATATATCTTATCATTAATAATTTGACAAATTAATTAATGAAAAGATAATAAAATTTATAGTTTTGAAATTTAGATGGTAAAATTTATGAAATTTAAGGTTTAGTCACAAAATTCGTAAAAGTGGAAGAAATTAGAAGCGAAAATAGTCATTATTCCAAAATTAAATGAAGGATTAATTTTTTTTTATTAATTAATTGCCCAATTTTATCTTGTGTGGTAAGGAATTCGCTAATTGTTTTATGCGACATGAATTTGTGTTGGCTGATATTGTGCCACACCTAATTATATTTAACACAAGTAAGAGTGAATATATGATGGGAAAACTACACAAAAATGTAATATGCAACACCAAATGCAATTAGGTATATGAGGACCAAAAACTTTCAAGAATGTGAGAAGAAAAAACAAAGTATACCATAAATTGAGCAACACAACTAAATTAATAGGCACACATATTTTTAACATGGAAAATTCTTATTGCAAGGCTATCTCATGATTCAAATAATCTATAACTATTTATTAACGATACTTTTGAATTCTATTAATTTGAGCCTGTATAGAAATACTTTTAGGTAATGGGTGGACCACTGGTACTAAGATCAATTTCCGAAATATTAAAACAATATTTGGTCACTAGAAATTACACTTCACGAATAAATGTTAAAGCATAAATTGTCAAGCTTGAATTATGACAAAAAAAAGTTGACAATGGGTCCAACTAATAACTAAAGCATTTATTTCTTGAACTGTGATAATTAAATACATTTTATTAAATGCTTTTAGTTATTATTTTTATCTATTATTTAAATTAAAACAATCTTATCTATTTTACCAAATTTCAAGCCTTCCAGAAGTAGATGTTTGTATAGTATTATTGTCTTTTAGATTATGCTTCTCTTCATCTAATAACAGATATATCCAAATATTCTTTAATGGTTAGTTCATGGCTTTTCTCACTCCATGTTTCAATATCCATGTCTTGTCCCCCACCTCTTTAGTCACACATCTCTTAGACCATGCAACGAAAATGCTTCAATCTGTTTTACAAATTACACCAATTTTCATTGAGTTTCAAAGTTCTAAATATTGTAATGCATACTGTGAGTATATTTACATTTAAAAATATTACTTAAAACCCAAATCAATTTATAAACTAACCTTTTTTTTAATTAAAACTTTAAATAAATTGTGAATAAATAAATAAAAACTATACTATTTTTCCTGTCAGATATTTTCATAAGAAGACTAAATAAATTTAAATCATTATTTTTATTCATTGACAAGATAGTAATATATATATATTTATCATTCAATTATAATCCCTAAAAAATTAGATATTAGAATTAATTCCCTACGTAATGGTTTTTAAAAATGAACACGGCTCAACAATAGAGTGCCCTAAGATCATTTGAATTCTTTCTAATACCAAGATTTACATTTTTTTTTTCGTGTGGTTTACTTTAAAAAGTAAAACGTAATTTCATTGTTTTAAGGGGTTCAAAATATGCTTATGAGAATTTCTCTTAATAATAATTAAGTATAAATTAGAAGCATTTTGCAGCATTTAGACGTATTCCAACCTAACCTAGAAAACAGAATATAGGTAAGAAATAAATATGTACTTCAGATTGCACTAAATGAGCCTGATCCTCTTACTGACTACCTCTCTCAGATCCCTGTTGCTAGCGTTACAGAATAGGTTATAGGTAAGAAATAATTAACAAAATCATTACTACGTAGATTTCTTTTTCCAAAATAATACCTTTTCAAAAGAAATCAAATGGACCTATTCACTATCCATAATAAGAATTATATTCTCGAAGAAGTTGATTTTTTTTTTTTTTTAGTTTTCATCTTGGGTGCTTCGAAATTCACCACATGAATTCTATTTTTGGGAATCTAAATTCTTAGAATTTTTTTAAGGGGAGGGGAGAATATATTTGAAGATTAATAAATTTTCTCCTTTGTCTTCTTCACTTGTAGGTGTATGAAATGTGTTCGGGTGTATTTAATAATTTTATATTAGTTAGAAATCAAGACTAAAATTAATTTATATATATTTTATTTTTTAAATTTTTAATATATTTTTAAGAATAAAATTGTGATTGAAGTTTATCTCAACAAACTCAGATTCGAAACATTTTATTTAAATGTGTTTGTGTTTGTATTTATGATCATCTCCGCCTCTTGTACTTTAATAACGTCTTATGTCACATCTCATAAATTTTAAGTTTCTCGTCCTTTTCCAAAATATATCTTTTATCGTCTTTGACGAATATTTGCTTCACACCACATAGTTATGTTAGGTTTACAAAAATTATTTTATTTGTTTTCACCAAAAGATTTATATATTTTACATGAAATCTTATTATCATCAAACGTGAATCGAGATTAATCTAATTTTTTACTTAAATTAATTAAAAACGGGTTGAGTTTCATCGAGTTTATTTCTTTTAACAATCCAGCCTAATCTAATTATAATCGGATTGAGTAATTTAAAAATAATAAATAATAATAATTTATTAAAAATATTAAAATAAATATTTTAAGTTCTCTTAATAATTATAAGGTAACATCAATACTTATAATAAATACATAAACAATACTTATAATAAAATATAAAACTATTTTTATAATAAAATTATTGAAAAATAATATTTTTTTATATATTTATTACGTTGTTAGAATGATTCATCAAGTTTAAAATTTATGAACTTATTATCTAATCTCATTTTAATTGAATAAATTAAATAAAATTCAACCAAATTCACAAAATCATAATTTAATTAAGGTGAATTACTTAACTCATTTACAATATTGTATTATAATAGAAAAATTACATATGTTGCAGTTTTTTTCCTGTCTATTTTTAACTACATCGATATGTCATTATTTTACGACCTAAATGCACAAAGGATCACATAATTTAAGAATGTGAATAAACTCTTTTATAAAAAATACAAAAATAGATTCTTCTCCATTTTATTTATGAGGATAGACTTGTTTACTATGCAAGTTCAAAATCCAGGTTTCCGAGACTGAATTCTAAGCTTTGCACAGACATTCCTAAGACACACTGCTTCTGCCACCACCACTTGCTACTAACTCCATCCCTTCCACTTCAAGATTCAAGTTGATGTATTCTTTATTCCAAATTTTTGTTCTTTTTAAAGATTGTTATGCATTGGATGATTATTTTTAATTATATACTTGTATTTGAATTTATATTTTGATTATATTGTGCTTGTTGTATTAGTAAATTTTTTAATATATTGGTGTTTGATCTTGTTTTATTTATTAAAAGTTCATATTTTAGGCTTTATGCTACCAAAATTTCAGAAAAAATACACAAACTTAAAATTATGATTTTTTTTTTTTAATTTTGATCTTAAGAGTTTACTTAAGTGAAATAAAGAGTGTGTAATACAATTATTTGTACATTGATTTATTGAATTTATAAATTTAGTTTATTTTATTTAACATTGAAGGTGTAAATTAGTATTGCGTCGAGTAAACCTTAGTTTTTTGTTTGAGATTCAATATAAAAATTTTATTAAATCAAAAATATAAATAATTTATTTTATCAATTTCTACGACATATCTGACTAGATGATATTACAATATTTCTAGACTTTGTTTTTTAATTTTATTTTTTACTCATAAATTTTATGTTTTAAAATTCTTGATACTTGACATTTGATACATTTTATATATTTCATTTTATATTGTTGATTTTTATCATAGGTACAATGGCATAATGGTAATGTTTAACTGAGACAAATTCCAGAAAAAAAAAATTAGAAAACATGAAACGAGATGGTAATTGTTTTATAAGATCATCATTATATGTGATTAACATTATGACTATTGTCATCAGAAAATTCTACTTTCCATTATGTGTCAATCAATAATAGACTAGAAATTGTCGTTAAAATTCGTTACAAATTATTAATAAAGACATTTTTCATACTAGTCACAATATATTTCCTCCTAAAACCAGGACAGTGAACGTAATGTTTGAAGAATAATTGTCTTTACATAATTTAATAATTATTTAGTAACAGCACAAAATAAACAGAACTTTCCTTCAACAAGATAAAGAAATGGTATTCTTGTTCATCAAGGAAAGGAGCACAGAAGATGAACCAATCTTTAGTTTTCCTTCATGCCCTTTTGGAGCACTTTATTCAGTTGAGCACACCCGCAGGCTTGTTTTCACACCCACATAAAAATATTCATTTCTTTTGAGAAACGTGATCTCTTTTTTTTCAAGTTTTAGTGTTCTTTAATCTTTGAATGCATAGTATCATTGCTTCCAAAGAATTATAAACTAATGACTCATCAAAGTGGTGGTTCATTTATTTATTCTAACTAGAGATTTGGTTTTGATTGAATACGTGACTTAGTTTACTGATTAAATAGCCAAAAAGTTAAATTACTTTTACTCAGTTTTACTCAGTCATTTTGTAAGTCCAAATTAATCCAATTGAAGGCAATTTTCGTTTACTATTTGGTCTAAGTGTCAAAATTGATCCAGTAAAAAAATTTAACCCCCCAACATTGCATTTTCCTTTTATCTTTTGAATCATATATTACTTTTTCTATTTCCATATTGCTGAACACAGTAATATTAGAAATGATGTACATCAAAGATAAATAAAGAATAATAAATATACAAAGTTAATATGAAAAAACTATTCAGGGAAAAATTCACATCACAGGAAGAGCTAAACTCAATTGAAAATTGATACAAGTGTTATACCAAGACAGAGGTTACTATAATACAAAACTATAATATTAGTGCATATAAATAGTAAAAGAATAAAGGTCAAACAAATCTCATAAAATTTTATTCACCAACTAATCACACCATGAACTTTTTGAGTTGGACCAAATATTTGGGCCACAAACTCTAACAAGACGGCACGAAATTCTCTATTACTGAGATTAAGAATTCACAGTTAAGAAAAGATCAGTGATTATTATTGGGAACACCAGTAAAATTATGCAGAATTTAAAATCTTGTACAATGACAACCATAATATGATTCTGGGCATCAACTCTGTTATTTTAAGTGCATGTTAGAAACACAACTGATTTAGAAAAATGACAGAACACAAGCCAAAATGTTTACCTGAATTTGCCACAAAATAAGCCAAGTTCTTTATTGCTACTATACTAAAATCAAATGCTGGTGCATAAAACTTTCCTTCATGATCATAAAAGAGAATCTATAAAATCAAACTCAAAAATAGCAAATCAAACGTACTGAAGGGTGTAGACCAAAGACTGCAAAATGAACATGATAAACATCTAATCCTTGGTCCATTTCAAATCATTCAAAAATGCAATGCACAATGCTACTTGTGATTGGACAAAAAACGTAAGTGCATTTGTTTTTCCACGCTTTGGAACTTAAACGGGTGTTGAAACAAAAGTAAAGAACTGTTGCTGCTTCTTAAACAACATGTGCTACTGGGTGCACAAACGATCTAATTAACAAACATCCAGAAAGATAGCATGTTGGGTGAACTTGGCCTCACAAGATATAAACCCAGAAATGAATTCCAAAATGTCTCAAGCAAAAACAAGAAATGAACATGAAATGACAGTAACATGGGATAATGACACACTTTGTTAACATAAACCCAAATTGAGGGATACTAAATGAGGAAAAGAGACCAACTGTTACTTTCCATGGCTTTGAACCAGGTAGGTCGTGTTTGTTGGCCTATATGTTCAAGAAACAACCACGTTTACATGGTAGGTGCAACGGAATCAACATAAAGAATTACATGGGAATTTGATGTAGAGTCCAACATGAATTTGGCCGTTTAAAGGGAACAACCAACCATTAAACATTAGCTACAACCAACCACTGAATTACAAATAGGATCCAAATAAACATTTCATCAAAGAAAAATATGCATAAACACTCAACATACATACCAAGCCAAATAAAGTGCCAAACATAGAGGCAATTCTTGCAGGAATGTCTAATAAATGATAACGTTGGGATTACATAACGCAATAGCTCACTTTAAAAGACGAGGAAGTTCTTGAGGAGAAGATATTTTGTTACATCATTAAACAAAAATAGAATGATAGATTGTGTCTTACATCTTTGCCATCTGACACTGTATTAGGACAAATTCAAAACTTGCTGTACAACGATAAGACTAAATACAAAACTACTCAATACAAACTCAGAAAAAAGGTTCAATTCACAAAGAATAGAGACTATGTTTAAATAATTGAGAACGAAACATTGCATACACCTAGCTTATTGTACCCGGAAACCTTTCCATCTTCTAAAACTTCCAATGTCCTTCCCTTCTGAAACAGCCATTCCTATTCCAATTCTTCCTCCATTGGAAACACCTCTATAATACAACCTCCACTCATTTCCTTCAGTATCCATTTCAACCATACATGGTGATCCAACATCCTTATCATCCCAGCAACCTTGGTCTGAAGGCCTTAAAACTGCCTCATCCTGAAGCCTCATCCATTCCTTCAATCCATCAGGAGATACAGCCATACCAATGCTCCTTCTCCCATCAGCAGCAACACCTTCATATGCCATCACATAGTTCCCCCCACTCCGGTTCCTTGTCACGCATGGGTTCATTGCTCCAAACTCATCAAAGGAGCCATCTCTCCCTCCCCCCATTATTTTCCCCAACTTCACCCACCTAATTCCATCCCTTGACCTGGCAATGCCGATACCAAAATGACCCTTTTCCACATCAAATGAGTGGTAATACATCCTGAGGTCACCATTCCCATGGTAAACAACTTGTGGAGAAGAAATAAACAAAGAATCCCACTCTTTTCCAGACCCAACATCAATCAATGCTCCACTGTGATGCTCCCCCTCAATCCTAGCCCAATGCCTCCCATCCTGACTAATAGCCAAACCAGGCAAGGACTTCATTACCTTCCCATTACCACAACTCACATCACCATTGATTCCATCAGGGTTTTCCACACTGAACTCCAAAGAGTGATCAGAAAACTCCACCTTTTCAGAAACATAGCCGGTGTAGTAAAGCCAATAAACAGCACTGGAAGACCTAACCCTGGAACTAGACATGATAACCATCTCAGAAGGCCTAATGCCACCCGTGTCAAAACCCCACCAATCCTTACCAAAACTCATCACAAACCCCACATCAGAACTTGACCTAGCAGGCCCTCCCCCACGCTCCCAATGAACCCCGTTTTTTGAAATTGCCAACCCTATCAAATCAGAAGAAGGGTGCCCTTTGGCCCTCCCATGGTACCACATGTACCATCTCTCTTCTTCGTCACTCAGAAACCTCTTCACCACTGGGGACCCGATATCTGCACTGTCCCAAGCGTTTGAAGGACCCAAATCCAACACCAACCCTCTTAAGGAAGAGGAATGTGATGATTCTGAAGGTGGTGAAGAAGAAAAGGCTTCACTTGCTGCTGAATCTGATTGCGATACACTTTGGGAGTTGGAAATTGAATTGGGTTCATTGTTTGGCTGGTTGTGTTGCGTCTCGCTATTGGCGCTGGTGTCTGGTTTTGTGGAGCAACGAAGGAAAAACGGCAACTTTGAGGACACCGGAGAGAGGGTGGTGCTGGGCTTGGTGGAACATGCCCATGATGGAATTAAGGTTGTCGGAGGGGTTAAACGTTGGAAGATTGAAACTTTTGAAAGGGTGTTACGGGATTGCAATGAAGGAAGTACCATTGATGATGATGGTGGTGGTGGTGATGCCAAGTCCATGGTTGTGAAACAAGCAATGCGGGGCTGTTGAATAGTTTTGCACGGCGGAACACGACTTTGAAGACCAATTGAATGGACGGTGACAGGGGAAGAAGTTGAGGAAGGGAATTTGAATGATACAGAAAAGGATGTGTGTCTGTGTGGTGCAAGTTTAACAAAAAGGGTGGAAAAGAAATGCAGTGAATGAGAGGGTGTTTGTTCTTTATTTTTATGTTAATAACGAGTCATTGGTGCTGTGTTTGCAATCTCTGAAAAATTTGAGTTTGTGCTGTTAGCAAAGAACTCAAAGCGTGGTGGTGGTGTGCATTTACCCCAAGAAAATCAGGATTTATTTTGGATGGTTCAGATGGGTTTGTTCCCCTTTCCACGCATGAGGTAAACTTGTAAGGAAAGGAAAATGGTGTTGTCTGAGATATGATCCAATTTTACACATCACAAATTCAAAGCATGGTCGGAAATGACTTTATTGGGTCTCACTTGCTTCTCTTCTTTTGGAATTGGATGCAAATTTGTGTGGTGTAGTTTGCGGTACCAATAGAATTGTGAAGAATAGCATACGTAATTTAAGTTTCCTTTTTCAACCAGTTTATCCTCCCATTAAAAGTTTGAACACACTAATTTATTTCAAAAGAAAACATAAAAAACATAAGGATCAATGTTTTGTCCTGATATTATTGGATCGGGACCAATTATAATATTAAGTTTGAAGAAACTCATATGCGCATACAAGCCGCTATTTTTTTTCCTTGGGGAGAGAAGGATATAAATCCAATCATTTATGTGTGCTTCTTTTCGTTTGATTTTGCTGCAGTGCAGACATATCGTAAAACCAGAACTGTGAAAGTGTCCACTAATAAAAGAATATCTTTACGTATAATAATATTTCTTTTATATTCTTTACCTGAGATAATAGTTCTTTTAAGCAGCAGAATCAACAAAGCTTGGAAAGAGACAAAGGAATGGCATCGCTTTCCCTCGAAGAAATGTTAGTAGAAACGAACAGTAACCAATCTTTTAGTCAGTGTATGCCACCCCTTTCTGCTGTTGTATCTTTACTACACTTTGCATAGCATCTGCATACTAGTATTGTACATTTGTTTTGACATTGTAATAACACTTCATTTTCTATGTAGGACGAATTCTCATTGAGGTTGAGATTTCTTTCTTCCTCGAGTGCTTCTCTGCATGGTTTATACGGTTTCGCCCACACTCACATCTACATATCCATTCTTTTGAAGATCTTTGTAATTTAAGACTTTGACTGAGTTCTATTTTTTTCGGTTTTTGTCTTCATTACTTCCTTTTTCAAGCACAATTTGTTTGATAGACTGTTGCACTAAGACAAAAGGTTTCACGGACCAACCCAACTTATATCATCTCGATATGATAAACTAATCAAATGATTCATTTATTTAGTTTTCCCTGATATAATTTTCCCTTTTAACTTGGAATCCTATTGGTAATATCTCAAAAAATTATTGCTTTGAGGGTATATGTTATAATTCAAATGGAATCAATCTTACAAACATTGTGAAGAATGATAGTAAATCTTGTATTTAAGGTTTATAGACCTTCTGATACTGCAAGACTGTCTAAACTGTCTAGTTTTATATCTCAGTCATAGGAAGCGCATTGCAGTGATGACAAGAGCAAAGACACTTCAACAAAAACTGACCAATAATCAAATTCAACAAAAGAGAGAGCTTAACACAAGAGATCTGCCCGAAGGCGAGTATTAGCTACTAACAACTTGGGTAGCCTGGAAGAAATGACCTTCACGTGAATTTTGTAAAACTTTCTATTCCAATATCTTTTCCTCTGATCTTTGGAGACACTCTATTATCTCTTTTACATAGATCCCTGTTCGAACCTAGGAGCGTTTTTAGTGTCTTTGCCATTCGCAATTTATAGACAGGTAGGATTTCTATTTCTTCAGGGTATCAGCCAATGCCTTCATGGCAGCAATACGCCTCGAGAAGAAGACATGTAATTATTACTTACACATTCTTAAAAAGCTAAAGGATGAAGTATTCATGATAAATCATTATTTCAGTTCGCTTACACTTCATAGAGTTCCTGACATCCACAAAGAAGTCTTCAGCTTCTGAGGGCACCTTGACAGTTGTAAGTCGGATTCCCTTTTCTGTGAAGACTTCATCTATTATGGGGCCAGGGTTAGTCCATGCTCTCTTTAGAATGGAAAGAACACATGGTACACTGTTGTTTGTTGCAGCAGCTTGCCTCATCATGTGCAATTCTGTGTCTTTGAGCATCCACGATTAGTCTCCGTTGGAAGCAACTGCAGGCCTAATCCCGTTCTCTCAAAATTAAGTTCTGTGAGTTCAGCTACAACCCTGAGAAAAATCCTAAACCCTAAACCTCCAACTTTCAAACCCTGTGTAACAAGTAATCTATGTATGTGTTTTTGAAGGAAACACATTTTAGTGATGGCACGTACAAAGACACTCCAGGAAAAACTTGTTAAGGTTCAAATTCTACAAAAGAAAGAGCTCCACACAAGGCAAGTATTTGCTTCTAACAAAACTTTATATT
>Ga0209700_103540_pt1:0-5000 | contig 29705 bp, 17 predicted proteins | sample SiratroredBW_FD_187528 | JGI IMG/M metagenome (GOLD analysis project Ga0209700, IMG submission 187528) | Root nodule microbial communities of legume samples collected from California, USA - Siratro red BW (SPAdes) (version 2) | ecosystem: Host-associated > Plants > Roots > Nodule | place...
TACTATTATTATTATTATTATTATTATTAATTTTATTATTAATATTATTATTTGTGGTATTAATATTATGATAAATATGATTAATATTAGTATTAGTATTAATTATATTATTATTATTTTAATATTTTTAATATTATATTTAATAATAACAATAATAATTATTATTATATAAAAATAATAATAATAAATATATAATGAGTATATTGATGTTGATACTGTGACGTATGTACTAAAAATATTAATAATAAAATTAAAAATAATAAAAGTGACTTCATAAATGATGACTCCATGAAAAAGAGAAAGTTGGAAATGAAAAGACAGCTTAGATTCTTATTTTAATCACTAATCATCTCGAATCACAAATTAAAAAAAAAATAAATTTATCAGGTGCTTGTAATATTACGTCAAGTTGTCAAAGTATTGATACTTTTATAAATTTTTTCTTATTACTTTTTTAAAATTCTTCTTACACTGATGTTTAAGATTTAAGGATTAGTATTCAGCACAATACAAAAATTAGCGTAGGGTTTAACTAGGTATCAAATTCGTGTGAAAGAATACGTGCTTATTAAGCGCAAACGAAGACGAGGATAGGAACAATTCTGATTGGTAACGAAAAGAAAGGTTTGTAAGGGTTATTAAAAATATCATTTATGGAGCACCATCATAATTTTTCACGAAAAGGGTTACGAAACAGGATTTGAGTTGCCAACAATAATTTAATTTTTCATATAACAAGGGTTAGGAAATTTTGTAGTCTATTTATTTATATATAATTATATTGACGGTTGATTTCTTTAACATTCAAAAACATTTGTCATTAAGATAATTTTAATAACACTTCTAATTTCTGGGATAATTGGTTTAATGAAAATTATTGTTAATAGAAGGTAAAGGGTTAGGTCACCCATATACCAAAATAATTAAAACTTTGAGGTCTCTTCTCCCATTAAAAGGGTCACTCTAAAGTCGAGCAATATGAATAAGGAAGATTTTGGTTGAGGAAGATGATAACCGTATCGAGTATTCAATCTTCATCCATAAATTCAGGTATGTGACTCTTCTATTGGATTACGACTCTCAGTACTTTAATATGATAGCTAAATTCATTATTCAGAACATTTATTTTGTAATTTCTATCAAGTGCTACCAGAGTCTCGTTCATGTTAAATTATTGGGAATAAAGTTTTATCATTGGATTGAATTATGTTGTTGTTATACCGGTTTGGAATTAAAGAATAAACACACATAATTCTATTTTATGTTTACGCCTTTCGTCTTATCTTATATAATTCGCTTTATTGTATTGTGGCCTTGGTTCCTGTATGTTGCAATTTTGGTAATTCATATGAATTGCTTGTATGATATACATAATAATTTCGCTAGTTAATTTCCTTGAAAGCATAAGTAATATTTTTCGACGTTGAATACGATTCACTGATCCAGGTCTTTATTTTGATTGTTATATCCTACTACTTATATAATTGTTACTATATAGGGCTGCCTGTGGAGCCAACCACCAAGTGATGTTGAAAGATTCATCTATGTGTTGTGGCGGATGACAATAAAGTTCTAGTGGAAGCTGTAGGAACCTTCAGATTATTTTTTAAGACAGAATTATTTTTGGATTTATTTGACATGTTTTATGTACCTTCTTTAAGACGAAATTTAGTTTCTGTTTCTCGTTTGGATAAATTTGGTTATCATTATTCTTTCAGAAATAATAAAGTTAGTCTCTTCCAAAACTCAAATATTATTTGTTCCGATTTTTTAATTGATAATCTATATAAGCTTGATTTAAATTTTTGCAATGAAATACTGCAAACAAGTTCAAGAGCTACAAAACGAAAATTAAATGAGAATTCTGCCTCATTATGGCATAAGCGTTTAGGCCACATCTCTAAACAAAGACTTCATAGGCCTATGATGGATGGAATTCTTGAACCCCTAGATTTAAAGGAATTTCAAGTCTGTATTGAATGTATCAAGGGGAAAAGAACAAATGAAAGAAAACTAGGCGCAACGAGAGCTAAAGATGTCTTAGAACTAATACATACTGATATATGTGGTATGTTTCCTAGTGCTTCATGAAATGGACAACAATATTTTATTACATTTATAGACGATTACTCTCATTATGGGTATTTATATTTAATTCATGAGAAGTCCCAATCCTTGCACGTTTTTAAGTCTTTCAAAGTTGAAATTGAACTCCAACTTGGAAAGAAAATCAAAGTTATCAAATCTGAACGTGGTGATGAATACTATAGAAGATATGATGGATTAGGAGAACAACGTCCAGGACCTTTTGCGCTTTTTCTAAAAGAGTGCGAAATTGTTCCGCAATACACCATGCCTGACAAACCTAGTATGAATAGTGTTGCAAAACGAAGGAATCAAACTCTTAAGGATATGGTGAGAAGTATGATCAGTCATTCCACCTTGCCTGAATCACTTTGGGGAGAAGCTTTAAAGACTGCAGTGTATATCCTTAACAGGGTACCAAGCAAAGCAGTTAACAAAACCTCTTATGAACTTTGGACTAATAAAAGGCTTAACCTAAAACATTTACACATTTGGGGATGTCCAGCCGAGGCACGACCTTATAAGTCGCATGTAAGAAAACTGGACTTAAGGACAATTAGCCGCTATTTTGTTGGTTATGATGAACGCTCACGAGGATACAAGTTTTATGATCCTACATCAAAATCAATTTTTGAAACGGGAAATGCAATATTTCTCGAGGATGTTGAGTTTGGAGGGGAAGGAAACATTATGAATGTTGTTTTGGATGAGGAATATATTATTGATAATGAAGGTATTTATACCTATTGTTATTTAGGACACAATTATAGAAAAAGACAACAATGAGAATCCTCCACAAATACAACCTATAGAACAAACTCAACAATCTCAAGAAGTGTCATTAAGAAGATCTACCAGAGAAAGGAGAAGTGCTATTTTGGATGAATACCTTGTATACCTCCAAGAACATGAGGATGACATTAGTTTAACAGAAGATGGCCTGATCAACTTCTGTCAAGCCATGAAAAGTTCTAATTCTCAAAAGTGGATTGGTGCCATGGGGGAGGAGATTAAGTCTATGAGAGACAATGACGTTTGGGATCTAGTAGAATTACCTGAAGGTGTGAAACCCATTGGTTGTAAATGGATATTTAAAAAGGAATTATATGGGTAATATAAAAAAATATAAAGCTCGTCTAGTCGATAAGGGCTTTACTTAAAGGTAAGACATAAATTATAAAGAAACTTTTTCTCCAGTATCTTCAAAAGATTCTTTTAGAACAATAATGGCATTATTAGCTCATTTTGATTTAGAGCTACATCAGATGGATGTTAAGACGACATTTCTTAGTAGAGACATTGATGAGACAATTTATATGGTGCAACCAGAAAACTGTGTCAGGTAATTCAATGTTTATGGTCTGCAAATTAAAGAAATCCATCTACGGTCTCAAATAGGCTTCCCGTCAATGGTATAACAAGTTTCATCAGGTTATTACCTCATATGGCTTTGAGGCAAATATTGTTGATGATTGTGTATACTACAAGTTCAGTGGGAGTAAATATGTATTCGTAATCTTGTATGTCAACACAATCGTGGCTAAAAGAGACAAGGTTAGTCTCAAATAGTGTCCTAAAATGATCTTGAAAGGACAATAATGCATAATAAACCTTATGCATCAACAATAGGGAACTAAATGTATGCTCAAGTCTGCACACATCCTGATACAACATTTATAGTGGGAGTTCTAGATAGATACTTGAGCATGAGCCATCTAACCATGACATATGGTTGCAAAACTTTGTCACCAGGCTTCATGTGGTAGATGGCATTGAAAAGTCATGAAGATTTATTGTGACAATAATTCAGTAATGCTTTACTTCAACACCAACAAGAGCTCAATAAAATCAAAATATTAAATTTTTTGTTGTTAAGGAGAGAGTTCAAGAAAAACAGATTCCTATAGAACATATAGGAACAAAGTTTATACTAGCAGACTTATTAACCGAAGGATTGATCTCTAAAGTCTTTCATGAGCATATTGCTCATATGGATATCACTGTTGATGATAAATTGGTTTAGTGGAGTTATTTTTGTATACTTTATATGTTTTATGCCAAACATTGTACTATTTAATTTTATGCAAAATAAAAGATGACGATTTACATTATGTTGTTTGCAATGTTGATATTGCAAATGTTGGGTAGATCTTAATGAGGATTTTAAAATTGGACCAGTTGGAAATAGACAAGCATGAGATCAAATTTTATGTGATTTCCATGTTACTTATGATATATGTCATTGAGTATATCAATATGGTAATTATCGTGGTTCAATTACGAATTTAATGTGATGAAAGCCGCAGTAATTCCATTATTGGTATATAAGATGGACCAGATTATTGGTATATAAGATGGACCAGATTGTTTAAGTAGTTGAGGACAAATAACATTCAATACGTGCACTTATGATTTATTTTATGATATGATTATTTTAGGATAATATATATAACCCAAGTGGAAAATTGTTAGAAAATTATATTTCCTTAGTTTAATTGTGGGCTATATATTTATTTATATTTTATATATAATCATATTAGGTATTGATTTCCTTAACGTTCAAAATCGTTCGTCATTAAGATAACTTTAATGAGTAATTAAGATAGTTTTAATGACACCCCTAATTTCTCGAATAATTGGTTTAATGAGAACCATATTTTTTGAGAAGTTAACAAAATAAAAGGGAGTAAAGAGTTGGTCCTCGGTATATCAAAATCAAAAAAACTTTATGGTCTCTTAACACATCAAAAGAGGCACTCTAAAGTTCAAAAAAAGGAATAAGGAAGATTTTGGTTGAAGAAGATCATAACCATGTAATATTCTATCTTTATCTATAGATTCAGGTATGCGACTCTTCTATTAGATTATAACTCTCAATAATTTAATATGACGACTAAATTTATTATTTATAATTT
>Ga0209700_103540_pt1:7500-29705 | contig 29705 bp, 17 predicted proteins | sample SiratroredBW_FD_187528 | JGI IMG/M metagenome (GOLD analysis project Ga0209700, IMG submission 187528) | Root nodule microbial communities of legume samples collected from California, USA - Siratro red BW (SPAdes) (version 2) | ecosystem: Host-associated > Plants > Roots > Nodule...
CTGGATTAATCTGAAACGATCTTATACAAAGAATATATCGTAAAAGAAATTATTAAAAAGGTCTAGAAATAAAAAGAAATAAAATTAATTTATTTATAAGTTAAAATTAAGTTATGTAAGTTAATAAAAATTTAAAGAAATTATATGAGAAGGTTTGTACAAATTTGAGTCTTTTTTTATTTCTATAGTACAACGAGATAAATTCAACTTTTATGGCAAGTTTCATATGTTCTATATGAACGTATAGAAAATATGACTTATATTATAATATTTAACCAGACTAGTAAGTAATGTTAGGTTTCGATAATCAATGAATAATTCCTTTTTGAAAAGGTTTAGATAAAAAACACATCGTCTTACGTGTACGTCATGTTGAAGGAGATGTCTAGGATATGTTTGCCAACAAGAAATGGATAAGATAATGGTTCTAAGATCATGCAGAACGGATAAGAAGGCATTAATAAATATAACAATTAAAAGAAACTTTTGCCACGTGTTAGTAGTAAAAAATTTTACAAGAAAATTCAAAAAAGAAAATAAAACGAAATTTGTCTAAAAAGGAAAAAAAAAACTTGACTCATTCTATGGCATGCAACACTCTAGTTAATTCTCTCTTTCAATATATTATTTAATTAAAAATTAGGATTAATTATTTTTTAATAGAAAAAGTGTGTAAGTAAGAAGTTTTATGTGTTGATGCAAAATAGATTACATATAATACGTGTTTAATATGTAATTGATTACTCTCAGATTTAAAAAGTGTACTCAACAATTTCGTCAATGATAATAATATGTTAAGATTATCATAACTGATATAATGAATATAATATTTTAGATAATTAATATTTAAATATTTGAACTAATATTTGTTAAAAAAATTAGGTAAAATGCTGGAATGTTGTTTCTCAACAAGGGTACCAGAATTAGTTATTTTCTAAGAAAGATGAAGAAATAAAGTGAACAGGCCTATCAAGAACAAAGAAACTGAAAAGTTCTATTTGGGCTAACTTAGAGAGCGATTAAAAATCTCCATAACTAGAAAAAATTGGCACGCATCGTGGGGCAGGTAAAAATTTTCCTACTCCCACTATAAGAAACTTGAGAGAAGACTTTGTCTTTGAAAATGAGAAACAATAGGCAACCAATGTTCAATGGAGGAAACCAAGATTCACCAACTCTCCAGCGTATCCTCGATATTATGAGCAAATTACAACGAAGTAACAAAAAAATTCAAAAAGCAATTAGAAGAGTGAGGGCCGACAAGGAGAGACAGAAGGAGGAGGCCAATATTGAACAAGAGCGGTTGAGGGAAGAGGTAGACGAAGCGCGACATCAGATGGAGGAAGCTTTAAAGGCTAAGAGTTGCAAAAGACAAATGAGGAACTACAACAAGCCTTGAGAGGGTGAAATACAAACTTTACCACAGGATCCTTACGAATGTCCTGAACTATTGCTAACCCTTAGCCCTTTACCTAGGCAATCATGATGGAACAAGTGCCTCGCATTTCATGGTCTCAAAGATTGCCCTTATTTGGGGTTGGGGAACCTCGAAGCACATCTCAAAGCTTTTAGAGCCCAAATTCTTATTTTGGGGGGCTCTGATGTCTTCTGATACAAAATGTTTGTAGGCACTCTCACAAGAACCGTTATGTAAGGATGCAGTGGAATTTCAAATGGTATCATAAATTCATTCCACACTTTTCCGCAATTATTCCTTCAACAATTCGCAGCCAACTAGGTGAAGCCCCTAAAGTTAGCAGACTTGTTTGATATACGTTAGCAGGAGGGAGAACCACTTTGGGGTTATCTCAACCGATTCTGACATTATCGTCAATAATGAGAAGATGTTTATTCATGCTTTTGTAAAGGGACTCCGATCAAACTCTTTTGGTGAGTTTCTTCTCCGAGAGTATGATTGAAGTACGTCGACAAGCAATTACTCACATTGAGGTAGAAGAAGTAATGAAGCGGAAAAGAGCAAAAGATCGACACCCCCTCAATAAGTTTCAACATCAACCCAGAGAGGATATAACAAGGTAAGATGGAGGCCACCCGATATTCCAAAAGGACAAACACCGTTATGTACCTTATGCAGCCCAAGCTCCAAGTAGAAGGGAAGCACGACTGACAGGAAGAGCGAAGAATGTTTGTCCAAATTTTACCGTGTCTAAAAAAGCACTTCTCAAAGATCAATAGGTCATTAACAAACTGAAGTTTCCCATTCCTACCGACAAGCTACTCGATTATCACATCAATGTATGGTGTGACTTTCATCAGGCTAAGTGGCACGTTGCCGATAGCTGTTACACCCTGGCCAAGTAGTTAACAAGACTTGTTCAGGAAGGAAAGTTGAATGAGTACCTGGAACTGTCCTATACAGTTCGAAAACCTATGACTTAGAATAATATCGAAGACGAGTATAATGAACAACCCACTATGGGAAACCTTAATACCATAACTGGGGGTTTTGCTGGTGGAGGAGCAACTAAGTTGCAAGGAAAAGATATTCTCGAGCGTTATTAACTGTGTCAAAAGGGACCACCACCAGTGGGAATAACGGATATCACGTTCTCATCAACAGAGCTGGTTGATGTCGTACCAAACGAGGATGATCCTATAATACTATCAATATTGTTTATGGGAAGGAACGTCCATAGAGTGTTGATCGATCAGGATAGCTCTATGGATGTTATGTTTTGGGATATCTTTGTAGGATTGCAAATACCAAAAGAGCAACTATAAAGGTTTAACGAAGCTCTAATAAGATTTTTTAGTGAGCATGTTGAGGTCAGAGGTTATGTGGAGTTAATGACAACATTCACCGATGGACCCTAGCCCGAAAAGTAGTGGTCAAATACATGGTAGTGAATACCCCATCCTTATATAATATGCTTTTGGGCCAAACCAATCTAAATCGGCTAGGTGTGGTGGTGTCATTGTCCCATATGAAAATGAAGTTCTCAACAACAAACGAGAAGGTGGATCAAAAGGTTGCCCGAAAGTGTTATGAGAACAATTTTCGCAACAAGAGAGGACCTTATGCTTTCCCATCGACAAGGGAGATCAACAACCTAGAAACTAATGTTGAGTCGTCATACAAAGAGCACGAACTAAAACCTGTTGGGGGAATCAAAGAAGTACAACTATCATATGAGAAGATATTAAGAATTGGAGCAGAGCTAGTTGAAAGGGAATGAGAAGATTTACTCTCGGACCTACAGAAGAATATTGATGCTTTCGCCTGGACGCCATCGAATATGTCGGACATCGATTCGGGTCTTAGGTGCCACCGCTTGGCTTTGGATCTGAGTGCCAAACCAGTCAAACATATATCCTTTATTGAGTAGATAAATGAATAAGTTACAAATGAGTTGAGACATGAATTCGACTAGCGGTTAGAGTCCATGTTGTTGGACTAGAGGGATTCAACAAGCCACAGTTTTTCATGTCTTGCTTGAGAAACCAGAATACAGAGCCAAGGAGCTACTTAGTTGATGGGCTGGTTGTGACTCCGAGAATCCTTGCTTTCATTGTGATCTGGTTGCTGATACCAAGGGGATTCAACCATGCAGTGTTGCTGAAGAAGACCTCATGCTCATGTATTGTCTGCTGGGAAGGATCAAAGTTAACTGGGTTAGCATGATCTAAGAACACATTATAAAAATAAGGAGGAAGGTTGAGTTCATAATCCCTTATTTTGTTCTCCTATCTCAATAAAAATGAAGTCAATGCAACAACACTGAACAAGATAGGACTGATCAAGGTCAATGATGACCATTGGATCTGTAAAGCTGATTATGATAGTCCTGATGATCAACCTGCTGAAGAAGAGGAAGGTGATGCTGTTGAAACTGATGAGGGACATGATGCTCCCATGCTTGATGCTCCACCTAGTGGTTATGAAGATTATTTTGTTGGATTTGAAGAGAGAGTGATGAATCAACTTCACACCATGTACGAAGAAGAGAGGAGTCATCATCAATATCGTGAGACCAGATTTCAGAACATTGAAAGCATTGTTGAGGATGTTCAATATAAGTTAGGCCAGATGTTCTATAATCCAGAAGATTGAACTCATTCATGCATATCTTTTCTGGTTTCTTCTTCCCACATTTTGATGAATGCAAAAGGGGGAGAAGTAGGTCTGGTGTGTTGGTTGGTCTATTGATGTTGCATTAGGGGTGTGCTTGTTGTTTAGTTTGTTGTTGTTTTTATTTCTGTTTTATCTACTGCTGTTGTTGTTATTTACTGGTATATCTAGTCTTGCTATGATGATTCTCTAGTTTGTTAAATGATGTAGTAATTTGTCCAATGTTGTAATCCGGTTGCTCGTAACTCATATACGTAGCCTGGATACTTTATATCTAATGAAACTATGTATTTTTGTTTTTAATACTATTCTCATGTCTAATACTGTGTTTAAATTTTTTTACATACCTTGGAGGGACATTGGAGTATAGGGGAGCAATTACATATCTCTAGAAAAGACTAATTCAAATTGATTGCAACCTCATCAGGAAAACGACGCTTTCCACCACCAACCTAACCATGAAAAACTCATGAACAACAATAGACGAAGCTTTCCAACACCTGCATAAACATCAATGAAGATCATCATCAGCAACCTTAAAGCAAGGAAACAAACATCACTCAAGTGCCAAATAAGAGCAACGACACAAATAATCGATTATTTGAAGAAGATAATCGATTATATGTATAAAATTTGACAGATAATCGATTATGGTATCAGGATAATCAATTATGCTTGGCAAAATATATGTATAATCTATATTATCTACCATAATCGATTATCACCAAGTTTGAATCTCACCACTAGGACGAATATCGCTCATCGCTGATCTCCGCCACCTTCTCTTGCGACCATGAAATTCTACCACAACACACTAGGCCACCAACTCTTTCACCACCACGAACCTCTAACTCATGAGCTTACAGAACACGGAATAGATAGCCTAAGCAAGAGGAAGAAAGAAGACTCAATCAATAACCATATTGTCTCCAACGTCATTTTTAATGGTGAACTCAAATTTCTCAACCACCACAAAATGCAGTCAAGATTCCTCTGCCAAGTCTTAGAAAAATCTCTACCAATGGAGTTGGGGAATCTCTACCAAAGGTGCTGCCATGCATGTAGTGTAACTTTAGATAGTGAAGGATACTATAGAAGCACATGCAAGGTTAGAAATGTATTTGCACTTATGCCATTGTGACTTTCCCTTCTATTCTTCGCATTGGAGTGCGGATGAAGCCCTCGTCATCTCTCGCCTTTCTGTGCTACTAAATCAGCGACAATCATCTTAACCAAACAAGAATGCTTCCGCCGTTCTATCGTCACATACAATGGACCTCCCTAACCAAACACATCGTTAATGACTAGCTTTATGGAGAAGTCCATTAATAACTGACAACTTTAGTTTATTTACTTGAGCATGATCTTTTAGCTGAAATAGGAGTGGAGAATCAATGGGAAAGCCGAAAGACAGTTTCATTGTATTCCGAAGTATTTTTTTTTTTCATTTTTTCTTCTAAATTTTTAGATTAGAGTAATTCCTCTAAAAAAAATATTTAGCAAATGGGAATAGAGACAAATTGTTGATGTTTCTCCCAAAATTTGATTTTGATTTCGGCTTGTTTGAATTAGGCAGGGTTTGTGAAATCTTGTATTTTAAAACGAGGACAAGAAAATGATGATTCAAAGGAACCTTTTACTCTTATTTTTCCATTTATTTTGGACTTAAAAGGTAGAACGCTAAGTTTTTTTTTTGAATATTTTATAATAATTGTTAGAGTGATCTCAATGAATATAGCCATTTTTGTGTGAAGTTGGTGGAAGAAGGTTGGTAAACGAGCAAACTTAAAGATATGTGTGGAAGTTGGTTAGAATTTTATTGATTTGGAAAAATGATTAAGAGAACAAGTTTTGCTACTTGTTACAGGTTTCAAATAATTAATACATTCACATATATTTATGTAAAGTCTATATAGGAAATTAATTAAAACAAATGATGAACTCAATTCCAATTCCAACACTTAAAATATAATTATTTTCAAATAATAATTATAATGTTAAATACTATATTTTATATTTCAAAATTAACATAAATGACATTGTAAATATTATATAAAACTACAGTAAAAGGATTTAATATTATATTTCTTATAAGTTGATATAATACATGATTATATTTATATTATCATTTAAATAAAAGTTATTGAAAATGTAATTCTTAATATAATATTTTAAAACATTGACTTCCCAAATTTCTAAATATACATTAAATTAAAAACAAGTTCTTCCTACACCTTAATAGGTTCTTCCTGCACCCTAATAAAAAAATTCCATACCGCAAATGCCCTTGTATGACAACCGGATGACACCTCCATCCAGTTGTCATTTGAAAAAAATTGACAACCAGATGACACTCTTATCCGGTTGTCATTTTTTTTCAAATGACAACCTGATGGAGGTGTCATCCGGTTGTTAATTTTTTTTCAAATGACAACCGGATGGGGATGTCATCCGGTTCTCATTTCCAAATCAAAATGATAACCGGATGAAATCCATCCGGTTCTCATAGTCCAAATCGAAAACGGATTAATTTTTTAATTTGGATTATGAGAACCGGATGGATTTCATCCGGTTATCATTTTAATTTGGAAATGAGAACCGGATGACACTCTCATCTGGTTGTCATTTGAAAAAAAATTGACAACCGGATGGTCATCAATTACGGTATGAAATTTTTTATTAGGGTGTAGGAGGAACTATCAGGTGCACAGGAAGAACTCGTCTAAATTAAATTGTTGCAGCCCATATTAAAAGCCCAAAATGATTTCTAGGCCCAAGACCCAGTTGGTCGCATGTTTCTGAATGCCAAGGAGGACGTGTTTCGGAGCTTCCATCTTCGGAGAGCAAAACCAATTTCGAAGGTGAATGCGATTTGGACTCTGTTTTGGAGGCCAAATTTAGTCAGTGTCCAGTCACCTACTCCTACACACCACTAATCGGTAATTTGATTTTTCTTTTTCTTTTTATTTTCTTATTTTATCACCCTAATTTTTTTGTGGAATATTAGTATGCTTGAACATTCTGCAGTACCTACTGGTAAATTTCTTCTGTACTTTTTGTTTCTAAGGGTTGTTCTGAATGAAAAGGGGTGCGAAGATATGGTTGCAGCTTTAGTTGAGAGTTTTGTCTGAATTTATTGATTCATTTTGAATTTTGGCTGCCTTGAGCTTCCTTTTCCATATCTATTCTCTTTTTGTCATTTGAAATATCTTTATTCTACTCTAAATGATTCTATCGTCCGAAAATTACACAAGAAACTGGGCGTAATAGATATGGATACATAGGCCAATAGGTGTGAGTTAGTGCCTTAGTGGGGGAGAGGATCTGGGTAGTATGAGTTGTTAACATGAGTTGTTAACAATGGATATATTTGTGGTATGAAGGTTATGGGTGAATGTGAAAAGAGTGTTATTAGTGGCTGTGTCATTTGGTAAATGAATTTTTTCAGAACATTTTGTATATAATGCATTATATTTTCGTCCTAGCTTGAGGCCATGATTTTGTTAAAAGTTAAAAATAGTGGTGATCAACTATGTTGTTGCGCAATGTGTTAATTGCTGTCGGAAATTGAAATTATGCAAAAGGAGAATTATATTTATTCATGTCTATTTTGAAAAGACTTCAAATATTTTTGTAGTAAATTCATCTTTACGCTCAGTCTCTATCCGGCAATCTACTTATGTTTCTTGGAAGAAAGATTTTGTGTGAAGAAAAGTTGTACTTGTTGGGCTTTGCTGCCTGAACTGAAAGTTGAACAATAAATGCCACAAATTCTGTGCACCATTTTGTTGTATTAGAAAATTATACCAAAAAATTTAGAATCATATTATTTGGGACGCACTTGAAATATTTCATTTTATTTGTTGAGAAAATAATGTATCTGCGTGAAGTATACATATTTTACCCGATGAGGGGTTGTGGTAGGATAAGACAATAGAGTATTAGATTCTGTCTAATATATTACATACATACTTCAAGAAAAAGTAAAGAAATGGTAGATTCTGATGCCGGTTTTTTGTTGTCCCGTGTTATATATACATGCAGATAGTTTAGTTGTCAATTCATAAATCAGTTTCACCACTTAAGATCCCATCGAAAGCTGCCAAAATGTCGAGGAAGGGTTTGATGGAGCAAGACCTGAGTAAGTTGGATGTGACAAAGTTGCATCCACTTTCCCCAGAAGTCATATCCCGGCAAGCTACTATTAATATTGGTAATATTTTCGCACATTTTGTGATTTAGCACCTAGAATGTAATTAAAATGCACTGATGGTGCCCAAGTTGTTAATATTAAAACTGTTGATATAGATTGCCATGTATATTAAAACTGTAGAAATGTTTACGTTGATGCCACATGAAAATTAAACTGTACAACTTAAGTTGTGTAAGCTTCTCTTCCATCTGTGACTGTTGACATTGATGTATTGAATTGCATCCTGACAGGCACTATTGGTCATGTGGCACATGGAAAGTCAACAGTTGTGAAAGCAATATCAGGTGTCCAGGTATTCCTTTGTCTTGGAATGTTTCTCTTTCTTACAAAGTGTTTTAGGTTTAACTGAACATTACAAAACTGGTTTATATGATTAGTATTGTTCCCATTTGTATATTCATTTTTGATATTATCTGTAGTCGATGAGACTTGAGGTTTTCCCTATACATTTCTCTCATGTCTAGTATTAATGAGCTTGGTACGTGTATCCCATAGTGAGTGACCCTTTTAATGGATTTAGGATAGACTTTTACAAAATGATTTAGGCCTAATTCAATTCTACAAAATTGGTTTATAAGGTGAAAATTTTCTCAATTTATATACTGTAGTTTGACACTTCCTAATTTATGTGAGACCTAGGTTTTTCCCAATACTCTTTTGTTGCGGAGTAGAGGGTTAAGAAGAGTATTTCCTCTTCATCTGAACTCTATGGTTATTGTTGATGACTTTTATATTTTAGTTGGCCTAAGTACGTGGGTACATGCAGCTTGTTAAAACCTGGCTAGTGGGCTTCTTTCAATATGTATGTTATAGTTTGTCATGGATAAATTCTATTTTGTATTGGAAGCCTGACTTGGGTTCTCTTGATTGGAAGTGGTTATCTCTTTCTAGAGGTTATATGGTGTTGTTTGGCCGCATTTAGATCAATGTTTGTTACCTTTTTTTTTATTCTGTTTTAAAAAGCAGGATTACACATAAACATGCCATGTTTTATTATTAACACAAATGTTTTGGCCGCATTTTTGTTTTATTATTTATCTTTGGATATTTAAACTATTGGCCTATTGTTTCCATGAATGTTGTGCAGACTGTGCGTTTCAAAAATGAGTTGGAGCGTAACATTACAATCAAGCTTGGCTATGCAAATGCAAAAATATACAAGTGTGAAGACGAACGGTGTTCAAGGCCTATGTGCTACAAGTGGGTGCTTAGTTTTACATTTGCCATTATGATATCAGGTTATTTTAACTTTTGGTGATTTGATCAATTGTTTCTTACAGGGCTTATGGAAGTGGGAAAGAAGATAGTCCTATGTGTGACGTGCCGGGGTTTGAAAACAGCAAGATGAAATTGCTGAGACATGTTTCATTCGTGGATTGTCCGGTGAAGTCCTGGACTTGCATTATTATTTCGGACTGCTTAAATGCATAATGCATAATTTCATTAGATTTTATTTTAGATATAATATTGGAGATACTTGCAAATTTGGTTAGATATAATATTGAGACATGCTCACTTATATACATAATCTCTCCTTGGCATATTTTCACTCATTAAATAGGAGGAATATATGGGTTATCGTGTGTGTATGTGCATGATGTATATATGAATATATACACAAAATGAAAAATTCTTGGGTGCTCTTAACGAGCAAGAGAGATCTCTTGCTTTTTACTTACAGGTGTGTTCCCCCATTTATGTTAGTCATTACTGTCCGTAGTTACACTACTATTGCTATAGAAGTGGTAATAGTCTACATTCGATGTTATATAGTAAGATAAATGTGATGCTCAAGGAGCACAATAGGTACTGGTTCAGAATATTGAACACTTGTGTTTATTGTAGAAATATTAATGTGGCCACAAGAAGGGGATACATTGGTATGACTCATCAAGGAAAAATGACAATTTTTTAAAGTGGTGCAAAGAAAGTAATTGGGAGTACTGCTTATGAGAGAGTGATCACGATGCATTATTTATTTTAGCCTTGTGAAAAGAGGTATAGGGAGACCAAATAAAAGGGATCTCATGGTGCATAGTATCCTTGAGAATTTTGGTTTCTAACCGAGTCCAACAACATTGTGCGATCTATGTGACTGACCTTACTTAGTGGGACACAACTAGTGCTGTCATTTGTTGGTGGAAAACTGTTGTATTGGTGGCATTCAAGATTTGTGGTTTGTTCCCTTTCTGAATTCTTTTTCAAATCTAAATATATCCCTTTCTAATCTTCCATTCTCTTGTTCATATATCACCTTGCCCACTTTAATCATCTCACTGGCCAAATAACTAAAGGGGCTGCAAAGAGCGCCTAAGATTTCTTCATATATATATATTTCTTTTACTCTTGGGTATCCTTTTTATAAGTAATGTAACTACAGGTCTTCAATTCAAACAAATGGCTAAATCATTTAATATATATTTTGGTTTGTTTTTACATGTATGTGATATTTGTTTTTACTTTACCAATATCTGTAGGGACATGATATTCTCATGGCTACTATGCTTAATGGAGCAGCAATCATGGATGGAGCTTTACTACTCATAGCTGCTAATGAAAGCTGCCCACAACCACAAACCTCTGAGCACTTAGCTGCAGTGGAAATTATGCGTCTACAGCATATAATAATTCTTCAGAACAAGGTTGACTTGATTCAAGAAAATGTGGCAATCAATCAACATGAAGCAATTTCAAAGTTTATACAGGTAAGTTTTCTTTGAAGAGATTTCTTTTACACGAGTGAATTCCTTTTCAATAGCCTACATGAAAATTTCCCCCCTATTTTGTGACTTACCAGGGAACTGTTGCTGATGGTGCACCAGTAGTTCCCATTTCAGCACAGTTGAAGTATAATATTGATGTTGTGTGCGAGTATATTGTGAAGAAGATCCCAATCCCTGAGAGGAACTTCGTTTCTCCACCTAACATGATTGTAATCCGGTCATTTGATGTCAATAAACCTGGTTTTGAGGTTGATGAAATAAAAGGAGGTGTAGCTGGTGGAAGCATTCTGAGGGTAAGTCTTTTGGTCAATTTCCCATATGTCATGCCTGATTTTCACTGTTGCATGACTTGCAGATATTAAAATCACTAATGATGTCTGGAACGCATAATTTATATAATGTTCAATACCTGCTATTTTTATTCCGAAATCAAGGAATGAAATAAACCTTGTCTGGTATTTTTGTGGCATGGCTTAAAAGACCACAGTCCGACTCACCTGACATATTTTTCTTTACAGGGTGTTTTGAAGGTGAATCAATTCATTGAAGTTCGACCTGGGATTGTTGTTAAAGATGAGAGTGGAAATATCCGATGCACACCAATATACTCAAGAATAGTTTCACTGTATGCCGAACAAAATGAACTTCAATTTGCTGTACCTGGAGGCCTGATTGGTGTTGGGACAACAATGGATCCCACATTGACACGTGCTGATAGGTTGGTAGGTCAAGTTTTAGGAGAGGTTGGATCACTACCCGAGGTTTTTGTTGAACTCGAGGTAAGTTATTCTTAATTATCCATTTGTGCTTGCTGCAAGTAATGAGTTATCACCAAGTTTGAGTTTTGCAATTCATAAGATGAGTTAAACTAAAAATCTTTGTAACACCTTTATTTCTTCTCAACCTTATTCTGTATTGGTCTTGCAGGTAAACTTTTTCCTGCTTAGACGGCTTCTTGGGGTCCGAACAAAAGGGTCTGAGAGACAGGGGAAAGTATCGAAGCTGGCGAAAGGGGAAATGCTAATGTTGAACATAGGATCAATGTCAACGGGGGCTAGAGTAATTGCTGTGAAGAATGACTTGGCAAAGTTGCAACTTACATCACCTGTGTGCACTAGCAAGGGTGAGAAGATAGCACTTAGTCGACGTGTTGAGAAGCATTGGCGTCTTATTGGATGGGGCCAAATCCAAGCAGGAATCACCCTTGACGTCCCTCCTGCTCCCCATCTCAGTTGAACGCAGAGAAGACACCACAGGAAACACCTGCAGCAGCTATAAAAGCCCTAGAACAATTTAGATATGTGGGAAGGGAGACAATTGTTGGGAACCATTTTTGTGAGGTGGCGAAGAAAACGTTTTGATTGTTCTCTATTTTTGTTTTCACATCGGTATTGTTTTATTTTTCCCATGTAACCTATTATTTAAGTTCATTGTGTTCTTGGTCCTCCGGCACGTTATATCGAAGCATTGGCTGAAAAATACTGGACTCTAGACCTGGGTCTTAACCGAGAACGATCATGAGTCCAATCGGGGACATACCGGGATCTTTAGTTACAGTTATACTAGAGACATCAACATGCAATAGCATATTGGCTAAGCTACGGTACAGAGAATGTTTGAGTAAATTAATTATAGAAACTAAGACATAATCCAAGATGATTTCTTCTAAGTATAGTCCAAATCATGGGGTATTGTTCATTACTACATAATTGGGCTTGCTTGGCAAATAGTCCAAATTGACACTTAGGTCTTGGGATGTGCTTATTAGGGGCACAAAAGTCATCGTTCGTAAATGTTATAATTTTGATTGAAGAATTAATTTAGAATTCACGAGTTCAAAGAAGTTAGGTTCGAAGGAGTAAGGTTATATGTGTTGTAATCTGTTAAGGCCAAACAACATTCTTTTTAACCAAGTAAATTTTAGATCTCACAAGTTCAAAAAAAGTTAGGTTCGAAGGAGTAAGGGTATGTGTTGTAATCTATTAAGTTCAAAAGAAGTTAGGTTAGAAGGAGTAAGGGTATATGTGTTGTAATCTATTAAGGTCAAACAAATGTACTCATTTATATACTTAACTTTATTTTTAGTTGATATAGAATCTCAAACACATTCTCTCTCTCACGTTGAAACATGTACATCTCGTGCGTGAGACTAGATATTTATGAGTAGTTTAATAATAGTTAGATAATGGGTGGCATGATAGGCTCATCAAACTTTGTTAAGATATATTTTGATTTCATCTTGAGAAGTAAACTTTAAGTCTAATTTAACCTTACATAACCGACTTGTAAGAGGTTTGCACTCACTTATATACTAATTGACCTTATTTCTAGTTGATGGGGATCTCCAATGCACTCTCCTCACATTGAGGCATATCTTGTGCATGAGACTAGATATTTATGGATGGTTCGATAGCAACCCAATAGAAGGTGGCATGATAGGCCAATCAAACTTCACTAGGATATGTATGTTCTAATATTATCTTAAGAAGTGGACCTTAAGCTTAACTCAATCTTACAAAATCGGCTTGTAAGGTGAGGTTTGCACCAACTTATATACTATGCATTGGCTTTATCTCTAGTCAATGTGATCTCCAACACATATCTCTCACATCGAGGAAACAAGATGGTCTAATACAAGAACAAATAAGACATTTATAATGGTTCACCTTACCAATTGGGCTACATCCAATTTTTCTTGAACAAATTGCCGAAGAGGTTCCACTACATTGTAAATGTTTACAAAGAGTACACGAACCTCTCTAGGTTACCACGAGTATAAAAACATTTCCAAGTTACATCGAGTATACAAATCGTTCCAAGTTAAACCAATTTCAATCTCTCCCAGAGACCGAGACCATTCAGGATAAGAAGAAAAACATTCTTATAGAAAGGGTTCACTTAACAATTGTGAAGGATTACAAGATAGTTTTACATAACTGATGTTCTAGAGTAACACTAGATCAACACTTCAATTTTTGGCACTTTTCAATAATGAATTACTTCGTTTTCTTCTGTACTTCAAATTCAAACTGTTGTTGTATATATAACCTTGAAGAATATAGTTGTTTGAGAGCTTTGAATGACAATTTCAAGGACAAAATATCTTCATCTTTGTCATTCTCTCGTTAGACGCTTTATTATCCAATAGGCAATTGCGTTGAGAGTTGGAACGGAACATATTGCACATTGATTCTGATTCAGATCTTCTGAAATGCGGTGTTTGTAGTTTTTGGTTTTGGTGTTGTGCATCATAGAGCATTAGTAAATTGGCATTGCTTCAAGCAGCTTGTACAATATCGTTGAGCAATTGTTTGACATTAACTGAAGCGGCATAATCAAATTTTGTTGTCACGAAGATTCAATGCAATTAAATTATTTGAACTAAACAATCGACGAAAGCAATTTGAAGTTGTGGCAATTCAATTTTTGATAGTATTTTCAGTGAAGCAGATTTTGTTCAATGAAGATTTGTCGCAAGGTGAAATTAATGTTACATAAAAAAAGTTTAATTGTCGGTGATTGAAGTTGGAAATGGTGATGATTCATGCAAATTAAAGATTAATTGAACAGTGATGAAAAATTCAAGCGGCACAAGCACCAGGGAGAATTTGATTTGATTCATTAAGCACAAGAAAGAAATTGGAAGCAATGAATTTGATTTGAATCATGTGCAGTCTAGTGCACTAAAGTTGTTTGATTAAATATCAACAGTTTGGATATAAAATTTTATTTGGTGATTTAATATTTGATACGGAACATTGTTGATCTAATAGAAACATTTGAAGCAAGAGGTGTCTTAAATTTTGAGTAGTTGAACAACAAATAGAAGTGACGATTGAATCAAACAGATTCATACTTGAGGTGAAGGCAACAAGTTCATCCAGAAGTAGTAGAGGATTGAATTAACATGCAGTTTTCAATTGATTGAAACGTAAATTGAATTCACTTTGGAAATTGGCAATACAACAGAGAATTTGGGAAAGAGTTGATGACATTTTTCTCAAAGAGTTTTAGTGCATATTTCATGTATACGATTTTAATAATTTGAATTTTGAATTCATTATGTCCGGTGCAAAATTAAATTATTGAGTGTTGCCTTTGATTTGCAATGAAGTTTAATGACTAGGAGCAAATCGAATTGCTTAATTTTCAGTAGTGCTGGTGCAGCAATGCTGATGCATTCTAGAAAGTACTAATCTAAGTGGTGTAGTTCATTTGACTCAAGTAACACTGGTTTGCTGGTCTCAGTGCTGTAATTAAAATGGTCTACCTGTGCTTGATTTTTGTTGGTTGAGTTGGTGCAAAATATTGAGCTGGTACAACTAAAATTGGTGATGGATTCTTGAAGTTGCAGTCAAGCATTGTTGTGCAGAATTCTAGTTGTAAATGCAGAAAATTGGTGATGGATTCTTGAAGTGCATTGTTGTGCAGAATTCTAGTTGTAAATGCAGCAGGAGTGATATGGCAACAAATTGGTACAATAGTGTTGTGCTGAAGACCAGCAATTGGAATGGTGCTTTGATTGGTTCCATTCTTAGCTTTTGTTTTAACTTTGTAATCCAATCTAGTACCTATTTTTAGGTCTTTTCTTTTGAGTTCCTACTTCTTGGATTATGTTTAATTTCTTGCTTGTCTTACTTTCTGGTTAACCTTTATGTCTTGTCTTATCTTTAATATCTCTTGAGTTTTGCTTTCCGAATTTAGCTTTTATTGTTTTTTTATTATTGGCCTTTTGATGAGGAATACATCTTGGAACTTGTTCATTGTATTCTAGGTAGTATTATAAGAGAATGCAAAAGACTTTGCAAGGAGTAATCACCTTTAGAAGACAAACAAGTTGTGTCTTGGAGCTAAACACTTCTAGACTAGAGAACGAAAAGTTGCAAAGAGAAGAGTGAAACACTTCAGAGTTTAAAATTTGTATTAATTTTTTCATTGTATTTCTTTGGGTTGTAATATTTTCAACTACTTATTCTTTTTTTTTTAGGAATTAGTAATCGGGTAGACATTGAGTGTGTCTTAAAAGTTCAAAATTGACAACAAGCCTCACTTTAGAAATTCATCTAGATTTAAAATTTTTGCAACTTGTTTTTAATTTTTGTTGCTTTCGAACTACTTAAGTCCAGCTATAGTTATAGTATTAGCCCTTGCTTGTGTCTAAGTAATTTTCATTGAGAAAATGTTTGTGAAGTATATTGGGATAAGGTTTTAGCTAGAAAAGACTACGTATTTAAGTTGTTCAAGTGACACACCTTTATTTTCTGGAAATTCTCCTAGTGTGCTAAACCTATCATTTCTTTGTGAAAATTCTTTCATACAACACTTAAGATGTCTGAGAATTCTTCCTACCATGGTGGTAGTGATTGAAGTGATACTCCAGTAAATTTGAAACAAATGTCACGTGAGCTTGAAGCACTAAAACTATGGAGACAACAAGAGGAAATCAATAAAAATAAAGAAAAAATTGAATGTGATGTACAACTTTCTATCTTAGTAGGGGATAGGATCTTAAGGTAGAAAGGAGAGAAAATCCAAAGAAAATTATTAAAAGGTAAAAATAAAAATAGTGGTTCTTATAGGATTTCTAAATCTAAAGATCATCAGGAAAATAGGGCTAGTTTAAAATTGAGTAAATTTTATCAACCCCTTCCACCTAGAAAACGTAGAAAGGAAACTAGAGATATAGAGTCTAAGGTTGATTTTCCTCACTTCCACGAAAAAGGAGATGTTGAAGTCTATTTAGACTGGAAAATGAAAGTGGAACAATTATTTTCATGTCACCAAGTAAGTTAGGATAGAAATGTACTTTTAGCCAATTTGAGTTTCCAAGAAAACATAATGTATTAGTGGACCTCCACTAAAAAGGAAAGACGTCTCCATAATGAACTTCCAATTTTATATTGGAATGATCTTAGGAGTGCATTAAGTTGTCGACACATACCTTCGTATTAAAACAAGAAGCTTATGAATAAGTTCCAAAGACTCCATCAAAAGAAATAAGTGTGGAAGAGTATAAACAAAAGATGGTGTTATACATGATGAGGGTGGGAATCGAGGAGGATGAGAGTATCACTGTAGCCAGGTTCTTAAGTGGATTGAGCTTAGAAATTAGAGATAGGGACTTGAATGATCTAGATCAATTGTCTATTTAGGTAGAAAAAAATATTGAAAAAAATATTTAACAAGGAAAGAAAAAGTTCAATCTAAAAAAGATCCACAAGAGAAAAATAACTCTACAAAAAAACGTCTAGCTCATTTTGATCACGAACTTAAAGAGATAGAGCTTAGATAAGAAAAATTAAATAAAAAGATTTAGAACGAAAAAGAGAGAAAAGGAAAAAGGAAGAGAGGAAAGAACAAGAAAGAACAAAAGAACCTTTGTCCAGAGTTGAATCAGACATTGTTATAAAACCCTCTCTTTTAGAAATGCCTTGTGAGAAGGTGAGTGAAGAAAAATCTTTGTCTAGAGCTAAACTAGATACTGACATAAATTCCACTGTCATAGAAAAACCATATAAGCCATCATCTGAAGAAAACTAGAAATTCAAAAACATTTAAAAATTAAAAATAAAGTTAAAAGCACTCTTCAGATCAACTATCTTTGTTTACCACGAGGTAAAGGGTATATTTTCCTAGGAAGAGAAGTCCTTTTCAGGTTTACCTTTATTTTTAAATATTTAGTAAAAATGCCATTGTTTTTACTGCTTTCACGTTTCTACATAATGGTGTTTGAGGGTCTTATGATAAATAAACAATAATAAGAATGTTGTATGTAACACATTGCAAGATCTGAGGACAGATCCCTTTCAAGAGGGAGGGGATGATAACATACGTCTCAAGCACAGTAGCTATAAAATAAAAAGACATAAAATTAAATATTTTATCTGAAGCTTTTCAAAAGATTGGTCTATATGAGCTTATATGAGCATCTAACCAGTTGTTCGGTGTCCAATTCCAACTCTTAAGAGATCACTCAAAAGAACATGGAGCATCAAGAAAAAGTCCTCTAATAATATAGAATTTTTAGAATAATTTAGAATAATGGGGGCTTTGTATTTTAGGCAAACTAGAGTAGGATATTATTTTGCGTCTTATATTTGGGCCATGAATATCTTATTTTAAATAACTTAATCTTAGGGGAGAGACTTGGGCACTAAGCCAAGGTAAATAACCTAGCATAGGCGCCAACTCAGGACTTCATTAGGACTAGGTGACACCACATCCCTTGTGCCACTTGTCATCCTCTAAATTAAGAAGATTTTAGGAAGGTTGCTCCACTAGGTAGGGTTAGGGTTTCAAGACTCCTATGAATGAGTATTATGCTTTTTATTTTTTTAAGTTGGAATTAGTAATGAAATGTTTTTCATTTTTCGGTCATTGTACTTGTTCCTAAGTTTTTCCTAAGTTAGTCTTCTTCTACTCTTAGCCTAAACTCTTTCCTAGTAAGTTAGTCTCAACTCTCACTCATAAATTCTTTATCTCCACTTTAATCCATCAAAACTCCTTTTCAATTTTAAAACTGCTTCCGCTCCTCAACTCTCCTTCACCATCCATCCAAAGAATAAATCATGAAGAAGACTACTAGAAGAAGAGTGTTTTCCATCACTTTTCTCATAACCTGTAAACATTTTTGGATTTTGGAATTTATATCGTTGTGTTCATCTACAATAAAGTAACATCTACACTACAATTATATTTCCTTCATCAGTCATGTTGGGGTGCTACTTTATTGGAGATGAACATAAGAATACAACTTTCTAGATGTGGGAAATGTATATTCAAAAACGAAAAAAATATTTCTTTTTAATGTAAAAAGTATATAATAAGTTTTCATTTTCACAAATAGAACAACATTTAGTGTATAGAAAGTTGGTTATTTTACCCACAACAACATTACAACCATTCACGTACATACCAACTGCAAAATTTAAAAAGAAAAAAAAAAAAAACATTACAACCATTCATATATACATACCAACTGCAGAACTTAAAAAGGAAAAAAAAAAACATAGTACTGTCATTGGCTATATAAAATACAAATAAAAATGCAAGAACTTCATTGAATTCAAGATTTTATATCTCATGTGGGACACACATAACTTGTTTATTAAAAGAAAAAATCAATAAATAAATAAATTAATAATAACAGATAAAATAATAATTGGACTAATGAAGATGAATGCTATTTAATGGATGTACTAAAATAATAAGGTTTATATCTATATAAAACATTGAAGAACATATGCTTTATCCATAAAATAAAGATACTCTATCCTTTATCCATAAAATAAAGATAATGAATCTTAGATCGTATTTCATCCAATTGATTCTCTATAATACTTAAGAACAATCTATCATTCAAAAAAGAATACGAACTTTTTTTTTATGTATGTTAGAATCACATTGTTTTAAGATCTATTTTTAGTTTTCTATATTAACTAATGATAAAAAGTTGTTATGTTTTTACATAGGTAAGAAGGGTGGGGTTAGTGATGTTTGTCATGTAAATTAAACTGAATAGGAGGAATGGAGATTTGGTGCTACATCGAGGATCAAAGTGCAATTCGAGCGCTCTTATGCATGCCATGTTGTGATTTGATTACTAATGTGCATCCACTGATATCACGCAATGCATGCCCTCACACGAAATAAGGATGCAAGGGAAGATGTTGAACTTTCATTTGTGTTAATGTGAAGTAACGTTTCATTTGAAAAAAACACTCCAACCGATTTGTTCTATCAAAGCTAGAAACATTTATCTTTGGTGGTTCCCGTTCCATCTCTATTACAAATATAATATTGATAGTGGTTTTCGGGATACGTGGATCAGGTGACACATGTATAACAAAAGCAACAATTAAAATGGAAATAAAGAGAGATTACAATAGTTTGAAAATAATAACCACAATACAATGAGTTACTAAATCTGATATTTTCCAAGCTAAGCATGTTTTTTTTTTCTCTCCATTTTGGTCCATCTATATTGGGCTATCATTGACTTTCAAGCGGTCTCTACATTCTGCACCTTATAAATTTAACCTGCACCCTTATGATATGTCAAATGACTAAATTATCTCTCATTTATATTTATATTAAAATCTACATTTTATTCTCCCACCATTTTTTCTCTTTGTGTTGCACACACTTCTTCTGTTCCATCCCTTACATTCTTCTTCTTTTGTTGTTGAATGCAGAAGTCCTATCGGAATTGCATCCGTTGTCGATGATTACATTACATCATTACCCCCCACCGCAAAGGTGTTATGTGATTTTTTATTTGTTGTTGATTTTTTGTTTTCTCCTTATTTTGGATCCATAAATACATTTCAGAATACACAATCGATAATATATATTTAAAAAATATTAGTAAGTATATCAAGTGACTCTTATTGTTGGCAGATATATGACTAGATCTAGAGGTGGAAGCTAGACAAAACGAATGATGTTGGTCTATAAAAGGGATAGAGAACAAGTTGTCATTGTCATTGATACATGTGTTGCCATCAACTGTTGTAGGACATAATGAAAGTAGGATTTGTTGGGAGAACTTGTTGATACGTAGTTGCTATTAAGTTACACAAACCACATAATTTGTAGAGTGTGGAATGGTGAGTATCAAGGAGAATTGGAGTTGGTCTTCCACAGACATAAGTTAAGTAAGGTTGGGATCCCTCATCTCCAAATTGAGATCGTAATGCTTAACATCAGGTTGTTGCAACTGTGGAACATTATCTATTAGACCGGTGATAAAGGTCTTATATCAACCTTCGTGAAAAGGTGGCACCAAGACACCAATAGTTTTCATCTTATTGGTGAGATGACCATCGCATCGGATGATGTGTTAGTATTGTTGCATCTTCCTATTGTAGAGCAGTTTTGTTCATATGTGATGTTGAATTTTATATTAGCATCATCATTGTTAGTTGAACTTCTTAGCATGGAGTTTGATGACGTCGCAATAGAGTTGAGAAATTGTTGTGGTGCTCATGTCAAATTGAGTTGGTTGCATGAAGAGTACAAGTATATCATCCACCACAAATACAAATACATAGCTCGTACTTATTTGTTAGATTTAATTGGATACATAATATTTGTTGATAAAAGTGTGGCATTTATTAGCATGTCGTACTTGCCACTATTAAAAAATTTAAGGATGTATGGTGTGTGTGAATGAAGAGTTGCCAATGATGCTTGCTTTGTACAGACAAAAACAATTAAGAGGTTATGTCAGTTACAAGTAAATAATACACATAATTTGAAAAACTTAGACTTATTTTAAATTAAATATATGCATAATATCGATTTCCTGATGGATCAGACGTGAATATATAAACACTTCTAATAAATGAAAATTAAGGATATATAAATCCCACATATTAAGAGCTCCTCTCTCAATGTGGCATTGTGCACATGTAGATAGATGGTCTTAACTATGTTAGGATGCTATGAAGTTCTTATAATGATCATCGTCCTAATTGGTCATTTGAGGTGATAGTTATATTGTTGGGATAGATCTAACTTGAAACACGCTCAATATCAGTATCACAACATTATTATACGCTTAGTCTAAATGATAAGTAGACATAACTAATATTACAACAAGAACATATTTATCTAATAATTTATTTATATTATTCTCAATCTACCATAGTTATTTGTTTTAGTATTTTAGTGTCTAATATCATTTTATATTTTAATAAATATAAAGTACTGTATCAATTACTTGGACATGTAATAATTACTTCAATTAAAGTTAATTACAACTAACTTGCGACTTCACGTGACAAAATAGTTTTGAGCATTAATATATTAAATATATTCTTATGATTTATTACAAAAATATCGTTGCTATAAATTTTTTTATTAAATAAATAAATTGTGGTTAAAATCCAAAAAGGACTATTTAATATTAATTATGTTTAAAATTAATTATAAAAAAATAAAAATATAACATATAAAAATAATGTATTTTATATTTTAAAATACAACTTCTAAATTTTAAATTTATATTTATATTATTGAATGTATATTCTGAAATACATTATTTTATATTGTTATTTATAAAACAAAATACAAAAAATATATTTTAAAATTATAATTTAAAATAAAAAATATATTCTAAAATATACCTTTATATATATATATATATATATATATATATATATATATATATTATTTT
>Ga0209700_103541_pt1 | contig 29704 bp, 24 predicted proteins | sample SiratroredBW_FD_187528 | JGI IMG/M metagenome (GOLD analysis project Ga0209700, IMG submission 187528) | Root nodule microbial communities of legume samples collected from California, USA - Siratro red BW (SPAdes) (version 2) | ecosystem: Host-associated > Plants > Roots > Nodule | place: USA...
TTTTTATTCTTTTTTTTTTTTTTTTTGAAAAATGCATGAAATTTGATTTTTTTTTGTTTTGTTATTTTTGAAGAATGCATATATGAATGCATGAAATTTGTTTGAATATGAATTTTTGTTTTTCTTGAATGATAATGTATATATTAATGCATAAAATTCTATTTTTTTATTTTTTTAATCTTTTTCATTTTCACTGCTAATGTATGTACAAAATTCTGAATGATTTTTCAAATGATGATTTTTTCAAAGACAATGTTTCAAAAAGATGTGTACAAGTTTTTCAAAAGAGAAGGTATGTACAAAAGATTTTCGGATATTTCAAAATTTATGTACAAAGGAATATGTTTCAATGATTTCTTTCAATGTTTATTCAAAAGGTATGTACAAAGATTTTTCCAAATATATATTTTTTATGTACATGCAAAAGGATTTTTCAATGATTTTTTTTGTTTAAATGCATATGTACAAAGAATTAAAAAGATCTCAAGAATATGTACAAACTTCAAAGTGAAAATATGTACAAAAGTTTTTCTTTTTCGTTTTTCAAAATTTCATTGTGTAGAATCATAAGTTCTTGGTAATCATTGAGTTCACAGGATACCAACTTCCCTTTTTTAAGAAAATCAAGGGTCATTTGAAGCTAATGTCAACATGGTGTAGCCATCAACTTTTCTTTTGGAAACACTGATGCATGCTTGAACCCATGGGTAAAGCATAAGTGTTTAGGGTGTTTGAGGTTTTTGAAAGATACTGAAGGTGCAAATCTTCTGACAGGATTGCCCCAATTTTGGGTGTGTTGGCTTGCTTTGTAGGCTTTAAGCTTGGAAGGTATGAACAACTTGGTTCGAAAGAAAATAAAAGTAGTAAAAAAGGTTGGTCCTAAAAGACAGACAATTAATGCAAATTGCCTCAATTTATATGTACAAAGAAAACGATGAGATTTGTGTGAAAGATGGCTTGTCTTGGTAAGGTGACAAAAATGAGGTAACAATGGTACGAATGAAACTGGATTGCCCCAGTGTTGTATGAAGGATGGCCAAGGTATTGGAAATCGAATTGCCCTTATTGGTATGTATGATGAGATATATGTGAGGGAAGGCAAGGGTATCGAACTGCCCCAATGTTACTTTCGATGTTACATTCTCAATTGACCTGTGTATAAATGAGTCTCTTTTGAAAAAGACATTCTAGTAGACATTTTTCTTTTTTCATTTCTTTTAACACGCATCATCAGTCACGTCCTCCTATTTCAAAGTTAAATTTTATGAAAATCATTGCAATCATTCCTCAGTCAATATGGACTTTATTGAGCTTGTAATGTGACCGAAGGTTACAGGGTTGTGAAGAAAAGGATATAAAAGGCTCAAAATTTATTTGTGGGCTTGAAAATGTTTAACAAGGACCATGTTATATTTCTTTTATGAGCTTTCCTCGATCATGTTCCTTTCCTTTTCTTTTTCCTTTTTTCATTTTTCTTCATTTTTCTTTTTTTTTTTACCAAAATCAATCTTGAGAAATTTTTTTGATGTATTTCTTCTTTGATGAACAACTTCCATTTTTTATAATACTCCTTCTTTGATGGATAAGAAGTTTTTGATATACTCATTTTTTATGAACTTCTACTAGAATACTTCTTCTTTCATGAATTTCTTCCTTGGAACCTTAAGCTGAGTTTCATCAAGTTGATAATCCTTGCTAAGGGTATTTTTAAAAGAAAAAATATTTTTGGCTCAAAGAGGGGTGCAAAGGATTTGTGAAAGTGTTTAGATGAACAAACATGGTCATATATCATTTTGAATCATGATGGCTTGATTTTCAAAGAGTTTAACAATGGAACAAAATTAATGACTTTTGACATGTATCATTTTTCTCTCTCTTTCCTTTTTTATTGTCTTATCTTTTGCTTAGATCGCCCTTTTGGGTTTTCAACTTAACGAACTATTTTTTGAATTTTTTTTAATGACCCTTAAGAATAAAGATAACATGTTGGCCAACTAACAAAAAAACTGACATTTTGCCCCAGTGTAAAAATATTCTTAGGTAATGGTAATCATTTGGACAATCCTTTCATTTGAAAATTTTGGGAATATAGGAAATTTTGGGAAATTTTTGGGAAAGGCAATAGGTAACAAACACCATGTATGCAAATGTTTACTTAGAAAAGCCGATTTTTATGTTTATTAAATATTTCGTTCGAATGATCCCATTTTATTATTATTTGCAAGCTTGTGAATTCAATGATCCATGAACAAATGACTCACCACATTTTCCTTTTTTTCCTTTTTTTGATTTTTGAGAAAACATATCTATGAAATTTTGGACTTTTATTTTGAAAATGCATTTATGAATGTATGAAATTTTTGGGAATTCATATATGATATATGTTTGAATATATTTTTTTTTTTTAGAAAATGTATCTATGAATGCATGATTTTTGAAATGCATATATAATGTATGTCTGAGTTAATTCTTTTTGAGAAAATGTATTTATGAATGCATGATTTTTTTTTTTGGAATGCATATATAATGTATGTCTAAATGCATGATATTTTTGGAATGCATATATAATGTATATCTAAATGCATTTTTTTATGAGAAAATACATTTATGAATTCATGATTTTTTTGAGATTTATTTTTGTTTTTTTAATATGGATGCATGCAAAAAAAAAATTATTATTTGAGAATGTATTTATAAATGGAATTTTTGGGAATACATATATGATGTACGAAATTCTAGAAAAATGCATAACAGATTTTGTGAATGCATACATAGATATTCACAAGCTGATTTTGTTACTTTGAAAATACATTTTCTTTCGAATTTTCCATTTATTCCTTTAATAGTAATGCATGAATGGATGCTCAAAAATTATAATTTTTAATTTTTTAATGATATGCATGAATGTCTATACTACATACTATCCTTTTTTATCTATTTTCAAATGATAATCTATGCTCAAATGTATTATTTTTAAAAAAAAAATATGTGTAAATTTTCAAAAGAGAATGTACATTCAAAGATGTTTTTTTTTTCACAATGTATGTACAAAAGGTTTTTCTTTTTCAAAAAGGAACATATATATTAAAATTTTTGATATATGTACAAAATTTAGAAATTTTCAGAGGAGAGTGTACTTACAAAAATTTTCAATGTGTATATGTTTCTTGTAATCATGATATGATGACTTCTTTCTTTTATGTAAAAAAAAATAATTATTTTTTGTGTTATTTTATTTCATATTCTTTTAAGAAAATTTTTATTTGGCCTTGTCTTTCTATTTTTCAGTGAAGTCAAAACCTTCACAATGTAGAGAGGGTCTCAAATGAATTTCTTTTTTTTTTTAAAATGAGGTTGAGACCATGACTACACTAAGCGTGTCTCAAAATAAATCTTGCAAGAAGTGAGGTAAGTGCATGAATGCACGAATGTGTGCAATATTTTTCATTTTTGATATTCTTGATTTTTTTTTGTTTGATATTGGCACTTAGGAAGATATGCATGAGTGTATTGAGAACGCATGAACATATACACGAAATCCTATGATGATTTATGTGAATGTATGTATGAAAAACATAGTTTCGATTTTTTTTTATTGAATGAATGATGATATGAAAATGCGTATTTTTATTCTTGATTAAATGAGAATGCATGCATACAACTTCATTTTTCATTATTGATTTAAGATTTTTTTGTGAATGCAGGTTTAAAACTCTATGTTTTTTTTTTTTGAAAATGAGAACGTATAGATGAATGCACAAAAACTTTATTTTATTTTTCAACTTTAGTTGAAAAATAATGCATAGATGTATGCATAAAATTATATTAAGTTTTGATTTTAAGTAAATGCATATATGCATGCATAAAACTTTATTTTCATTTTTCATTTTTGAATGAGAATACATGAATGATTGTATAAAACTCTATTTTATTTTTTAGTTTTTTTTTGGAAATGAGAACTATACATTTTTTTTAATGAGGATGTATGATTGAATGCACAAAACTCTATTTTTCAGTTTTGATTTTAAGAGAATGCATAAAACTCTATTTTTAATTTTTTCTTTTGTTTATGAGAATGCATGAACAATACATAAAACTCTATTTTTTTATTTTATATTTATTTTAAAATGAATTTTCAAAATTCCTCCTATGTTATATAATGTAGTATGAATGCCTTTGAAGATGTATGATGCATGTGCAAATGTATGATGTATGTTAAGATATGTGATGCATGTTTAGATGTGTGATGAATGTTTAAATGTATGATACATATTTAAAAGTATGATGCATGCAAAATATATGCATGTCAATAATTTTTTTATGCTACCAAATTAGAAAAATATGTACAAAAATACAAACTAATTAAGCAGTTATTTTCATTTTGTTGTCTTCTTTTTTTGTATTTTTTTATGCATGAAATTTTTAGGAATTCATTTATGATTTTTTTTTAAAAATGCAAATATATGGAAGTATGAAATTTGGATGCATGAAAACTTTCTTCTTTTTTTTTTTTAAGAAAAAAACATTTATGAATACATAAAATTATTGTTTATCTTTCTCTTTTTTTTAGAAGGTGTAAAATTTTATTTTTGAAAATATAATGAGATTGATTTTTTGTTATTATTATTTAATATCAATATTTAAAAGAAACGCATAAGTGTCATAAGAATGCATGGACATATGTATGAAATTTTATTTGAGAATTCCTATTAAGATGTATAAATAAATGCCTGATGAAAATACATGTAGGAAATGTATATTTTTCATTTTTGTTTGCTGAATGATGATATGAAAATGCATATAACTTTATTTTTCATATTTTGATAAAATTCTATTTTTATTTTGTTTTTAATAAGAGAATGCATAGGTGAATACATTAAAACTATATTTTTTATCTTTTAAATGAGAATGCATAGGCGAATGCATAAAAATTTTATCTTTTTTATTTTTATTTTTCATGTATGAATTTGAATCTACTTTTTAATGAATGTGAATGTCAAACTTCTATTTTTATTTCTTGAAATGTCTTTTGTTTTGATTTTTTTTATTAATATTTTTTTATACATGAATTTTTGTAAGAAAACGTATTTAAGAATGCATGAAACTTCTCTTTGGTTTTTTTAGAAGATATAATTTTTTTTGAAAATGTAAAATTTTTTATTTGATGTCAACATTTTTTAAAAAAAAAGAAATGTATAAGTGCAATGAGAGTGCATAAACATATGCATGAAATTTATTTGAGAATTCTTATAAAGAAGCATAAATGAATGCTTGTGAAAATGAATATTTTTCATTTTTGTTTATTGAATGCATGATGCATACATGAAATCTATTTTTTATAGAATGAATAACACTATGAAAATGAATTCTATACTCTTTTATTTCTTTGCTTGTTTGAATATAAGACTTTGAAAATGCATGAATGCATGAGGCTATGAGGATGCATGGATGAATGCACTGGATCTATTTGAAACTATTTTTTTGTTAAGAATGCATGTATACTATTTACATGAGAGTACATAAATGGTGCATGAAACTTTAGATGAATGGATGTAAGATGCATGAAACTTTAGATGAGAATAGATTCTATGAAATATGTATGGATGTATGAAGTCGTTCGAATGAATGAAACCTCTTTTTTTTTTTTTAAGAACAAAAATATGAAATTGTGGATGGTGATGTATGCATAAATGAATGGATGCAATCCTTTCTCGTATTTTTCTTTTATTTTTTATAAAACTATTTTAGTTTTTTTTTTTTGCAATATCATGTGGATGTATTGATGAATGAAATTTTATTTTGATTTGCAAACATGGATGTATGTAAGAATGTATGAAAATCTATTTTTGATTGATTTTTTTTCAATGTGGTATGAATGGACGCATGACCACATTTCTTTGATTTTTTTCAAAAAGGCAATATGTAATGCATATGAAAAAAAAAATGAGATTGAGGTTTTTTATTCTATTTCCAAAAATCATTTTTTAGAAAAAAAATATGTGATCCTGGAAAATGTTTAATATTTTTTTATTTCCCCAAAATCATTTTTTAGAAAAAGGAAATATGAAATGCAAAATGAGATTAAAGTTTTTATTTTTATTTCATAAAATCATTTTTTAGAAAAAAAAATATACAATACATGTGGGATAAAAATATTTAATATTTTCTTTTTCCCAAAATCGTTTTTATAAGGAAAAAAATGCAATGCATGTGAGAAAAATGAGATTAGTGTTTTTTATTTATTTATTTATTTTTTGAAATCCACTTTTGTTTTTTTTAAATAGAAAGTATGTGATACATTAAAAAAATTGAGATTAATATTTTTATTTTTCATTTTCAAAAAATTAACTTTTTAAAAAAAATATGTGAAAAAAAATGAGATTAATTCTTATGGATAGGAAAAAAAATCTCTCCCTCTCTCTTTTTTGTAAGAAAAAGTGTTGAAAGTGTACCAAGTAAACTCTAAGAAAATAGAGGTGAGTCAAGTATAAGTTTTTCCTAGCCAAAGTTGTTCTTAGACCACTCTCACAAATTTTTTTTTTAAAAAAATATATTGTATGCAACAAAAAAATGAGATTGATTTTTTTTTAATACTTGTGTAATGAATGGTACTGGATTGAGCTACAAAATGTCTCTTGTAGTTTCCTAATTAGGGTTTGCCCTAGTGAGGCTTAAGTTCTAGGCATGTAAATGTGCTCACAAAGGGTGAGTTATCCTAATTTCCTATTAAAGATCACTAGAGCTATGGCCACCTTTACCACAAATCCATATCAGTCAGTAATGACAATCTTTATGGACGTGACAATAAAGGAAACCGACTCTAGTTGGAGTTTTCGCACAACTGGGTTAGGACATACATCCGCCCAGTTTTGCTACACAACTCCTCTATATCTAAGCTTCATATACCCGAGTATAGGGACACACTCATGATATGTAATAAAGTGTGTGTGAAGGGAGAAAAATGCATACCCAACCCCCACCCTGCAAAACAACAAGAAAATTCTCAGGCAAATATATATGGCATGTCTTCTACCCTAGGGTTCAATATTTCAACAATACAAGTATTTACATACCTGGAATATGCTCCTGCGCTGCAAATTAAAATATATAACATGCAATATAGACAAAGAATGGGAAACGTAAGCATTTAGAAAACCTTACAAATTTTACTCATTTAATTAAATTGGCCTGACTCTCAAAATGTCCCTACTGGAGTCACCATCTGTCGCAACCAGGATCACGACAGGACGGCCAAAAATTAATAATTTTAAAATATATTTATTTTGAGATTTGGAGTTGTCACAATAGTTTATTATGGAAAACCATAGAAAAACCAAAAATAAAAATGTCTACGAACCAGATTCAAAGATTCGGGAGTCGGTTACGTGTAGGGAAGGTACTAGCACCCCCACAACGTCCATCCTAAGACGGTACCTTTAATCAAATGGATAGAAATAAGTGTGGTTTTACAAAATATCATTTTTTCCAAATAATAACAATAATAATAAAGGCAAATAAAATAGCAAAACAAACTAAAAATAAATAAACAAGAAAAATACTAATAAACATAATATAAATAAAAATGCTAATAAACATGATATAAATAAACAACGATTAAGCAAATAAAAATAACAAACAAAAGCAAGACAAAATAAACATTTATTTTTTATTTTAGACCCGACAAAGGATTGAACTTGGTCCTAGGTATTTCTACAAAAGAAAATCAAGGTTCACGTAGTTCTAATTTTAAAATTGGTTTGTTATGATTGTTGGTATTTATTTATTATTTATTTTTTTTAATTTTCATTTAATCTTGTTTTCAAGGGAAAGTTTTATATTTTTTATTGTTAAAATTTTAGATTATTGAAACTATTTTATATTTTTATTTTTTTCTAAAAAGTAAATATTTTTACTATTTTTGAAAATGTTTTATTTTTTAATTATTTTTAAAACTATTTTGAATCTAATATTTTTATTTTGAAAGTTTATGTTTTTTTTTTAATTTTAAAAGTTGATTTATTTATTCTTTTTATTTTGGAAACTTTTTGTTTTATATTTTTAATTTCGAAATTTTTATATTTTATTAACTTTTGGGAAATATTTTATTTATTTTTGGGAAACATTTATTATTTTTTTATTAAAAATTTGGAAATGTTTAATATATTTTTATCTTCACAAATTTTCTCGAAATAAAACATTATTTATTGATTTTGTAAGAGAGAAAAAAAAGTAATAATAATAATAATAGAAAAATAAAAATGGTTTAGGGTCTCTTTTGAGTACTCTGATGTTCTTGCTTCCATGATCTATTGAGATTTAGGTTTTTCTTTTTATTTTGGGTCCTCTAAGACCGTGTGAAACAACAGCCTTTAGGAAAAAATTAAACAACAGGACGTGCATAGAGCAGCATCTCCGGTATATGAGTATATAAGACGTGCTTAGAGCAACATCTCAAGTATAAGAAAAACAAATATGAGACGTGCTTAGAGCAACATCTCCGGTATAACAAAAACAAATTTATAATGCAAATTCATTTACTAGCAATACAAAATACTAATATTCATAATATTGAAATTTCAATAGGTCAAAACAAACAAAACAAGGACAAACAGAATAAGAACAAACAAAACAACCACACGAGGCTGAGCAATCAAGACATACCAGTAGAAGACCAGCTTTAACAAAATTCACCTCTTTCTTCTAATTCAAGCCTCCAGATCTTCAGTAATTTTTGTGTGTGTAATTCTAATGCTCTTGGAAAGAAATGTGTGTCTTCTTATTTTGGTCTTTTTTTTTTTCTTTTATAAAGTTTATTCATACCCCTCAATTGCTCCACTCCATCAATTCAATGAATTTGCCCAATAATCTCCATGAATCTGCCCACTAATTTTAGTTTAATGCTTTGAGATAAAGCTGAAGAATAAATCAGAATCAATCAGAGTTATTTGCAATTAAGCAGAATAACCACCCATTATTACCATTATTTGCAATTAAGCAAAATAATATCCAATTAATATCATTATTTTCAATTAAGAAAAATAATCACTAATTATTATCAGATTCTCCCAGCCAATCTATTCAAATTTCTATTAATTAATTTTTTAATTTAAAATTAATTTTCGTGCATTAAAAATAGGTGCTTGGAAGTGGAGAGAGAAAGTGTGATGTGACAGCACTTTAATAAGAAGGGGTGCAAAATATCAATTTTATTTTCCTTTTTTAACACACTTTTAATATACTAAACATCAGCAAACTAATTTACTTTATTTTTTTCAAAATGAACCCTTTATTAATTTGGGCTTTATTTAAAGACATATTATTTTCTGACTGAATATCTTAATGGTTTTATTCTTTTTTCATTGTTTTTTTGCAGTTTATTTAAAACAAACCCAACATTCCTTTTTTTATTTTACTTGTTTTTTTTCCTTTTTCTTTTCTTATAAATTTTATTTCAAAACTTTATTCATTAAAATGAAACCAAAAATTTTTATTTATTTAAAAATGACAACATATGATAGAAATACATTTTTTAATTTTCAATTTTTATTTTGAAATAATTTTATTTGCCCGGACGAAATTGGGTGTTGACAAAGCACCAGGAGCCCTGGGTTTGCGACATTGGGCTGGGGTTTTTCCTTTTCCTAGAACGATGAGCGGGAAGGGACAATGCGGGAACTTTACCCAGCCTTATTCAGACTTGGGGGTAGGACGTGAGACGCTTGGTGTGACCTCACTCGGGGCAAGTGGGGCCGAAATCTACTCGGGGCAAGTGGGGCGCCTGCCTGCTAGAATCACAAACCTGGAGAGTTTGTGTACCTACCCAGCTATGGGCCCAGGTTCACCCGATTATACTTCAGGTTAACGTAACCACCCAACAGTCAATACTTTGTTACACTGAATAGGATTAATTCGTGATTCTGAAACGGTACTATATCATTATGAGTAATTATACCCTTCTAAAGGGTCTTGAAGGACGAGAATCTATAAGGGTGACAGAGACACAGAGGAAGTATCATCTATCTCACTATTCTTTTACTCATATACTCAAAAACACCCTTTTGCACTCTTACTGACTTGATCGTCGGAGAGTCTTCTGTAGGTGGACCCTCATTCGGTTAAGTGCTGGTGTATCAAGGACCGACAACACTTCAGGAAGACACCTTCTACTTGGGTAAGGTAAGAATAGATATCCTTACTAAGAAGATTGTTTAATGACTTATAGGAATTTTTAGAAATCTTGGATGAAACGTTGATAAACTATCTAATGACTCAAAAGCTTATTATTCATTTGAAATCTTTGTAATGACCTACACCTTTGTTAGATTTGTTGTAAATTTTATGGTTAAACATAATGCTAATAATTACCATAAAATAATATTTTTTAAGATTTAGTGTTAACATAATTGGTTCTAGAAAGGGCAGAATAGAACCAAAAATTCTTCTCACAGATAATTAGAATAGAACGTTTACCAAACAAGCAGAACATAAACCATACAAAACAATTTTATATTGGTTCATCCTACCACACTGTTCTCTCTTAAGAAAATTCTTAAGAGGTTTTACTAATGATGTGAAAGTGGAGATCTTGATCAACTCAAGAGATGTGGAGGAAGAAAACTCCATGAAATTACAAAGCATTTGGCGCAACAAGAAACATCCTTGGAAGAAACCAATTATGTTTATGATTAGCATTTATAAACAAACAAGAAAAAAATGGAAGAAATGAGTGAAAATGGATTGAGAACAGAAAATGGAGAGGAACACATCACCTTTAATACAAGAATCGAATGATTAGTGCAAGAGGATTCATCACTTAAGAAATCTTCTCAAGATAAGAACCAAAACAAGATAAGAGAACACTCAAACTTTCACAAAGTCATAAAGGAGACTTTTCATTCAACGTGTTTACCAATGAGAGAGCTCCCTATTTATAAAGATGAAACTCGACCTATGGAAGTACAAGAGACAAGAAAATGGAGTTAAATTTTTTAATTAAGAGATAATTCCACTAAACATGATTAGCACAATTTAATTCCTTGAAATTGAGAAGTGTGCATGGGACACTTCCTTGAATTTAGAGAAATGTAATGATTACATGTAAAAAACAGTGAGTTGGCACATGTGGCACTACTTGTGGGGCTTCAATGGTCACAAATGTGTTTTGAAAGTTTGAAGGGTCAAATGGAAGAGTTCAACTAATCTATTTGATCATGTGAGTGTCATGAGCTAGTTTAGAAGCTTCAAAAGACAACTCTAACCATCAACTACTGACTTAAGTTCCCTTAAAAACTAAGAACTACTTAAGAACAATCCTCTAATCTCATCTTCTAATGCCTTGAATGTCCCTCTAGTCAATCTTTTTTGAAATCTCTCTCTAGTCAATCTTTCTTGAAATCTCTCTTTTATTTGTTTTGTAGGCATTTCCCCTTTTCATTTGATTTTCCACTTTAGTAGCTAGATGGAAAAATTCCTCAAAAGTCTTGTAATTATGTAATTCCACCACATCTTGAATATCTTGGTTTAACCTAATCACAAATATTGTTAGTTTTGTGTCTAAATCTTCCTTCATCCACATTTTACAAGGTAAATTTTCTTATCCTTAGTCACTGAACTCGATTCAACAACAAAAAAATTACACAACCCTCAAATTATAAAGAAGCAAATTTAATAGTATCCATTTAAGAAAATTATAAGAAAAAGAAATTTGCTCTACTTTCCTCTCTCATTCTAAATACAAATCACGATTGCAATTTCCTCAAAATTTTCAAAATCTAATGTTATGTTTGTTAAATCTTTCTTCATTTTTATCTCCATGATGATTTCATTTCTTTTCCGTCTCTTTCTTGTTCATAAAAATCTTCCATATCACTCCCCTCTCCAGTAGATGCTTTTGATGTGTTCTCCTCCTCCATTCATTTTCTAGTTCTTGGAACTTTTTATCATGTTTCCCAAGGAGGTGGTATAGATTCTCAAGTGTCACTTGAGGTCATACATGATAACACTTATATCCTCTTTAAGCCTCTTTCCAGGACTTAAAGACATCTTCAAAATTTCAATTAAAACCTACAAAAAAATCAAGAGAAAAACACACAAAAGTAGTGAGTGTTTTGTATTCAAATGTTTGGGTTTATCATCTAAAAAGGAATATAAGAAAATGAAAGGTTGGATGCACTCAAATCAACCAAGAGAGAAGTCCAAGAGTTTTCAAAAATCATTTCAAAGTTCAAATTAATCAATACTATCGAGTGAAAGAGAAAGCAAATTCAAATACATTAAACCTTTAAAATTTTGAAAAGTTTATGACAAAACCAGAAGGAATTCAAAAACACAAACTAAAAATGCAAGTCAAGAAAAGACTTTATCAAACTATTATACAAAATTATTTGACAAAATTGACAAAAAAATGCAAAGAAAAGCTTGAAAATAAAAAACTCTAAGAAAGACAAAATTTAAGCAAAAACTTTATCCATTTGAATCATGTTAAATTTTATAATGAAAAACACTTGATATACGCATATTGAAAAAGAACAAAAAACCACATAAATTGATTGAAAAAAATTCATGCAACCCCAATGGAAGTCAAATAGAAAATTGATTCAAGAATATAGGACAAACTACTCATAAACTACACATTTTTTAAGAGACTTTTGTTCTAACTTTTGCCAATTGTTTCTTTTGATTTCTTTAAACTTTTCTTGACTTTTGAAACACATATATGTTTTGAAAATTCAGAATAACATGTCCCATGAAATTTTATTTGAGTTTATGAATCTTGAAAACAATCTCCAAAAGTAGAATTACAACATTTGAATATTAATGTTTACAAGTCTCAAATCTTCCAAACACCTATTCAATCTTAAGGAAACTTTTAAAAGAGATTTAATATTTTAAGAACTTTATAAAACATTAATAAGAAAACAAGAACTCAAAGAAAAACAAAAAAATAAGGTACTTAAAATTAACCAAGCATCAACATTACACCATTTTTTCCTAGAAAAAAATTTATAAGCAATTTTTCAAGATATGGATACAATGGTTTGATAATGGAGCAAACTAATGGAACAAAATAAGAAACATGTTTCAAACATAATCATAATGGTTCAGTCAAGGAGTAAACAAGAATGAAAAGCAAGAATCACTTCCAAATAAATCCATTCTTGAAGAAAACTTGCTTGGAATGTGATAAACACCTTTCTAGAATAGGTTGATCTTCTTACTCTTGATGCCACTTGATGTAGATGAGGATCTTGATCAATTTAAGAGGTGTGAAGGAAGGAAACTCCATGGAACTCATAAAGCATTTGGCATAAGAAGAAACATCTATGGAAGAATCCAATTCAATTCATAATTAACATTCATAGAAAAATAAAAACAAGTAAAGAAATGAAAGTAAAATGTATTCAGAAGAGAAAATGGAGGGGAACATGCTACCTTTAATCCAAGAATCAAAGGATCAATATAAGAGGATTCACCACTTGTGAAATCTTCCCAAGATAAGAACCACAACAAGAGAAGAGAAAAATCAAACACTCACAGACTCACAAAAGGAGACTTTTCATTCAACTCAAAACGTGTTTACAAATGAGAGAGTTCACTATGCATAGAGATTGAACTCCGCCAAGGGGAGTAGAAGATAAGAAAATAGAGTTAAATTTGGTAATTAAGAGTTAACTTCACTAAACATGATTAGCATAACTTAACCCCTTAAAATTAGGAAGTGCACAGGATAGTTTCTTGAATTTAAGAAAATATAATGATTACATGTAAAAAGTGATGATGACTTGGATGTGTTGGCATATGTGGCGCCACTTGTAAGCCTCCAATGATAATGAATGTGTTTTGAAAGTTTGAAAAGTCAAATGGAAGAGTTCAACTAACCCATGTGCTCATGTGAGTGTCACGTGCTAGTTTATAAAGTTCAAAAGACACTTCTAACTCTCTAGATTTTAGATCATGGTTCCTCAAGCTCTAAAATCAAGTACTAACTTCTCACAAGTTCCCCTAAAAACTAAGAACTACTTAAGAACAATCTTCTAATCTCATCTTCTAAAGCCTTGAGTCTCCCTCTAGTCAATCTTCCTTAAAATCTCTCTTTTATTTCTTCTTCTTTTTCGTTTTCCATGTATATGTATATATTTGTATATATACTCCTAGAAACTAGGTAAAGATCACCAAGATCCATCACCTTCCATAAACATTACTTTCGTAGTCATTTACCTTAGATCTTTAAAAACCCTTCAAGAACTACCTTAAAGCCACCAATATCCATCACCTACCATAAACATTACTTTTCTAGCCTTAATTGGACCATAGGCCAACCAAGAACATTTACACATCCAAGAAACTGAGTCTTTGAAGCATAATTTGCCTTAGTTTCTTTACACTTATAACTTGTAGGCTCGTCTTTAGATGATTCTTAGCATTCTAGTGAACCACCATTCATATTTTTTCCACTAGAGTGGAATAAATAAAAAAAATTGTGAGGTTGGAAGAAGGAATTAAGAAAGGTACATAGGTTTAAAGATACAAAAAAATTAGTTTGATAAGGTAATTGATTGAAATATAGGAAGTGTTGAAAATATCTTATTTTGGCCAGGAGAAGCATCTACAAATAGGTGCTACAAACTTTTCTTAAATTTCAAACATTGACATGATAAGCTAAGTAATATGTGCATACGACAAAAAGGATTTAGAGATGGTTCTTAGAACGGAGAAGAGAATGGTTCCAATAGTAACAACTATAACTAAAATCTTTGATGTAAGAGATTAGCTCAATATATGAAGGAAAGTAATTTCTCCCAGGAGTGTGAAAACTATTCCAAAAGCTAGTCACTTTAATATGAAAACTTAGATAAAAGTTTAGTTAAAGAAAATTTGATTGATAAAGAAGTGCAACTAAGGTGTACAAAATGTGTTATGTGTAGATCAAGAAATGAATTTATAAATAAGCTATTTTATGACTACAAGATAGCCTAAGAGTATAGGATATGTGTCGTAGATCATGTTCCTTGTACGATTAAAGAGTACATGTGGCGATTTTGCTTGTTGCATCTCAATAAAAAAAAGTAACAAGGTTTGGGTTACTATGTAGGTATTAATTGTAATACCCTAGAAAAATAGCTATAGAATAAAAATTAACCTAGAATTTAGTTTTAGAGATAAATAAGACAACACCTATTTTTTTTAACAGAAAAGTTGTTTAAGTAAATTAAAGTTAGTTATTTACTTTTTATTTTTATAACAACCACCAACTCTCTCTATAAGAAGATATTCTATCTCTCTAAAAAGATATTCTATTTATTTATGTAAAAACTATCAACTCTCTCTAAGAAGATATTCTGTTTTATTCTAATAAAAACCACCAATTATCCCTAAGAAGATATTCTATTTATAAAAACTACCAAATCTCTCTCTTTCTTTAAGAAGATATACAGTTTCATTCTTATGAAAACCATCATCTCTCTAAAACAATTTCTCTTTAAAGTTTTCTACTTTTTCTCTAGATTTGTGATCTCATATGTTATCATATTGACAGTCAAAGGATACCCCTAGATTCCTAGCATTGAGTAGATCAAGAGTGTCCGATTAGATTCTTGAATAGAATTAGGTTGCCCGTGATTTTGGGATTTTTGAGTATCTTTACTCTATAGAGGTGAGGAAAGCTAGTTGTATGTTTTCTTATAAATGTTTGTCTCCTTTGAAATATCAATTTATTTAGAATTATGATATTTTGTAAGAGAAGTTAGTTTGATTGTTTTTTATATATATTGTAATTATTTATTTTATTAAATATGAATTGGATGAATTTGAATTGAATGGAATGAATGTTTATATATGGTATGATGTAGTATGAATGTTTGTGTTTGTGAATGATGTGGTGTGTGATCGAGCCTACCCATGTCCTGACTCTACTAGTCATTGGAATCATAGATGACGATGACTAGGTGGTGAGAGTCGAAAGAGTTTCACATCCTGACTCTACTAGCCATTGGATTACGATTATATGACTGTGCTACGATGTGAAAAAGAACCGGACAAACCAGATCATATGGGTGTCTCATGAGTGTGATGTGTGATGTGTGATGTGTTAGTGATGATGTGATGTATGAGATGAATTACGAAAATTTGATTTGTTATTTTTTTTGTTGATTTAGAAATTTAATTTATGAAAATACAACTTTTAAAACTCTCTAGCTTACCCTTCTTTTTGTATGGTGTTTGTTTTGTTTTTAAATCTGCGATGATCGTGTATTTGACAGGTGGTGTGAATTTCCAGTAAATTGATGGAGAAACTTTATTTTATTTTATTTTTTTGTAATTTTAAGAAGATATTTCTTTTAAATCTTATATGAAGAAGTCTATTTTGAAACATATATTAATGAATCTATAAATGTTTTTATTTTATTCTTATATAATTTTTATGTAATAAAGTTTTTATTATATAAAAAATATGAGATATTATATTAATGGTATAATGTATTTAGAGCTAGAGAAATGATATCAAAGGAAGAAGTTGATGTGCATAAAATTTTCATCAAGTCTGGACTTAGATTACAAATAAAGTGTCAAAAGCTAGTTTTGCTTACTATGATTGGTATAGTAATCATATTTCTTATTTATATCATCCACATTCATAAATTTGGTGGGTAGAAGTACGGAGAAGATGATCATAAAAAAGGAATTCAATCATTCGCACAATTTTATTCTTTACAGATTATTTTTATATGATAAAAAAACAAGTATAAGATGTCTAGTAATTTGGTTATTGATGTGTTTATAAGAACAGATAAAATACACTTTTTGTTTTTTTAGATTAAATTCTAAAAATAATTCTTTGAAAATAAGAATAACTTGTTTAACTTGTTTTTCATTTTCTAACATCTTTAGTTGTAAATAATTATATTATTTAGTTTATTTTTACTTTAAATATAAGAATTTAAAAATTTTATACATCTTATACTTTAACTATTATAATTAAATTTATATTTTAAAACTTTTTCATGATTTCTTTTTCAAATAAAGTATAAATATTATAAAACAAATTAAATAAAAATATATAAGATAAATAAAAAAATAAAAAATATTAGAATTAAAAAACATTTTTAAAATTAAATAAATAGATAGATAATTAGAAAATAATAATTAAAATAAAATTGTAGGACAAGTTTTAAAAATTAAAAAATATAATAATATGATAATATTATGTTGAAAAAAAAAAGATGAAGTGGGAGTGCCATGCAAGACACTCCAACTTAAATCAATAAAAAAAATTAATTAATTAATAAATAAAATATTAATATAATAAAAAAAACTATGTAAATACTTTTACTCCATCTTAAATTTTTTTCAATTTTTTTTTCTTCCTCCCTCTTTTTCTACTATATCTTTTCTTCTACTTCTACTATATCTTTTTCTTTCTCTCTCTCCTTTTATTTATTTGTTTCTTTCTCTCTACCAATTCATAACAACTCATATCATCTCCTTCTAATTTTGATTACTAAAGACATGGGAAAGTGAGACTAAGAAATTTTATATTAATCTTAATGAATTTATACTGTTTTTATTAACCTTTTTGTTTATTTTAAGTCATATATTGTTTTACTTTGTTTATCTTATATGCTTATCATTTACTCTTTCTAAAGTAGTACAATGAAATTTTTATTAATGCATATTTATGTTATTTATTTTTAATTATATACTTGTTTTTTTTTATTAATTTATATAATTAATTCTAATTATGTATTTATCCATTTTATTAATTTATATTTATATAATTTAATTTATTTTAAGTTACAATCAGTTTTTTTAATAGTTTATACCGGAGAGCTAAATTTGTTTTGAAAAGATTTATCCCTAAAATTGATAAATATCACACAATAAATGTAAAAAGAATAATAAGAAAGAATAAAAATCATTCAAATCAAATCGACTGTACATTTAACTTTTGTTGTTAAACCATAAACAAATTATTTTAATTATCTTTGTAAGTTTCAAGCATGTAAATATGAATCACATATAAAATAGGTATATACCATATCATCTATTGAAGATAATCAAGATGATATAGATCAATCCTTAGATTACACTAAAAATAATACATCATACAACTCTTGAAATTCCATCATAAAGACAGGTATTCAACCCTTAAAAGGTCAAGAGCAAATAAGTAGAATCAATCCAAAAATTCAAAAACTAAAAAAAATAGAAGATAATACTAGAGTTCTACAACAAAAATATTCTCAAATTCTTTCACTGTTTAATCAAAAAAGTATTTATTTAATATATATATATATATATATATATATATATATATATATATATATATATATATATATATAAAGTTGTTTGTTTCGGTTATCTAAAACAACTTATGTTTTAATTTGATAAAGTACTATATTGTTTATAACTTTTATCGTGGAGAATAATATTTTTTATTGAATAAAATATTTGAATCAAAATTTTAAATATTCATTTTGATTTTATAATTTTCTATTATTATTTTAAAGCTACATATAATTATATTTACCATCAAATAATCATTCGTTTTTTCTTTGAATTGATTTGATAATTAAAATTATTTATTAGTATTTACTAATGAGACCAAACTTATACAGTAAATTTTATTAGTATTTACTAATGAGACCAAACTTATACAGTAAAAACAATTTGACAATTCGAACATTGTGATACATCAATCAAAATTTTTCTTTATCATTGGTGTTCCGATATATTTACTCTTCTATAGTTTTAAATTTTTATTATTATGTTATTTTGTATGATTTATGTGAGTGCACGACTTAATTAAAAAAACAATCATATATTGACAACTACATTACATTAAAAAATTTATTTAACTCATCAATTTATTTTATTATATTATTATAAAATAATTGTTAAATATTTATTTTAATTATCAAATTATTATTTATGTTAATTAAACTGTGGTGATTAAAAAATTACATAGATATTATTTTATTATAAAATTTTGAAATATTTTAGAAATCTATAAAATTAATAATTCATGTGTAAAGTTTAGTTTTAAGAAGAGACACTAATTTTTATTCCATAAAAAATATATTTTTTTTTTCATATTCTTCATAGTTTTAAAAATATATATATTTATAAATATTTTAAATAAAATTTAATATTATATTTATTGTAGGGATCTATTTGCTTCAAGAATAAGTGAAAAAATTACTCTTAATCTAAACTTTTAATTTTACTTTAAATTATCAATTTATACTAATTAGGTGATAACTTTATCTCATAAAACATATCGCTTCAGAAATGTGATCCATCATTAATGACATTAATATTACAATTTCCTCTCCTACTTATTATATTATGTTTTTTTTATATCATTTTATGTTAATAAATTAATAATTAACATTTATTGTATAAATTTCCAACTTATCAGTAGTTTATGTGAAATTTTTCTCGTGAAACTTTTAAAACTTTAAGAAAATTATTTTTTGTTACTACAATTTTTTATTTTAGTGTTAGTTTTTATGAATAATAAATTTAAAAATAATATGTTAGCAGATAATATTTTTTTGTAGATTTAAAATTTTTAGAATATTTTACTTTTTTTTTTTTTAATCTGCAAGACAATTTCGTGTAAATATTTTAGACCAAAATTTGAGAGGTAACTTATTCGTAAACTTTTTTAGTTGGAATTGTATTTCTATTTTTATATGGTTTGATGCGATTTTCTATATTTTTGTAATTTTTTTAATAATATATTTTATGTGATAATATATAATTAATGAATTTTCGAATCTTAGTTTAATTGAGATGTAAAAGTTGATAATAATGTCTGGTATAAGTTTTACGAAAAAAATTATATCTAAGTTTAAAATTTACATATAAATTATGTTAAAAAGTTTATGTTGCTTCTCTATAAATTCTTAAGATTAAGTAGTTTTCTTTAGAATTTAAAATTCACAATTCGGAAAATTTTATGTAAATGTTGGAATCCTCGATTGCCTAAATACAAATTGCTAATATGTAGGAAATTTTGTAAGTAAGTTTCTGGAGAAGTGTAATTTATTACTTATTTACATTACCTAACTAAAAATTTATACAATAAATATTTATTTACAATAAACAATAAATTTGAATCTAATTCACAAGAAATTTCTCACTAATTTAAAAAAATAGGTAAAAAAGTTGTCCTATAGATTTTAAATCTGTGAACAGTTATCCATTAAAATATTATTTGTGAATTTTTATTCAGAAAAAAACATTGACACTAAATTTTGAAAGTAGCAGCTAGACAAGATAATTTTCTTAAATTTAAAAAATTTTATAAGAAAGATTCACATTAAATTAGGAAGAGATAAGATTATTGTAGATATTGACGTTTTACTTATATAGTGTGTTCAGTTATTCCTTTTAACCAACATTATATACTAATATGAGATGTAATACTTACTGTTTTACTTACTCTTAGTTTTGGACTACCTGACCCCGTAAACTTCTGTAGTAGTTCCGTCCCTTCACGAAAGAAAAAAAAAAATCTGTTACGAGAGATTAATTACCTCTTAAATAAATCTCAATATATTAAAGATATTTCGTTAAGAACACTATCTGCTTGTATTTTTAATTACCCAGTACTACAGAAATAATTCTCTCACTCTTCTTTATACAAAATGGGATACATTTAGAAAGCACGGCGTAACTTAAAACTGAATCAGATTCTAATACGAGTTCTATTTTCATAGTGGGGTTTTGGTTTGTATATGCCATATTTAGTTGAAGTTCCCCACTGCTAAGTGTAGAAGGAATTAATTCTTGTTACGTAAGGAATGACAGCAAAAATGTACTCACACTTACGCAAGATTCTGTCACGTAACCATGGTGGGAATCAAGGGCAAGGGAAGTGATTCCGGCTTAGGATTCCGGAAAATCCAGTGGCATCACGTAAAACGTTTAACGGGATATGGGTGGAATATTTTTGAACTGTCTTTTCTATACAATCTTCTCCGTAATAAGTTTTAAGAAATAAAGATAAGAATGATAAAAATAAAATGAATTTCTTAAAAAAAAAAAAAGAGTTTATTGTCGATAAAAAAACCTCTTCAAAAAATTAAAATTAGCTTACTAAAGTTAATAAATAAAAATAGATAACACCTTGCATGTTGGTTAAAGAATCTTTCATAATATTATAATTACTAAACAAAAAACATATTCTAGGAAAATTTTCACATCAACTTTTTCATTAATGTAAATGTCAACGATTGAAAAAATGCAACACATTTTATAATGATGTAAAATATATAAATATCACATCGAGTTTAAATACTAACCAATTTAAAAGAACAAAAAAAAAGAAACATCTAACTTGTTATATCAGTTGTAAGTTAGAATCGATATAATGTAACTTTTTTCCTAAATATTTTTTTGTCAAATATATTATTTTCTCAACATGTAACAAGCATACCAAAATAACATGTAACAAGCATACCAAAATATTACGAAAATGAATTTATATGTCTTTAAACATAGAAATAATAAAAACTTGTACAAATGAAAACTTAAGAAAATTAAAGTCACTATAGCATCAAAAGTAATGAAAAGACAGTCTATGAACTACACATTTATAACAAATTTTGATTTCTAATGTGTATAAAATAGTTAGCCCATCCTTGACGATTTTCTTCAATTGTGTCTATGTCCAATGATTCAAATATCATTTCATTAAATGATATATAAATATTTAAAGTGTACTTACATCATCCATAGTTGAATAATTGCGATGTTCGATAGTTGATTACCCTAGACGATTTCAAATGCATTTTGCATTGTTATGTACAATAAAACTATACTCATTAATAAAAATGATTCAAGAGAATTTAATATAAAAAAATTTATGCAATGTAAAGGCTTCTGATGATGGGTTGTACATGTAACTATGAAATATGTAAGATGTAATGATTTTATAAATTGATAATTGATATAAAAAAACATTACAAAAGTTTTTAGAATTTTATGACAAGTGTAGGTATGTGAACTAAGCCTAAAATCTAAAAGAATACCTAAAAGATACAAAAAAAATTAAAGAAACTAATAATAAACAGTGGAATTTTGGAAATTTTTGGATCTCTAATCCCTTTTAACATTGGCCAACGCATTTCTTACTTCATTTTGAGCAACTTTTATTTTTAACGTGTTTCAATCCGAGTTCTCTATAAAAAAATATGACCATTTGAAATATTCTTTTTCACTATATTTTGGCAACCCAAAATCTATTATAGTTCTATGCAATGTAAGGATTTCACTATCAAATATACACCAAAAGAAATTACCACTAAAAAAATTAGATAAAAACCAAATTTCTAACTGTTTTTAATCAGTTTTACAAGAATCGATAACCTGTTACATAAAGAAACGCGACAAGCGGCAAGGAGCAGGAGTGAAACATTTTAAGTCATTGGACCTAACGTGTATGTAGAAAGTAAATGATTGAGAAAAATCAACATGCAGCTTATGATAGATGAATATGAACGCATCAGATGATATAGAAATAAATTGGATGAAATAATGGACAGACAATCCGAACTAGAAGGATGCATTGACAAAGAAAAGACATAACAAACGAACCAAAAGTGCATGGTCATAGTAGACGAAGCTGCAAGACATAGAATGCAAGATCGAAGAGTGTCACATGATCTGATCAATGTTCACAACAGACAACATCAATATTCAATGTATCAAACAAAGAGTTCAATGTCTTCTTACGATAGATGATCTATCATTACAGAAAGATCTCTTAACATGCTTAAGTTTATAATTAAGTTTTTGAATTTATGTTCGTTGAATTTTGGATACATCTAAATTGCTTCAAAGTTTTAAAATCCATACATATTTAGAAAGTTTGTCAAAAAATATTAACTTTAGAATTTTCGAATTAGAAATTTCTTATAATTCAAATGATTATATGTTAGATATATTCTTACATTAACAAATGATTAATATGTCTAACAAAAATTAGAAAGAAGAACAACGTGCAAATGATATCAAAGCAGAAGTTTCCTAATAAAGCTTCAATGAATGAATTATGAAGACAAATTGCAAGAGTTAATCAAGAATATATCACAAGCGCTCAATGATGAAATTTCTACAAAAGAAGATATTGGAAAGAAGAACAAACCTTATGGAGAATATAATTAATAAATTATGTCTCAAAGTTTAGAATTGTTGCACAAATGGAAAGTTTCCAAAATAAATTAAAAATCCATAATACGCATTAAAGAAGAAGATATTCAGCAATGCAAAAAATTCCATTCACATAAGCTTCAAAGGTCTTCATTAAGATGAAGAAGAGAACAACTAACAAATTAAGCCAATATGAAAAGGTGATAGAACTAAAAATAGAATAAAATTTCAAATTGAGTTTCATTGTTTATCTGTTATATGAAAGCAATTAGAAAAGGATAGTCTGAAAACCATTGTAAATTCTTCACTGTGAGTTTGATCTATTTTCTATGTTAAGGATACCCTTTGAGTTTTATCTATTTTCTATGTTAAGAGTGTTTTTATTTCTCAGTGTTGAGAGGTCTTGATCTCAGGGAGAAATTAAGATTGGTTACAAGGAAATGTGTGAAAACTCGTTTCCTGGAGAGTTGTGAAAACTCATTTCCAGGAGAGGTGTGAAACTCGTTACCTAGAAAGGTGTAGAATACTCGTTCTTGGAGAGGAGTGAAAGCTCGTTACCAAGAGAGATGCAAAATACTTGTTCTTGGAGAAGTGTCAAAACTGACTTTTAGTGAAAGCTCTTAAGTTGTTTGCTTAAGGGAAGTGGATATAACTCTGATTATAGGGTGATCCAGTATAAATATGTGTTTACTTCTCTCTGTCTTGTACTTTATTTATACTATTTTTGAATGGTCTATATTTCACTTTTTGAGTTTAGACTCCATTCAAAGGCTGCTTTCTAGAGCCAACTGTATTTACAGAATGAACTAAGCAGTTTTCACATTTCACGTAGAGATAGGCCCGTTACTACTCTGCAACCACAATGGTGTGAGGTAGAAAGATGCAAGCCAAGTAAAGTCGTTACTACAAAAGGAGACCTTGAGCGTTGGTGGTGATGGTGGGTTAGAGAAGACAACACTTGGAAAAGAAACGTTATCGATGGCGATGAGGGACAAACGCTGGTGATGAGAACATTGGTGAAAAATGGTGAAGAGCACGAAAGAAGAAGAATGAAAATGACACAAAAACCTTATATTTGATTTTGGAGCCTATCTATATTATATTGATTATCCAAATAACCATTGTAATTGAGGGTAATTTTTCATTAGTTCAATACATAATCGATGTAATTGGGGGCTTGTGTCAGATTTTACAAGGGTTCACTACATAACCGATGTAATAGATGTGAAATTCATTACAAGATTGTCACTATGTTATGATTTACAACTATCGCGACCTCAATCACGATTGCGGACGACGATCCAAAACAAATATGATAAAAAAAAGGAGTCGCCACCATAGTTTATTATGAAAAACTATGGAAAAGCCAAGAAAAAAAGAAAAGGAATGATTTGCAAACCAGAAATGAGCTCGAGAGTCGGTTACGCGTGGGAAATGTATGAGCACCCCCACAACGCCTGTCCCAAGACAGTACCTTTAATCGAATAAGCAAAATCAAAATGTGATTTAATAAATGTTTATTTTTCCCAAAAGATAGAAATAAAATAAATAAGAACAAAATAATAATTTTTTAAATTAAAGGACCCGACAAGGATTGACCTTGCTCCTACGTATCTTTCCCCGTGATGGGAGAAGAATTAGGGCATACATAAGTCTAACAAGAAAATTGAGTTATTTGAGAATTTGATATTTTTGAGGTATTTTATATTCTTTGTATTTTTAGAAATTAATTTTCATTTTGAATATTGTTATATGCGTACGACCTTTTGATAATCCAAACAAAGTTAAAACTTTCAAATTAAACTCGTGTATGACGCATGTGTCATTTAGAAACTTAATCGAAGATTATTAACTGGATTTAATTCTGTATGACGCGTGCGGTCATTTAGGAATCCAATTAACCTATTCTAAGTAAAACACAAAGAAAAGACTTTATATAAAAAGCTAAAAAAATATTTTTTAAATAATAAAATAGAATACAAAAAACCAAAACCATGGCTATAACCATGCCACGTTAGAGTGCCCATTCATTCATGTTAAATTCATTCCTTTTCTTTTTCTTTCATTCTCACACTACCAACACCATGCCTTACAACGCCACAAACTTTAACATTTACATTTGGGTCAAAGATCCAATAATACAATAACCACGTTCAGATTTTGACAATTTCTTCCTTCACCTCCATACCCTCTTCCTGCACCTTCATAGTGAATATGAAATTTCTCATATCCCCTTACTATAAAATTGGAAAAGTCAGCATTGTCCTCCACTCCGTTCTAGGATGGTAAAATTTTAAATTTTTTAAATCGGATGACACCTCATCCGATTTATATAATTTTTCAAAAGGTAAACCGAAAGACACCACATTCAGTTCATAAAATTTTTGAAAATGTAAATCGGATAAGGTGTCATCCGGTTAACAATTAATTTCGAAATGTAAACCAGTCAGCACCACATCTGATTAAGTTTTTAAAAATTTTATAAACCGGATGGTCCCATCCGGTTCACATTAGATAAGCCTTTGTGTATTTGGTGTCTCATTCACTCGTAAATATCAAATGCGCTCGTCTAGTTTCTAATTTTTTTGGTCTCATACAGAGTGCACGTTACATGCACAATGCACGTAAGTTAGAAGGAGGAATTGGTGGTGGTGCTCGTGGAGTCTTCGGGAATGGAAAAAGTGGTGGATTAGGAGGAGGAATCGGAGGTGGGCATGGTGATGGATTAGGAGGAGGAGTTGGTGGTGGATGAGGTACAGTTGGCGGCATTGAAGGAGGTGTGGGTGGAGATGCTGGTGGTGGTTTTAGAGGTGCGCAAGGTGGTGGTGGTGTAGGAGGAGGAGTTGGTGGTGGAGGAGAGGCAGGTGGCGGCATTGGAGGAGGAGCTGATGGTGGGTTTGGAGGTGAACATGGTGGTGGTGTAGGAGGAGGAGTTAGTGGTAGAGGAGGGGCAGGTGCGGGCGTTAGAGGTGATGGTGATAGTGTGAAGACGACAATGTCGATGGGGCTCGTGGGTGAATGGTGTAGGTGACACATGAAGGAGGTTGCACCCATGGTTGTGGGTGTAGTGAGTGCAGTAAGGGCAAGGGACAACAGCATGGCCACTATGGAAGGTGTTGGTGTCGGCGATGGCGGGGGATGGCAATGGCGGTGCAGCGGTGTTCGTGGTGTCGGTGTCGCAAAACTGCTGCTCCAGGCGGCATTCATGGTGGATGAGTGACTGTGTGCGACATTCATGGTAGAGGCGCGATGGTGGGGTTTCGGTGGGATGTGGTAGCAACGACAAAGATGAAGATGGAGGTTCTTGGTAGTAGTTGCATGGTGGTTGTACATGGGAGGCATGGTAGGGCTGTTGGTGTAGGCGACTGTGGTGTGACTTGAAGGTATAGTGAAGGTATATGGTGGGTGTATGTGGGCTGCATGGGAGGAGTATGAATGTGAGGAGTACTATTTTTTTGAAAAAAACCGGATTGGGTGGCGTCCGATTCACATCTTACCAACTGGATGTCATCCCACTCCCTTGCATCCGGTTAACATTTTATATACCAGTTGTCTGTCTATCCGGTTCACATATTCCAAAAATTTACAAATCGGATGGCTTCATCCGGGTGCCTGTCAAGGTCTTTTTGGTCATTTCCATAGGGGTACTTTGGAAATTTAAATTTGTTATGGAAGTGCATGAAGAAGGTATGGAGGTGGAGGAAGAATTTCTCTCAGATTTTTATCACTCTTATCAACTTATTTATTTTTAGCCAATGCATTACCAAAACTTTTGGACTAATCCCAGATTAACATACTATACCACGCTAGTCAATCCTTAACATTGCACCGACTACACTGATACATCTCTAATTCAGGTATACCTCCTCTCTAATTTAATTCAGTGCCAAATTGGGATTGCAAATGAGCCCGACCCAAATCTCCACTACCTAACTTTAGGTTTAGGAAGAGAAAAAAAGAAAATTCGGTAGGAGCCACAAAGTGAAAGGGGCGCCGCTCAAAGCACCACGACCACAATGAAGAAGGTGCTATAATGAGTGTCTTGCGGTAGTGAAGCAGAGAACGGCGGCGGAAAAAACAGGGCTTATGAGGGCTCGATGCGACGAAGCACATTGAATATAAACATTTCAGCAACTAGAATCATGTATTCAAATATGATTACAATTTAAATGACTTACAAACAATCACAGAATAAACAAAAGAAATCTGACATAGAAATAAAACACAGTTTACACAGTGAAGATCACGAGACATACTTTTTGACGTACAATTCTACTATTCAAGTGTTCTTCAATCAATGTTTCTCTCCCGATAATGCTCTTTTCCTCTGACGAGTGCTTTTCTCTCCAGACCAACTCTACCAATGCTCAAACTCCTCTCAAATTCAACTTAGCAGTGTTACTCTCTCTCAATGAAAATGAACCACCACTTTGCCCTAGTAGACCATTCCATATATAAGCGAGAGAAAATGCCCCTCGTTTCCACTTCCAATCCCACGGAACCCCTGTCGTTTCAACGAACCCACATTTTTTCTTTACCATAACAAATAATAATACTCGCCATTCACAACTCAACATGTGGCAAGATAATTTCAAATCCTCCAATCTCTTTCGTTCTTCAATTGCCTTTGCACCTTGGCTTCCTCTTCTCTCATTTTTTTTATTGTTTTATTCTTTTTCTTATTTTTATTTTCTTTTCTTTATTCTTTATTACTAAAAAATATGAGAAGTGTGAATAAATATTTTATTATTATTTTTTCAGTTTTATTATTTTATTAATTTTTAAAAAAAAATATGATTATGAATTAAAAGAAAGTGAACATGGATAAAATTATATTTTTTTTTACCCAGACGAAATCGGATGTTGACAACAATGTTTTTTAAAAAATCGATGTAGTATGTAGTCATAGAAAGCGAGTTATGCACTAGTGAATGTTACATTAAGTGAGCTACCTCTTGCTTAAAGGGTGACACTGGTTTGAATTGCTTCAAAAGTCATCTCCATGGAAAAAACTTATTTTCTAAAGGTGACAAATCTATTTTGGAGAGTTAAGTGTGAGTTGCACTTAAGTGGGAGTTAGAGTTCTACATTGGCTGAAAATGGAAAAAAAGAACACTATATGGGGAGAAAAGACCAAAAAATATATTGACCTAAAGTTTTGTATTTAAAGTGGTATTTTGGTATTTTATATGAATTTGTTCATGACTCATAAATATCGAATCTCTTAGATGTTGATGTAGTCTCTCGATAAGTGGACCGAGTCAAATGTAATACAGTTGAAAGTGAAGTTGTTGTATTCTCACATATTAGAAAGTCTTGTATATTAGGATAAAAATTTGCACATTAAAACTATAAATAAATAAGAATGGTTGAGTATATAAATGGAGACAAGTGTTGGAGTCATAAGAAGATCAAGCATTGGAATTAAATAAAACTTAAACAAATCTGCATTTCCTATTCACATATGCAATTTATAACTGTTCTTTTGTTCCTATTGCTCAACCAAGTTAATTCCTTAATCATGCTTACCTAGGGATTGAAGAACAATTAATCAATTCCTTGACTTGATGAGATTTGCTCCCTGCATTAAGATCAACTTACTAGAACAATATTGTCAAAGATTGCACTTCATTCCTGGTAGCTGCACTTCTATGGTTGATTAAGTTTGATTCTACAAGTTAAACATATTTCCCAATATCATTCAACCTCTAAGATTATGTATTAGCAGCAAATGTCTACAATATAAGCATTACCAATAAAACTCAACCAGGTGAGAATAGGTTTGAGATCAACAGAAAGATTCCTCTAATGTAAAGAACTTTCGGGGACTAAAAGAAGAAGAGCACAATTAATAAAAAAAAAAAAATTTGATTGTACAACTACACAATAATTGTGTTTTTTTATTCTTATTTGGTTTTATTCGTTGTTATATTATGTTATTTGTCTCTATAACATGTCATGCTATAATTTTTGTGTCATTCATTTTTCTCATCTTTCTTTCTTATATATAGGATGTATAGATTGTATATATCTTCAGTGATTGTTCAATCAAAGGCAAGAATTATTTTCATTACTTTTGTCTTTGAGCATTCCTTTCTCTATCTTCACGTTTTCGTTTAAGATATTTTGATTGTGTACTGTCATCACTCAACCACAATGGGTGTCTGGGTAGCTAATGGCTGAGACACCTACTAGAGCTTTGTTAAGACTTTTATTCGGCAAGTGTACCGAGTCACAAGTAGTAGAGTGGGTTTTAGTAAAGATGTCAATTTCTCAGGGAACAGTTCTATTTTAGAATTTCAGCGTCACTGCTCAGTAAGCGAGTTCAGTTTTGATGAGAGATTTAGCTTGATTAAGAATTAATACGAACATGCAAAATAAATTTATAAGTAGTAAAAGAGTCTGAAATGATTAGAGAAATACCCTGGGATTGAACTCATCTAATCTTACTCATTTGTAACTTAATCAAATAATGAAACATAACACCGGTAACTATTCAGTTTTGACGCACATGCAAAAATCACCCAGATTGATTCCTCAAATCTGA
>Ga0209700_103549_pt1 | contig 29661 bp, 14 predicted proteins | sample SiratroredBW_FD_187528 | JGI IMG/M metagenome (GOLD analysis project Ga0209700, IMG submission 187528) | Root nodule microbial communities of legume samples collected from California, USA - Siratro red BW (SPAdes) (version 2) | ecosystem: Host-associated > Plants > Roots > Nodule | place: USA...
ACAAGATTCCATAAAATACACAATCAAGCATGAAGAACAAGAGGGAAATACCAAATCTGAATAGAAACTGAATATTATAAATCAAGATCCAAGGTACAAATGAGTTTCGAAAAGATTACATTCAATCCCAAGATATGAAGACTTAGCTACCCATGGCAGCCATTACAACTCAACAACGGAAGATCGCTTCAGAAACCGTAAGCTCCCGCTCGGATTTCGTCACTTCTATGCTTTTTTTCTTGCTTCTCCAAGTTCCAGATTTCCTTTTCTCTCCCTCTTTCACCCTATATACGCATTCTTGGTTCAACTCGAGTGGCTTTTTGCCTGAGCCACAGTTCCTCGCCTGGAGCGAAAATTCATGGAGCTCACTGGAGTAATTTCGCCCGGGAGAAATATCCTCGCCCGGGCGAAAATTCATGAAGCTCACTGGAGTAATTTCGCCCGGGCGAAAACCTCCTCACCTGGAGCGAACTGAGGGCGAGGACCTCTACACCTTCCTGTCATTCTGGCCTTTATTCGCCTAAGGCGAGCTATGGGCGAATATGGGCGAGTGTTGCTTTGTCTTTTCAGCTCTTTTCTTCGCCAATCTTCCAATCTTTCTTTGTCTTCATATTTTTCTTCCTGAAAGCCATAACAACTGCAGTTAATTGGATTCTTTCTACTCATGAATTAGTTTTTACATGCGATTCCAAAAGCTCTATATTTGGGGTTAAATATTTCCTTAAGAATACTTAAAATCTCACAAATTCCGGTATTCTCATGTCTAAGAATACTGAAATTTGGCACTTATCAAATATCATAGATGTGTCTCAAGTGATTCACAACTTATAATATATTAATGAGAAAAATTTTATTATCCTAATAATATATTCTTCAATTACACACTTGCATATAAGTCAATTTTGTCACTAGATAATCTCCATTAATAATGCTTTTCATTCCCTTATCAATTCTACAACAATCATTTTCAAATTAACCACAATAATTCATTATCCTACAATTTTATCCAATTAAATATTCATTCTCAAAATAACCAAGTCTTTCAATTCCTATAAGTTATCTTAGTTTGTCCTCATGTAATTTTGTTTTCTTTGAGTAGTTTATTCAAATTAAAAAGCTAGAGAAATAATACATTGTATTTAGAAAGTTTTATCAAAACTAAATATATCATTACGGACTTTTCTTAAATAAAAACTTATATTAGATATCATCATGAAATATGACATTTCAACTATATATCTCACTATTCATATGACATCACATGATTATGAATTTAAATAATTATAAATTTTATCATGAAAAAATAAGAAATATGATATATAAGAAAGTAAAAAAAAAAATCTAAAGACCAAATTTTAATCTATTTAAAAAATTGTCCCTATACTTCGTTATTTCCTAAGTAGAGTGTTCTAATTCGGAAAAGAAAATCATTAGCTATAGAAATTGAGAGAAGTTAAAGATTCTATAAATTTTAAAGAGACAAATATTTTATAGAAATAAAGAATAACTCTTTTATATTATATACAACCCTTATAATTTTTAAATAACAAAATATTCATTTTTAATTTAAATTAAATTTTCTATACCATTATTTATATAGTCTTTTAGATTAATCTAAACGATATTGAAGCTTGTATTGGATGCCAAAGTTGATGGAGAAATCTCTCACTACCAAATGATGAGGTTGTTTGGTGACTCTATATATAGAAATTGCTCAACATAACGATTATCCTTTAAAAACAGGAATATTTTTTATAACTCAATTTTTATATAATATTTTATAAATTTGGTTAAATTTTTATTGCATAATTTAATTTATATTTTAATTTAATATTTCACTTTTAGAAAATAGTTGTCAACGTTGTTTTAGAAAAAAAAAGCTGGTTATCAATCTATTTTTTCTATAATTAAATTATGGGCTAAATATGTTTTTCATCTCCAAACTATTATAAAGAATTGAATTTCATTCCTAATCAAAAGTTTACATCTATTGCATTCGCATTTTATGAAGTCGTGTAACACAGACCAGCAAAAAAAATGTTAACGAGATAGTTTTAACTTATATTATCATTTAATCTAATGTAATGTCATGTTAGCAATTAGGGGTGGAAGTGATTAGGAGATGATAGTGTGACTTTAATGGCTGACCTTCTTATGATTTTTCAAATTCTAATACATTAGAAATCATCTATGAGGTTTTGATTATACATTGAAATATTTAAGTCTTTAAGCGTAGGTTATCAAGATTGCAATTTACACCCTATCATTTTGAAGCAACTCCATAACTCCCCTTGGCGATTGATTATTCCCACAAAGATGATGTCGAATTCTCTAAAAAAATAAATAATCGATAAACCAACTAAGTTTGTAGAACTATTTGACTTCATATCAACTATGTCCACTTTGTGGAATAAAAAAAATTCTCCAAGTTTGTCCCATCACTATAGGAACATCATTTTCAGTTGATGTAACAAAACAAAAAATGAAATCATCCAGGTTCAATACAGCGACCATAAGAAACCTGGGGTAACATTGGTATTAACAACATTCAACAATCTATCCCACAACTCAAGCTTCCCTTTTTCATTATAAGATCGAATCAACCTGCTCATGTTAGCCCAATAGAAAAAATCACCACTTTTAGTGCACTTAATTCCCACTTGCTTTAACCCTCTCACAAACATAGTATAAAATTTTTGCAACCTCATTTTGTAACCTCAATAAACTTTTGAACAAACTTATGCTTGAAATCATGGAGATAATTAATCTTTGAGTTGGGATAGAAATAATGAAAAATAACATTACTTTCATGGTTGACCTTCTTACAATTCCCGTCGAGGGTACGAAAAGGGATTCAACGACATAAGTTGTCGTTGTGTTTGCGGTGGGGCTCTTAGAGGTTGAGATTGGGCACAAGGATCAATGGAAGAAGGGGTTTTTGTTTGAGAAGAGGTAGAATAGTTGAAGTGAGACTTGGACAATGTTACTCTGCATTAAATTAAATGATAGTCCACACTAGAACTCTGTTTGTCGCATGATAAACTCGTTAACACCGTTTACTAGAGAGAATGTTTTTCTTGACTTTATACAGTGGAGGGATGCAACTTTTTTCTATAATGGTTGAAAAACACGAACACGGTCAACTTCCCGAGGCTTGATTAATCACTGTTCTTAAAGACTTATGCGCGGTGTGTTGCGTAAGTCCCCCAAGATACAATAGGAACTTCTCGAATGGTACCGAGGATTTCATAACTAACAATCAAACTCTCTTATGAACAAAAATACCCAGGACAATAGAAAGAAAAAATTAGAAAAAAAGAGAAAAAAGATGCTTCGATTTGTGTGTTTTTGGAGAAGTAAGGGGATCATCTATTTACATAGGAAAAAAGACCCTCGAAGATTCCATGGATAGTGAAATCACCTCCTAAATGTTACGAAAAGTAGTAAATATGGGAGAATAATTCGGTCAAAGGCAGTTTTGAATTTAAAATCTCGTATCCCATCTAGGTTTATTTGCAATTACTAAACATTCAAAACCTGTTATCAAACGTACCAAAAACGGGAGCAACATCAAAGATTATGGGTAGTATAGCAAACTATATGAACCAATCTTAGATTGATGAATTTAACACACAGTGTAATTGGTATAACCAGCTATATGAACCAAAACACTTAGTACGTGTTAATGGTTTATCAATCACAATATAACCCTACAATTCTTGTTGTTATTAATGTGTTGCACTTACTAGGCCATGCGCGTGCCTAGTAGTCATGAGTGCTCTAAAGATCTTGTCATGATCTCATGCAAGCACCTCACTTTACATTTGTACAGGTGATTTCATCAAGTGTATGCTACAACTCATATACCACCCATAAGAGATATGAAAATCATTAAAACTTTGTTATAAGTTAAAACTCTGTTATAAGTTAAAACTTTTTTATAACAACAAAGCTTACCCTCTCATTAATGTAATATATAGAACTTTCACACACCGTAGGAACAGACAAATTGATTTTAAATCAATTTTGGTGCTAACATAACTAACAAGTGACTTGTTTCTACCCATATAATCCTAATTCATGGGATCTCCAATCACAAAGGTTGAGTTTCCATCACTTGTTTGTTTGCAAGTGACTTGAGTCTCATTCCCCTCGATGTTTCTGAAATTGTTTTCCTCCCTAAAGGTTTTGTTAGAGGATCCTCTAAGTTCCATTTTGACTTAACATAATCAATGGAAATTGTTCCACTCTTTAGTATCCGCTTTACCAAATTTTGTCTCAATTGTATATGTATGTTCTTTCCCTTGTAAGTTTTGTTTTTAGCTATAGCTATTGTCGATTGGCAATCACAATGTATTGATACATATTGGGTTAGTTTCATTCCTAACGGAATGTGCACTAAGAAGTCTGCTTAGCTTCACTTCCAACCATTTCAAGAGCAACAAACTCTGATTCCATTGTTGATCTAGTAATAATCGTTTACCTAACTAATCTCCATATAACTACAACACCCCAAGTGTAAATACATCAGCACTAGTAGATTTTGTCTCATCTAAATCTGAGATCTAGTTAGCATCATTGCACCCGTCTAGTACAACAAAAAATCCACTATATTCAATGACATAATTCGTTGTAGCTCTTAAATATTTCATGAGTCTTGCAAGTGTATCCCATTGATCTTGACTAGGATATTGAGTATATTTGCTCAGTCTACTTACTGCATAAGTTATGTATGGTCTAGAAAGGCTCATTAAATGCAATAAACCCCAATTATCTGGGCATACTGAGATTGAGAAATAGATTCTCTTCTATTTTTCTTTAATTTGGAGTTAGCATCATAAAGGGTGCTTACACATTTAAAATAATAATAGTCAAACTTCCTAAGAAGTTTCTCAGTATATTGCTCTTGGGATAATAATATACTATCTCCCTTTATGACTTTAACTCCTAGAATATGATTGCTTCACCCATGTCTTTCATTTCAAACTTAGATTCAAGAAACATTTTTGTTTTAAAAACTATCAATGCATGTACCAAAGATCAACATGGTATCCATATATAAACATATAGTGACACATTCACCATTTTTATATTTAGTGTACACACATTTATCAACATCGTTAGTAGAAAAACCATCACAAAGTAAATCATTATCAAGTTTTTCATGTATTGTCTTGGTGTTTGTTTCAATCCATACAAAGATTTTAAAAGTTTGCATATTTTTTCTTCTTAGCCAGGAACTATACGTCCTTCAGGTTGAGTCATAAATTTCTTCTTCTAGTTCACCATTTAGAAAATTTGTTTTAACATCCATTTGGTGAATAACTAACTTATGAATAGATGCTAGAGCTAACAACACTCATATAGAGGAAATCCTAGTAATTGAAGCAAAAATATCAAAATAATTTATGTTGGATTTTTGGGTAAACCCTTTCGCTATTAACCTTTCCTTATACTTTTCTATGGATACCTCAGGATGATACTTTTATTTAAAGATCCACTTCCAACCAATAAGTTTTGCTCCTTTAGGCAAATATACTAAAATCCAAGTATTATTTTTCTTAATTGACTCAATTTTAGTCCTAATGGCCTTAACCCAATGCTTTACAGCAGGAACACTAGTATCTTTTAAAAAACTTAAAGGATCATTTCCAATAAGATAAGTTAAAATCATCTCCAAAAGAAGTTTCCTTTCTTTGTCTTTTACTTCTCAAATCCTCACATATGGCATCACTAACAATGCTTGTAGATCATTCCGATGTACCAGTAACATTTAAGGAAAAATATATTAAAAAAAACTTAGCGATTTTTGTCTCTACTATAGTATTATGTTTAATCATATCACTATTGAGAACAAGAAACCTATAGGCAGCACTATGTTTAGTATCTTAAAAATAGACAATTAGAAGTTTTAGAACCTATTTTTCTTTTCTTAGGATTGGGTAGCATCACTTTAGCCAAACACCCCCACAACTCGTAGGGTATTTTGTCAGTTTTCTTATGTGGTATTCTATTTTGCAAGAAAAAACATTATGTAAGAAAAATTTCACCCTAAAGATTAACAAGAGCATTAGAACTAATAATCATAACATTCATAATTTCTTTAAAATTCATATTTTCCCTTTCAGCTACTCCATTAAATCCAGGTGAATATGACAGAGTTACTTCATGAATGACACCTTCTTTAACATAATAATCATTAAATAAAACATATTCTCCACCTCTATTTGATCTAATCCTTTTAATTTTCTTATTCAATTGATTTTCAACTTCTGTCTTATAAGTTAGAAACATATCAAATGCTACATCTTTATATTTTATTAAGTACACTTTGGTGTATCTTGAATTATCATCTATAAACATTACAAAATAAATTTTACCACCTCTAGTCATAGTTTGTTTTAAATCAACAAGATCGGTATGAATTAAACCTAGTAGCTTAGTTTGACATTCTACATAATAACATACTTTCTTTGTTTTTTTGGCTTCTACACATATATCACATTTCCTACTTTGTTTATCATACATGTTGATTAATCCTAGTCGTTGCAATTTAATAACATATGAAGAATTTACATGTCCTAATCTAACATGCTATATATTATAAGAGTCAATAATCTAAGTAGAAGACATAGACCCAGATTCAATAACAATCTCAGAAACATTGAGTACAAAAAGACCTTGATCACAATATCCCTTTCCCACAAACACATAATATTTTGTCATCACAATCTTGTCAGATTTGAATGACACTTTGACCTTTACCTTTCCCAACAATGCTATAGAGATTAAATTAACTTTAATCGATGGCACATGCAGTACTTAAAGCCGGAATCTTCCCAGATGTGAGATTTAGAATAACTTTACCTTTTCTTAGAACAAGAGTTGTCTCAGAATGACCGAGAAAAACTTGTTCTTCTCCATCCTCCACAATAGTGTAGGAGGAAAACGCATTTCTGTTTGCACAAATATGTCTTGTAGCCCTGGAGTCTACCACCAATTGTTCACATTTGTCACAAGGTTCACTTTTGAAATGACCACAACAATTGTATCTTCCCTTTCAGTTATATTTGCCTTAGGAGAATTGTTGTTCTTGACCTTGTGTTTGTACTGATATGCATGGTGACCTAGCCTTCTACAGACAAAGCAATTTTCCTTCTTCTTGAAAGTGGGTTTAGGTTCAGTGAAACGGGAAAAAATAGATTTATTATTATTCTTCTTCTTGTGGTTAGGTCATTTCTCATACCTTTTTGGGATTGGCTTGCTTTCTACCATATTTGCCTTGGCAGATAACGCCTTACTCCTTGAAGCAACACACTCTTTTCTATTTTTGTCTTTAATGATGATGTGAGTGATGAGGTTTGGTAATGACATTTGTATGTGCTTCTGCGTTAGCTATTGTTTGTAGCCTATCTAGGATTGCGGAAGTTTCTCAATTAGTAGTTCCAAAAAAAATTTGTCAAGTAAGACAATATTCTTTGCTTTAATATCTTCAAGCAGCTTGTGATATTAGTTGATTTGTATCTTGATATCTTTGTCTTCTATCATCTCCTAGTAGTATTAGTTTTCAATAACGAACCTTTGTCGAACTACATCTTCAACGAAATATTTGAGGATAAGAGAATCCCGAATATCCTCTACTTTCTTGTAGGAGCAATAAACATCGAACAAATTGTTAAATAACATGTTAAGCAAGGTGTGATGACATACCTTATTTGTGTGAATTCAATCTTCAGTTCGTTTCGTAGGAGCACTAGAGTTGGGTTGAGACGTCGTAAGTGCAAAAGCAACTCCATACATGTCTAAGAGTGTAGACACGCGTTCCTACCAGTGTCAAAAGTTTCACCCTGCGAAGACTTCAATTTTTGAAACATTCGGAAATGATTTTGCAAAGATGATTGGTGTTTCGGAAGCATCGTTTGACATATACGGTGTAGAGTTGTTGTTACTTTCCAGGTTGTCAACCATAAATCCTTAAGATTATTGTTGATAATGGTTGAAAAACACAAACACGGTCAACTTCCTGAGGTGATTTTATATTTACAACAATATCATTTTATGTTAACCAAAACACATCTCTTAACAAGTGAAAATCAATCACATCTCTTAACACGTGAAAATCAATGAACAAGATGATGAAACAAGATAACAATTATGTTACTCAATTAAAAAAAAAAAAACTTAAATGACAGAACCTTAATTAAAAAATATAAAATTTTTAGATAAACAAAATAAAAAAAATTAATAAGAACTTAATTAAAAAACTCAATTTTAAAAGACGATTTAAAACTTAACTAAGTTTATTACTTATACATTTAAATTATTCGATATTTAAATATAAAATTTTATTCATTAATATTATGTTTTCGATTGTGCGTATCAAATTTCACACAACTTCAACGAATATAGTATGTAAAAGTAAATTTATAAAACATTCGAATGAAATAAAGAAAATAAATAACAAATTTGAATGAATGCATATGTGCAACACAAATTCAGTTTGGAAATGTACGGTGGATACATGAAGCGTGGATAAGGACAATGAATTGAAAGTGATATAAAATTCAATTGACACATTCAAATCATTTGATATAATATAATACAAATTAAGTGGAGGGTGGGGCTAAATGTTCCCACAAATGCAGTTTAGGGGACAGTCACACTCTGTAAAGCTAGCTTTATAGCACGGTCACACTATTTCTTATTACACATTATTCTACGACTGAGGGAATTTTATCTTCTCTGGAAATATATATAATTAAAATTAATTGTATAATTGGGACCATCTTCACACTATAAAAAAGTTTTATGGAATTAAATAAGGCTATACTTATTTATTATATTGTATTTAATAAATTTCTCTATAAATTTTTTTAGAAAAGTAAAATAAAATGAGAAGTTAAGATTAAGATAGTCTATATACCCTTTCTTCTCAACCTATCAAACGTCTTTTAAAAACATACCATATTTCAAATACATAGATTTATCCAACCATCTTATTTTATTAAATATGTAGGAAAAAACATTTAAACTAATTTTAACTTATAAAATATTTTTATATTTTTATTTTTCTCTCCTATAAATACTAAAAGGAAGTTTGTGTCAACATATCGTAATAAACTATTATTTTATGCAACAAAGTAAAACTAAATATACACATTCATCAAAAGTGGTGAAACTATTTAGGTGAAGTTTCGATTTCAAATTCTAAACATTTATTTATTTTGATAGTAAAAAAAGCTTTACCATCTGTAATAATTTTGATAGTTTCAAGATATTGTAAGGTATATTCAGAAAGTAAAAAGTCTTTTTTAATGGCATCAAAAAGTAAAAAGTTAATAAACTGAATGTGTGAACATGTTTAAATGAATTTCTTTATTAGTGTTATTTTAAAAAAGCAAATAAGAAGATAAATAAAATAAAATATTTTATGTATAAAAAAATCATGTTAGTTTTTTCAAATTCAAATTTCTAACTTTAGGATAAACTAATTTTAATTTATAAAAAAGATATTATATCTTTTGTCTTGTTTATAAAAAGTTCTACCTAGACGTGATGACCAAAATTCTTCAAAATTCAAATTTCCCTTTTATCTTGATTAAGCATTTTTCCTAGCTCAAAAAATCATCACTTTGACTAGGCCATCCTTGAATTTATAACCACATTGCATGCTTGAGATCACTGATTACATATACTCAAACTGTAATAACAGCAAGACCCTCCCATGACATTAATACATAGTCTTTTGGTTCACTAAGTTTTTCATGACCATTAAGCATATGATTATACAGTGTGTACTATGATGCATTTGACCACACACTATGGGATATATACATCATGTTCTTTCACATGGTTTAAATTTTAAGGTTGCTTACAAACCAAGTTTATAGCTTTTTGTTCATTTAAAGCTTATGAATATTAGTTATCATTTATATGTATTGTGATTCTAAAAATTTTTACATTGTTATTCTATAAAAAATATATTGTTAGTATGATTTTAAAAATTATTATTATAAAAAAATTAAATATTTTATAATTAAATAGTAATGTAAAAAAATACAATATATATAATTTACTCATCTTTAATACGATTCATTCTTTTATCTATTCATTTTTATCATTGTTTAGCTTTTCCATTCAGGCCATTATCAAAATCAAACCAACAACCTTGAAAAAAAAATGTTTATTTTGAAAAAAAAATATTTCTATTTTTATGATTAATTACAAAATATTACATTATTTTTAATTAATTTTTATTTTTAGATGATTAAATAAGAAATGATAAAAATAAATTTAGTCAACTCTTGTATAAATATTTTTCAATTATATAAAATATATCTTTTATTATTTTTCTTACCTCAAAAGGGTATTTATCTCCTAAGGTGGAGGAAGACAAATTGTATAGTGAGTTGAATTATAACTATCGTCAAGGTTGTTAAGGATGATGAGGGAGAGATCTACTTGTAAAAGATTTTCTGCTTAAGTGAGTAAAAACAAATAAATTATAACTATATAAGTAAGTATGAGAATTGAATGAGTATTCCTATGGTATTGTATAAGTTTTTTTTTTTCTTTTGAACTTGAGATGTAGTATTGAAAAGATATTTTTAAATAAATAAGATATACGATTAATTATTAAATATTTACTATTTCATCAATTATTACTGTATACAAATCCAGTTTATACGGTTGTGTTTGATTTGATTTGATTAGATTAGATCCAATTTGATTGGACTGCACCTAATTTGGTTGGATTTTATATTATTATGTGTATCTTTGTATATCTTGGATACGGATAGTATATAAGCCCCCAAGCTCAGAATCTCTAAAAGGGTGAAGGTGGATCAATTTGAGGGATGAACGAGTTGTAGTACCTGTTACGGTGTATTTTCATAGCTAACTATTTAGGTCGACATTTGTGCGATTCTCGTAAAGCCAAGTTTGTTTTGCATTTTTTATTTGGTATGACGTGTCTCAAAATATTGCACTTTTCAATATGCCTTAATGAGAAGTTTCTATTAGTAAGAATGAGTTTTGTCCTTTTTTTGAGGCGTTTCATCAGTTTGGCAGTTGATGCTCTGTCTTTGTGTGACATGTTGTCCTAAGTCATAATGTCTCAACTGTCACTGTTTGGTGCAAAGCATTTGAAAGTATTCATTTTGCTTTATGTTTGACTGTCATTTTTGTCGCATCCTTCTTCATTTATCCCCTTCCAACCTCTCTGAGTTCTTGAAGCTTTCACAAGTGCTTCATTGTATTCCATCATCGTTACCTGCCATTTTTGCCTTGGTATGTTCCTAATGGACTTGTTGATTCTTTTGCAGCAAATAGTCTTTTAGTTAGTAGGGAAGTTGTTGGCATTGGGAAGGAATCGTCCATGAGTCTTATTGACTCCTTTTCGGAGGGGAATGCCATAGAGGAAGTTTCTTTTCCTCCTTCCCTCGTTGGGTTAGGATGGCTACGGTTGCCCCTTATAAAGCAATAAAATGGAAGGTTTCCTTTTGTGAGGAACTGGAAGTTGTTGAGCCTTCCCTTGTCGAAAGAAAAATAAAAGATAATTTTTCACCAATCGTAGACCCTGATAGAGTTTACTTGAACCAAGTACCAACGAAGAGGATTTCATCTTTGTGTACGAGTTCTTCAAGGAGTTCAACATATTTTTCCTCTATCTCCCTTTGAGAGTCGGATGTTGACAAGGATGAATGTGACTCCTAGTCAACTCCATCCCAACATATGTCTTCTTAATGGTCTTTCAAATACTATGTCACTACCTTCAAATAACTCTAACCATAAACAAGTTCATGTATTTTTATCAGATAAAAAAAGTTGGTTTGGTATCTTTGAATGATGCTCAACATGGTCTCCTATTTCTATTTATACCTCGTCCTTTGAAAATTTCAAGAGTAGGTTTTTCAAACTTAAGTATTCTAAGGATATTAGAAAAATATTATTTTTCTATCCTGACCATACTCCTTAGTTCAGTTCCCCCCTATATTGACAAAGACTTTACAACTTTAATCATATCAATGATATGGATAGGATAGATATTGAGATTTTAAAGAACCTTCCAAGGCCCCTAAGCAATAAAGGTCTCCTTAATGTGCCTCTTGCGGAGGATCCCACTAACCTTTTTTTGGGTAAGACTCTTATTCTTGGTTTTTTCTTTACTTAAAAACTTTGCACTTAGCTTCCTTTGTTGTTTTCCTAAAGATGTCACGAGGAAAGATTTTGATTAAAAAAAACTCTAAGCCAAATCAGGGGCCCCTGCTTTTAAGAAGGATTTCCGTGTCAACTTCTAGAAGCCTTCCAAAAGGAACAAGGGTGAGTCAAACATAATCAATGAGAGCTTTACTACCACCTCCAACTCAACAATGCTCGCTACTATTAACACTCAGGCTCAAACTGTTATCTCTCAAGGTCAAATTCATCTTCAAGTTTCTTCTTGATGCATTCCTCAATCACCACTGTTGCCAATGGCTCATCTTCTATCCACTTACTAAAGAATCAATGGTCATTATTAGGAAATTTAGCTGCCCTTTGGTGAGAGGAAAGGTCTAATATGTCCATTCCCCATGTTTAAAGTGACCATAAGGTTATGTGTGTAGTTCTTCAGGAGGTAGCATGTGAAGGGGGTTATACTTACTTGGGATTTTTTTAGTAAATTTATAAAGTGTTAGCCAATAATATCCTGCTCTCAAAACTCATGACGCCATACATCAGGCCCTGAGTACTTCGCACACATGCCTTGGTGGAGTTTGGTGAGTACGTATTAAGTTTCGTCGTCTTTTAAGCACCTTAGCAATGGGGAAGAAAAACCTCTTAAAAAGAGTTTGCCATTATACATAGAGTAAAATGATATTTGTATGCACAACCTTTTAGCATCTACTATGTTGTCGACTAAGGCATCATTGGTCAATAAGTTGATTATATGTGTCATCTAACTAGGGATATCTAGATTTACTATAACATATTATCATAGTTCCAACTTGGAGTGCTTAGAGTTTCTTGAATGAGGATTTGGTGTTGCTCGACCTTCTTTGTGCTAGCAAGCTTGGAGCGGACATTGACACGATTATTTTGTTCCTTTGGCACATAGGTAATGTCGAACTGATCAAAGTATTCTATCAAGTCCTTGGTTATGTGGTAATACTTCTGGAGCAAAGGTTTGTTGACTTGATAATTGTTGTTTATAAAGCCAGTGATCAACTAGTATTCACTTTGGCATTTTAATTGTTTCACATCCAATTCCCGAGCAAGTTGCAACTCGACAATTAAAGCTTCATATTCTACTTGATTATTGAAGTATAAAAAGTGAATCGAATAGCTTGCTTAAGGATAACATTATCAAGGCTCAAGGATGATACCAACCCTATTGCCTTTCTTATTGGATTAACTATCTACACTAAGGGACCATCAATTGTGTCTTTCTCCAAGTTTGGGCAACTCAATCAGAAAGTTTACAATGAATTGAGCTTTCATCAGTCCCCTACTTTCAAACTTCAATCTAACTTAGGTAGTTCGACAGACCAAGTTGTCATTTGGCCTGCTAGCTCTTGTTTTTGAATTACCTATTTAATGGGATAGTAGATTTGTACAAAGATGTTGAAGTTCTAAGAGTACTATCAGAGTCTTTGAGCTAAGAAAGCAAGTGCTAAAATTAATTTTTCTATGACATGGTATCACTCTTCGACTAAATGTAGAGTTTGGCCAGTAAAAGACACAGGGTTTTGACTTATACCCTCTTAATGAACAAGTACCGAGTTGGAGACTGAAAAATATAGTAAAAGAGTTGGATGAGGCGTTGGGCTTATAAATACCGATAGCGAGGAGATATATTTCTTTATATTCTGAAACATATTTTTACATTTGGCATCTCATTCAAACTTTTTTGTTCCTTTGAGGAGTTTGAAGAAAGATTTTGCTTTCTCTACAAGCTTAGGTAGAAAACCTTGATAATGCCACCAGTTTTTCATTAAGGCACTTAACTTCCTTTAGATTAATAGGACTTCTCATATTTAGGATTGCCACACACTTGTCGGTATTGAGTTCTATTCCACACTATGTGATCATGAAGCCAAGGAATTTTCCTTCGACAACTCTAAGAAAGCACTTTTCCAAGTTAAGGCACATGTTATGCTTCTTGACCTTATCAAAAACTCTCTCTAAATGGACAGGGTGAACCTTTACCTTTGCTGATTTGACCACTATGTAATCGACATATACCTCCATTATGTCACTAGTGAGGTCCTTAAAGACTTTGCTTATGAGATGCTAATATATTGCGCCAACATTTTTTAAACCAAACGACATGACTTTATAACAAAAATTAGCTCCTTTGGTCGTGAAAGTTGTTGTCTTCATTGGGTGGCTACATTCTGATTTTATTGTATCCTGAGTACGCATTAAGAAAATTGAGTACCTCGTAACCTGTAGTGTAGTCAACGAGTTGATTTATGTTTGGTAGAGAGTATGTGTCCTTAGGACATGCCTTGTTTAAGTTTGTATAATCGATACACATCCTTCACTTCTCATTTGATTTTTTAACCATAACTACATTTATAGTCATGTGGTGTAGATGATTTTCTAATAAAGACAACTTCGAATAACTAACTGACTTCATTTTCTAAGACTAATCATCTCTCCTCTCCTAGGCTATATGTTTAGTTTGAGGAAGTATGACAAATTTATGACACGTGAAGTTCAAATTGATGTCAGACATGTTTACTAAACTCCATGCAAAAAAGGGTTGAAATTTCTTACCAATACCCATTATATTTCATTTCTTAGTAAGCGACTAATCATTTTGCCTATCTTTACACACTCACCTGGTTGGGAACCCAATTGCATATTTATGAAGGGCTCATCAAAGGTAGGCCAATTTTATTCAAATACGACCTATGGATCAAGGTCGACCCTATCATTAATAATGGCAGCTCGGGATGTCTCTTCAATATTGTGATGTCTTTGAATATTATTATTTTCTTTTGACCAATCAACATCATATTCTTGTAGAAGATCTAAGACCTTGTCAATTGTTGTCATAGTTGTAGGTGTTTTTACTGAACAAATGACGTATTTAAAGCTTTGTGCATAATATTCTCTTGCTATTTTACCCATATAAATAATCAACATAATGAATAAATGTAATTATTAACTCTTTTACCTAAATGTAACATGTCTCCAAATTTAAGCCTTTCTTAACACTTCCTGAAATTTGACAAAAAGATCCAATAAATCCATCAACTATCAATCCTTATAGAAACATCTCCGATTTACTAAATGCTCAAAAAGTATAACAAAGAAAAATAATCATAATCTCTAGTAGAAATAGAACTACTCCCAAAACTTGACTTGAACACTTTGAGTTATTTATTACTCTTCTAAGTCTGAAATTTTACAATGCCATACTAATAAGAATCTTTTCTAAACTTAGAAAAAGTTTTAAAAATACAAGTATTACTAAGATGAAAATCTAAATGTAATAAAAAATAAACATTTAAATATTTTTTATTTTATTTAAAATTTATCTTGAGATTAAACTAAGTTCTTACGTGAAGATTACTATAGAATCTAAAACTATAGCATTATTTTTTGTTCTGACGAAGATTTATTAAATATTATTGTCTGTACGTAATCATATCTTTTTTCATCTGTGATGAGAATAATTTGTTTATAAAGAAATTATATACTCAATAACTATATAAAGTTGTTTTGTACAATTCTCTTATAACTTAACTTTTACATTATTGAAAAAAATATTTACTTCTTTTTAAAAAATATAAATTTGGATGAATAAAAATTTAAACTAATTTTTTAAAATAAAATATGGATTTAAATTTAAAATTTAACTTAGATATTAACAAACTATTTCTTTTAAGAAAATATAAATATAAATTTAAATTCTGATCCAAATATTTGAATTGGATTGAATTTAATTCAATGAGACCAACGTCAGTATAAAAATAAGCAATATAAAACATGGTTTTTTTAAGTATCCACCTTAATAACCTATGTCCTTGCAAAGCTCTATTTCAATATATCTCTATCTTTGCTCTTTCTCCAAGGACTTCGTGCACATGGTGGTTGAGTACTATTCTAATTTGTTGGTTCCTTATCAAAGTTGGCACCATTGTCATTCTTCAAATTTGGAGAAAACTAAAATCCCAAGATAATCTTCAAACTTTTTTTTAATATAAATTCTAGCAAACTCTACCATCTTTAAAATATTATAGTTATGAATACATTACTATTTTAAAATTCAACTAAAAAACGTTTTTATATTTTGTATTATTATGATTCATTAAAATAACACCATACAATTAATTTAACTTTTATGGATACATAAAAATTTACCCTATACATTTATAAGAGTTAAAATATTAGTTACGTAGTAAAATTTAAACATGAAAAATTATTATATATATATTTGTAAAATGGAAATAAAACCTCAAATATAAATGAGTGACCCTTCGTGTATTTTTTTAAAGGGAAATGGAGGGAAATGTGGTCCCTTCCCACTCCACTTCTTCCACATTTTCCGTACAAACTTCCTTACACTGTTCACACCACTCCCAACACAAATTTGCTTCAAACAATAATGACAAATATTTAGGTTAAATTACTTGTTTTATTTTTATTTTAAAATTAGTTTTATGATATATGTGGAAACTATAAGGGATTAAAATAATACCTTTTGCTACAAATATATATGTTTAAAATTATTTTTATTTGACATTTTACACTTAAAAGTAATATATATATATATATATATATATATATATATATATATATATATATATATATATATATATATATATATAAATGCGAGTAGAAAAAAATATCTATAAAATTTACGAGAAATGTATATTCCAGGACAACTTATTAAACGGTGATATATAATTTTACTACAAATTTAGGCTGATCTTTGGTTTAAGTTATTTTTAAAAGACTCAATTTTATTGTTAATTCTTTAATAGACTGGATTATTTTTTTTATGGACATTATTAATTATCTCATTTTTAAGGTCTATTTATTATATATTAAAAAAATGATTTTTTCCTCAATATTCTTTTGGATTGCTAGGCATATAATAATTCTTTAAATAGACTAAGTGTATTTTTTTTTCTTAATTTTTTAATCTAATCGAGTCTCTTTTCAAAATTGAGCAAATTTTAATTTATTTTGTATTTAAAACCCTTAAATTTTCGTTTTCTGTTAACATAATTAGCAATGGAATCGATTAAATTACCTTGTCCTCAAAACTTATCACTCAAAATATAATCTTCACTCTAAATGAAAATTAAGTCTCAAAATTTAAATTGTTTGAATCCAATCTATCATTACCCTGAAAAAAAAATCTGATCTATCATCTAATAAAATCTTTCAAACTTTATCAAATTTTATTCAATTTCTTATTTCTAAATTTTTGAAAATTGAAAAATATATTAAACTCGATACATATAATATTTATTTATGTTATTATATTTAAATTAAATTTTTAAAATTCATATAATTAAAAATAATTTATACACCTTTGACTTGTACGTTACATACACTACTTTTGTTAACTTATCATTCCCAAACCAAACATATATAATGGCATATTCAATGTAAGAATCATAATATCATTATAAGTTTTTATAAGACAGCCCATTAAAAAAATATATAAACATGATACTGAATTTTATTTTATTTTTTAATTTTAAAATGTTAAATCTAAATAAAAAGTTATTAAAGTTTAACTTTTATAAATTTTTAACATTAAAATAACAAAATTTATGAAAATGTCTTAAAAGTACTGTAAAAGATGACATGTAATAAAATAAGATTCATACTATACCAATTGAGATCACATAAGTAACTTATAAATTTTCTAATCACCTTTGCTAAATTAAACATGCAAACAATTACAGCAAGATAATCCAAGAGTATAAACTCCAAGATTTCTCCTTTGAACTATGAACTGTCCAGCAACACAACTCAAGCTTCCCCCACTCGCCAAAGAACAGCGCGTGCCCTCACTCTCTGCCACGATCCCTGTCTCCATACACTCCCTCATCACCACATTCAAATTCGCTTCACCCTCAAACCACTCTTATCTCCCTCACTCATTCAAACACAACACAACACAACACAAAGTCACAAACACACTCAAATCTCGCCTCAAAACCCTTTTGTTCTCTTCCCCCCACTCGCTCATTTACTTGTCATTTTCCTCCCTCTTCCCCCTTTTTTCTCCAACCATCTTCTAAACAGTTCATTCACGCACAAAGAGAGAGAAAGTTCAGTGCTTTTGCATAGAATCACCACCCCATTATCCCGCATTTCCCATTTCATGCATTGATTCCATCTGGGTCTCTCTCAAAACCACTCTTTGATGATGGACACCGCTTCATCCCCTTTGTCCCTCCAAAACCAAAAGACAAGCTTCCAGGACCTGCCGGAAGCTTCTCCCAAGCCTCACAAGAAGGGCTTTGTGGCCACCCTAATGGGAGGAGCCTCCACTACTCCTTCCTTCAAAGAAGACAACTACTTTGTCTCCCTCCTCAGGTCCTCGGAGAAGAAAGCCCTTCAGGAGTTGAAGGACAAGCTCAAAGCTTCCTTTGAGGACTCTCCCTCTGATGCCTCCATGTGGAGCATTCCCCTCCTTGGAGGTGATGACAAAGCCGATGTTATTCTCCTGAAGTTTCTTAGAGCAAGGGACTTCAGGGTTGGTGATGCCCTTCACATGCTTCTAAAGTGTCTTGCTTGGAGGAAGGAGTTTGGTGCTGACACCATTTTGGAAGAGGATTTGGGGTTCAAGGAGCTTGAAGGAGTGATAGCATATATGCAAGGGTATGACAAAGAGGGGCACCCTGTGTGCTACAATGCTTATGGGGTGTTTAAGGACAAGGAAATGTATGAGAGGGTCTTTGGTGACGAGGAGAAGCTGAAAAATTTCCTCAGGTGGAGGGTTCAAGTCCTTGAGAGAGGCATCAAGGTTCTTCATTTCAAGCCTGGTGGAGTCAATTCTCTCATTCAGGTCACAGACCTCAAGGACATGCCCAAGCGAGAGCTGAGGGTGGCCTCCAACCAGATCCTTTCCTTGTTCCAAGACAACTACCCGGAAATGGTGGCTCGCAAGGTTTATGTGGTTTTGTTGTTTTCTTCAAATTAGGAACAAGTTGATGTTTGTTGTTTTGGTTGCTCTCAATTAATGCCATGGCATTTATGTGTCTGTGACACAATTTTTCACCTTTTTTTTTTTTGATAAATATATTTTTTCTCATTTCCTTGGTTTGGCTTTTGGGGATTCAGATTTTCATCAACGTGCCATGGTACTTCAGCATGATGTATTCAATGTTCAGTCCGTTCCTGACTCAGAGAACCAAGAGCAAGTTTGTGATCTCTAAGGAAGGAAATGCTGCAGAGACACTCTACAAGTGAGTTTATTGGTTCCATTTGGATGAATAACTTTTCTGTCTTTTTTCCCCCTGTTTAAATCTTCTGCAATTCAAAAACCTACTAGTTTAAAGCTTTTTGGCTCCACTCATATTTTTAATCTATATTAAGATTTAAAAATGCTTCTGAGATCTTGTTTGCTTTCTAGTTTCTATTATTCTTAGATTTTGTTCATTAACATTATTATTACTTGAGTTGTCTTTCTCCGGCTTTCATTTTGTGGTAACGAATATAATTCCAACTTTCCTTCTATTTCCATTTTGGGTTTGCTTTCTGAAGGGAGTTGTTTTCTTGTGTTCAGATTTATTAGGCCTGAGGACATTCCTGTTCAGTATGGAGGACTGAATCGGCCCAGTGATTTGCCGAATGGTCCCCCAAAACCTGCATCTGAGTTCACAATCAAAGGAGGGGAGAAAGTGAACATTCAAATTGAAGGAATTGAGGTGATGATTCACCCACTGCTTTTGGTGCATGTTTCCATCAACTCTTTTTAAAGAAACAATAACTTGGTTTTGCTTGTTTGAACAATTTTTTTTTTTTTTAAATAAGGTTGCATTTTACACGCACTTAAAAATCACTATTTAAGTATGAAAATTTATTAACTTACATAATAACCATCTTTCATTCCACTCTCATTTCTGATTGCTTGAAAAGGGCATACAAATTAAACTCAATAATGTTCCCAACACACTATTCTCTTCAGATTATGATTAGTCTTCTTGTCATGCAAATAAATGGGTTCCTTTTTAGATATAAGAATCTTTCTGTTTGGATTTTCTATACATTAAATTTTGCTTAATGGTTTTGGTACCAATGGAAGACTAGTTGGTAATTTAGTTTTTGTATGTTGAATTAGGCTGGTGCAACAATCACATGGGACATTGTAGTGGGAGGGTGGGACTTGGAATACAGTGCTGAATTTGTGCCAAATGCTGAAGGAAGCTACACCATAGCAGTTGAAAAGCCAAGGAAGATGGGAGCCTCAGAAGAAGCAATCCACAATTCATTCACATCAAAAGAATCTGGAAAGATGGTACTCTCAGTTGATAACACTGCCTCAAGGAGGAAAAAGGTTGCTGCATATCGCTATGTTGTCCGCAAAAGCAGCTCCATTTAAGAAGCCCATTAAATAGTTTTTAGGACCTTTTATTAATATTTTGCAAGTGATGTTACTTTTTCTACCTTTTTTTGGTTAATTTTTAGAGGGTCTCATTTATGCTTCTGAACTCTTTAAAGCCTGTTCCACAGGTATTAACTAGTAGTGGTACTAATGTGATGTAAAAAGGAGAAAAAAAAATGGTGGTGGTAGTATATGGCTTGGTATAGAAGGAAAGCAAGTTAAGTTTGCTTATATAGCATACCAAATTACTGTTTGTTGCCCTTTAGATATATGGTGGTGACTGTTGCAAGTGTGAGTGTGTGACCATTGATTGTATTGTCCTTTGATACACGTGGCTATTGTGTATGTTGTAATCTAGAGGCATCATCACTCTGTGAAGGAGCAATCTATGGTTTATGAATTGAGGTTTCTGTTTTTGTAAGGGTTTTTGCTGGTTGAAGGAAAGTGCTTGAGACGTGTTCATTTATATGAATGGGAAAATTCTGTGGGTGGATATTGACAGGACCATGCATTGTAAGAGGGTGTTTGGTTTGGTTACTTTGTATAGATTGTATTATAATCAACGTATGGACCAAGAGGGTGACCAGAGTTCCAAAGCAAGAAGTTGGTAGAGGTCACAGGCAGTGTCTGATAACGTGTTCAGAGGGTTAAGATTAGGTAGTGAAGCCTCTTTCATTGATTTGTAATGTTCCAAGAGTGATGTCAATTCTGGTTTGGTGAACCATCTCACCTTTGGTTTTTAAATTGGTTCTCTTTCTACCCTCCTTTGCCTTTTATGTTTGCATATCGATTTTCTATCCTGAGACTAAGGTTTTACTATTTACTAACAAAGTTTGTATTAGTATTTGGTAGTTTGTCTTTTATGGTGGTGGCTTTGGTTGGGTGGGAGATAAAGCAATTTGCTTATTATGGGTTATTTGAAATTTAAGGTTTTTAAAGAAAGGTTAAAGGTGGCTTCATAAATTTTGGACATGGGTTAGAATTAAAAGAGGACTAACTAATTTGTAACATATTTCAATTTGTCCATTTTTATCACAATTTGAAAATTTGTCAAAAAGTATAAAAATCTTTCCTAAACTCCTATGTTGTTTGTATCAAACTTCTTTCAGTGGAGTAATTTGATTTTTTTTTTGACAAAACTGAATAGAGAGGGCTCAGAAACAAGAGAGTAAATACCAAGATAAATAATGTCTCCAAATTGTGTTAGAATGAAGTATTTGTTATTTTGCTATGGGTGTAGGACACAATGTCCTCTCATCATAGGGTGCATTGAATGCATTTTACTGTGACAATTGTACACTACCTTTATTTCAAACCAGTATTGGAAGCATTAACAAATGGGAAAAGGAACTTGTCATATGAAAAATTGTCATTCATTGCTTCTGCTAACAAGTACTGCAGAAATCTTCAGTAGCAATGAAAGGTATCACATATTTTCTCCAGAATAGAAAACTAGTACTACATTGTTCTTTCCATGTGCAGATGCAGAGTGCACAATTCTCAGTATTTCAAGGGTCATTATATTTTATTTCGGTTGAATTTTTTGCCAACACTGACAAAATTTTACTAGCTGCTGGGCCTTTAGAATGGACCATGGTGCTGTAGATGGAATTAAATAATTGACTAGTTAACTATGATAGGAATCATCATAGTTTTTTATACTACCTTGTTCTCATATTTTGATTTTCAGAATATAATTATTTATTTTCTTAATTATACTTCTATTTAATAGCTATTATAGTTCAATTTTAGTCATTCTAAAATTTTTGTTTCTTTAATTTTAAAATGCACCACTTAGTCTTTCAAACTTAATGTTTTCCACTTTTTGTCTATCTATAAAGTATTATGTAAATCACTCACACAAGCAAAAATAATGTTTTTAAAAATTAAAAAGACTAGAGACGAGCTAATATTTTGTTTCTAGAGAAAATGAACTGAATTTTGAAATATTTGGAGAGAATACAAACATATTTTACTTATTAGTCGATTTTTGCACCCATTTATTTATTTTTTTAATAAAAGAGCTTTAATATTAAATATCTAGATAGTATTAAACAGTAATTGTGCCTTTTTCTCGTAACATCAGAAGAGGGCAGCATTCAAATCCAATGTACAATTTTGTTTCTTTTTCCTCTCATAACATGAGAAAAGAGCTGCATTCAAATCCGTTGTGGTGCTTGGAGAAACTTCTCAATTAATACTTTTAGAAAAAAAGTAAAATTGAATTTATTTATAAGTTAGAATTAACTTACGCGTTAATTAATTTACAGAAACTTTCTTATATAACTATATAACTTTTCCAAATTGTCTATACGTTAATTTTAATATTTAGAGAAATTTGCTTAATTTATTTTCTTATTTTTCTTTTTTAAGATTTGTTAATTTTTTTAAAATAATGTTCAAGTCTTTTCAAACTACTTTTTCTAGGAGTAGTTTTTTTTTTTTTTTAACTAAGATTGAAAAGCAGGTTTTGAGGGAGGCAGTTACTTTCTACGCTACAAATTTTAACCCACACTATATATTTTATTAAATAGCAAAAAAACTTTTTTGACAGTTTCATCACTTTTTTTTATTATATAACAATTTTTCTATCTTTAAAAATATTATAAAATTCTTTATTTAATTTTTCTTATTTCTATGAATGTAGAATATAAAAACTAAAAAATCTAAAATAACGTAAAAATTAAAAAAATATTAAAATACTAATATTTATTAAGAATCTATAGATAAAAGTTATATACGTATAAAAACTAAATAAATCTTCAAATAATTATTTCACTATAATTTAATGTGTATTTAAGTAGAAAATAATCAGATAAAAAATTAAACATTTTATTAATATAATTTTTTTATATTAATTTTAAAATAAAAATATTAAGGATATTTTTAGTATTTTAAAAATTTGTATAATGCACGTTGCAATGTTGAATGAATAGTGCAGGAAGTAACTGCCTTTGAGGGATACGGTAAAGTCCAATAACAGGCTGAGAAGAAAAATTTAGAGAATTGCTAGTTGTCACGAAAATTGACTTGTTCAAACTATACAAATTGATGTGTTAATGATTGTTAGAAATTGAAGGTCAAGAAATACACCTATCTTAGATGTAAGAAAAACCTTTTCAACGCTAATTAATAAACTTAATTAACATTTAATTTTATTATTTCTATTTGAAAATATATTTTTCTTAAATTATCATATGTTGAAACTGATTATAAAAGTAAAAATATTAAAAATTCAATCTCAAAATTAAATGCAAGTTATTTTAAAAATAGTATCACTAAATAAATTTAATTTGGTTATTTTAAAAATAGTATCATTAAATAAAGTAAAATTGGTCAAAGTTTGTTGATATTTTAGAGCAGCATACATGATTTTTTTTTGGCTTATACTGAGAAGTATAAAGATTGGCGAATCACAAACATTTGGCTTAATATTATTAATACATTCATATATATAGCACATATATTGTTCCAAAAATGATTCACATACATTATTAATTAAATTTTTTTAGTTAACTAATTTTTAGTCAAAATTCTGCATGCTTTACTTATAAAATCAATTACTGTATTGTTGTTTGTGGCTTATGTGAAGGAGATTGAAAAGAAAAATAAAGCGACCATAAAGTTCATAATTCTTAGTTCTTTCCTTGTTAGATAAAATTTCATTAATAATTATGAAAATACACAATTATGTGCTCCGGAAAAGAAGTAATCATATTTTAGACAAACTTAAAATACACATATTTAACAGTAAAATTATGTTGTACGAGGCAACTAATATCGAGAAACAACTATTTGCAATTTTTTTTTTTTTTTTTATGTTCAATGAAAACACTGAAGTTTATGTATTTTTTTGCTTAAACTTTACCTTATATATATATATATATATATATATATATATATATATATATATATATATATATAACTCGCAAAATGAATCACATCAGGGCTTCCAAATATACCTCCGAAACTAACATTTAGAAAATCACACTGGGAATTATGTGTTTTCCAATGACTTTCTCACACCAGCATATGCATAGTTGATGAAGATATAACATTTTAGAATCATTGTTCAATAATAACTTTGGTCTTTAACCTTGTACTGATGTTTAACCTTAACCTTTGATTCTGCTCAATAACTATATAACCCCTCTGAATTATCAGAAAACTATTATAACTATAATTTAGTTGGTCTGTGTAGAATCCCAATATCCTTTAATTCTTAAACATCACACCGGGAAAGAATTGAACATAAATAGAAAAGTAGGTCTGCATAGTTCTTCATTGAACTTTTTAGTACCCAAGTCAGAAAAAAAAAGTGTTACAATTTATTAAAAGTTCATCTTATTAGACTGATAAAAGAAAAGTCTTGCATTACATGAAATCACACCAGAATTAGACGGCTGAAATAATTGCTTTCCTCTGGGTTTATGTCCAAACAAAACCTTCTTCTGCCTATACTATTTTTACCTTGTTAGTTGCACTACTCCCCCCCTATAACATTATACATTTTGATTTGTACAGTTCTTGCTGAGTTAGTCATCAGCTTCAACCCCCCTTAAGGTACTGAGATTATTGCTATCTATGATTCAAAGTTGCATCTGACAACCCCTACAAGAGCTTCACATTCTTCCTTTTGATTCTAAAACTACTGTAGTCACATCCAGTATTTACATGTCTAGATTATGACCAAAGCAGGTGCTTCAAGGGATGTTATTGTTCCCACTCACATTGGATCAGCATTGGGCTAAAACAGTCTGATCCTTCAGGAACAAGCATATAGCTGTACAATCATCAACCTTGGAACCATACTTACGTCTCCAAGCTTTAACTGCATGGTTCACTAACAATTTAGCTGCCATGGACCTTTTTGGTGCTGAAGCAACTATGTCTATTACTTCACTGTTTGTTAACACATCCCATACCTGTAAGAAAGAAAATTTATACCTTTTTGGTTAGTTTTTATTGTTTAAAAGCTCTATCAGGAGAATGACAAAAATATTAATTTTCTTGCACTATTTGATCAAATCTTTGAGATCTTGATATGAAAATGCTTACCCCATCAGAAGCCAAAACCACAAACTCATCCTGCTCGGTAAGTTTTCTGTATGATAAATCGGGGACTGAGATTAGACCATAATCTTTTAGGCAAAAATTTCCGAAGGCTCTTGACATAGCCAGTCCAGGGCGACACCCCTTTGGCCTCCACATTCTATTTACACTTGGTTCTTCTTTTACAGAAAAAATTCTACCTCCGGAATTAATGATTCTTAAAGCTTCACCTAAGTGACATTGAAGAAGAGAAGCAAGTTAGAAATAGGGACATTTGGAAGAGTGTCTTATAAATGAAAATAAGTTGTTTTAGCTTATTTCACTAAGTTTTACATTCAAGTTATAAATAAGCTCCCATTTGATTTGATAAGTTCTCAATGAATACCAAGAGGGTTTTAAGATTAGAAAACTAAGATTATAATATCCAAGACTTACTTGGAATATCTGGGGTCAAGTCAACAGTAAGTTGAACAGGAACAAGATGATTGTCACGTGCTCTTCTGCAAAGAACTGCACGAGAATCCCCCAAATTGCCAATTATTAATTGGTCACCCTGAAATTTAAAAGTGATTAGTTATAACATTCTTGCAAAGGCAACATTGACAAGGAGATAATGAAATTGATCATGAGAAGGTCTAATTGTACCTGTTTGATAACAGTTACAGCAGTGCTACCGCCACCAAATCCTTTAGTGTCTATGTTCTTAGCAAGGTCTTCATCCATTTCATTGAAGCAACTCACAAAGCTTCCCTCCCATGAAGAAAAGGACATGTTTTGGTTATCCTCAACACAGACATTACTATGACTACTTCCATCTGTAGCATTAGTATGTTGTGACTGTTTGATTGATGCTGAGAGTTTTGAGGGTAGTTTGTCACGTATAGACTTTGAAAACTTGTGGCCTAGAGGACCATGGCCATCAAACACGCCACAAAAGATCATGTCCTTTTTCCCAGTGAAGTCCTGATAATGTAACATATTAAACATTAATCCAAGATTAATCCAAGCCATGAATTCGTTCACTAAGAACCATTATGTTTTAATTAATAAAAAAATAAGATAAACTCACTGTTCAATCATACAATAAAAGATGAGTATTGTTTTTGAAGAGAGTAAAAGAGGACTGTGAAATGCTAGAAACGAAACATAGAGCTTTGTGATCTTAAGAATCATGCTGGAACATTGAAAAGAAAGTTTTTTATTATGGCTTTATATAGCACATGGTACAATCTAAGTTCATGTCTAGAAATGAATCTTCATATGCATACTAAAATTCAATTCAAAAAGAAAAGATGCTAAAAGTATATCTGTAAGGACTAAAATCAGCAGTTTTTAATATAAAGTTTAAAAAAATAAACGTATTTATAATTAAACTTAAAATTTTTCTACTCTTTGACAAACAGCAAACACGATAATAAAATGAAACAAAAGCCAAGCTAAAAAAAGACATGATTGAGAAGAGGAACCACACGTGGAGAACTCAATGATTGAAAAGCATCATAAGTTAATTTTATATCTATAATTTCACCTTCTAAAATATAATTTCCAACCTTATGGGGCTCTAAAGAAAACAATTCCAGCAAGATTGATGGAAAAGAAAATAGAAAATGAAGCCAAACTGCAAACATGAACATGAAGAATCTTACCTTCCTAACAGTCAATGAATCTTGATTAACTCCTTTTGAACCCTTTTGGCTGTACATTGATACAAACTCAGAGGACCCTTTTAACATGACCCCCGCACCATCATCATGGTGATGTTTACTTGAACATTCCACATCATGTACCTTGTCTACAGATGAAACATGGCAACTGCAACAAGCTCCCATAATAATATCTCAAATGAAGAAGAGCAATTTGGAAAGTATAAAGAGTGCCACAGATTTGCAGAGAAAACAAGTGAAGGAAAGTTGCATGCAAGGAAGGCTTTTTTCGTTTTCTTTAGAACAAAGGATGATTAAACCTTGAATTCGGATGAGAAAAAAATTGTTGGTGTTTTGCCTTATATACATAGTAGTTTATCTGTAAATTTTGTGTTAAAGTTGTCACAACGAACTTAATTTGGATAATGAGTTGATTACTTGAACTGTCTTAATTCTAATTTAGATAACATCATCTTAATCTATCCATTGTATTTTCTTTATTTGTGGATAATATGGATTTGAAAGCTAATTTTACAACTATATTTAGTTGTTTTGTGAGTAAGGTTACAAATAACTGAACGAGCGAAAGAGAAAAAGGTTTTCCTTCTTTTACGAGTTACATCTAGTAAGTGAACTCATGCATAATTTTTTTATAAAGGAGAAAATAGTTTTTTTAATTTTTTTGTTATATGAAATAATTTTTATACCCAGTTTAATAATATTTACTATATGAATGAAATCATGCTTATTTTTTTTATAAAATAAATATTTTTAATAATTAATTCAACTCGAACTGTTATCAAGTTTCAAAAATTATGTTTTTTTAAATTAATTATTTAAAGAAGTTAGTTATAAAAACTTTTAATAATTAAAATTAGTAGAAATGAATTTAATTATTTATTTTTGACTACTTTAAGGCAGAAATCCTTATATATATATATATATATATATATATATATATATATATATATATATATATATATATATATATTAATTTTTACGAAAAGGGTATAAATGATATTCTACTGAAAAACATATATTGTATTTTAATAAATAAGCTAATATGATTTTGATAAACAGCTTTAATAAAATATTAATAGTTTAATAAATGTAATTACAAATACTCCAATCTAATGCATGTATTAACAATAAATATAAATGTAATTTAAATATTTAAAATTTGAAATACATTATTTATGAAAATGATATTAATTATAAATAATATTAGTTTACACTTTTATCTGTATCCATTCTAGTTTAAAATCATAAATAGAAGGGATCAAATTTTATGCATGATATTAACGTTTAACGTTAAGTTGATGTTTTGTTTAGAGAGCTCACCAGAACTAGCCCCTTTATGGTTTATGCCAACAGCAAAGGGAGCTAGTTTGTAGGAGTTATTTTTAACCGAGCTAATTCCTACCATATTTAGTGTTTATGTGTATTTTTTATTTATTTTTTTTTTATAGAGACCTGAATTGGAAATAATAGATATCCATAGGTAAAAGGGTTCAAACATTTCTTCTATTTATTTGCTCATTATTATTAATAAAACAAAAGCGTTTAACATTAAGTTTGAAATTATATTCCTTTGACAAAAGAGTTTGAAATTAGAGTATAAAAAATAAAATAACTGTTCTACTTATAAATAAAATAAAAAAACTTTAAGTTTTAAAAATATTTCAAAAACAAAATTCATTCAATGTTAACCTATGATAACCGATATGATTATTTATAGAATAACTGATTTGAGATATAATTGATGATAATTTATCCTTTTTAAATTACTTTGTTATTCACATAATTTGTAACATCAATGTTTTAATTATAACATCCCGACTCATTAACCTATTCCTTTAAATTTATTATATTTAGAATAACTGATTAGTAAATAATGTTTCATTAATAGGTTGCTAAGAAATTTATAATTCAATTTAAATAAAATGTTTATAAAACTTTATTCCGTTTTTTACACATATCACTACTTATATAAACTTATTGTAATTATTTTAACTGTTAATGGATAAAAACGTGAAACTTTATTCGAATAACAAAATTTCATGAACTAATTGTGACTTACAAGAACTGAATAGTTCCAGAGAAAAATAATACTAAATAATTGTAAGTCATAAATAATTTAAAAAACCAAGATTGTCATTATTCTTGAATGGTCGAGAGATTAATACAAAATCAACAAAAGTTAACGCACCCTGAACATACAAACAACTGAAGCTCATATCAGTAGAAGGAGAGAAAAACCACAAATGCAGTGTTAAGAATTTTGTAAAAGTCAATAGTAAATGTTCTGTCACTGACAAACAAATTTGTCCTTTAAACTTTCAAATTCCTAAAACCTAGAACTTATGTCTGTTGCTGTTAAAGCAAATTAAAAAAAAAAAAAAAAAA
>Ga0209700_103551_pt1 | contig 29652 bp, 21 predicted proteins | sample SiratroredBW_FD_187528 | JGI IMG/M metagenome (GOLD analysis project Ga0209700, IMG submission 187528) | Root nodule microbial communities of legume samples collected from California, USA - Siratro red BW (SPAdes) (version 2) | ecosystem: Host-associated > Plants > Roots > Nodule | place: USA...
TTTTGAAAAATAATGGAGTCGCCACCATAATTTATTGAAGGAAAAACTATGGAAAACCAAAAAAAGTCAGATAAGGCAAGTTTGCAAAACCGGATTTAGAGTCCGGGAGTCGGTTACGTGTGGGGAAGGTACTAGCACCCCACAACGCCCGCCCTAAGGCGGTACCTTTAATTAAACAAGTAAAATAAAAGAGTGTAATTTTTAGAAATATTTATTTTTTCCAAAAAACAGAAATAAAATGCAAATAATAACAAACAAAAATATATATATTTTTTTAATAGGGGGCCCGACAAGGATTTAACCTCGCTCCTACGTATCTCTATACAGGAAAGAAAATCAGGGTACACGTAGTTCTGTTCTTGGGTATTTGTGAGGGGCATTTTTGTCGAGATGTGGTGCTTGTAGGGTTCGCTGAAGGGTTTCGAAGCTTGCATTTTTTCGTGAGTGATATTTGGTTTGTGTATTTAGGAAGTGGGGTTAACATGACATAGAAGGTGGTTTGGTAGATGATTATTGGAATGGAATGGAAAGGTGATGGAGGTTCATGGTAAACACAATGCAGAAACATTGTAGAATTATGCATTCATGGAGATGCATGTTGATGAAATAGGAATAATTGTGGGTGCTTTAGCAAAAAGGAAAAAAACATACCTGGTGCCTAGTCTTTTCTTTCTCAGCGTGCTTTCTTCTTTTCTCTCTTCTCAATATTCTCTCTCGTTCTCTTTTTTTTTTTCAATCCCCAAAATGATCCGTGTCCTTTTCTTTTTCTTCCTTTGACTAATATATCTCTTTTTCTTTTTCATATTATTTTAATTGATATTTTTTTTAAATGCCAGTTCATGGAGGTTACCACTCTTTGACTCATTCATATTTATTATTTTTAATTAATTTTTTTAAATTAATATTAAAAATGAATCTACCCAAGAATGAGACTTAAAGCATTTTTCAACGGTAACAATCCATTATTTATTATTAATTTTATTTTTATTTAAGTGGAGAACGTGGGTTGTTATCTGAGCGGTTTCAAAATTATTATTTGCAAATTTTTTTTTAAAACAAATACGTGGAGTTAGGGAATGAGAACATGGGAGTCTACTGCCATTAACTCATTCTTTTTATTATTTTTTTTATTATTTATTTATTATCTTAACGTGCAAATCAAGTAAGCAGTTTGAAAACAATCTTCCCTTCTTCTTCTTCTTTTATTATTTATTCTCCTGTTTTAATATATATTTATTTTTATTTTGTTTTTATTATTTAATCATTAATTATTTAATATTTATTATTTATTATTTGTTATTTTCGTTTTTTAATTATTATTATTTTTTAATTACCACATTTTTTTATTTTTATCTTAATGGAAAAATTTAATATATTTTTTTAATTACTATTATTATTATTATATTTTTTTTTAACAAATTTTTAATAGACTAATTTCCCTTACTATTTCTTTCTATGAATTTTATTTTAAAACTTTATTCATAGAATATAATGGGACCAAAGCCTCTCTTTTTTTTATTTAAATGACAAAGTATAATAAAGCTAAATAACACGTACTTTTATTTTAATTTTTATATTTTTTTATAGTCTGAAATAATTTATTTGTCCGGACGTAATTGGGTATTGACAACATTAGCTCTCACCATTGCAATCTCCATCTCCTTATAATAGTCCTCCACACATTTAGAGCCTTGCATAAGTCTTTGCAATTTTTGGTAGAGGTCTCTATAGTAATGGCTGGGAACAAACCTCTTCCTCATTAGAGCCTTCATTTCTCTCCATGTTTCTACTGGTCTCTCTCCATCTCTCCTCCTACTCAACACAATTTATCCCACCACACTATGGCATAATCAGTGAACTCTATCACAACCAACTTCACCTTTTTTGCATCTGAATAATTATGGTAGTCAAAGATGAACTCCATTTTCTTCTCCCGCTCCAAATATATTTCTGAATCATTCCTCCCTTGAAAAGAAGGTATTTTCATTTTGATGTTATTAAGGCTTCCATCTCTGTGATCAAATCTCCGATAGTTTCTCTCACGCCTATCTCCTCTATGTCTATTTCTACCCATCATAAAATCATATTCCTCCTCCATCTCCCTTCTATTTTCTCTACCAGAGTCTTCATCTTCACTCCCTCCATGATTTCTCCTATTTCGCCTTGAACTGTTCCCATCATCAGATCGATCATTTTGCAGATTGGCTAATTTCTCATCTTGCCTATCCATTTTGTCCCTCATATCTTCCAACACCATATTTAATCTCTCAAATTGTTGCTGCATTGCTTTAAGAGTAAAATCAAGGTTTGGTGAGTCTCTAGAATTTTCCTCTCTATTTGCCATTTGTAAAACCTAAAATGAAAACGTTAGTGATAAAAAAAAATATTCCTCACTGTTCCTCATGTGTTTACACTCAAGAATGACGTTCTACACTCGTGTTTGCTCTCTATTTTTGGCTTTTTCTATTCCAATAAAATTTCAGAACACTCTTGAATATTTTTTTTTCAGCCCTCTCTATAAGCTCTTAAAAGGTCTTACAACTCAATCTAGCCAAACACCAAGTAGAATGATGCAATACTTTTCGGAACAAGGGTCTTAACTTTAAAATACAGAAATAATTCTCTACGAATACAGAATATGGCTATTTTTTTTTCTAGAACAGAAACACAAAATGCGATAATACTTCTCTATTTTTTTTTTCGCTCTTTTTTTTTGTATGCTGTTTCTTTTTCTTTTTTTTTCAGAAACGAAATGAACAATGGATATAAAGATTTCAGAACAAGATAACTAGTAAAACAGCAGAAGATATAACCTAACTGCAAGGAACGAAGCTCTGATTACCAAATGATGTGAACCTGGTTAGGAAGAAACCCCAGAACCCACAACAAAGAGTAGTTGAATGCCCCAAGATCCCCAAGTATTCAGATTTAGGATGATCTACTCAGAACCCTTGTCTTGCGGAAAAGAAAACATAGCAAAGACCCTAAAGTAAGGTAAACGCCACAAGGATGATCAGCCCTTGATAAGTTGCAAGTCTAAATGAAGAACTCAAGAGAGAAACTCTCACTTATGAAATTTTCAAATTCAAATTCGTATTTCCCATCCAAAGTTGTTGTTTACATGTGTTTTCTTACTTAAGTAGACCTTTGAGCTTCTAAAAGGCTAACCTAACTCTTCAACAGCCTAAAAGCCTCCAAATTTAATGCAACAGCAGCTTTTTGGCACACTCATAGATGACTAATTATTACATCAAATGGGAAAACGAAAAACACAATTTACTAAGCATGACTACTCTAAGCCCTATGGAAAATTAATCAAAATACATCAAAATACAAAATTTAAAATATGCCCACAAAATAATGGGTGACTCTTCAAATTTTAACCTAAGCCCAAAATAGCCCATTTACATTTAAATTAAATCTGGTGATGCATTTTCTATAGGCCCTTCTCTTCAAATGATTTACTTTTAGCCCAAATCTCCTTCATTTAATTTCTTAATCAGCCCATATCAAATTAAGAACGTGATTAGGCTTCAATTCAATCTTAGACTTTGTTTGCACAATCAAAATGTCTTGAATTAGCCCAATCAATGCCTCTTTCAGTTTTTGGGCCCTTGACCTAGTGATTGGTCCGCTTGGAATTTGCAAAGCATCCTTTGAATTATTTATTTGTGCAGGAGCTTGAGGTTGGTTAAACTTCAGCTCTTGGTTCTCGTCAGAGTATGACATCTAAATAAATAAGTACATTTCTAAGTGGTTTACCACGTTCAAATCAGTGGTTTGCCATGTTTATATAAGTGGTTAACTGAGTATGACATCTGAATAAATAAGCACATGTCTAAGTGGTTTACCATGTTCATATAAGTGGTTTGTCATGTTTACATAAGTGGTTAACTAAGTATGACATCTGAATAAAATTGTACATATTTAAGTGGTTTACCATGTTTAGATAACTGGTTAGCCATGTTTATATAAACGATTAACTAAGGATGACATCTGAAGAAATCAGTACATTTCTAAATGGTTTACCATATTCATATAAGTGGTTTGTCATGTTTATATAAGTGGTTAACTGAGTATGACATTTGAATAAATACGTACATGACTAAGTGGTTTACCATGTTTAAATAAGTGGTTTGCCATGTTTTTATAAATGGTTAACTGAGTATGACATCTGAATAAGTAAGTACATGTCTAAGTGGTTTACCACGTTCATATAAGTGGTTTGTCATGTTTATATAAGTGATTAACTAAGTATGACATCTGGATAAATAAGTACATGTCTAAGTGGTTTACCATGTACATATAAGTGGTTTGTCATGTTTATATAAGTGGTTAACTAAGTATGACATCTGAATAAATAAGTATATGTCTAAGTGGTTTACCATGTTCATATAAGTGGTTTGTCATGTTTGTATAAGTGGTTAATTGAGTATGACATTTGAATAAATAAATACATGTCTAAGTGGTTACCATGTTCATATAAGTGGTTTGTCATGTTTATATAAGTGGTTAACTGACTATGATATCTGAATAATAAGTACATGTCTAAGTGGTTTACCATGTTCATATAAGTAGTTTGTCATGTTTATATAAGTGGTTAACTGAGTATGACATTCAAATAAATAAGTACATGTCTAAGTGTTTTACCATGTTCATATAAGTGGTTTGTCATGTTTATATAAGTGGTTAACTGAGTATGACATTTGAATAAATACATATGTCTAAGTGGTTTACCATGTTTAAATAAGTGGTTTGCCATGTTTATAAAAGTGGTTAACTGAGTATGACATCTGAATAAATAAGTACATGTCTAAGTGGTTTATTATGTTCAAATAAGTGGTTTACTATGTTCAATTAAGTGGTTAGCCATGTTTATATAAGCAATTAACTGAGGATGACATCTGAAGAAATACGTCTAAGTGGTTTACGTTGTTTAAATAAATGGTTTGCCATGGAAAACCCAACAGAGAATATGGTTAGCTTAGTTGGCCTAAGTGGTTAGCTCACTAATAGTTTTGCATACATAGGTTGCAATTTTGCATTTGACGAAATTACCCTTTCGTATAGAACAAAAGCAAACACATTCTCTCTCTTTCGCTGATGGGACCCATATGACACGTAGGAGTGTCAAATGAGAGTTATATGAACAGTGATGTCAAAGTATCATTTTTCTAAACAAAGTGTTTTATCTTTAATGTTTTCTATAGGGTGAGGGTGTAGTGCCAGTGTGCTCCCAAACAAACTTAATTGTGATAATTTTTTTTTATCAGTTAATTCCAATCTTTCTAGATTTTGTAAAAGAAAGACAAAGCTACTTATTATACTAAATAGAAGTCAATGCTTGAGACTTTTACTTTTTTTTTTATAAGCAACCAACTCAAATGTGATTTTGGTTTGATTTTATAATGATTTTTTATAAGTTATCTAAATTATAATTTTTGATAATAATGATTAAATATAAATATTATTCTTTTATAATAATAAATTATAAAAACCGATTACGGTTACCACAGTAAAATAAATTATTGGTAATTATTTCAGGTGCTATCTTTGATTATCATATTTCTATATTTAAATTGGTTATTCATACTTTTATATTGATTTAACAATCAAAATTAAATCAGTCACTAAAATATATATATTAAAATTTGGTCACTATTATTAACTATCTTATGTCAGTTGCTAAATTTTGTATCTAAACATTTTAGTTATTTAAAAATTAAAGAAAAATTGGTCGTTAAAATAAATTGAAATTCAGTTGTTATTTCTATCACTATTAAAGATCAAAGTATTTCGTTAGTTAAATTTAATAATTAATTTTATTTTATAATTATTTAATAACAAAAACCTAATTTAATGATTATTTTTATCATAATTAATAATTATTTTATTTTGATAATTAAAATTAGTGGTCAAATAAACTTTTTCATACCATAGCAGTTTAGGCTAGATATGATTGGAACAAATAGAGTTTTCTAAATATGGATCAAACTGAATCCGATTTACTTAACCCACAAGTTAAACGAGTTTAAACTAAATTGGAGTTAATTAACCTATAATCCACCACCAACAACTTTTTATCATTTGTTTTTAGTCTTTTTTTTAATTATAATTATTTATTACATGTAAGTTAACACTTTTGTCTCTTTTAATATTAAAATGTTTGTTTAATAGTATTCCAATGACTTTGGATGCTTAATTTATTTGCTTATTCAACCATTATGTTTTTAACACTTTGATTTTAAGTTAAATCTTAATTATAGTAAATGCATAGTCAAATAGGTAAAATATAGATACTACAAATATAAGTAAGTTGACCGAGTTAATCTATTTTAATTGTATTATATATATATATATATATATATATATATATATATATATATATATATATATATATATATAATATGTTTAAGTAAGTCAAAAGTCAATCCATCTAATCGGTACGTGGAATTACAAAATTTATGAATAACGAAAAAATAAATCAAGTTAACTTGTTTTCAACTAAACTTATGAGTTGGGTTCACTCACTTTAATATCCTTGCATCCAACACATGTTCACCATATACACTAAGACATGCACATCTTACGCATTCATATCTCCATATACATTAAAAAGTTGAAGAAGTCTAATCATGAACACTAGATGATATTCTATACGTTCTTTTTTTAATTATATAATTCAGATTCAAACTCAGGTATTAAATAATAAAAGAATTACACTAAATTTTTCAGTTAGCAATTTTAGGAATAAAAACAAATCATATATCACTTAAATGTTAATCTTATAAAATAAATTTCATTCTAAATCAATTTCGTAACCACTTCCTAAGAACATACTTATTTTTAAGTTCTGAAAAAAGAAATTTAGACTTCCCTAAGGTAAGTGAAACTTAAGAAATAAATAACAAAAGAAGACAATAAACGTAACGCACGGGAGAAAAAATAGATGTGGATAACAACGTAATAAAAATAGGAAAATGTTACTTTGACACCACTGTTCATCCTACTCCTATTTGACACTCCTACGTGTCAAATGACATCTTACGTGCCAAGGAGAGAGAAAATGATGCATGCTTTGGCTTACGTAGTGATATTTGTCTTATTAGAAGGGGCTATTCTGTCATTTGCAAATGTAAAGGAAGAGTCAATTTGAGAGGGAAATGAAATCTTTCCCTCGTTAGTCTTTCATAGCTTGCATTGAAGGAGAGAGAACAGAGAAATTGGGCGTTCGTCGTTGTTCGTCTTCACCACCCAATCTTTCGTGTTTCCGACCGTCTTTGTGGTGTTTCCGTCCGTGGTTTCGTTCAGTTCCGTGGTTTGCTCTTGACCCTAAATTGAAACCATTGTCTCTATGAATCATGCTTCCTATTTGTTTTTGTTGGTGTGATTGACTTGTTTTTGTTTCCGATTTCGTTCTTGATACATGTATATGTTTAAAAATAGTTTTTTGGTGTGCTTTTCAGTGCTAGTGTTCTTTTTGGTTGTTGGTGTTCTTTTTCGTTATTGGTGTCCATCTTTGCTTCATTTATGTTTAGATCTCGTTCAGAGGATTTGTTTTTCCCTACTGGTTATGCATGTATGCGAAAAAATGGTTTCTTGTTGTGATCTAGGTTGCTGGTTTCCATCCTTGCTTCATACGTACGCCAATGTCCTCCTTCTACCAAAAAGATCAATTCTTGGGGGTTTTTCTGTTCAGTTTTCTTCTGTATGCAACATTCTTACTAAGCAAACCACTTGTGCCCAGCGAACCACTTAGGTGACCAGGGCTAACCACTTAGCCCTTCCACCTCTGAGACGTGTGTAGGTGTTCTAAAATTATACCCAGCGAACCACTTAGCTGACCAGATCTAACCACTTAGTGCTTCCACCCCTGAGACGTGTGTAGGTGTTACAAAATTATACACAGCGAACCACTTAGGTGACCTGAGCTAACCACTTAGTCCTTCCACCCCTAGGGCATGTGTGTGTTCCAAAATTATACAGAGCGAACCACTTAGCTGACCAGACCTAACCACTTAATGCTTTCACCCCTGAGACGTGTGTGGGTGTTCCAAAATTGTACCCAGCGAACCACTTAGGTGACCTGGGCTAACCATTTAGTCGTTCCATCCCTAAGGCACGTGTGGGTGTTCTAAAATTGTGCCTAGCAAACCACTTAGCGGACTAGGGCTAACCACTTAGTGCTTCCATCCCTAGGACACGTGTGGATGTTCCAAAATTGTGCACAGCGAACCACTTAGATGACTTGGGCTAACCACTTAGTGCTTCCACCCCTGAGACGTGTGTGGGTGTTCCAAAATTATACATAGCGAACCAATTAGGTTACCTGAGCTAACTACTTAGTCCTTCCACACCTAGGGTATGTGTGTGTTCCAAAATTATACACAACGAACCAATTAGTTGACCAGAGCTAACCGCTTAGTGCTTCCACCCGTGAGAAGTGTGTGGGTGTTCCAAAATTGTAACCAGCGAATCACTTAGTTGACCTGGGCTAACCACTTAGTCCTTTCACCCCTGGGACACGTGTGGGTGTTCTAAAATTGTGCACAGCCAACCACTTAGCTGACCAGGGCTAACCACTTAGTGCTTCCACCCCTTGAGCATGTGTGGGTGTTCCAAAACTGTACCCAGCGAACCACTTAGGTGACTTGGGCTAACCACTTAGTCCTTCCACCCCTGGGGCCCATGTGTGTTCCAAAATTATACACAGCGAACCACTTAGCTGACCAGAGCTAACCACTTAGTGCTTCCACCCCTGAGACGTGTGTGGGTGTTCCAAAATTATACACAGCGAACCACTTAGCTGACCAGAGCTAACCACTTAGTCCTTCCACCTCTGAGACGAGTGTGGGTGTTCCAAAATTGTACCCAGTGAACCACTTAGGTGACCTGGGCTAACTAGTTAGCCCTTCCACCGCTAAGACGTGTGTGGGCGTTCCGAAATTGTACCCAGCGAACCAGTTAGGTGACTTGGGATAACCACTTTGTCCTTCCACCCCTAGGGCACATGTAGGTGTTCTAAATTTGTGCCCAGCGAACCACTTAGGTGACCTGGGCTAACCACTTAGTCCTTCCACCTCTAGGGCATATGTGGATGTTCCAAAATTGTACCCAGCGAACCACTTAGGTGACCTGGGCTAACCACTTATTCTTCCACCTCTAAGACGTGTGTGGGTGTTCCAAAATTGTACCCACGAACCACTTAGGTGACCAGGGCTAACCATTTAGTCCTTCCACCTTTGAGACGTGTGTTGGTGTTCCAAAATTGTACCCAGTGAACCACTTACGTAACCTGGGCCAACCACTTAGTGCTCCACATGCTGCAATTTTTTTTTCACTACACGCTACATATTGACTAATGACATAATTTGTTTCTTGACATGTCTTTTTCAAGCATAACAATGACAACTGCTCTAAGTTCTAGATCAAAGGTATTTGTCCTAATGTCGATGTTAATTATTTAAAAAATGTGATAAGTTGTATTTTTTTGGCATAAATGATTATTATTTTTTTGTTGTATTATGTAGACCTATGTCCGACATTGTTGTAGGACAACATATCTAAGACTTTCTAATTCAATGCTTAAGGAAGACTTAAGGCTTCTATTGCCAACACTCCTTTTGCATGGTTGATGTACCTTCAAGGCAAAGTCAAATTGAGCAGGAAACTGCTGACAGAGTTATACACACACTGGGTTTAGAGGAGAGGAGGTTGTTATTTTCAGAAAGAGATCCAACATTTCAGGGAAGAGTTAGTTGGCAGATGGGTAACCCATGAGGATAACATTCACCGAACGAATATATTGTCAAAGATTAATAATTAATTGTATATTGTAAACGAAACAATATTGTTCTTTCCTGGGTCAATGTTCAAATCACATCTGTAATGGTATGACTGAAGTTCATTTAAATGTGACTTAGTTGGCTTATCATGTTTGTTCATAATGGATTCATTGTCAAATATACTAAGTTTATATCCAGCTTCAATACTTTTTATCCAAAAGTTGTACCCATCGAACTGCATACATTAACTCGGGCAACCACGTAGACATTGGTGTATTTAATGTCTTAATTCAATTTTCATTACCACTTATTAAGGATGACAAATTTTAAATACAGGTGTCGCAACTGTCAACGTAGCAAACTACTTATATGTACGTAACGAACCACATAGATAGGGTGGGATGAACTAACACTTGAGGCTTTAAATACGGGTGTCGCAACTGTCAACGTAGCAAACCACTTAAATGTACGTAGTGAACCACATAGATAGGGTGGGATGAACTGACACTTGGGGCTTTAAAAATAGCTATCGCAACTGTCAACGTAGCAAACCACTTAAATGTACGTAGCGAACCACATTGATAGGGTGCGATGAATTGATACTTGGGGCTTTAAATACGGGTGTCCCAGCTGTCAATGTAGCAAACCACTTAAATATACGTAGCAAACCACATAAATAGGGTGGGATGAACTGACATTTGGGGCTTGAAATATGAGTGTCGCAACTGTTAACGTTGCAACCACTTATATGTACGTAATGAACCACATAGATATAAAGTTAGATAAACTGACACTTGGGGCTTTAAATACGGGTGTCACAACTGTCAACGTAGCGAACTACTTAAATGTATGTAACGAACCACATAGATAGGGTGGGATGAACTGACACTTGGGGCTTTAAATACTGGTGTCGCAACTGTCAACGTAGCAAACCACTTAAATCTACGTAGTGAACCACATAGATAGGGTGGGATGAACTGACACTTGGGGCTTTAAATACGGGTGTCGCAACTGTCAACGTAACAAATCACTTAAATATACGTAACGAACCATATAGATAAATTGGGATAAACTGACACTTGGGGCTTTAAATATGGGTGTCGCTACAGTCCCATTCACATTGGGCAGTAAAAACTCACTCAACCCTAACAATATGTAAAGCTTACAAAAGTTATCAACATTATTTACATTTCGTCATTTTTCAAGCTCATCAAATATCATCTTCACAGAAACATGTCCAAATAGAAATAACCGCCTAATATGGGAATCCTGTAGTTCATACTAAGATCAACCACAGATCCACCTATTATAAGACCCAAAATTACACAAACGTCTAAGGGTGCAAACGAAACCATGTCAGACCTTATCAGAAAACCTCCCCTCCTCTCAATCGAGCGTGTGCATAACTTTGTCAGCAATTTCCTGCTCAGTTTGACTTTACCTTGAAGGTACATCAACCATGCAAAAGGAGTGTTGGCAATAGAAGCCTTATGGTCTTCCTTAAGCATTGTATTAACAAGTCCCAGATATGTTGTCCTACAACAATGTCAGACACAAGTCTACATAACACAAAAAAAAAAATCATTTATGCCAAAAAAATACAACTTATTAAAATTTTTAAATCATTAACATCGACATTAGGACAAATACCTTTGATCCAGAACTTAGAGCAATTGTCATTGTTATGCTTGCAAAAGACATGTCAAGAACCAAATTATGTCATTAGTCAATATGTAGTGTGTAATGAAAAAATAAAAATAATTGCAGCATGTGGAGCACTAAGTGGTTAGCCCAAGTCACAAAACTGGTTCCCTGGGTACAATTTTGGAACACTCACACACATCTTAGAGGTGGAAGAACTAAGTGGTTAGCCCAAGTCACCTAAGTGGTTTTTTGGGTACAATTTTGGAACACCCACACATGGCCCAGGGATGGAAGCACTAAGTGGTTAGCCCAAGTCACCTAAGTGGTTCGCTAGGCACAATTTTGGAACACCCACACGTGCCCTAGTGGTGGAAGGACTAAGTGGTTAGCCCAAGTCACCTAAGTGGTTCACTGGGTATAATTTTGGAACACCCACACACGTCGCAGCGGTTGAAGGGTTAAGTGGCTAGCCGAGGTCACCTAAGTGGTTTGCTGGGTACAATTTTAGAACACCCACACACGTCTCAGAGGTGAAAGGACTAAGTGGTTAGCTCTGGTCAGCTAAGTGGTTCGCTGTGTATAATTTTGGAACACCCACACACGTCTCAGGGGTGGAAGCACTAAGTAGTTAACTCTAGTGAGCTAAGTGGTTCACTGTGTATAAATTTGGAACACACACGTGCCTCAGGGGTGGAAGGACTAAGTGGTTAGCCCAAATTACCTAAGTGGTTCACTGGGTACAATTTTAGAACACCCACACATGCCCAATGGGAGGAAGCACTAAGTGGTTAGCCCTGGTCAGGTAAATGGTTCACTGGGCACAATTTTGGAACACTCACACGTGCCCCAGGGGTGGAAGGACTAAATGGTTAGCCCAGGTCACCGAAGTGGTTCGCTGGGTACAATTTCGGAACACCCACACACGTGTCAGGGGTGGAAGCATTAAGTGGTTAGCTCTGGTCCGCTAAGTGGTTCGTTGTGTATAATTTTGGAACACATACATATCCTAGGAGTGGAAGGACTAAGTGGTTATCTCAGGTCACCTAAGTGGTTCGCTGTGTATAATTTTGGAACACCCACACACGTCTCAGGGGTGGAAGTACTAAGTGGTTAGATCTGGTCAGCTAAGTGGTTCGCTGGGCACAATTTTGGAACACCCACTCTTGCCCCAAGGGTGGAAGGACTAAGTGGTTAGCCCTGATCACTTAAGTGGTTTGCTGGGCACAAGTGGTTTGCTTAGGTGGCCTAAGTGGTTTGCTTAGTAAGAATGTTGCATATAGAAGAAAACTGAACAGAAAACCCCCAAGAACTGATCTTTTTGGTAGAAGGAGGACATTGGTGTACATAAAGGAAACAAGGATGGAAACCAAAAAGCCAGAGCAAGAAACCATTTTTTCGCATACATGTATAACCAGTAAGGAAAAACAAATCCTCTGAACGAGATCTAAACATAAACGAAGCAAAGATGGACACCAGCAACCAAAAAGAACACAAAAAAATTATTTTTAAACATATACATGTATCAAGAACGAAACCGGAAACAAAAATAAGTCAAGCACACCAACCAAAACAAATAGGAAACATGATTCATAGCAATAATGGTTTCAGTTTAGAGTCCAAAGCATACCAAGAAAGCGAACAGTAGAGATTCACGGACGGAAGCAAGACAACGACGGTGAATGCTTGGGTTGATGGCCGGACGAATGCCCAATCGCACTTTTCCTCTGTTCTCACTAACTGAACAAAGGTGAATTATATATGAAAAGATGGGAAGCGAAAGTCAAAGGAAATACGCAATGAAAGAAGATGGGTTGCCAAAGGTGAATTATATATGAGAAAATAGAGACAAACATAGGAGTAAAGAAATTAGGAACAACAATGCTTCTCGAGAATTGGGGCTTCTGGCATTCGAAGCGCACAGGTTCATGTCAGTATACAACAATAATAGAAGAGCTGTGCCTTCACTTCTCTCTTTCCGATATTAGGAAATCAACCAACAACTTTGATCTTAACAGGTTAATTAACCGTGACGGATTTGGTATCGAAGTATATAAAGGCTGTCTTCAGCATGATGGTTCTGATTATACAGTCGCTATAAAGCGATTTAAAGAGAAAAAAATAGACTGTGATGCTACTGTTCATAAGGAGACCCGTTTTCGAGATAGGCATCAAATAAGGGAGCTGTTTAAGAATGAAATAGAGTTGCTCTGCCAGCTTCGTCACCATAATATAGTCTCTCTTGTGGGATTCTGCAACCACAAGAAAGAGAAGATTATTGTGTACGATTACATGCCCAATGGATCTCTGCATCAACACATAGAAAGTGGGAAACTTTCATGGAAGAAAAGGGTTGAGATCTGCATAGCAGCAGCGCGTGGACTGCACTACCTTCACGCTGGAGCAAAGCGCACCATCATTCATCGTGATATTCATCCTAGAAACATTCTTTTGGATGCAAACATGGAGCCAAAGCTTTCAGATTTTGGCCTTAGTGTACTGGGACAGCGTTTTATGTCAAAGCCAAAGCCAATTAAAGTAGATCATGCTGCTGGTATTGTTTTATTTTATGACGTTACTTACTGCAGTGAAATTTTGTCAGATAGACTAAGATAATACTTTCATTTATAGGTAATTTTGGCTACATGGCTATGGAGCAGGTCATAGACCTTACCGTCACAGATAAAACCGATGTTTACTCATTTGGTATGGTTCTATTAGATGTTGTGTGTGGAGGGAAATATATAGAAATAGAACAAGGATATGGGCCTGTTGAGGATATAATTGATCCAAATATCAAAAGGAATATTGCACCAGAGTGTTGGAGAGTTTTCGTAGATATCGTGGAAAGATGTGTGCAGTATGATCCTGATGAGAGACCAACCATGGGTGAAGTGGAGGTGGAACTTGAGCATGCTCTTTCATTGCAGAAACAAGCAGATATTAGAAACAACAATGGTGATTATACTTTATTGTCTGAAACCATTATTGATCCACTCTTGTCATTGGCAATAGAGTATCCTGTGAGGGAAGAAGATATCACAGAAGACAGTGATTCAGGGGACTTGCTTCGTTAGTTATTTGGTGAGCTAATATAAAAGGGAATTATGCAATTAATACAACTAAATTGGACACCACTTCTTTCTCAAAAACATGGAGGGCACGACTCATTCCAAATTATATATTTCTCGTCTTTACCTAATCCCACTTCTTTGAGATATCTCTACCTTTTATAGCTCTATTTGTTTTTAGCATTTTTATTTTATTTAAAGTTGTTATTCTAATTATCATGAACTAGTTTAAATTTGAAAGAGAATTAATTCTTGCTTTAGCCTATATTATTTTATTCATGAAACTGATATAGAACACTACTAAGACTACTAAATAAAAGAGATCTGCCTTAAATTTTCTCTGTCCATTCTTAGAATAAGTAGTTCACGACTTTAATTAGTACAGACTAACTGAAACAGAACTTCTCATATACTCATTGGTGCAACAACATTTAGTGGAAATAAAGTGGATTAGTTGGTCCTTGATAGCGGGATCAAATAGAACTATAGAATGTAGTGTATTTTTTATTTTGTATATTCCTCAAAGCCTAAAATTTTATCAATTCAATGAACTAGCACTGTCGCACATTCTTGCCTAAGAAGGAAAGTCAGGACACAAAAATAAGAGCTTTGATCAGTCGTTAGAACCTCAGAAGAAACACACAAAAATGATACATAAACTTTTCTGAAAACGTCATACAGAATTTTGCGTTATTAGTTTAAGTTTGGAAAGATAATTGTTGGTTTTTAGATAAATCCTCTTAAAAAACTTTACTATTTCTCTAAAATAAATTGTCTCGATATAACAGTAGAAGTCTCTGGTAGTGGTTGAAGAACGTTGGTTTTACGTTGGAAGTCTCTGATAGTGGTTCTGATAGTGGTTGAAGAACGCTGGTTTTACGTTGAAAGTTTAATAGAGTAAACATTCTAATGATAGATACAATAAATATGAACATCAAATTAGCGGTCAAAATTTATTCAAACTCGTGAGCCAACTCTCCTCACCATGACTTTAGGTAGGTATGGTTGGAACAAATATAGTTTTTTAAATATGGGTTAAACTGAACACGGTTGGAGGTGGGTTGACGTATAATTCACTGAAAACAATCTTTTATCATTTTTTTCTATTTTTTATTATAATTGTTTATTACATGTAGGTTAACACTTCTGTCTCTTTTAATATTACGATGTTTATTCAATAGTGTTTGAATGACTTCGATATTTAATTTATTTGCTTGCCGAACTATATATGTTTAACATTTTGATTTTCAGGCAACCTTTATAATATTACTTTTTAATTGTAGTTAATGGTTAATGAAATAGGTGAACATCTAGATACTAAGAATATAAATAGGTGGATCAATTTAATCCACTTTAATTGTATTACAATAAATATATGAAGCTTATTTAAGTGAGTCAACTTATTTAATCCATCAATCTAAGGTAGGTCAGCCTGAGTTATAAAATTTTTAAAAAAGATAAATCAAGTTAAATTGACTTATTTCTTACTCAACTTTGTGATGGGTTGACCCATGAGTTAGGTCGACTCAGTTTTGACTGCTTCTTCCTGCACCTCTATATTGTCTTCATGCACCTCCATAATTTTTAAAATTCCAATAATAGACATCATTGAATTACAAAATTATCCCTACTGTTATAAAAGAAGGTTTTCTATGGAAGAGGTGCAGTGCAGTTATGAACGGCGGTGGAAGGTGTCGCAGTGGTGGGAGATTCCGACGATGTTGGAGTGGGGGGTTGAAGGCACTTTGGGCGGCCGTCGGTGGTTGTGGGTGGCTTAAAAACAAGCAGAGTCGTCTTCGTCGAGGTATCTGTTATTCATTTTTTCTGATTTTCACGGATTTTAGAAACTATAGAAGTTAGATATTTACGGATTCTGTAAGGCGTAAGTTTAAAATCAAGATATATGACTCTTACGGATTACATAAACCATAGTTAATTTAACATTCGAAAGAGCTTATAGTTTGTACAACCCGTAAGTGCATAGGTGTATAAGAGAACTCTACGGGTTGTACAAACCGTAAGGTTTGATGCTTTACGGTTCATAGAAACCGTAAAAGAAATAGACATTACGGTTTCTAGAAACCGTAAAGCATTTGAATTTTTTTAACTGCTTACGGCTTGTACAAACCGTAGAACATTTTTTTGTTTACGGTTCGTACAAGCCGTAAGTAATTAAAAAAATTCAAATGCTTACGATTTCTAGAAACCATAATATGTAGTTTATTCTACGGTTTCTAAGGACCGTAATGTGGAAGTGACTTGAATTTTTATGTTTGTTTTGATTTCTTAATGTGATTATTTTAAATTTTTTCTTCAGTCTATCATGGAAGGAGAATATTTGAGTAAAGTTTCTAAAGAAGTAGATAAGATATCAGATATGGAAGAAGCACATCAAAGTATTGTTATGGTTAAGGAACATGAATATGGTTTACATTTTTCAACAAATGAGGTAAATGAATTTACTTATATTGAATGTTTTTATTGGATAAATTAGGATTGTGACTTTGAAATTTTGTTATATTTAGGTATTTCTTACTAGAGATAATTTACTTGAATAGGTGCAGAAGGTTGCTTTTCGTCTTGGATTTGTGGTTGTCATATTGAGATCTGATAAGGCAACTGGTCAACAAGGAAGGAAGACATTTGTATCGTTAGGGTGTGAAAGGAGTGGCAAATATAGAAAATATAGGAATGATTTAGAGGTTAGCATAACAGGGACAAGAAAGTGTGATTGTCCGTTTAGATTGCGGGGTAAACCCATTTCAAATGGAGAAGGTTGGGTGTTGAAAGTCATATGTGAATTACATAATCATGATCTTGCTAAGACATTAGTTGGACACCCTTATGCTGGCAGATTAAAACCTGTTGAACATGCTTTGGTTGTTGACATGACAAAGATTTTTGTGAAGCCGTCAAATATATTGCTGACTTTGAAACATAACAATGAAGACAATGTGACAACAATCAAGCAATTGTATAATGCTAGATATACATACAAGAGGTCCCTAAGAGGATCAAGAACTGAATTGCAACAATTAATGATGTTACTGTAACGTGACAATTATATTCACGGGAGTAGGTGTCATGAGTATTCAGAGGTTGTGAGTATATCTTTTGGACACATCCTGATTCAGTTAAGTTGTTCAATGCATTTAGCATTGTCGTATTGATGGATAGTACATACAAAACCAACAAATATAGGCTTCTTTTGCTTGAAATAGTTGGTGTCACATCCACCGGGTTAACTTTTTCAGTTGCTTTTGCGTTACTGTCAACAGAACGTGAAAATAACTTCATATGGACATTATAGAGACTGAAAGGGTTGTTTTTTAGGGGGGATGTGTACCCTCAATTCATTGTTAGTGATAGAGATCTTGCTTTAATAAATGCAATCAGTGTTGTTTTTCCTGAAGCAACTAACATACTATGTCGGTTTCACATTAACAAAAATGTTAAAGCCAAATGTAAAATGTTCGTTGATTCTAGGGAGGCATGGGACATTGTAATGAATGCATGGGGAGCTGTGGTGGACTGTCATAAATGTCATGCATATGATGAAATTGTGAAAGGCTTTGAATCTGTTTGTTCATCTTGGCCATTGTTTGTTGATTATGTGAAGAAGACATGGCTCATTCCTCACAAGGAAAAATTTGTTAGGGCCTGGACAGATAGGGTCATGCATTTGGGAAACACTACCTCAAATAGGTATATTTCTTAATATTTTTGTAAAAAGAAGTCATTGCTAGATGAATTATATAAGATATTACCGGTGTTTTTTTGTGTTACAGGGTTGAACAGGCTCACTGGAATCTTAAACGTATATTGCAAAATAGCATGGGAGATTTGTGTACTTATTGGGATGCAATCAACAACGTCCTTATTCTTCAGCATAATGAAATTAAAGCTCCTTTTGAGATGAGTATCCATGTCGTTGGTCATACCTTCAACCTGACATTACACAAACATTTGGTGGGTGTTGTTAGCAAGTATGCTTTGGTGTAGATAGCTGAAGAAGTACTGAGAGTTAATGAAGTGGGTTTTGATAGTCAGCATTGTGGTTATGTCCTCAGATCTACCTATGGATTGCCATGTGCTTGTTCATTAGCTAGATATCAATTCGGTGTCATACCACTTAACAAAGTTCATGTTATGTGGACTAGACTAAGCTTCTCAGACATTTCCTCAGGTCAGTCATCTTCTGAATTGTCAATTCAATAAGAATTTGATGTCATTGCTAATCGATTCAAAGAGCTTGATATGGGAGGAAAACTTACAATTAAGAACAAATTGCGTGAGATCGATTATCCTGATATGACATCTATGTGTCCGCCGGAGAGAAAGTCAAAACTAAAGACTCACAAACTCGTCAACAAAAAATGCAGGAGAGGTTAACAAAACGTAACCCATCTTATTTTGAGCATGTTGATAAAATTCATTCAATCGCTGATAGTTGCTCTAAGGGGTCTAAAGGATCTAAAGGGAAATCAAAGTTGGCACTCGATTCAAATGTTGTTCCAATGCTTGATCAATTTCATCCAGTGACTTACCCATTTATCAAAGAAGTCATTGATGTCAATGCAGATGGAAATTGTGGATATCGTTGTATTGCTGCACTTTTGGGTATGGGTGAAGAATCATGGTCATTGGTTCAAATGGATTTGTACAAAGAACTTTGTGCATGGCGTGGTTAATATGTTGTCATTTTAGGTGGACTTGATCTAGTTGAGGAACTAAAGAAGTCATTGTTGGTTGAAGGATCGTCAACTGTAAGTACTTTTGTTTAAATTCATCATTTAAGTAATGTAGATATAGTATAATGATCATAATATGTCAATTTATGAACATGCAGGTTGGTGTGGACAAATGGATGACGATTCCAAACATGGGTTATGTCATTGCTAGTAGATATAATGTCATATTAGTTTGCTTATCACTAAAGCAGAACATAACCATCTTTCCCTTAAGAAGTACACCTCCAAATGCGGTACATTTGCATCGGATAATATGTATAGGCCATGTGTATGGGTCACATTTTGTCTAGGTACGTGCAATAATTAATTTTGAATAACAAAACCATTTTGAATAATGCAACGATTTGCAATAACGCAACCATTTTTTCCCAGGTCATATTACAGGACAATTGTCCTTTACCTACAGTGGACATGTTTTGGTCGAAGTATTGTTATGCAGACGAAAGATTGTGGTCATCATTTTTCGTGGGTCGCTTGCAAAGTTTTACAAACATGTTACAAGCTAATCAGTTTGACATCAATCTTGGAGATGATTGATAATTGTAAAACTATTATTCGAAGTTATTCATGTTCATTTAAATATTATTTACTTCTTCTTATAAAAAGTTCTAAATAATAAAACATTAAATATTCCACATATTACGAATAAAAGATGTCCAAATAGGATCAAGTGTTATTCCACATTTACTAATATAACATCAAATACAAATAACAATATGGGTCATGCCCTCCTACCACGCACTGCTCTCGAACGACGTGTATATACAGCTCCCTCACGAGCACCTCGTCAGGCTATCTCCAATGCATCTTGAGTGTTCTGATAAGCTGTAGTGCCTTCACTCACCTAGCGACAATCAATCATCTTTTGCAGGATGTTTACAAGACGTCTAAATAAACCCTGCAAAATGAAATTAATAGACATTAAGCAAAGCAAACAAAACATCAATTTTAACAAGATTACTTAATGGACCATAGTCTTGATCTGCTGGGGGTTGTGGGTTGTGCCAGCTGGACTACAAGGACGAGCTCGGGATGCCACATGTAGTTGATCCTCCTCAAGGCGAGGACTAATGAATGGATGAGAGATACGCATAAACCAATCTATGTAGTCAAATGAGCATGCATGTGGCTGGGAAGCTGCTGTAAAACCACTGACCAAATGATCAGCAAAATGTAGCCACCTATAGTTGATATCCTCAAAAACACCACCGTCATATCGCAGAACAGTATCTGGAATCCTCTGCTCATACCCAAACTGCCGCAATACACAATCTAGCATATATCTCTGAATGTTCACCCCATACCGGATTAAACCCCGAAATAATGATATCGACTCAAATGGTCGAACTACTCGATGCGGCTGATATGGCATCCAGATAAGGTCACTATATGTCAACCGGTCTAAATGGGCCCTGACCTCAACGTAGCTCGAAATATGACGTCCCACAACATACCGACCTGCCCGTGGCATCGCCTCATCATATATGGAATTCACAGTCTTTTTTCCTATAGAGTGAAAGTGCTTGTAAATCCATGCCTACATTTTTTTAAAATAAATCAAACTTAACTATTTTCAACAAACAAAGATATATAAAGTTAATTACATTGAAATAAATGAACAATAACATTTTACCTGAACAAGAGTGACGAAGCTAGCCAACTGTTTTGTATTACCAAGACATGTGTCCCCTAATTGCTCATACGTGTATGCTAGAGCAGCTGCTCCCCAAGCCTATTGTCCACACATGTCAAGGTCTCTAAATAGTGAAAGGTAGTAGACAAAATTCCAAGTCGCACTCTTATTTGCAAATATAGTGCACCCTAGCACATGCAATAAGAATGCTCTAGCAGCATACTCCCATGACCCATCAATGCAACACTGCTCGTATACCTCCCTCAACCAACTCATTCTTACCTGGGGACCCCGACTCTCTTTCAACTCTTCATTTGCTTTACTTTCTGAAACCCCTAATAACTCTATCAGCAAGTCTTTTGCTTCATTATATGATAAAGCTTCATATGTTGGGAATTGTCCCACAATAGGAATATGAAGAATAGACGACACATCATCTAATGTGATCGTCATCTCTCCTATCAGCAGATGGAATGAGTTTGCATCTTTATGCCATCTCTCAACAAAGGCTGTAATTAAGCCTTTGTCAGCAACTTCATACCCAATACTACATAGAGGGAGCAATCCAGAATTTTCCACAAAACTATACATTTGTGGATGAGGAATGTCAAATTTATTTAATTTTCTACCATGAGAGATCAACTTCAGCTCTCCCCGTTCCTATACAAAACCATAAAACTATACAATTCATATTTATAATTGTTATATACCAAATTAAATTTAAACCAACAAAACAATACAATAAATTATAAATATTTTACCTCACCAGCCCACAGCCTATATGCAATATGATCAGCATAACTAACCAAAACAGAAGGATTAGAAGGACCTCCTGGGAACCCTACTGCATAATCATGAGGAGGAACATTCTGAATAATAGCATGTCCAGCTCCATCACGCCTATCTCCTCGCCTCACAGAGGTTGTCGGTCTCTCTCGACCTTCAGGCTGAGATGAACCTCCTCTAGTTCTTGCCATAATCCTGAAATGAAGCATACATATAAACTTACAATTCACACAAACAACAAAACATTCAAGTCATTCCAAAGTCTGAATGACTTACGGTTTGTACAAACTGTACAACAGTATAACATTTCTACTGTTTTACGGTTTGTATAAATCGTAAATCATTCAGAATTTTGAGTGACTTACGGTTTGTAAGTCACTCAAAATTTTGAATGGCTTACGTTTTCTACAAACCGCAACACAGTTTAACAGTGAAAAAAAATGCCACCACCGTCGTCCTCCGCCACCAATCCACCATAACTACCTCTACAATGCAAAATTCAACTTACAAGAATGCTTACCTTCTTTTCAATTGCTTGAATGGGTGCTAAAATAGTGGAAGTGGAGGTTACCACGTTGCGGAACATGAAAACTGTGAAGCAAGGTGCAGGATGTGAATGGAGAACCAACCCAACAACCAAGGTGCAATAAACGTCAACCACGAGTAGATCTGCAGTGGCAAAGTGAGGTACGAGCTCTGGCAGTGGAGGTGGAGGTGCAGCCACCGTTGGTGGAGTTCAAAGGGGGTGTAGAGGGGCGGAGTTCAAATGGGGTGCAGAGGCAAAGTGGAGGAAGAAGCAACGTGAAGGGTGTAAATGAAGGTGGAGGGTATTATGGGATACAAATATTTTACAAAAGGGTTAAATGGTAAATTTGCTTGGACTATGGAGGTGCAAGAAGACGATATGGAGGTGCAGGAAGAAGCAGTCCTCAGTTTCATACCCGTACATCCAGCCCATGTGTTCACCAAATACACTAAGACACATGTACGAGCAATTACTTCCTCCACCCCAACATTTACTTCATGCACCCCATTATTTTTTCATAATATAATGTTACCTTTTGCAAAATATTGAAAGGGAGGAGTGGTGTTGTGGGTGGCTGCTAGGAGTTCTGTGGGCAACTGATCATGGGTGGTGTACATACTTCTCTAACGAGCGTCATCTTGGTGAGTGGAGGTGAGTGACTTTTCGTTTTGAATGTTGATTTGATGTAGGGGTGCAGTTTACTTTGAAGTTGTTTTCTTTTAGAAAGCAAAATTCAGAATTGATTGGGCGAGTGAGAAATAACTTCCGGAAAATGTTTTCCAAAAGTCAAATTTAGCTTTCAAAAAAATATTGTTTGGAATATAAATTTGATTTAAGGAAAACATTTTCCAAAACATATTTTCGAAAAAAAAATTTCGAAAGTCAATTTTATATTTTGGAAAACATGTTTCAGAAGTTACTTTTCGAAAAACATTTTCCGAAACTACTTTTTGCACCTCTAAAATTCACTTTGGAAAATCAAATTAGGAAGTCATTTTTATACTCCCAATATTTAAAAATATGACGGGGTGGAGGAAGCAAATAAGGGCGTGCACGAAGCAATTGCCACATTGCACGTGATACGCATCTTCATATGTCAATACACACTCAACAAGGTGGACGAGAGTCTAATCATAAACACTAGATGATATTCTATATGTTATTTTTTAGACTATATAATATTCAAAGGTATGCTCATTCGCTAGATACTTTAACTTTAAGGGTGCCGTTGAAACTAAAAATACTTCTAGCATTAGCTTTGGAAGTAGAAGCTGAAAACATTAGCATTAGCTTTAGAGGTAGAAACTAAAGAGTATTTTGATTTTTTTTTTTTTTATACAGCAACATACCCACTCTTTCCTATAAAGTTTCTCTTGATCCGAAAAACATTATTGTAAATAGCATTTGTACATAAGCCTCTTCAACTAGGCATATATGAGAAAATTTCTCCTACCCTGTAGACCTCATTACAGATTTTACTTTCAGAGATACAAAATTCAATACATAATAAAAGAAGCAATTTTGAATGAGATTTTTGTAAGTAACTTTAATCGCCTGATGGTGATCGTCCAAGCTAACAACCATTATGGTTGTAATCATACTCTACAAAGTCAGTATATAATGCAGTACCATCCTCTGCCTGGTGAAGTAGGGAAAAACATTCATCACAAAAATAACAAGGGTTGTGAGGTGTCCATTTGTCATCCACAGTGATCTTGGTAGCAAACATTACACTTCTGAAAACGTAATTTCAGTTGAAATGTGATTATTGGATAAAGAGCTCGATTATGCACGTCATCGGGATGAATTAACCTCATATCTCATATCACTAGGGTATGGGTGCAGTTACCCTGCAGGTTTCACGCAGAGGACAAATCACATTAACGACTTCTAAGTTACAATAAAAGTTACTAACTGTATCAAATACAAATTTTATAAATATATATATATATAGTACATCATCTTTGTCGAAATGTAATGTTAATTAATTATTATTTCTTTTATAAAAGGTAAAACTGTGTAAAAAACTGTGTAAGTTGAATACACATCCTATAAGGTATCTTATTTGGGACTCAATAAAAGGTGACGTTTCCCCAAATAACAAAATTACCAAAAGTTACTTCATTAGAGATAAAATTACCAAAGGTGATCCATGTCACAAGAATCATTTACTTATAGATGTTTTTACTAAAGCCTTACCTAAGAATGTTTTTCTCAACATTATACACGATACCCATTGACAACATTTTCCTAAAGTGATATTGGATTTTATAGTTGTATTTATGTTGTATAGTTAGGTTGTTAATTAACTTATTTTATTGTTTTGCAAACCTATTTTCTTCTGCTCATGTATTTAAGGCATAGCTTTGTAATCTCTTATCACTCAGAAGTCAAGTTTGATGTATTTCTCTTTTTTCTTTTATTTCTTCTATAATTACTATGACAGCATCAATACCTACGTTATCTAAATTTAAAAGTTATTTTTTTTATCTTTAGTATTATGTAACATTAATTAATTACTCGTGAATTGAATAAAAGGTTGAATAACTATTTAAATATATTAGTAATGTAATACAATGTTAAATGTGTGTTACCTGCAAAAGAAATATTATGAGTCATAAAATAAATGTTATTCATATATCTTAAAATAAATAATAGAGATTGGAAATTTTGAAGGGATGAAAAGCAAAGAAATATTTTACAAAGACCAAAATTAATATTTATATATTTTATAATGGCTTAAAAGAGTCATTTCGAATTTTATAAGATGAAAACACAAAAGGAAAAAAATTATGCGGATCAAAATCACTAACATATTTAGTTAATTATAGGATATAGGATTAAATAGTTATAAAACTTTTAACCGATGTAACAAACTATCATTTACTAGTTTGATGAACACTTTTTGCAATACTTGTGTTAAGATATATAAATAAGAAGAATGTCTACACATTCAATAGAAAAAAAGTATAAACATGTTTTTTTATATTAGTTTAAGCAATATTTATCAGAGTTTAAACAGTCTCCCTAACAGAAAAATCACACACACCATGGTTTTGCATAGTATCATCTCAGTCAAAAGCCTTCCTTTGAAACACTACCTGATCTCTAACCCTCCAAATACTCTGTTACTGTAAACCAAAGTATTCAACATTTTTGTTTTCTAGAAATCACCTCCCCACATTATCTTGTGGTTTATTAGGTAAAACCATTTTCAGCTTAACCCAGCTATAACATTCATTCCGAACTAGGATTGACCTTTTGTAAGTCAAAAAGTGTTGAGTTGTCTGTTTCTGCTATTGAAAAAAAGGTCAATGCATATCTTCATTGTCTTGTATCGCCTTCTTGTCTCTTGGGGGTACCTCCAAACAAATAAAGCTACCTGAGGTACTCTACTTCTACACGCTTTTAAAACTATAATGTCTTCCTCGCAGTTTTTCAGTAAATCTTTAAGTAATTGCCATACACTTATATGTTTCATTGATGTAAAAAGACTATGTCTACAGTTTGTGCAAAAATAGCAGTATAACTAGTTCATTGCAACTAAAGAAATGGAAAAATCTATTAATTCAATAAAAGTCAAGTTTAGAAAAAAAAAAACACTCTCATGTCAAAAACATTATTTTATGAGTCAATAAAATATTATCATTATATACTGTTTATAACTAGTTATTGTAAAAGTTAAAATAAGATTATGGTGATAAAGGAATGTTAAAAACTGTAGGCTTATTGATTTTTACTCCTAAAAGATACTGCACGTACAATTTGCTGAATTATGGGGTTTTCGGCAAAAAGTTGGAGTTCTGGTTTAGGCAGACAAAAGATTTTATTATTGATTGCGGAACCTCTTTTTCTGGCCCCAGCTGCCTAAATTTGAAGAATAGAACAATGAACCTAAAGAAAAATGGAGAAAAACTAGATATTTATTAATCTCACAATAGATAGCTCAAAAAATGGACATGCACTAATCTATGTGCTTCCTTTTACTTTACATCCTAAACAAATGAAGCACTTTCAGTCTAGTCTTAAACATGGTACAAGAAGTTAGGTTCTAAAAAATTGAGTATAAACCAAACTACAACTTCACCAGAAACTTATAACTTTTGCCAATCATAGCATTGTGAACTACACAAATTTGTTGACAAAATTGAATCTTTATAGGCCAATTGTATGAGAAGAAATCCATGACTTTGGTGCACATGGGTACATAGATTTACTTTCATCCCCGGCTAATATAAATGTAAATCTTCCTCTTCCTCCAGATCCATCTCACAAGAGTTACAAGAAGAAAATTAAACACAGAAAAAATGAAGATGACATTGGTAACATTGGTCCTAGTGCTTACCTTGAGCACAAAGGCACTAGTAGGGGAAGCAGGTCCTGCACCAGAGCAAATTGTGGACACATCAGGGAAAAAGGTGCGAGCTGGTGAGAATTACTACGTTGTTCCAGCATCCTCTGAAGTAGGTGGCCTTTCACTCTCAACCACAGGTCAAGATTGCCCTCTTGACGTTGTAGCTGTTGATGGTTACCAAGGCCAGCAATTGAGCTTTGTACCTGTTAATGATAAGAAAGGTGTGATTCGCATTTCCACTGATCTCAACATCTATTTCTCCATCTCCACAAGTTGCCCGCAGTCCACAGTGTGGAAGCTTAAGGACTATGATTATTCAACATCACAGTGGTTTGTCACAACTGGTGGTGTTTTTGGCAACCCTGGCCCTCAAACCATCACCAATTGGTTCAAGATTGAGAAGTACGAGGATGCTTACAAGATGGTTTATTGTCCAAGTGTGTGCAATTATTGCAACTATCCATGCAGTGATATTGGAATATATCAGGACCAATATGGCAAGCGTTTAGCTCTATCTTCTGAGCCATTCAAAGTGCAGTTTCAGAAAGTTCAATACTAATCGTTGAATATCCAAATCTTAATGAGTATAGTGTAATGTACCACATGCACTTTTCATACAACATGATTCTCGAGTTGAGTTCCGTGTACTGAACTATACATAATAAATAAACAAGGTGTCTTCTATTTCAAGTCTTTTTAAAGTTTCTAGTTTCTCTTTGTCGTCATTTACTTGTAAAACAAATCTTTCCTAAGAATGTAAACTCCTAAAAATATATTTAAGCTAAAAAAAGTAGTATCTGTGGAAGTATTTTCCTTTGAAGAATTAACATGCTATGGTAGTTAGTTACTGTTATATGGTTGAGTAAATATGAGTTAGACACACAAAAGAACGTCTGCTTCTGAAACCTGTTGTTCATGTGGCTTTCCTTACAATGGATCACGTCAACCCATTTCTAAAAATAACAGCATTGTTTCTCGGTTATGATTGCATAGTCACTTTCATCACTCCCAAACCCACACTCTCTCTTCCTTTATACACTTCAACTTCACCCCTCTCCATCGACAAACAGTTATTATTATTACAATAATGATTGATGTTAACAAATTTTAAAGTATGTACCTAATAATAATAATAATATTGGACATCATTCTTTATTTAACAGCGAAGAATAAATTAATGGAAGCACTCAAGGGGTGCTCCAACCCTATTACAAGAAAAAATAAATGAAATCGAACCCTGAGAAAACTACATCACAGTAGCCAGAACCACAACACCCAAAGCAACACTTACAACTTACAACTTACAACTGGGCACAAGCAAGAAAACTAACACAACACTATAAAACCCAACAAAGTAGAACCTTACCCAGTGGTAATACCTTTAGCACTAAACTTCCCACGTTCAACAAATAAGACATGTGAACACACCCAGACCCAATCCACTATGATCCCATCAGACATAAAGACTTTAGCACAGACCCAAACAAATTGTAAGATGGTTTTCTCAAATCTGCACTGTCTTTCGTAGTCTATGACACAAAAACCTTGAGAACTTGTTATTACCCTAGTGGTCTGACAGCAATCAGCACCAGCTCTCAGCCAACAATACGTTTCCCTGCAAAAAAACACAACAAACACAAAACAGAAACCAGCACCTAGCTTGCCCTTCAACCTCACTCTCTGAATCGGCTCCCAGTAGATAACAGTACCCCTGGACCCTTCTCCTATACACAAGTGGTCATCTAAGTATTTTCTAGGCACTGCATAGGACACAAGCACCAATCCGAAAAAGAACAATTTATCATCTTAGATCTAAATTTAGCCCAAACTCATGCTTTAAGATGAGTCCTAACAAAAATTTCAGAATCATTAACAACTTCCTACTAAACACTACGTTATTCCTATGTCTCCAAATCTCCCACACTATTGCTAGCCACATCCCTTTCCATACGATATTAACTTTCTTATTGAACCAAATCAAATAAAAATTCATTAAGTGACTTCCAGCATTATTATGCCTAACTGAGTATATACCTATCCATCAAGACAGTGACGGAAGATTGATGAATAGTAAACACTCTGTAAATATCTCGGATTTTGATAAATTTCCAAATTCAACTCACAATATTTTTGACACAAAAAAAAACATTAAACACCCAACATGAGCACTCAACCAAATTGGAAATGTAATTACATAAAATAAAACTACAAATTACTGTTTGAGTAGTTGTTTGCATACTAATTCATGCAATTCAGATTATTAATATATGATGTTTTCCAATAGAAATGCAAATGTACACTTGAACTTAATATAGTATAAGCGTAAGGGATTTTGTGAAGAGTTGTTATAAATTACATATATAATTGTTCTTGCAAGAGACCGATTCATAAATTTTAAATTAAACTGACCTTGTATTGAGATGAGAGGGTCGTAAATTTTGAATTGAACTAACCTTGTACTAAGACGAAAGGGTCATTGTTCTCCATTTTGACCTTGTACTGAGACGAGAGGGTTGTACATTTTGATTAAATTTCCCGACAATGTCACTGAGATTATACAATCGTGTATTGTAAAATGTGGAGATATGACATTGAGTCCTTTCTTCAAAAAGAGATACGATATTGAGTCATTTCTCTAATAATATCTTTTGTTGATTTGCATGAAGTTTAAAAAAAATCTATGTTGGATGCATGTCAATGCATGAATTTTTCTTTTTGTTTTGTGTTTCTGAAGAATGCATTTACGAATGCATGAAATTTGATTTCTTTTTTAAGAATGCATATGTATGCTTGAAATTTGTTTCAATATGAATTTTTGATTTTGTTGTTTTTTCGAAAAATGCATATGTATGTATGAAACTTTGCATGAATGTGAATTTTTTATTTTGTTCTTTTTGAAGAATACATATGTATATGCATGAAATTTGATTTTTAAATTTTCTGAATGAAAATGCATGTTTCAATGCATAAAATTTGATTTGTTTTTCTTTTTGAAGAATACATATATGAATGCATGAAACTTTGTGAATTTTTTGAATGAAAATGCATGCTTAAATGCACGAATTCTTTTTGCCTTTTTGATTTTGTTCTTTTTTTTTTTTTTTG
>Ga0209700_103552_pt1 | contig 29650 bp, 9 predicted proteins | sample SiratroredBW_FD_187528 | JGI IMG/M metagenome (GOLD analysis project Ga0209700, IMG submission 187528) | Root nodule microbial communities of legume samples collected from California, USA - Siratro red BW (SPAdes) (version 2) | ecosystem: Host-associated > Plants > Roots > Nodule | place: USA...
ATAATATTAGCAATAATATTATTAATATTAATATCAATATTAATAATGATAAATATAATATTAATGATAATATTATTAACAATACCAATGATAATAATATTAATAAAACTAATAATAATATTAATAATAGTAATACAAATTTAATAATAATAATAATAATAATAATAGTAATCAAAATGTTAAAAATACCAATAATATTAGTTATAATATTAATAATATCAATACAAATATTAATATTAATAATAATATTCACCTTTACTAATGTTATTATTAATAAATCAATATAAACATCATTAATAATAAATAATAGTAGTTTTATCCATAAATATAAGTTCCTAAGTATTATCCACGAACATAGGTCTGTAGGTATTACCCACGGACATAGGTTTGTAGGTATAGGTATTACATACATAAATAGTTCGTGGACAATATCTATAAACCAATATCCGTGGGTGATACCTACGAATCTATATTAGTAGGTAATACTTACGAACCTATGTTCGTAGGTAATACCTACGAACTTAAATCCGTAGGTAATACCTACATATACAGATCTGTAAGTAATAATTCGTGGATAATGCTGAATTTACCTACGGATACAGATCTGTGAGTAATAATCAGTTGGTAAATTGAGTTTTTCTTGTTTGGTAAAAAAAGAAAAGTTAGTTCTATAGATTTTTTAAAAATGGTATTAAATTACTTATTTTACCTTTAATAACATCCATTAAAAATATTAATTTTCATAATAATTGCTTGGTTTTGCTAGGAGGATGAGAATAGTCTTCAAGCATTATTTTTATTGACAACGAACTAGGTCGTATTTCAAAAAGAACTAGGTTGTATTTCAAAAAACAATAGTAAAATTATACGCTATTTTAATAGAAAAATAATTTATTAAATATTATGTGAATGAGAGTTAGAATCTTAGTTGATAACCTATAAATAAACATAAGTGTAAGAAGCAGATGACACATCTCATTAAAAAATATAAATTATATCTTGAGTTACATTTTTCTTAATTAAAGATAAACTCTCAAAATAAACATATCTAAAATAATAAGGATAAATAAGTATGAGTAAACAAATGTATCATTGGAAGTAAAAAGGTGTCATTTATAAAAAAATTATAAAGTTTTTGAAAGATATCTTAAAATAGCGATGGAAAATATTATTTATATAGTTTGTTAAGAATTTCAACAAGCCGTATAAGTCTTTGTCATCTATATAAGACTCATCTATTAATTATTTTCCATGTCTATCATTTATATATTTTTACCATCCTTAATCAGGATAAACAGAAATATAATGTCTCTTTCTTCAAATGTAGAGTCTAATTTGTCTACTAGGATCAAAGTTGAATCATCAATCAAACAAACTCATCAGTTCTAACTTGATAAGAACAATGAAAAATCTTCTTGAAGGAAACCTCATATAGCATTTTCAATGTTACAGGATATAATACTAGTTCAATCATGGTTGAATGTGTCGAAAAAAAATCATTTATTAGAATTAATCAATCATTAACAAATATTAGAAGATGATTAATAAAACATACGACAACAAGCTTAATGTGTTCATGAAGAAAACAACAAGTCAACTAAAATTTCATTATAGCAAACTTTATTCTATAGTTTAAAGGTTTAACATATGCTACAAGTAAATAGTCAATCAAAGGATAAATAATTACACGATGTTATATCATTTGTATAAAGGATTGTCATGAAAGATTCTAATAAAAAATAAATAAATTTGAATATGTTTTATTATTATTGAGAGATGAACCAAAAAATGACACTCAACATTTGTAAATAATTCTTCCCATAGATTCAAAGGATTGTTGTTATTAATAAATAATGATCTTCTAATTCATTTAAGTTCATTGAAGTGGATAAGTATAACATAAATATAAAGAAAAAAATTAGTTCAAATAATAATCTCTATATGATATATTTAAAATAACGAATGCACTGAAAAAAGAAATAAGTTAGATCAGTTTGGTGAGTTAAAAAAAAATATGTTTTAAGCATGAAATTTTCATATGACACATCTACCATGTTTAACAAACAAAAATACTGACAGTGAAAAACAATATTTTAAATATAATGGTCAGTTTCATCTTTTTTTTTATTGTTATACATTTATTCACATATTATTAGTTAGACATTATTTTTAGATTAAAATATTATTATATATTATTAATTAGTTATATAAAAAATAATTATTTTTCTAAAAAAACAATTTATATTTTTATATATTAATTAAGGTTAAATAAAACTATAAAATAATAATTTATTTAAATTTCTTTAAATATTTTCTTCTGATAAAGTAAATCTAGGTACAAGTTGCATAACAATAATGTAACATAATCAAATCCGTATTTTATATCTTTGAATATAGGAAAAGTGATTTTCTCCATTAGAATTACCATTAGTACTTTAGAATTGTTAGCCTTAACATTAGTCTTTACTAAATTATTATCAATTTTGATTTTCGTATTCATATTCTTTAGTTCACTATTTTTATTAAAAATGTTTATCTTTTTTTTTTCGTCTTCGTATTCTTTAATTCATTATTTTCATTAAAAATGTTTATCTTTTTTTTTGTCCGAAATTCAGCTTATCATTCTTCTATCATTTTGATAAAATACCTTGTTTTGACATTTAATTGGATATAATTTGTATCAACTTGAGTCTATTTTAACTTCAAAAATGTAAATTGTAAAAATAGATTTTGATGTACGTAATCTTCATTTCTAATATTCTTCAAGTTGTTTTAGACAGATTTGACCAATATCATTATTATTTCCACCAGTGAGGATTTGGGGTAGAAGGAAACAATCCAAGATAGGTCTTTTAGACCTAATATGTCTAACTTTATAATATCAATTTTAGTTTCTTATAATGTTTCCTTTTATATAAGTTTTGTTTGTACCTTTAATTTATTTAAAAGGATTTTATTTTAGTTTAAAACTTTAAGTCTCTCTCTTAATGGAAAGTGAGAAAATAAAAAATATAAAATAAAGTGAAAATATAGAAAAATAATGAAAAAGTGAGAAATAAATAACTGTGATTATTTAAAATTAAAAATATATAATAGTTTGATTCTTTGTCTATCTCAGTATCTTTAGTTGTAAAGAAAGATAAAGTAAAATGATAATACATGGTGAAATGTTTACCTTCTGAACAAATAATTGATTATGTAAATATTTAGTATTATACAGAAGTGAGACATAACTTGCATAATAGATTATACAAGCTACATAAAAGATAAAAGAGTTTGTCAGTGGATATTTATTAAAGTTTTACATTGATAGGAAACTATCATAAAAATAATAATTGAAATAAAAATTATTATTATAATTTTTTTTTATCTAAGAGGGACTTCAGTAATTGTGTGTAACAAAAGAATTTACAATTTTTGTTAACAAAAATATAAAAAAGGTTTGTAATTTTGTCAAAGAAATTGTCTCAAAATATAATACTTTGATTGAGTATTGATGGTTACTGTAAAATTTGAGTTGCCAACATTTTACATTAAAATTTATTATTTTATTAAAAGTAATATTATTTTTAATCACAATAAATTTAAACATAATCAGAACAAAAGCTATGTATAATTTATTGTGTTGACTGTTGATAGAGACCTCCAACACAACAACATTGGCAGCGAGCAATGCGACCACGTAACTCAAAAGCACTGAAAACAGAAAGATAAATCAGAGACCACGCACTAGTCCCACATCGTTATCAAATCCTCCACACCACAATTCTGTCTTGCGTAACCGCGACCTCATAAAACTCATCGAAAGTCGTGCAAGTGGGACCCACTTTCCATGACACACTCTCCCCTCCTCAATTTCCCAAGACCCTTTCAACATTTTGTGATCAAATTGTAGCCCAAGAGACACACTACTGCGTGAGGTTTATGTTCACTGGACCGTTGCTTTTGTTCTCTGACAGCTATAAACTTGTTCAAGGTTGTTTTGGTTGGGTTACTGAGTTACTCTTAATTTCACATTATTCTTAGGCAATGATTGGTTGTGGAGTGATAACAACGCTTCATGTGTGGATAAGAATGCTAGATTTTTTCTCAGTTATTTGTTGAACCTTGTACTATAGGATGTTAGCTTTCATTAATTTATATATCACCCACACCAGAAAAACCTTATCCTTTTTGTTGGGTTACTTCATTTATGCGTCAAAAGTAATTAGGGTAAAATAATTTGTAACACCTTCTATTAAGTTTTTAATGACTTATTATTATCTAGATTTGAATGGGTGTATTTTGAAGTAGGTTAGATTGATTTGAATTGAGTCTCAATACTTTGTGTTTCAAGAAAGAGAAAGATTCATTAGAAATTTCTAAATTCAAGTAAGAAAATAAATGAATAATAAGTTAGATCTAAGTGTGTATTGTGATTAATATATATCTTTATTATATATATATATATATATATATGTTTTTATCTAGTAATATTTCATAAGATATGATTGGTTATATTGGGTAGGTGTTGATTGTATAAGCAATCTTGAACGGATTTGAACAGATCTTTAAGAAAAAGTTTAATAAAATATTGCTCAAATATATTTTAATTTTCATAAGAAATAAAAGGTTAGGATATTTTGTCAGTGTGAGAGTAAGTGAGTTATATAATGAAAATAAAAGGTGAAAAGTGAAGTGTTTATTTCCTTTTTATGATAAAAAGTTATTTATAAAACACTTAGCTGAGAAAAACTTACCAATTTTCAAGTAATGAATGTAAAAATTGAGATATGCAAATTGGTTAGAGGTGATTATTCGTATTTCTTAAATATAAATTGAACTAATCCAAATTCTTCCAAATTTGTTAGAGGTGGTTATTTGCATTTTTTGATATAATTTGAACTAACCTAAATTCTTTCGATACTTTCAATACCAATGATGTATTACAGAAGTACTTTTATTAAAATTATACATTTTCATATTTTATTTTGATAATTATTTTACTAAAAGATTACATATTAATAAAATTTATTTATGTCAATATTTTATATTTTTGTATGAAGTCGTAAAAGTGCAATCTTTAAGCCGTATCCAAATCATTGTAGTGGTATTAGTATTTATTTACAGTGTGAAATGGTTGAAATTGGTATCCATGATAGAACAAAACAAGTGGAGAATGATAGTTATTTGGTAAAATTAAAGAAAAGTATGAAGTTGAAATAATCTCTTCTCATTTGTATTGTAAGAATAAAGAAGTTGCATTAATATTTAATGAACTCTTATTCAGGATGTTAAATATGATATCCATCTATCTATCTATCAAGGATTAGGGGCATGTGTTTAAAATATAACGATAAAGAAAATGTTAAAAATTAATAAAACAATTTAAACATGACTGAAGTCAATTTTTAAAACTTTTTAAATGTACTTCTTTTAAATTAAATGATTATATTTATATTTCAAACTGAAAAATCAATAACTCAAAAAATTATTATTTTTCATTTAATATTATATATTTATAGTCAAATAAACTAAAAAGAATTCGTCAACATGTTTATTGAAAGTTATCTTTTAGTTATTGTAATATATTTATACTTGTTAAATAAATTAATAAATTTATACTATAATTTTTAATTATAAAATTGTATAACTTATTTATAAAAATAGAGAAAGTTGAAATTAGAAATATAATAGTATAAAATAATTCGAATCATGTTCTTCTATTTAATAATATTTTTATTATAAAATGTTTAATAATTTTTTAAAATCATTTTTACATAATTTTCATAAAAAAAATTCTAGCAATCTTATATTAACGAAAGTCTCAAAAATCAATCCAAATCAAATTGAAAACATTAATTTAATTTAATTCAAATTTTATGTTAAATTTAAATTGAACCAAACTAGATCATATTTTACTTTTATTATTGGTTTGAATCACCAACAAGCCTTATTAAAAATAAATAAAAAATTATTTTTAAATATAATATGTTTGCATAATTTTTTGATTGGTTCATTTATTGAACATTTTCTTTTATAAAAATATATAATTACTCTTCTTTTTGTTTTTTCTTTCTTTCCTTCCTAAAATATTATATTTATAAATATAATATAAATTTTTTTTATTGATTCATTTGTTGAACATTTACATTTATAAAAATATATAATTACTCTTTTTTCTCGTCATATTTCTTTCTTCCTCTACCCCTCTCTCCCTATTCCTATATCTTAATAGGCCAGGACGATAAGTTAGGCCGAGTTAGTCCATTTAACTTGAGCCCAATATTTTCAAAAGAATTACTAACCAAATCCAATTTATTATTCTTATGTTAAATAGCATAATTTAAAATAAAAGACTTAATAAAAAATAAAACCTTTTAAATTTATAAGTTAGGATTTTATTCTTTTTAATATTCTGAATTTTCGTTAATATATATTAAATATAATTTCTATTCATTAAAATAGATAAGTAGTAAACTTCATTGCTCAAATTAAGAAGTTATGGCAATTTAATCTCTAGAAGTAGAAATTCTTTTGAAAAGATCCCTAGAAAAGATGTTTTATTTTGTTCTTATCCTTAAATTTGACTAGTTAAAGTTAATACCTGTGCCTACAAGCACATTATTGGTTTACTTGACAATGATGGTGTACACATCTCACAGTTCAATCAACTACACTTAAGTGAATGTAGATTTTTTTTTATTTTATTTTTTAACTTTTTCAAGACTTTGACATTAAAACATTTAATTTTTAGCTTGTTATTGAACTTAATTTCTTACTTTCATTTTAATCAATGAACTACTTCCAAATTTTTCAACTAATTATTACACTACATATAAATTACTAGTAAAGATACCACCATTTTTTTCACACCTCTCCTTATTTCTCCTATGTGGTTCATTTTGACTTTTGCTTCCATAATTTATACATCAAATTTATCATTTAAAATATAAACATACACATAATTAATATAAACTTTAAGATATGTATATTGTAAGAGCTTAAAATTTGACCTTAAAGTTTTTATGCAATGTTAATTACATATAATAAATTATTAACTTGATTTAAAGAGAAAATTTAGTTTAAATTTTTTAAAATTTTATTAGTAACGTCTTGAGTTTAACTAAAAGTTATTAATATGTAATTACTTAAATATTATACATAATTCTTTTAATTACATAAATATCATACAACTTTAATATTAGCATTTCTTTAAATTTTAAGTTTAGTATATAACAAAATATAACTATTTAACAAACATAATAACTAATATAATTCCATTCACCTTCTCCTCTCATATACACACAAATACAAATACATAGATATATATTCATAGGCACATACACACAAATATAGAGAAATACATACACACAAATACACATATACACAAATAGATAGACACCCAGATACACACAAACAAAGAGACCCTCACACACATAAATAGAGAAAAACACATACACCCTCACACACAATATACATATATATATATATATATATATATATATATATATATATATATATATATATATATACCCTCTTTCCAGTTCTCAATCAAGTACATCTAAGTTCAATCAATCAAATATACTTCTATCACTGTAATGTATTTATGTATGACCACAGTATTAACTTTTCTTACATACATGCAATGCAATGGCTTAGTATAATAATTGTCAGTTCATTTATTCATGAATTATACACAAAGAACTTTGGTTTTTAATTCTTTGACAAAGAATGCTTGCATATGAATGCTGTTGGAAGAAGTCACTCTTGTTTGTTGAATTTGTCAGTTCCTTGGTGCTTGAAATGAACTATGAGAAATTCCAAAGAGTTCTGTTGTACTTCATTCCAAAGGGATAATATACGTTCAGAGAGGATGGTCATCTACACTAGTGGATATAATTTCATCCATTATTTGGTGAGGACTTCATCTCTCTCTCACCACAATCTGTGAATAACTAATAGAGAGAGATAAACCAACTGAGAATTATCACCCCTTTCATATGGTAAAGAAGTCAACTACTCAGATTTGATGCAACTTTTTTGGTCTTATCGGCTAAAACTATAAAAGCCTTAACAAGCTCCTCTTTGATCATGAACAGAACAGAAGCTGCAAAAACACTCTGCACTATCTTTGTGCTCATCCCCTTATAGAAGCCAGGTATTCCTTCATAACGGATCATTTTAAGTATTGCATCAAAAGTACCTGCATTTATATATTTAGAAAGGGGAAGACATACTTTGACAAAGTGGAATTGTTTTGTTTTCTTTCTTGTTATGATTGTTCATGATAGTAAGTGAAGGCTTAAAGATACAGAAGTTCTAAATTAAAATGAAGAAAAAGGGAACTATAATTGTCGTAGAATATGCGGATTATGAACAAAAGTAATTAAATAGTTTGTGCAAGACATACTTTTAGAATAAATTCAAAAAGCTTTACGACTAAAGATTTGAATAATCTTTCACAAATTGATTTTATAATATTAAGTTAGACTTAAATTCAAAATTGAACTTTATGGCCAAAGATTAGGACTATCTTTATGTGGATTATATCAGAGGCTTGTATTGAAAAAAATGGAAGTCTTACGACCAGAAGTAAGACCAAACAAAGTATTTAATTAAAAGTTATTCCTTATTTCATATGTCAATTTTTGTAGGATGGAATTAAATTCAAACTCAAAAATATAAGAATTTTCTACGACACTTTATACTCTCTAAGACTCTTTACTATTAGTTAAAATTGATTAAAGATCACTAATTAGGTAGATCTCAAGTGTTGCTAGCACTCCTCTTAAGTAAAATATCAAATAGCACACTTTTTCTTCCCTTTTGTTCCTCTCTTTATGTACTGAAAATATAAGCCACTTTGAACAGCAACTAATGAAGTTCCAGCTACAATTTTAATGATTCAATAGCTTTATATTTAGCCAATAGTACAAAATAAATGATCAATTATCACTTCAACCAGATATTGGTACGAAAGTAAAACATATTCACAACGTCCAAAGCCAAATTAAGTTATGGCACATCTATCTAAAAGCAAACCTGAGTATCTGAATGAGTTACTTCCACCAATCTCCTGTTTTGCTTGAAGCCTTGACTGTGTACAGAGAAACATGTAGTGCTATGAGTCATCAGGTACATACAAGAGTGTTATGATGCAAGTGTGTTTTAAGACATGAGACTCTGCAGAAAACTACTGCACAAGATCAAACTCTTTGCTGTTGTCATGACTATTTGCTAGCTAAACAGTTACATATCAATTACAACCAAGACTTGAAAAGAGAGAAAACTATGGTTTCATTTCCTGGAATGTTATTTGATACAGAGGTAGACCAATGATTGATGATTTGTAGGATATATACTTTGAAGTGGATGATAAGTACCCCCTATACTAATGATCACTTGATGAGATTTTGCCGTTCAAAAAAAAAAAAAAAAAAAAACTTGATGAGATTTTATCTTAATAATAAATAACAAGTGAGGAGAAAATGAAGGAACTATTGGTGAATTTACCTTCACAACTAGTAATGGATATGTTGTCACAGTGGCTCCAAGCTTAGCTATTGCTCCCACCAAAAAGACCTTTTGAAGGACAGGAAGATACTTATTTACTAATATTCAAAGCATGGGAAGATATATATAAAACAACTTAAAATGTTCTTCTACAACATGCTTTTCACTTATTTCATTTAAAAGTACTTTATACCTCCAAAGCAGATATACTTGTATTCCCTTGCTTCTTAGCTGCACGTTTTGCCCTTAGATGCTTTAACGAGCTTTCATAAATCATGAACTGAATTGATGGATTGCATACCTGTAATGAAAATTATCAGAGATATGGAGATTATATAAATATTACACATGAACTTGTTGCATAAAAAAAATAAATGATGAGGCTGACCATAATAAGGGCAGGGATGACACCCTTCCAAAATCCTACTGCACCCGCTTCATTGTAGACTTCACTAGCCTTTTAACCAAAACAAAGATTCATATCAGAATGAAGAGAAGTGAAAGTGATAATTTAGCTGGAAATATGACAATCATAAACTCGATTGATGTTCTTATAATTCAAATTTAGGTTTGAACTGTTGTCCAGCCACTAAGGGCAGCAAAAGTAACAAGAACAACAACAACAACAAGAAAATTCACACTGCATCCCTGACCATTGTAAAGAATAAGCTGTACTCAGAGAAGGAAAGTGAAATAAGTAAGAGACTGACCGCATGTATAGTTCCATATGGTCGAGGTTTTACAGAACTCAGTTCCTCCAAATTTTCTTGCAATGTAGAGTCTGCTATGGTGCTTTCAGAAGCAGCCTTCCTTAAAGCTTCTTTCTTTTCCTCCATAATTTTCCTTTCTGCTTGAGTATGAGTCTAATATCAAAATATAAAAAATGTCACACATCATTGACACTGGACCAAAATCATGGATGCATGGTTTTTGACTGTAGCAACAGGGAAATCAAATAGTGGCCAGTTTTAAGCATTCAAAGTATATGGATTCTAACCCTTTTTGGCTTTATGCCACATCCTGGCACTTTCATGTGAAAATTATTGAACTTTTGTAAGGCATAAGTAGTGCAACACACAACTTTCAGACACAAGAAAAACACAACATACTACATAGATTACACGACACCATTTCACTCAGTTAAAGGTTAAGGATATGTTTAGAGAAACTTGTTCATAAATATTTTTAGAAGAGAAAAATAAGAAAGAAGATTGAAATTAACATTTCTATAAACTGAAATTAACTTAATATAAATAATGTCCCTCACTGTAAGTGACCGTATTCATAAAACAGAAAAGAAAAAGATCAAATGAAAAACAACCAGATTTATGTTTGACAAGCTATAATCATGAAAATAGTCCAGGAAGAAAATAAAAGTATCTGAAAGCACCTGCATCCTAGTCACTAAAACCCATATTGGATTTGTCAGCAACACATTCAAGGACCTGCAAAATAAGACAATTGCAACAAAGAATATCAAGCAAAGAGAGAGAAGTTGGTTCATTATCACAAACATGATGCAACATTCAGATAAAACTGGCATGATGGAATAATCACCCAGCAATTGCAGCCACAACAAGCCAACCAAACATCCCAACTGTACCATCTCCATGCCCTTTCACTTTCCGTGCAGCTGTAATCGCCACTGCCTTGTTCTTGAAAACTTGATAGAAATAGTAGTAAATGCCCTGACAACATCGAAAAATAACCATTTAGATAACTACCCCACAACCCACTGAATAATCATGTTACTTTGTTTTTGGTTTAATGGTTTCCCACACCACATATATCCTCCTTCAGATGTAATAATGTCCAAGACAGTCAAACTCTAAGTTTGAGCACCTCTCAATAAATATTTGAATCTTAATTCATAAAGTTATGGGAGACCCAATCTCATTTATTATGCACGGTATCTTAAGGCTTGAGTTTTGCATCTTATAACAGGTGAATACTGTATAATATGCAAAAGCTATCAACAATGTACTCTAACAATTCTTCTAACGTGTTAAAATTTATTGGAAACAACAAAAGATCATGAGTGAAATGCATTAAATAAGTGAAACCAACAAAATTAAAATCACGCTTTAGGCCAATTTTGCATCTTATAACAGGTGAGTACTGAATAATCAACAAAAGTTATTATAGGGTAGAATAGTGCTAGCAATATACTAAAGTTCTTTCTTTCCTACACACTCTTTTTTACTGGTCAAGTATTATTGAAAACAACAAATTCACGAGTGAAGGTTCATTAAATAAGAAGTGAAACCAGCAAAATTATGTAATTTCCTAAAGGTTGAATCAATAATAACTAGAGTTTTCAGTATTGGTAGGAGTTTTCAGTATGGTTGAAAATTGAAAACCTGAGAAGCAGCAGTTCCAAGAAGAGAAGGCTTGAGGCCACTGTAGAGTCCACCCCAACCCTCAGTTCTAATGACCTAATAAAGGGTCACAAATATAATCAAGATACCATCATAAACAAAACCAACTAAATGACAAAAAAGAGCAAATTTTGAACCTGAAAAATCTGAAGAAGAGTGCCAGGAGCAGTGGTTGTGTTGGTGGGCAAACTTTGCTTGTTCCTCTTGATTGTTCTCTCAGTTTGCTGGCGCGTGTTTACCTGAAAAATTGCAAGGGAATTGGTCACACAGCCAAAGAGAGAAGCATATAGAGAGAGAGAGAGAGAGAGAGAGTACCGTTTGAAGAGGATAAGTGATGATTTGAGCAATGATTCCACCTCCTGCACCAGCCAATCCATTTGCAAGTGCGTTCGATTCTGACATGGTTGTTGCAACCTTGTTCAATTCTTCCTTGTTTTTGTGTCTTAAATCTTCACTTCACATACTTGTTCCGAAGAGAAGATATCTAGTTGACTTCACAAGAAAAGTCTGTTAGTGAAACAGTTTTTTATTGGTTAGTTATTATGATAAATTAGAAAAAAAAATAATGCTACCTCTATATTATTTTTATTATATTTTTAATTTACTGTGAAGTTTATTAACTAAATGTTATCTTTTTTTTTTAATGAGAATGAATGTATTTATTGGTTAAAAATCTTAAAGAAGGAATAGAATCACTAAATATCAAACTACTTAAACAATTTAAGTCTAATAATATTTTTAAATATATTTTAAATTTATGATATATTTATTAAAATTGACTAATTAATTTAGTTGTCTTTATTAGTTTCTATAAATTAGAATCTTAAAGAAGGAATAGAATCACTAAATATCAAACTACTTAAACAATTTAAGTCTAATAATATTTTTTAAATATATTTTAAATTTGTGATATATTTATTAAAAATTAACTAATTAATTTAGTTATCTTTATTAGTTTCTATAAATTAGATACTTAATTGTTATACATAACAGAAGAGACAAAACAAACGTTAGTACTAATTAATCTTAAATTATATTATTAATATTATTATTATTAATTTATTGGGGGATATGTTAGTCATAACTGCCTGAGACACTCTTATTCTGGGCGAGGATGATAAAAACATTGTCACTAATAGAAAATTATTTAAATGGGTACTTATAGGTGTAAATAAGTTTTTCATCAAAGAACATGTAAACATGATAGAGATGATCGTATTATTTGTACCATGGGTGTCCATTAATTTACATTTATCTAAACACTTTTTATTGCAATAAAACTATGCTATTTGTTGATATTATGCCAATAGATTTATACTTTGAATCGTAATGTAATTTATACTTATGTCTTTCGAAACATTTTATTTTATTCATTTTAAAAACATGACAAATTTTATACAATTAGATAATAGGAAAATAACACAAATTAACGTTTTAAAAATATATTTTAGAAAAAAATTGTAAAATAATTTAGAAGATTAATATCAATATTTTTAACCTTTTAATCTATAAATTTATAGTGATTTATATCATATTATTTTATCATAAAAAATAAAATAAGTAATAAAATAAAGTATTTGATAAATGTTCAAACTCTTATACAAAAATGTTTAAAAGAGTTTCTTTAAACTTCTATTCTACTTCATATTCTCTAATATAAAATCTATTGATAAGAAAAATTTTATTATTTCTCGTGTTATCCTTCACATCTTAAGGTTCATTTATCAAAATATTCAAATCTTATGTGGAATTAGTCATTATCTTTAAATCTTGTTTCGCTTTCACTGTCGTAACTTCTTCAACTACAACATAACATATCAGCCAATAACAATTTCAATTGCTTCTAGTATACTTTAATGGTGTATATTTATGGTGTGAAGTAATATGACTCCTAAGAGGATTGAACATAAAAAAATAGGACCTATAAGTGATATGCATCATCCTACATGAAGAAATATTATATTACAAAACCCATAACCCCTGTAACGATCAGGAAGCCAACTTTTTTCTAGTATAACCTTGATTGCGTCAGAATGCTATCACAACTGATCACTTGGTCAACTTGAATGGTCCTTTACAAAAATAAAATACAACGCTACTGCTTATGTAATGAATTAGTAGTTCCGATTAACAAAGAGACACTTCACATTATTTCACAGTCTTCAAATACATCTTTGGATTCAAACACCATTAAGAGTGTTAAAATTCCATTTTTGAATATTTATTAGTAATCCAACTCCATGCCTCAATTTGTATTAGTACAAAAATTTCAACTGCACCAGCCACATGACCTATAAATAAAATACTATTTCTGATATTCCAATAGACCATATCGTCCATATAGTTCTCCTAACAATATTTCATTTTTTTAGATAATTTCATTACACAGAATTGTTGAAAATGTTTATCTGTCTTAAAATGATACACTCCACTTACCCCAAATCATGTTTTGCATAGATTTCAGACCTGCCATGTTACTATATACCTAACAAACAAATGATTCACTAACTCATCTTTTTCCCACACATGATACATAAATTGCCAATGTGATAATCCTTCTTCTCACCAATTTATCCACTATTTTTTTTATTAATGAACACTTTCTAGGCTAAATGTTGGACCGATGGTAGGACCCGTACCTTTCATGATTCAATGAACATTTCATTTTGCTCCCTAAAAAGTGTATCTTGTAGCATGTCATATACCTGATTAACAAAGTAATCGTGAGTTGATCCTTTTTTCTATATACCTACCCATCATCTCTATCTGTAGTTAAACAAATGTCATCCAAATCAACCCAGATTGCACTAACTTGATTTTCTTCCCAACCAAGCTCTTCTTCAATCAAACTTCCATTCTCACCTATCAAAATTTCAACTTCCCAAATCTCTAACTTTAGCATCTTTATTCAAAGAATTTTTATATAGTCTTAGATATTTTTGCATGAAGGGTTCATCACCCCTCCAAACATCATGCCAAAACTTTATTTTATCTTGTTCCCTACAATCCAAGTCACGTTTCCATGAAATCAACTCCTTGTTACCCCCATTCTTTGCCCTCTTTAAGTCTCTCGACCACCATAGTTCTTTCTTATTTTCCATATCATTATTCGGCTCTTTCCAGCTCTCACGCTTTAAATATAGTATATGCTTCCATAATCCGTCATTATCCATCTCAAGTCCACCTTCATTTTTCAAGTAAGGTTATATTAAAGAGATTAATGTCTTTTATTATTAGTCCTCCTACATTTTTTGAATTACAGAACGTACTCCATTTTACCCATACCATTTTTCTCCCCTCAATCCACATCCTGTAGAAATTGTGTTTCTGTAGAAATTGTGTTTGTATTTTTCTAATTTCTTTCATAATTCTACTTCGAACCTTGAAAATGATTAAGACTGGACAAATTATTAAAATTAAAAAATAGTTCGAATTCTATTTAGTTGATTTTGTTATTTTTTTATATTTGAGTCAATGAAAAATTTTTAAGTTATGGATGAATAACTGATATCAATTGAAAAAACATGTGTAATTGGATATGTTAAACATGTTAGAATAAAAGATGGATAATTTATTTGGCTGAAATTTTAAGTAATAAAGTTTGTTGGATTTTATTTTTCGTAATTATCACTTAAGTGTCAAACTTTTACTCAAGTAATGATCTCAACCAAGTAAAATTTATTATTTTAGACATAAAAATATGAATAAAGTTTTTCTTATCAAGTGATGACTTAACATTAAGTGAGGAAGATGTCAAAATACTTTTAGAACTCTTATAATTCATATAACAAATAGTCACTAAAGTTATGAAGAGGAGATGTTTGTAAGAACATTATAGTACTTTGAAGTGTGTCAATAAAATTAAGACGCTTAAATAATATAATGGCACCATAAGTACTATATTTAAAAGAAGTTAATAATTTTTCCTTATTTTTTTTTATTCTTATGTTTTGTTTGCAAAGTGTGTATTCTCATATGCAACTTGAGAGTTTATGTTTAAGTATCTTTTAATAGTTTTAAAAAGGTTACAAACTTAACCAATTGAGAAATAGTGCATTGATGTTGTTAGATATTGTAATTCTACTATATGTTTTTCATTCTATTAATCGAATGATTAATAATATTAAAATAACAGTTTATTTTACTATTTTATTAACATTGTTAAATCTTTAATCGAACTGTGGTCTGAAAAAAGTTGAAAAATAAAACAATATATAATCCAACTAGAGTGGGAGTTTAACTTGTTCAAAAAATAAAGTTTTACTTTAATTTGTTTAGCTCAAGTGTAACTTACTTCTATTTGTTATAAATTTTAAAAAAAATAATAATTTATCAGTGTACTATTAATAAAATAATTTAATATCAAAGGACAATAACTTGACATGAGACATGATGTAGTAGAATTTTTTTAATTAAAAATTTTACAATATATTTTTAATTAAATGTAGAGAGTTATATTTCTTTAAATATGTTCTTGGATTCATGGTTTCTTCAGAACGTGCTTAATTTCCTTCGTCTATTTGGACTGTTTATTTTTTTGTCAGCCTTTTTTGGCCCATTCAATTGCTATCCCAGGACTTTTTGAAACCAGGCTTTGAAGAAAAAAAAAAACAATTTTAAATTAGTAAAATTTCATCGGGAAGATTCTGAAAGGAATGTTTCAAAAAGAATCAGTAAAATTTAAAATTGAAAACAATTTTAAATTATAAAATTTTAAAATTGAAAACAATTTTAAATTATAAAATTTTAAAATTAAATATTATATTCTGAATTGCATGTCAGAAATAATTGTTAGTCTTAAATTATGTAGTCTTCATTTTTAATATATTTTAAATTGTATAATTTAATTTTTTTTTTCTCTTGAACAATACATAATTAATATTTTTTTCTTTCAGATTAAGAATTAATTTTTTTTTCGCTACTAAATTATTGAATTCGAAACTTTATTTTCTCTCTGTAATGACTGTTGTACAGTGGAAGTGATATTAACCATTTTTTATATTATTGCATTTCACAAGAGAAATTTATAATTTTCTCTCTTTAGAAGGTAAAAAGCAAGTGATGTTAACCGTTTGTTGGATGCATAGTAACTATCTATCAGCACCCCACAAGATTACCAGCTAAAAAACAGAAAAAAAAAAATGACAAAGAAATATAAATCACAATGAACAAAATAGATATTTAAAAAAACTGAGGGTTTAGGAGAAAATATAGAGCTACAAAAAGTAATTGCCCATAAACAAACGTGTCTAATGCTATGAATGAATAAGTCCTCCTTTGTTAGTCCTCTTTTGGATTTAAATTTTGTAAAATAAAAAATTAACTGTTTAAGAACAATTAATCAATTTTTTGATAAAAATAATAAATAATAAAGTCAGCTCATATTAGTCTCATCATAAAGTTGGAGATATCACAAAAATATGCTTATTTATAGATTTTTTTTATAATAGTTATAGATTATTTACTATAAATATTTATCAACGACGTGGTATCCATGTCATGATTAAAATAATTTACGAAACAAAGACTCAATTATCTTTTAAGTTTTTATAGATGTATTCAAATTATTGATTAAAATGATGTGATACAAATTTGGTTATTTTTACAACTTTTGAGAGTTAGAGTTTCTTTCATCCATCTTGATGTGAAGGGAACATGGTTACAAGTTTTAAAGTTTTTTTTTTATAAGGTTTGTTTTGTTGAGTGAAAAAGGTGTCGTTTTGAATTGATAAGTATTATATACTTGATTAATGTTTGGAGTCAATAAGTATGTTATAGTATATTAGTTAAGCATGTTTAGATTGTACAAGATAAATTAATAAAATTATGGTCATTATTGATTTGTATGAGTTTATTTTGATAATTGGCTTGTGATGTAGACATGTATTGGATTGAACTGTTTAAATAGCATGTATGTTATATAGAAATCTGAATAGGATTGAGTGATTTGAATATAAACAAGTGAAAATGGGTCTGAAAACCCCTCTTGAGTCACCTAGATCATTTTAAAATTATGCAAACTTGTTAGGCAAGTCATATGCTTGTTGGGTGAAATTATAAATTTAGAAACCTGCGAGCATTAGTTGTTGAGTGAGCCACTCTCACTAGGTGAATTAGTCACAGTGATCTGGTTGTTGGGCGAGCAATATTCTTGTTAGCGAAATTCAAGAAATTAAAAACCCAGATCATTGGTTGTTAGGCGAGCCTTTTTACTGGCGAAATTGGTCCTAGTAATTTGATCATTGGTCGAACCTGACATTTGTTGCACAAATTTGGTCTGAGGTGTTAGGTGTTGGGCGAGCCTAAGACTCATTGGGCAAGAATGTGTGTTCTACACATGTGAATTATGATTATGAGATATTCTAGTATATTTTAAAAGTTAAATCTCTATATGATTGTATAGTATATTGAAGTGTTGAATTAATTATAAACCATGTATTGAAGTGTTGAATCAATTATAAACCACGTGCAAGTGCAATTGAACATAATATTTTCATAAAAGAAAAGATAATGTTGATATTGTTTAAGATATGCATTGAATTAAAGATATTTTCACTCTATTGGTATATTAGAATTATATAGATGAAAATTATCAAGTAGTGAGAGTTGAAGAAGATTTATACGATTGAATCTGTAATTTGAAAGATAATTGGTCTCGTAAGTCATGAATTTATCCTGTTATATGAGAGGATTTAGTTCTTATATTCATATAGTTATGTAGAGAGATAATATAGTATAGGTAATATAATTCTAAATCAAGTTAAATGTTAATGTTGATGACTTGTTTGGATTGAAATTTAAATTTATGATTATACCTACATAATATAGCTTATTAAATAATGTAAATAGGAGTGTTACATTTAATGTTATATATATTGTTTTCAATTTTCAATTTTATATTCTTTTTTATAAGCTAACTGAAAATTATTAGTAAGAAAATATACAAGATATATCATATTATTTAATACATCAATGGAAGATATTTAGTTAATTATCATTCATTTGTCAACCTTAAAAAGAAAGGTTATCATTCACTTTAATATATTATAATTTTCTTTTTCTTTTAAAAAGTTTATGTCTTTTCCTGTTCCTTTAACACGTCCACATTTTGTTTTAGCCATGGACTTTTAGAACAAACATGAGTGGTAAAACGTCTACCTCTTGACGCACCAATAAATTCTACTTCGTAAAATTGGTATCATTTGTTTCTAACGTATGTTATTGTGGAGTTTTATGTTGTTAAGCTCGAAAAAAAGAAGAGGATTTTATGCTCTAACCCTCGACACTATTTTGAAATTAAAAGTACATTTTTAGTCTAATAAAAAATTAAGTCAAAAAAAATCCCTCAAATATAAAAAGTACATTTTTCGTTCCTAAAACATGAACACAATTTAAAAAAGTAATGACAAGAAATTTGAAAGTAGAAATCTATGTCACTAATTTTCATTGGTTTTAATTTAATGTGTTTTTTAATTTAAGATTTTTTTCAATTTAATTGATAAAAATATCTATTTAAAGCTTCTAAAGGTTAAAAGCTAACTAAGCAGAAGAGAACATTAGCCATGGTAAGGGCCACAACTTGGTGAATGACAAAAAAAAGATCATATTTCACTAAGACAAGAGTGTTGGAGTTTTGTGCAAGGATTGAAATATTGATATTTCAAATTGGAAATCTAAAACACACACAATAAAAAGATATTGAGGAGCAAGAAACAACAAAGTGTAGTGAAAAAAAAAAAGAGTGTATCTTCAAATCCTTTTTGGTTGTCCTTTTGGCACATGAATAGTATACTTAGCAACAAAAGGTGCATCAATGGATCCCACCCATAATATTCCATCTCTTTCCAAAACTTCACTAATAGACCTCCCTTTGTTCCATTTTTTGTCTTCAACAATTTCTAATATATCTCCATGCTCACTTAGCCTAATTGCCATCCCACTACTCCTTTTTAGCTTAGCCAAATATGAATAAGCTTTTGTGATGTCCAAAGGAAGTCTAAGCAAAAGTTTTCCAATCCATGGATATGATAGAATCCATTGGATAAACTTTTCTCTTCTTGAGTAAATTCCCACCCAAAACCCCCCTCTTGGACTTCTTTTGATGTTGTCTGGGAAACCTGGTAGTTCTGCAAACACTTCCAATGTTCCAGCTTTTGGTGTTTCTAGCCAATACCTTAGTACTCTACATGTTGTGGTCTCTATTATTAGAATATAGTCACCATCTTTGCTTAATGCTACACCATTTGCAAATGATAGATTGTTTAGAACAATGCTAACTTGTTCACTTTGTGGCTCATATTTCATTAGCTTCCCCGATTTATCTCTGCTCAGAATCAAGGAGATGTAATTCCTGCATTTCACAGATATTATCAAATCTTCAAGGGAAAATATGATTGCACCAATCTTAATGTCTATTAATTATAAGACCTAAAGATAAAGATAAAGATTGAGGCATCAATTGCTTTAAGTCACTTTTTAATGTGAAAATAAGTATAAAGAAGTCTTCTTTTGAAAATCCACTTTAACATGGAATAAGATTCAGCTGTGAGTAAAACTAATTAAATAAAATGAAGTCAACAAAACTTTATGAAAGTTATAATATTAAAGAGAATAGACCCATTTAAGAATTGGCCTCTCACTCATATCTTTGAGTGTGTACTTCTAAATAATAATAAAAAAAAACACTTTGGCTTAATTATATCTTCTAAGTATTGTAATTTTAGTTTCTAAAACTTTATTTGTAACAAATGGATTTAAGTATCATAAATAAATACATGATTTTAGTTTAATTGTGTTAATTTTATCTCAAAATATTATAATGGTACCGTTTTAATCCTTCTGCAATTAGAATCTATGGTATTAAATGATGATAGGCAGTTGATGTAATTGAAATTAAAAGAATTAAAATTATACAATAGTCAAACTTAAAGGATAAAAATAGAATTAAATAAAATATTTTCAATGTCATGAGTATAAAGGAAAGGTAATCTTTTTGTTTAGAATTTCATTTTTAGAGTAAAACATAGATAAGAGGTTTTTGTTAGATATTCTTAAACTAGTTTTGGATTCTTAACATAGGATCGAGTTTTGTGCTGAGTATTGAATAAAATTTATTTTTTGATATTTTATAGTATGATATGTGGTAACTATACCTCCTTTGATATTTAGAACTACTGGTGGTGAAGTAGACTGTTCCAGTTCGTTGATCAACATCTAAACCATTTGAAAATGTGAAGGGTGGACCTTCTTCTTCTTCTTCATCATCATCATCTAGAGTTGATATGAGTCTTGAGGGAGTGCCACCATTGGGGCCAACAACAAATAAGCCATTGTAAGCATCTGCAATGTAAAGTTCATTGGATTGCATGCTAAAGCACAATCCAAGTGGACGCCCACAAACGTGCTCTTTCTTCGAATGATCCTCATATGCTCCTCCACACTCTTCATCCCTGCCATTATCACCTATGTTTACAACATTTCCTTACTATTCATATACATCCTACTCATTGTCTCTAAGATCAGTTCAACTAAGTTGAGTTACACATTTGAAATTTGAACTTGATTACAATTAATTGTACATGTTTAGCTCATTAATTTAAAAGGGGCATATACAAGTTTAAATTTCACTATTTTGAAAAATAAAGTTTAAATTAATTTTATTTATCATTTGTTAATTTTAATTTTTAAATTATTTTTTAACTTTATATAGTTAGTATTCAATAAACATTCTATTACTAAATGATATAATATATAAATAAAATTATATACTTAAGATGTGATATGGAATCAAACATCAAACATTTTATCATATTACATTTTTATAATATAATAAATGAAAAGTTGATTTTATTTTACCACCATAACTTTGTAAATGAAAAGTTGGTTGAGTTTTTCAGCTGGTATTACCTTTATCTAATTTCTTTCATTTACTCTTTATAAATATAATTTACTTAATTTTTTTTTTATTTTTAAGCTTTAATAATCCCTAAATTCTTAATAACTTTTGAGATTATTTGTATGAAATTAACAAACTTATCGTACGTTATAATTTATAATTGAACTAGAACGTAAAAGTCTTTATATGCTTAATACATATACTTTATATATATATATATATATAACGAAGGTGGCATCATATTTTGATAAAATCTTTCATACTTAAAAATGATTTTTTGAAATTCAAAAAATCATTAATAACATTTTTGAATAAGATTAAAAAGTAAAATAAAAAGACGAACCAATATTATTCTTTATGTAAGTATGAATCTTAAAATTGAAAATTATTATTTTAAAATATAAATATAGCAAAAACTGCCTTCATTATTATCCTTAGACAGAGAGGAGGAGGAATAAGAAAAAGAAATAAAGAAAGCTCTAGTTTGGGCCCACGGTATCCTGAACAGCTAGTAAAACAACAGTATTCCCAACCAAACCAGTGTTTCCACCAAAACCAGTGCATGGATCCTCTACAGCCAAACTAACTCAACAACAGTGATCTTAGCCATTTATTTACATCTAATGGTCATTAAAAGTAATTGTACAAGTAATCATGAAAGCTTGATGTGCTGCTGGAGGGGTGCACGGCTGTACAGAATCCAAATGCACTTCAACCATTCATACTCCCACTCCTGACCATCAGATAAGTGCTCCGAACATTTTTTTTTTTTTTTATTCTAAACCTAAAAGTTTGAATTACGAGTGATTGCAATTATTCAAATTTCCTTTTTTTTTTTTCTCTAAATTTCTCTTTTTTTCTCTAATATGGACCGTAATGGATAAAAGTTTGGGTTGCACTAAATAATTGTAATTATTCGTTTTAATTTGAAAAATATTAGTTTGACTCTGCGGTTGAAGAAAACATCTATTTGAATCTGTTGTATATTAATAAAATATTATATATTAAAAAATAATATTTTGTAGTGTTAGAAAGATGTAAAATGTGAATAGTAGTCTAAAAATATCATCACTCTTTTAAATTTTTTTCCATTTTTAATCATAATAAATGTGATTTATTTTTTTCCATTTTCAATCATAATGAATGTGATTTAGGTGGATTTTCTTTAGATGGAAACTACGTATTTAATTTAAGATTTAGGAGAAATGGGATAGAATTAGTATTTTTTTCTCCAATTATTTAATGCAATTTATATACAATTTTGAATTATTTTTGTGTTGTGATTATGTAAAAGAGTCTCACATCAATATTGTTGTAGAACTTATCTGTGTATTAGTGTTTAGGGAAAATAATGATTTCTGAATAATATTCATCGGATATTAATTTCAGTGTTTGATATTTACATTTAATAACATAAAAGCTCCATTTCATATCTTAATTAGTTATAAAAACATAATAAATAAAACATTTAAGTAAATTTAAATTTGATAAATACTTTAACTAAATATACAATATAATGTACAGTCTTACAACAAATAAAATAGTTTTGAAAAAAAAATCAAATTGATCACAATATATTTACTAATATAAGTTTTAAACAAGCAAATATTATGTTTTACTTTAAGTTTTAAATAATTAATTAATATCAAAGCAATCTCGGTATCATAATTTTGCTAAAGAATAACTGATCACGGATATGAATAATCAATTGTAAAGCTTTATTACAAGAAAAAGAAAAACGCATTGATTTTATTAATAACTATTTCTCTTATTTTCTTTTGTTAAAACAAATAACTTTACAAGCTTATATTTCTCTTAAAGCAAACCAGCAATATTCTATTCCTCATTTATTTATTTTTCCTTTCTCAAGTATTTATTTCACTTTCTTCCTTCCCTGACAAACACGAGATTTTACATTTTCGATCACAACCTAAAAACTACTTTTTTTTGTCTTTTCTATTTTTCCTAAATTAAGTCAAATAGCCAATATCTTATTATATTGTTCACCTCTTCCATTTTTTTCTAACTTATTTCTACTCATGTGAAACAAACTTAGCATATTTCAAGTCAGATATAACCTAAAAATTTACCTATTTATCCTGTTTTTATACCATAACTAATAATAGAATTATAGTTTAAATAAATCGACTAAGTTGAGTGATTGAGTGAATTTGACTTTTTCTGAATGTACATATCAAAAACTCTCAACCAATCGATACAAATGAATCATGTAGAAACATGTTGGATATTTTTTTATCCATAATAATAATAATAATAATAATAATGAAAATAACAGTAACAGCGAGAAAACACTAACTGAATTGGGAACTTGTTTGATTTTATGAGAAGATGAAAGAGTTTGGATAAAGCAGAATTTTCTCCAATTAGAACACATGCAGCATGAAGAGAGAGAGAGAGCGCACCAGTGCGAGGAAGTGACGGAAAAGTTGAGCCAACGATTCTCAGAGCGCTGCCACTTGATGATTCGACCGTCGGAAACGCCGGTGTAAGGGCCTTCGCCGCGAGGATCGAAGGCGAAACTCTCCGGTCCAACGCCACCGTCAATAGGAACACCTTCGTACTGCCAATCCTTCATGCCTTCCACGTCTTCCTCCGAATTTCGAACGCCGCTGCGCATGTTCACCACCCAAAGGGTCACCACAACCACCGCCACGGCCACCGCGAAGTGCAGCGGAAGCCTCATCGTGGATTGGAGAGAGAAGAGAAAAGGATGAGAGAGTTGAGTTTGAGTTTGTGTGCCACTGATGGCTTTTTAACATTAAATTCAGAGATAGAATGCCAAAATAATTCATTATTTTTTTCTATTTAAGTATGTATATAATAAATTATATATAAGCCAGAATAAAGTTATTTCGAGAAAATTTTTAAGTCATATTATTTTTTTGTACGGTTTAAAGTGATTTTTTTTAAATTATATTTGTTTACATGAAAATAAAATATGAAGAAAAATAATAATTGTTTTTAAATTATTCATGGAATAACTTGATTTCCTTTTAAATATGTTGAACTATAATACTTTTAAATTAACATGTTTCAAAATTATCTAGTAAATATATGTTGTGTCTATGTAGTGTTAAATTAATTTCAATATGTTTTTAAGGTTGTCTTGTATCCACGTATATGGAGACATGATAATACCTATCTTTATAGATTTGAAGATTATCGTACTTGGTTAACATTTCTATTCACCTATAGTTGGAGAGATTATATTTGGGTGGCTGGTTTAGAGTTTTAAAGCTTTGTTAGCATTGAGGTGAAGTGGGAAGGGAATAAAAGAGGAAAAAAAATGAAAATGAAATTGTTTATATTAAGAAAAAAGATAAGTGAAAAGTAAATGAAATATAAATAAAAGTTTGTAATAAACTTGATTGATGTAATAAAATAAATTTGGCTGTAAAACTTAAATTTTTGAAAATGTAAATTAAAGTTAAAATAAATTTAAATTAAAATACAAAATTATTATAAAATTTTAAGAAATAAAAAATTATACTTTAGAATAAAAAAATTATCAATTTTTAAATTAATTAATTATATTTATTATTTCAAATATTTTTACTATAATTATTTATTTATTTTAATATAAAATTAATAAAAATATTAAATTTATTTTGTTTTATTTTATTAATTATTTTGATATTTTTAATTTGACTATTCATTTTATTATAATAATAAAATATATTTATAAGTATTTAATTATTATATATTACATATCAATTTAAAAATATATAATAATATTAATTTAAAATTTAATTGATAAATTTATGTTTTTTGTTAAGAGATTAATTATTTAATATTAAAATAATTGATTTTACAGAACATTAAAATAAAATATTATATTATTATATTATTATTTATTATATTATAATACAAATTTAAGTCAATTATATTTTATATATAATCCATTATTTCTTTCAACATAATTAATTTGGGTTTAAAGTTTTCAACTTTCTATACAATTTTTTTAAAATAAATAGATGTGAAAAATTATTTTATTTTTTTGTGATTTCATATATTTTAATTTAAATTTTCGTTATTTTTCTTCACTTTTAATGTTTTTATCATTGAAAATAAATAGAGGTGGCATAGTGTATTTTTTCAAAACACTTCTCATTTTGTATGTTTGAAAGTGAGACTTTGTGTTGAAACGGGAAGGCTTATACTCTAACTTACAAATACAATAAGATTTCTATATATAGAGTCTCACGAGAACTCAACAATCATTGGTATTTGTGGAAATACCTTTCTTAAAAGCTTTAGTAGGTTAAATTTTCTAAAAATACACTATATCCTATCTTAAGCATGGAAAATAAAGAAACGAAAAGTTTTCCTTAAATTAATCGGCAAAAAACTAATAAGATATGATAAAAATCTAAAATACATTTATGTATTTAAAAATATTTATTTATTATGAACTTTAATTACAATGTAATTTATATATTTAAAAATATTTATTTATTATAAACTTTAATCACAATGTAATTTATATATTTAAAAATATTTATTTATTGTAATTTTACACAAAATAAAACACTGACGCATAAATAAAACATATTTGATCATGGGTCCACTTTGCCTACCTATGAGTCAACATCATAGTAATCCTTTCAATTTTATAACGCGAACAGCAATGAATATGAGGATGCCTAGTACAGAAATCATAATTTCTATGGGTTATCACATAAGAGTAACATTGTTTCTTTTGAAAAATTCATATCACAGTTTACTTCTATGCAATATTTTCGTATAAAATTTAACAAAATTTATTCCTAAAATAGATTGTTTCTTACAATATTTATTTTTTTTAGGTTGGATAATCAAAGCGGATATATCGGAAAGATCTGAACCAAACTCACATAAGGGAATGACACTAAGTTTATTCCAAAATCTTAAGATATTGGGTTTTCTATATTGGTACATTTCCCTTAAGCGGAAATCACAAAGGGCTCTGATACCACTTGTTGGATAATCCAAGGGGGCAAAATCGGAGAGATCTCGCAAGAACGAGAACTAAGCCAAACTCACCTATACAAGGAAATAACACTACCTTAAACCCAAAACCTTAAAACGTTAGGTTTGTGGGTCTTCTTTATTATATGTTGCTTAACTTTCTCATTCCTACTCAATGTGAGACTTAGACTCACACTACGCTTAGATACCTAACATTTTAAGGTAAACCAATTAGAAGAAACATAATTTTGTAATTAAAAACTTTTAAAAAAATTTTAAATTCTCTCATATCAAAACTTAAAACTTCTTATGGTATATCCCAAAATATATATGATTTGAACTAAAAATAAATATAAAATTATGTATTATTTCTTCAATCTCATATTTAAATAATGTTCAATATATATATATATATATATATATATATATATATATATATATATATATATATTATAGTTAAGGATAATTTAGTTTTTAAGCTTTTGTCATATTTATATGTTTATATTTTGTTATTTCTGGTATCTTTATCCTCTTTTTTAGGACTTTAGAAACTTTAATATTTTTTCTTTTCATGTGTTTTTCTTATTTGTTTTATTTTTATCATGGTGTTTAGGGTTAAATTTGTAATTGAAAGTTATTGTAATGCAGGCTTACCTTGCAATTCAGCCTCGTTTATATCTTTTTTTTCTTTTTGTTTCTACTTTGTTTTGCTATGTAAATAAATATATGATTTGTGAAAAAGATAAACTCTTATATATATATATATATATTTCTTTTAGTCCTTCAAGCTAAAAAAAAATTCTAAAAAAAAGTATAATTATTTCAATATTTTTCTTACTCAAATATTAAGTCATGCCTTAAAGAATGAACAACACTATCGCTCTTTGGACTAATTTAACACTTAAATGTAATTATCAACTTATAATAAATATCACTACCAGAATATAACACAAACATTCAATCCGACACTAATGTGACATATGCGGAACCAACAAATAACATATTTTCCAAAAAATAAAAATATAAAGTATATATAAATTAATTCTAAATTCTAACTAGTTTTAATCAAATACAAAATAACTTTTATATGATTATATTAAATTGTTAGATTTTTCTATTATAAATATGCTTATTCAATACTCAAGAAAAAGCAAAACAAAATAGATTAAGCCAATCACTTTAATTATTCAATATTGAATAATGAAATCTATTATCCTGGTTCAAGTACATCATTAATTCCAAAAAATTCATAGAATTAGCTTGTATATATTAACTATAATTTTTTTGTTTTCTAGGCAATCCTTACAAAATAAGAACAACTATAAAATACATCAAAACCTTTTAAAAGACATAAGAAAACATCGCTTAAATATTGGTAAGAACTTAGAAGGATTAATATAACTATTTTACCAATCGATTCAACTTGGGAAAATCAAAGCACTCAAACATGAATAGGAGAAGAAGAGGTAGAAAACCTTTAAAAAATAAATAATGAATCTTAATCAAAACTAAAATTTACCTGTTTGGAAATGATGAAAATCAACTTCAAAAAGTTAAAATAAAGAATACAAAATTAAAAAAAAGTTCTAAATAAATAATAATTTCTACAAATAAAAAATTACATAATTAAAAATTCGTTCATACCTTTAAAATATAACTAGAATTTTATTCATCATTTAAAATGATAATTTGATTAACGTTTGCTGCTTATATAACGACTAAATAAGTGAATCATAATTTGAAGTCACGAGTCACCTTCCTTATATTCCGATTGATGCAACTTTGATACAAGGGATGTCGGTGGAAAACAAAAATTAATTTGAAATTTCGTCACGACTCAATCAATTCAATAATTGAAATTAAATAAAATTAAATTAAGTTTAATGTTTAATTTCTTTTACTTTTGATCGAAATCAAATTCTATATCACTCATTCAATTCTTGTATTTATCTTTTTCTAATGTGAACTAATTTCATAACTTAGATCACTTTTTTTTCAAAAAAATACAAGTTGATAGTAGAAAGAGTTTCTATATCATCATTCAATAAAATAACATTTTAAGAGATCAACTTATTAAATTTTAAAAACTACTTGATAGTACTATGACTTTTTATTAATTGACATAATGGAAACATATTATATCGTCATATATAGAAATTAAACTCTTAACCGTTTAGATTAATATATTTTTAAACCTAAATACTTGAAAAAAATCATTTTTATCTTTTTATAATCTTATATATTATTACATAGTGAACTAATTCACAAATTTCTCAAACTGGTGTAATTTTTTTTTTTGAAATTTCTGAATGGTGTATATTTTTTTTATTTCCGGATATGGGTAAATGGTGCATATGAGACACCATATCATTGTAAAGAAATCTTGGCCTTATTCCATAATTTAATATAAAACTAAATGAAATCATGAAAAGAGGACACAATCTTAATTTATTAGATGAAATTGTGCATCTAATATTTCAATTAATGAGTTAATTAATATAGTGAGAATACTCTACCATTCTAGTAGGGTTAATATTCTCCACCCCATTCCTTTTCTGTGTTTGTTTTATAGGTATGATCTATTGCTAATGTGTAACTAAAATGAATGCAAAATATTTAATATTTAATTTAATTTGAATAGAAGAATGGTTACTGAGAAGAAAAGTTACATGCTATGAATTTAGTTATTAATATATGAAATAGATTTAGTTAGTAATAAATATAATTTAAAAACTAACAATAAATTTATTTAAAAAATTATATAATATTTTCAAATTTTTCATTCTAAATTTATTGCTAAATCTTAATTTTATTTTAAATTATTTTTATATTAGTAACTAAATTCAAATATTAAACTTAAACTTAATTTTGCTAAATATATTTTATTACTAAATTTTAATTTAATTTAATTTTT
>Ga0209700_103553_pt1 | contig 29646 bp, 11 predicted proteins | sample SiratroredBW_FD_187528 | JGI IMG/M metagenome (GOLD analysis project Ga0209700, IMG submission 187528) | Root nodule microbial communities of legume samples collected from California, USA - Siratro red BW (SPAdes) (version 2) | ecosystem: Host-associated > Plants > Roots > Nodule | place: USA...
ATATATATCTCTATATATATTTATAAAAAATATATATATATATATATATATATATATATATATATATATTGTACCTATATCTCATATTTATACCACTTAAGATTAGCAACACAGTTAAGATTAGCAACATAGTCATAAAAGAAGAAGTAATATGAATAAAAATAAATAAAACTGAAAGTATTTAATTAAAAATAATAGAAGAGAGTGAATAAAAATGTATAAAAATTACTATAAAACTCTCGTTTTTAACTATCTCTCCCTCGTTTTTAACTACCTCTCCCTCTCCTTTTTTTTTCAGTTGTTTCTTATACGATATATATTCTTTCTTGTCACTTAACAAATTTCAATATATTAATAATCTCTTTATTACTTTTATTTTAAAATTTATTTATTAAATATTTTTTCTCTCTCAGTATACAAATAAGTGCAATCAAGTAAAAGACTGCTAATTTTTTTTTCTATTGACAAACTTTCTTGATAAATAATAAAAAAACTAATAAATATTAAGAAATATCTATATTTTTTTCAAGTAAAAACTAAATATTTAAAAATAATGTGTTAGACTGAATTTTTAAAATTAATCATATTAAATTATAAATATCCTAACAATATTCAATATTATTTTTATTATTGTTAAAAAAACAAAATATAAGAGAGATATTTATGTAAATGTGAAAAAAGAAAAATTATTTAATATATAAAATAATAAAGACATTATTGATATTTTAAAAATTTGTTAAGTGTAGGAAGTATTTTGTATCTTTTTTTTTTTCTCTATTGTATTAAACATACTCGACTAAAATTATTACTTTTATTTTCACTCCCTCTCCTCTAATCAATCAGATCAAATGGGGATTTGAGAATTATAATTTTCGCATAGAGGACATGGACTGCTTGTTTTTGTATTTCAAATTTCATGTTAGTAAAAAATATAAGTTTGTGTTAAAAAAAAAAAAAAGTTATTGCAAAGAAGCACGATTAGAAAAGAAAAAGAAAAAAGTAGCATTTTTCTGTTTTTAAATAAATTTAATTAAGGTTGCTTTTCAAGATCATTAATGTTTTACTTATTAAGGTTGATTTAAAGCAATCAAACTTGACACCTTCCCCAAAACTTTCATTTTCTTTCCTCAACGTCTTCCTTCCACCTCTTTTTTAAATAGAAAAAACCAACGTATGAGGCTAGTTGTTGCATTGAATTAATTCCTAATTTCCTCTTATTACCTTCTTAAACTATAGTTGCATAGCAGTAGCAAATTTCTATCAATAATCACATTAACTGCATTTATTTATTTTTTTCCCATTTTTGAGGTCTATTGACAAAAATCAAGGTCGAAGAGTTTGTTATGAATTCTTATTAGTAATCAAGGTTCGAACAAAATATGCAGTCCTCCACCCTTTTAAGATGTTATAACTTTACTTTATTGAGACCCCATTGCAATTTATTCACATGAATACATATATAGGTTGTACTTACAAATTAAGGACTTTTACTCACACATATTTTAAATTGAAGGTACCACCTATATTGAAATTACATTAATACGCGATTAAGCGTCATAATTTGATTCCTTAAAGTTGACGAACAAGATGTATGTAGGTCGAAGTCTACTATATTTTTACCTACAAACTATTGATATTTAATGGCGATTTTTTGTTTATCACTAAAAGTTAACTTTCTTGTAGTGATAGATTATTAAGAGCATGATTTATTGCGGTTCATAAAAGAATTATAGGTGTTGCCGCTTATAATAACATCTAAAGTAAACTATGATTATTATCTTAATATTTTATGATATAAAAAAGTTTTAAATATCTACTATTGAGTAAAAGAAGGTTGGGAATTTTAATGAGAAGAAAATACAACGATTTGATTTAGAAGACGAGAGAAGAAGTGGAGAAGGAAAATAAATAAATTTACTACTATATACTTAAAATGGATAATTATAGTACAAAATTAAGGATAATTTAAATTAATTAGTGCAAATTTTTCTCTTCCAAATTCTAAGTTCGAGAAGAGATAAAATTAAGTGAAGAGTAATTTTAGTTCTCCTTAATTTCTGTTGTAACATTTCTCAATTTCTTTTAAATGAAATAACTCTCAATTTTTATTTCTAAAATACTATTTACCTTAAATGGTCTCTCAAGTAAGAAAAATGTATAAATAATCTCTCAAGTGTTATGAGTCATAATTAATATTTTAAGAAAAATTTGCTAAATTAGTCCCTAAGTGTAGGACTTTTACTTAAATTAAATTAACAAGTGTTCAATATATAAAAAAAAATGGTTACAAAATTTTAAGGACTACAAAAGTAAAAAATAATAGTTGAGAAACTAACATTTCACATTTCAAAGTTGCTTAAACTATCCTTTAGATGATTTTCGAAGTAATTTTAAACACTCGACTTTAAAAATAAAATATAATTTTATTCATTGATACTTAACAATAAATATTTTATGTACATTAAAAAGTATAAATTATATATAATTGTGAGTTGTTTGAAGGTTTTTAGAATTTCTTCAATTAAATCCGAATGAAACATATCATGTAAGCTGTTTACATTGAAGATGCCCATTAATGGTTTATCATTTTAAATAATTTTGAATCATAACTTTATTTATTTCTAAAATATTACTCTTTACCTCAAATGGTCTCTCAAGTAAGAAAAATATATATGTCAAGTATTATGAATCATAATTCATCTTCCATGAAAAATCTGTTAAATTAGTCCCTAAAAAAATTACTTACACAATTTTATTATTTTAAGGACTACAAAAAACGATATTTTAGAAACTAATAATATGATATTTCAAAGTGATTAAAATATTCTTTAAATGATTTTCGAAATCATTTCAAACAGATTAACTTTAAAAATGAAAATATTATTTTATTCGTTGGAACAACAAGTATTATCATGGATAACAATAGAGTCTAAATTATATATATATATATATATATATATATATATATATATATATATATATATATATATATATATATATATATAATTGTGAATCGTTTTAAGTTTTTTAGAGTTTTTTTTATTGAATCCAATGTATGAAATATCTCATGAGTGACTTATATCGGAGATATTCTAAACTAATAATTTATCATTTTAAATAATTTTGGTCCATAACTTTATTTATTTTAATGGAAATAACGAAGAAAAAGAAAGAATAAAACTTTTGATTGCTGAAGAACTAAAAATTCTCTAATCTCCTTGACCACCTAAGACAATGTCATTTATCATAAACTTAAAACCTAATTTTTATTCGTATGAGTGAAGAGGTAGTGAAAGAAGAGATGAACATTTCACTCTAAAATAAAATGTAAAGTTACAAAAGTTAATGTCTATTAAGAAAACCATTGAGAGATAAAAAAGAAAAAAAAAAAAAATCTCAAATTGAATCCTAAAACAAAGAGAAAACCCCAAACTCTTTGTGAACTATTTTAAAACAGTTTTATACATAAATTGAGAGCCCCTCAAATTAGAAATATAGATCAAACTCTAAGTCAAACCTACCCAACTTGAAACATATATCCTTAAAAACAATTGAAGAAAAAGACTTAATTAAAATATCCCGTCAATCTAGAGAATGTGTGTGTTTAGAAAGAAGGGAGTGTAAATTGTGACAATACATGTTTAGTTAAAATGGATCGCCAATAATTTGAGCCAACCACTTACTTATAGTCAACCTTATGTGGACTCAGTATTGCACAATTATTATCTTAACGAAAGAGTTTTGAAATTTTGTAGTTCACTTTTACATGATTAAGAATATATGTATTACAATGGTCACTATCCAAAATTTTCGGTCTCTGGGAAGTTTTAGCTAAAACGGAAAGAATTTAGCTAAAAAAATTTATGCTAGTTTATGAAGTATAATGTATTGTAACTCTAAGCCTCGTTCATTTAGAATTCAAAATAATCTTCTATTAAAATTAAGCCTCGTTTATTTGGAAACTAATATAATCTTGTATTAAAAATAAATTTTTTTTAGTTAACTTCACTTCTCAAAGATCATTGAAGAAGTATACACACGTATCTCAGTTATGGGACCCTAGAAATACTTCTCAGTCTGAGTATGTTGCTTCTACAACAATACTAGCTAGAACTTTCGACTCTAGTATATTCCATTGTCTATACGTCCTACTGCACGACCTTCCAATTATTGTGGCCCTTCTTCTCATTTTGGGAAAAGAAAAAGTTCACTCCATTGTTACCTTCCTTGGTTAGGTGCAAGATAAGATTGCTATGTGGGATCCATCACAGGTACAATGTTCTTTCTATTCAGTAGTTTTCCTTGTCATAACCGCAATAATTAAAATTACATATTACAATGTCGCAAATAAAACCTAAGATGCTGTTAACCTCTCCTTTTTATAAGCCAAACTTCAAAATTCAAATACCTTGTTTTTTTGTTAGATTTTCTTGTCCAACCAAGGCCACACAAAAGAAGGTAAAATAATGGTAAATAGATAATACATTTTGGACGTGAAGAAAGGATAAAGATAGTGGAGATAACAATGCAAACAGAGAAGGGCAATATAAAATTCAAAATAAAAACAAAATATGAAAATTCACCTGTCAGAGGGTGTGCCCCGTCGATTAGGCAGCACCAAAATCTAGTTAATCGCAAAAGTCCAAATCAAAGGTTTCGAATCACTAGCTCCAAGCACCATTCTTTTGTTGGGATTGATGGTGAAAGGTTCGCTTCATGACCCCTTCCAGCATCTTGCGTGCAACTTCCTCATGATTCTATTTCAGTACACCCACCTTACAAACAAACCCTTGAACCACTTCTAAGCTCTTTCCACTCACAAAGTACATGTTTTCCAACCAACACTTCACAGTTTCAAACTCACCCCCGCAACCACGCACACATTACATAAGACACATTAAAAATTTTCATGATTAAAAAGAAAAAAAGTGTAAAATCAAATTCAATATCTAATCTCGTAATCCATAACTCCAAATCAAAATCAATAATAACATAATTTAATGTCTAACAGCTAACATTAACAGCTACCTACCGCACCCAACGAAGGTTAAAATTAAAAGAAAAAATATGGACACTAACTCAGGGCCCCACTGAACCGGGTCCATTGGTTCAACCTCTTCCTATCTAGTCTCATAAAAAAATACAAAAAATAAATAATAATCAAAAACCGGGAGCCAACGGTGGCGAACCAGTGTCCGGCCCCGGCTCCTTCCTCTGGCGCATCTCCAGAACCTTCCGGTGGTGGTTGGAGTGCAACTCGCTCGAGAAAGTAGGGCTACACGCGGGTCTATATTCGGGTAATAACCGACCCGACTTGTACCGAACTCCACACGCATTGCACAAGGTCTTAGGCCCGAGCGGTCCCGTTCGCCACTGAGGAGTTTTCTGAACGCCGCAATGGCTGCACCGCCTCGCCGCCCCACCGTCCGGCGCGGCCCGTTTCTTTGCCCTCTTATCCTCCGGGTGGTGGTCTTTAGACGCCGCGGCGCAAATTAACAGAGGGCTGGAGGGAGATGACGTGTCGGTGAAAGACGAGGGTGACCGGAGTGGCCAAACCCGAACACCAGTTCTGGTTCGCTTGCTCCTTGGCTTGGCCGGAACGAGGGTTTTAAAAGTGAAACCGGCGTTTCCCGGTTCCGGCAGTTTCTCAGCAAGGCTCTGCGTAACGGTTCCGGGGAAGGAAAGAGAGTATTTGGAGAAAGAATCTTCGATGAAATGAGACACCCATTCCAAGTCCGCAACTTCCTCCGCCTGTAAAAATTACAACTTTAGTTAAAAAAAAAAAAAAAAAAATAATAAAAATTTAATTAAAAAAAAAAAAAAAAAAACCGAAAAGGTTTATTAACGGGAAATGGCTTAAGGGAAGTACCGGAAGAGTGAGTTCGGTATCGAAATTGTCGTTGAAGGAGGGGCTGCAATTGTAAATATCGTGGTTGTTGTTGTTCGGGGAGACAGAGGTTGAGTGGTGGTTGTGTTTGTGTTGGTCGGGTTCTTCGTTTTCGAGGAGCGAAAAGTCGAGGAGGTCGTCGACGAAGAAGTCGTCGCAAGAGGCCACGTTTTGCATGGTAAGGTCCTCCGGGAACGCTTGGGGGCTGAGTTTGAGGGCTATGTCTTTCCTGAAACTGCTCTTCAACTCTGCTTCCAAACACTCCATTGCAACCTAAAACTATGAACAACAATTGCTTTATTAATTTCACAAAACGACTACTGAAAAACAAAAGAGTAATGAAGGTTAGAACACAAACAGAAGTGTAGGGTTGTAGTTGTTACCTGAGAGGGAAGAGAGGGAAGTGATGAGGGATGAAATTGAAAGAGAGAGAGAGAGAGTGGAGGATGGTGAGTTGGTTAAAGCATCATTGAATGTGGGTTGAAATGTGCCTCTTTCTTTGCCCAACAATAAATAATAAATAATTAAATAAATAAACCTTAGGCCTCCCTAATCTTACTTTTCCTCCTGCTTTATCAGTCTCACCAATGTTGTCCTCTGCATTCTCCACCCTCTCCTCCACCACCATAATCCAACTTGCTTTTATACATTAAGAATATTAAATAACAAAATATCAACAGTAAATACTCATTAATAAAATAATATATCTAAATAGTATATATATATATATATAACACTAAAATATTAATCACTATATTTAATTGATTTTTAGTAATTAAACATATGTATTTTTAAAATTGATATTTATTATATTTATATATATCATATATAATAATTATGAAATTGAGATTTTTAAAAATAAAATGAAATAGTTTATAAGTTAGTAAATTTTAAAACAATATTACTTAATGTGTATTAGAAAAAAATAAAAATGATATGAAATATTATATCTAATAATAATATGATTGTTAAAAAAAAATGAGACGTTATAATTTTCGTATCTTTTTAATGTAATTTTGTAAGAAATTTGATTTTTTTTTAAGAAGTTACAAATGAAGAAAAAAAAAATCCAAATTTATGGTCGTTCTTATGATTTTAATTATCCATGTTTATAATATGTACAGTTGTTTTTCTTTTTTGAATAAAAAAATCACCCTTGTAGATTTTATTATTTAGTTGTTGTTCTTTTATTTTTAAATCGAAATTTTGAAATCTATACTTTTGATTTAACATTTAAAACTTCACACATCAAAATACAACATTATATATAAATTGAATAAAAAAATTATATTTAAAGTTCTAACATAATTTACAATCTATTATCTAATATATAAAAGTTTAAAATTTGAATTAATATTGAAATTTTAAAACTCAATGTTAAAAGCAAAAAAATATCTTGATTATTTTAATATTTTATTTTTAGAAATTTAAAAATAATTTTAATTATAGAAATAATATCATTTAAATTTCAGAAGATAAATATAAATCAATAACTAAAATTTAAATTTCAAAAATTTAAATCATAATAATTATATTATTATTAATTGTAAGAAAATAGTAATCATAATTATTACTACCTGAATTTAAACATGTAAATTTCTCTATTTGTATATTTTTAACAATTTCAACAGTTAATTTTTTTTTTATTTAAGTTCAACTTAGTTTTGTTATTGTTTCTGAAATTTAACATTATAAATTTTTAAATTTTGGGAGAATTTTAAGTTTACAATTTAAAATAATTATTTTTACGTATAATTAAAAGTATTATTTATTTTGATTATTTCATATTTTTGATGAATGTAATTTTTTTGGGTGAAACATTATTAGTATTATTATTAAAATGTAAAATTACTATAATTATTATAAATTATTTATTTATTTATTATTATCATATGATTACAACAATTTTTTTTAAATATAATATCATTATAAGTCTTTATAGATTTTAATTTAAAACTATTGCATAATTAATTGTTGAAAACAATCATTTGTCATATTAAAATAAAATAAATAAATAAAATAAAGAATATTTATTCAACTTTTTAAAATAATTAATTGTATCAATAAATAGTTATTACACATGGTAATTTCTAATGAATTGTAAAATATGGGTTCCTTCAGGTTCAACTCCTATAGTTTGTTATTCCTCTTTATGTCATTCTTCTTTATAGCTTATTCTTCTTAATCTAATTGCGCAGCCTCATAATGAAGTATTTATACTTATAGTGTGATAGTGTATTAAAAATTCTAATATTACCATTTAATACTGTATATTACAATAATAATATGTATAACGATCATTTTTTATTTCTAAATAATCATAAAATAGGGTAGTTACAATGATATATGGAATCAAATTAATCTTGTTTTCGGTAGCCTTCAATTTTCTAATTAACATATCTTCTTATTCTTTTTGATGTGATTCTTCTTTATTTGATTACATTATATAAAAAAATAAAACGAGTAAGAAAGTTTTTTTTTTTTTTTTAGTTTAAAGTGCCTTAAAATTTAATATATGGTACTTCAATCTCTGTCTTCTTTCTTGTAAATTTGATGTTCCATGAGTTGGTGAGTGACTTCTAACTTACTTTTTCATCTTTTACAACCTGAAATTTATTTAATTATACAAATGATTTTAAGAGATTATTAAATTTGAGAATAAATGGTTTAATAAATAATATTGATGTATACAAATTGATTATTTGTTTCTTTTATAAATTTAAATTCCGACCACAGTTATACTGATGTTTAAATTCAATCTGACAGCTAATAAATGTTCAAGTTTATTATGCATATATAGATAAAATATATAGAATTAAACACAGGATAAGAGAAATTCAAATTTATTTTAATTTTTATATCTATTATTATCGTAATAATGACAATGATGATGATTTTTCTAACCTAGCAGATTCTTAGTATTCTAGTGGTAGTTCACAAATCACGATTATGGTTACTTTTAAAGTTTTATAGATTATTACACGCGTACATCACGATATGCATATAGTATTATTTTTTTAGTTTTTTAAGGATATGATACGATAAAGAAGTTTAATGCCAAATTTATGCGTATAAAATAACTACTATAAGTTGTAAGGGAATATATATATATACACGTCGAGGTCTACCCATCCTAAAATATAGTACTCCTCTTTAACCCTAATCTTGCATTTTAAACATATATAATGATAACAGAGGTGATAAAAATTAAAAAGAACGATGTTTACAACTTTTGTCAATGGTATTCCTTGATCTAAAAAAATGTAAGGGATGAATTTTCATGTGTCATCAACTCCAGACAAGCACAACTACTCGAAAAGATATAATATAATTATTAAAATGTGGTTATCTAAATATCTTCACTCTTAACTAAATTTTTATTTTAGTTATTTATCTTCTAATATTTCTCCAATTACCGGTTTTTACTATAATTTTTAAAATTGAATAAATTTTATAGAATACATTTATGATCGTAGGAGACTCCCACCAACAAATGATGATATTATTATTTTTTAACACTTATCGAACTTAATACTCTCAAATACTTATTCAACTAATTATATAAAATAAATATCAGAACTCAAATACTCTCAAAGGAATTAGTATATGTTATGTTCGTTTTTTTTAGTTAGTATATGTTATGTTCGTTTTTTTTAGTTCTTTGTTGTCTTTTGTAGTTAACAATTTTTTTGTGTATATAAACATCAATTTTATTCTTGACACACGCTTTTACTTCTCAGATTAATAAAATTCTATTTTTATGAAAAGCTTTTTGCTCCTTTTCTCTGCTTTTTTTGTTTATGTTTATTTAGTTTTGATTTCATTTGATTTGTGTTGTTGTTTCATACAAAGCCAATATATACAGATTTTGTTATTCATTTTTCTGATATTTTATCCTAAACCTGCAACATTTTCTGTATTGTTTTTCCTTGCATGATAGGTTGTTGGACTTATTATTAAGATTTTTCTTCATAATGATAATTGTTTTAATATGATATCAGAATTCTTTTTACGAAAAACTTTCCTACATGGTCTAGAGTTTTTTTTTTTTTTTTTCTTTTTTGTTTTTTTTTTGGTTTTTTTTTTTTTCTTTTTTTTTTGGTTTTTTTTTTTTTTGACGTATACTTATTTATCGATTATTAGATTAAGAAATTGATAAATCGATCACTACATAATAAAAAGAGAATCGTTTTGTCTTATTCGGTTAGCTCACCATAGGTTTAATAAACACGAATAAACTATTTTGGCTTATATTTTAGTGATACAAATTTTATAATCGGATTTGACTTATTATGGGATTGGTGGGTTCATTGTGTATTTTACTCTCTCTTAATGTATTTCATTTGTTTATTATCAAAATATATTAACTTGATCCAATTTTTTATAACAATACAAAAGACTGTTTATCCTATTTGACTAAATATTATAATCGCAATTAGAAAAATTATATTAAAAAGATATATAGTAAATAAAAAAATTAAAAGTGTTAACTTTTACACAAACAAATAAATTAAGTATACAAATCATTCAAATAATATTGAACACCAATTTATTATTAGAAAAATAAAAATGTTAACCTATTAAAGTAAATAACTATAGTAAAAAAAGGTTGAAACAAATATAAAAAGTTTTTGATGATAAGTTACACATCAACCAACCTCTAACACGACTCCAACCCATTTAATCTGCAAATTAAATAAATTGAATTCAATTTGACTTACATTTAAAAACACTATACTTTTTCTGACTCAACTTAACTGGAGGAATGGATCGACTCACAGGTTTAAATCTATTTTAAAATTCCTAAAAATAAGTGTATACCTAAAGAGAATTAAATTAGGTTAACTACTATAATTGTATATAACTTATTTTTCAAATGTTTGTGATAGATAATTATGAAATATTTGTATAGTATATAGTTAATTGAAAATTCAAATTATTATAATGTTATATGATATGTTAAGAATTTTATCTCTTAAGTATACGGTGAATAAGTCTATTATCAATACATGTGTAAGAAAATCATATGTTGAATCAGTGTCTTAAATAAATCTTATTGTGTGTTTGGATAAAAAAAATTACAAAAATTGTTTATCTTTTAGAGAATTTATAATGTTTTATGAGAAAATATTTTGTTTGAGTTAAAAATTTTTTTTTTAGCTTAAATTTGGTTAGGACATCTAAAATTGAGACATTATTGGGATTACTATTTTTCGTTAATGTTAATTAGATTTTTCTAATAATGTTGAGTGGAGTTTTTTATTTAAATTGTTAAGATTATTTTGTTATTGTTGTTGTTATTGTTATAGGTAATTGTTATTGAATTTTCTGAGGAGACTATTTTTGATAAATGTGAACTAATTTTTTTTATTGAAATTTATTGTTGTTAATTTTCTTTTTCATGTTTGAAGTGCGCTTCTTTTTTTTTATTATTGACACCAAAGTTATTTTTCATAATATAGTTTGTTAGGATATTTTTTTTTCCTGATTGGAGAATTTGTCAAATGATATTGGATAAAAAGTTAATAAGAAAATCTCGATTAATAAAGTCGTAAAATAATAATCTTCATCTATATTAGGCTAAATAATTGTGGTGATATCAATTGATGACCGATGTAATAAAAAATACGTTTAATACTAATTAATAAAATATTGACAATTGTGGTCATTATTTCTATAGTTGGTATTAAATTGAATAGTAACAATGTAAGAAAATAAAGTCTAAAAGAAATAAGATTCGAGAATGGAAACAAACGAAATGAAATGGCCGTAATTGATTAATAACTACAAAAAAGGAATTGTAAATGATTATCAAGCAAAAACAAAGATTAAAATGATAAAGAATTGAAACTAGCAGAAACGAAACTAAAACAAAATATTTATTAGACAACATAAACTAGAATTCTTGTTTTGATTCAAACAGTATAAATTGAAAGTGAATTAAAATTGTACTTTGAAATTATAATGAAAGTAAACTGTAAATGAAATTGTAAAGTAAAATTGCCTAAGTACATCTGTTAGATCGTGATCGTCTAACATACTAACTCCTAATAAATTGTCCAGTGGTATAAGTGAAGAAGCAACCGTCTTTTCCTCGGTGTAGGATGCAGAACAGTCTCTTTGTCACGCACTTGCTCTTTAACATTTCCAACAACTTCTTCATGACATAAATTGGATTATCTAATGGTACTCATAGATCATTATGAAGGAGAGGGAGAGTATAGAAGACTATCAACCTTTCTCTACTTCTTTACTTCTTTAGGATTATTAATTAATGTCATTTCAACTAAATAAAAGTGTTCAGGTAGAAGACACTCTAATATATTGTTTATTATAAAAACATATGAAAAAAAAAAGTAAATTAACGTCAGTTGACCCCAAATTATCTTCCAACGAATTTAATCATAAATTCAGAAAGATAGATTCCAAATATAATATGTAATAAGTTTTAGTTAATAAGAACAATTAGTTAAAAGGCGGTTGTGTGGTAGTTCGAACAAAAAATTTAAAAGATAATAGTAAGAAGATAAAAAGCAGGTCAACATATATATTATTCTTTCCATCTTCAAATAAGATTGAATTGACTAAACATGTGTTGATCAACTCAATAGAATCTAATTTGTGAAACATACATTCATTAATTCATTTCATACCTTACTCGTCTTCAAATGTCTACTCGTAAAATTTCTAGTTTTTTACTTCTTGAATTAAGTAAACAAGAGATTTCTTAAAATAATACAAATTAAACAAGAATATCAATTAAAGAACAAAATTGAATTGTCAACATGTGTTAAAAAACAATTCCAATAACGTGAATTAGAACTTAAAAAGACCACCAGATCGTCTAGCTTAGCCTATTACATATATTGAAGAATAAAACTCTTATTGTGTAAAATCTCAAACTTAGAAGAGTTTAGTCTCCTGTACGAAGGCAAAACAAAAGAATTACAAAGAAGAAAATAGGAAAACTAAGAAAATTATGATGCTATGTTTACAAACGTGTTCTCGTATGGAGCTTGATGTCATTTCCTTTAAAGCTTATGTCTCTTTATAGGTTTCTTCTCTCCAAGGATCTCATAATTAGATTATGGTTCAAATATTGTTTACACATTCTCATTTTCCAATTTTCTAGAATATTTGGATTTTGTTTTCATTATGTTACAGATTTTGTTTCTTCTTATCTTTCAAAATTATTTACTTCCAAATATGTTTATAAGATATTATAGATTTTATTCTTTAATTCTTTTACTTAGATTTTGTTTTCAATCTTGATTCAAAGAAGCAACTTGGACTTTGATGGATTAGGCTCACGACCAACAATAGACACTTCCTTCATATTTTTTTACTAGTGTAATAAATGTTTCTATTAGACTGTCTAGCCTTAGTCGTTCATATCAAACTCTTTACACACCTTTGTCTTCATTAAACTTGAGGTGTTTTCTTCAACTAAGTCTTAGCATGTGAGTTGTTGAACTGTTTGCTTCATATAACCACTAAACCATTTGTTGTGAGAGGGGTTAGATGACTAAAAGTCCAAGATTTAACAGTAATAATAGTTAAGGCCCAAAAATACCTAATTAGATGAAACCTATTTAAAATACTACATAGTTACAGTCCAAAAAAGCTACGATTAATTTTTCTAAGTATGAGCAAAATTATGCTCATCAAATATCCCTACACTTACTCTTCTGCACTTGTGGACAAAACACTTAATGAACTCATAGTTGAGCAAAGGAATACAGTGCAAATACAGGTTACACTAGATCTTAGGTACGTATAATAGCACACATAATACATTTTCCAAGAAATTATAGAATAAAGACAAATGTGAATGGAATTTCTATATCTTAACATATAAGAAGGTAACTTAAACTATAGGGTGAATCAAGAATGATACAATTTTCACTAGACACTCTCCAACTCTCAAGTGTTAGGTTTATATTTTCACTCAAAGCATTCATGCTAACATTATGATAGGCTTAACAGACTCTAATATCTACAACAATTTTATAATATGTAATCAAATATCAAGAGGACTTTAAATGAGATGTAAGATCTAAGGCGAATGTAGGTAGATTGAGGGATAAAAGGCTTATAACCCATAGAAGGAGTAGTGGAAAATAAATATAAACCAAGTGTAAGTAGCATACATCTTCAAAATTACAATTCAACTCCTCTTTTTATTTCTACACATCATTCTTGTGTTGTTGCTTTTTTCATGCAATAGATTATCTAACCTCTGTATTAGACGGTCTACAATTTCTTTTATTTGTTATTATATTCCTTTCTTTCTCTTTCTATCTTTTCCTGTAATGAGTCACTCAAATGAGGAGGTAAGGTAAAGAAAATAAAGCACACCCCATACTAATTCTAAAACCTATTCCCAAAATGATTCCAAAGTTCTTCTATCTTATAAGGTAGGGACAATCATAGTTTTTCTTTTTAAGGCTTGTAATAAGGTGTTAAAAACAAGAAAATGATAAAGGCTTCAAAGGACTGACATATGGATTATCATAAGGGTAGGAAAATATGACTAATGACTTGATATCACTTAATTGCATCAATCATATCAATTCATACATGTTGAAACATTATTGCTAAACGAAGAATCAATCTAAGTTTTAGCATATTAGCAAACATGAGCGAAATCATACTAGAAATAGAAGGAATGGTAGAAGACGGTCCATTATAATGCAATAGATGGTCTATTAGATGATTAAGCTCAAAATCTCACAAAGGATACTATATCACCAAAGATTCAACCCAAAAATTTTATAACCAACTTATTTATCAATTTTTAAGATAATTAAAACAATATTTCAAGAAACCAAATTTTCAAGAAATATGAAAATGTCAATCACTATACAATCCTAGAAAAACCAAATTTTCTACTTCTATTTTAACTAAAATCAACAAAAACAAGTTAAACAAAAGCAAACAATTCTTGATAAAAACAAACAAATCTTAAAAGTGTGATTCTCCCCCATACTTAAAGCATAAATTGTCTTCCCCATACTTAAAGCATAAATTGTCCTGAGTGTAAAAGCAAATGAGTCAAGTATTAAGAAAAACAAGGAAATGTAAATGGGAGGAAGAGAGATCTCCTTATCAAGTTTGAGGGATCGTAGAAATATGCAAGTTAATTTCTTCAATTGTCTTATTTGTCAAAAGTTTTAGATGGTGAACAATAACTTTAAATATCCTTTTAGAAAATTGACTCTACAATACTACAACAAAAATGAAACTTTTTAGACATAAATTTCAATATAAAATACTAAAACCTTTTAATCTATAACTTATTCATCAAAATATATAACATGAACAAAACATATAACATGAACAATCATAAAATAACATTAAACTATTTATTCAAACAAAAAATTTATATATGTTCTTACAGAGCCTAGAGACCGAGAACAATAAATGTTCTTACGGAGCCTTGAGACTAAGAACAAGACTTCAAGGTGTCAAATGTGCTGGTTTCTCTGCGAATCTTTGACCTCTAGTCGCTGAGATGATGGGGAGATATTTGCTAAAAGTACTCTGATGCTTCTATTAGTGTTTGGTTCTCTGAAGTTAATCGTATGAATTGGAGTTTATTAAAAAACGTCCTCTTTTAATTTTGCTCACTTTTTACTATTTATACTATCATAGCTGGTGACTCTTCATTTGTCTTATGCCATAAGGAAGACGTATAGTCTCTTTTGTCAGAGATATGATAGTTGCTCTGCACTATGTGTCAGAGGAAGACGTGCAATCTCTTCTGCATAAGATATGATTGCTTGTTCAACACTATGTGTCAAAAGGAAGATGTGCAGTCTCTTTCTGCATAAGATATGATTTTGTTCTGCACTATGTGTCAGAGGGAAGATGTGCAATCTCTTCTTTGTCAGATAATGAAAGCACCGTTTATTGAGATTTTTTTCTTTGTCAGGTGTGGATGCTCATTCCCAATGTAAGGGAAGAGGGGATGTTGGTTTGTTGGTGCTGGTCGGGCACTTGTCAGCTTGGGCACTTGTCAGCTTGGGCACTTGTCAGCTTGGGTACTTGTCGGCCTGTGCACTTTCTATAATGAGCTTTGTGAGTAAATGTTATCGGCCATACTCCTTGGTCATCGTATAGTACACAAGTCTCCCAAGCTTGAATAGTTGTTGAACTATGAAGAGCTTTATGAGTGGTGTTGTCGGCCATACTCCTTGGTGGCCCTATAGTACAGAAGTCTCCCAAGCTTGAATAGTTGTTAAACTATGAAGAGCTTTATGAGTGGTGTTGTCGGCCATACTCCTTGGTGGCCGTATAGGACACAAGCCTCCCAAGCTTGAGTAGTTGTTGAACTATGAAGAGCTTTATGAGTGGTGTTGTCGGCCATACTCCTTGGTGCTCGTATAGTACACAAGCCTCCCAAGCTTAAGTAGTTGTTGAAATATGAAGAGCTTTATGAGTGGTGTTGTCGGCCATACTCCCTAGTGGTCATATAATACACAAGCCTCTCAAACTTGAGTAATTGTTTAACTATAAAGAGCTTTATGAATAGTGTTGTCGACCACACTTTCGAATGGCCGTGTAATTTACCAAAAAATGTTATCGTCCATACTCTCTCATGGTCGTATAATATTATATAAAATAACAATCGATAAAATTAATTTATAAGATAATCCATACACCAACCAACAACACATGATAAAATCCACATTTAAAGAAATATATATCCAATTGATTTTAATTATATTTATATTTTATCCATTTTATATACTCTGTCCCATGAACCTTTACCTTTCAAATAAATAAAATTTCAATTAATATTTACTAAATGTTTAAATATTCTATGACAAGAATATATGTATTGTTTACATAATTTTTTAAATATTATTCATGAATTTATTATTATATTTCAGTAAATATATACAATAATTATTAATTATGTAAATATTTTTAATTTTTAAATTTATATTTACATAATATTATATCAAAATATCCTGGAAGCTGCACATGGAATAATCGGAAAAAGAAAAACAGAATAAAAAAAAGGGGTGCGAGGATAACGCACGCAATTAAGGTCTAAAACTAATTCCGATTTGAATAACAAAGGTGGGTGCGAGAAACGCAGAACAGAGATGGCTCAACAGTCGTCACCGTCGCCTCCACGGCGGCGAACTCCTCGTCCAACGCCGGTACTCTCTCGTTCTCTCTCATTATGTTAACGTCGCTAGTGATTCAATCTGATTCTGATTTGTGGAAACGAACAGCACTACGTGGAGGTTAATTGCGCAAGTTCCGGAAAGAAACGGCGGTTCGCGGCGGGGACCGACGCGGCGTTTGCCGTGGCGCTGATCAATCGGAAGTTGAAGGGAACGGCGGTGCTTGCGTCGCACATAGAAGCAGTGAAGGATGAAGAAGAACCCATTGCATTTGGCCCCACATCGTTTCTTTCTGACTTCGGTGATGGTTGGAAACTCCAAACTGTAACCCTTACTGATCTTTCTTCGGGCAAGTATATTAGGCTCTTTTTTCCTTAGGACCTGGTTTGCCAAACTTGTCTATAAACATTGCAATATCAATATGTTAGTTTTAGTTCATGAGACATAATTTTTTCTTCTTATTTTTCTCTTCTAAGTATTTTTCGAAATGTTTTTCCTCCATGTTTTAATTAGATTTTCATTAAAATATTCAGCTTTTTCTTTTTCTCCAAACTCTAGAAAATGAAAAAGGAAGATATCAAATATATTATGTTATTGAAATCGCTAGTGTGTATCTTAAACTCTCGGGAAGACAAAAATATGAGCTAAAATCAAGTGTTTCTTAAATATGAATGCTTTATTATACTGAAAGAAAGAGTGAATATAATAAATAATGAAGATTTGATATATCTAATAATAAATATATCATTCGAGAATAAATAAGAATGTTTCTAACAATACATATATGATTTAAATATTCATGATTCTATAAGACGTGTTCCTTATTTTTATAATTATAACAATACTTGCGATTATATAAGATCATTTCATTATTTCTATAATTATAATACCCTCGTTCAAGCTGGAGTATATATAAGTTATATCTCTCTAGTTTATTGCAGATATAGTGAATATGTTTTGTCTTTTCATGAAAGACAAAATTGCAGACAACATGTAATGTTACTTAGTTGTCACATACAAGGTGCCTGGTTGTCACATACGAGGTGCATTTGGAAACTCTCCTCAAATTTAAGTTGTTTGGGGAGTTGTTTTAGCCATATAAACTCACAAGTGACTGATGTTGTTGTCCTATTTTTGCTTTTGTACTTGACTTTACCACAACATTTTGTTTCTTATTTTTCAAAATATTAAATTATCTCCAAAAAGAACACAATACCCCGATGGTGACCCTACTGAGTGTCAGAATATCCAACAATGAGTATTTTCCTTATTTTCATGAATGAGTCATGTTCTAGGAGCCTTCTGGATGGATTTCCTTTAAGCTCAAGCAACTTCAATCGGTGGAGAAGGAGGTAGATGGCGGAAGCTATGGTTGGAGGACTAGTTTCTAGAGAGGAGAAATGGAGGCAAGGGTTTCCTAAGAGAGAAGCTAGGCCAACTCTTAAGAAAGAGGACTAGGAAAGCCGAATTTGGAGAAGACTATCCTAAAGAGACTCACAAATAAGTTGAGGAGCAATTTCCTAAAGAGACTCACAAATAAGTTGAGGAGCAATTTGTGCATCATAACTCTACTCATTCAAAATGGATTTTTTACCGTGCATCAAGAGATCTATTTATAAGCTATATGGTCGGTCATTGGGAGCAAGAAGAAGAGGGAAATTCAAATTAGAATCCCCTGGCGCATGAAGTGGATCAAGTGTTACTTGTCCACTCATGCTTTCCACATTTGATAGTGTGCTAAAGATGTGGTAAACATGCACCTCTCTCATACCATGGTTGGCCTAGGGTTTCTTAGGCTTGAAAATTGAAACCTTAGCTACACTACTCTAACCCTAGTCTAATACAAAGCCCAAGCCATAGCCGTAGATTTTGGTCTCTTGGCTTGAGGTCTTCCATCACTTCTTAATACATTTTAGGATCTGTACAACTGCATCCCAATGATCTTAGCAAGGAGAGTTTAAAAATTGACTTACTACACTCATTGTAAAGGCAATGTCAGCACGAGTCACAGTGAGGCAATTGAGCTTAGCAACTAACCTTTTATACCTCGCAAGATTAGAATAAGGTTCACCTTTGTCAAGTACAAGTTTGACACATGGATCCATTGGTGTGTCTCTAGGCATAGCATTTATCATTCTTATTTCTTCTGGAATGTCTAAAGCATATTTTCTTTGAGATATCACCAAACCATTCTTAGATTGTGCTACTTCTAGACCAAGGAAACACTTAAGTGTCCAAGATCTTTGTTTGGAACTTTTGAGCAAGATATTGTTTTCGTTATACAATACCCTCCTTATCGCTACCTATGATGACAATGTCATCCACATATACAATGATATAAATAGATCCTTGGGAAGAATGATTAGCATCACTTTGTATCATTCCAAACAGCTAGATGACTGTCTAAACATGCTTAAATCATGCATGGGTGCTTGAGTCCATATAAGGACTTGTGTAGGCGACATACCATATTATATGACTCCCCATGAACAATTGATCCAGATGTTACTCCATGTAGGCTTCTTCGTCAAGGTTACCATGTAGAAATACATTTTTGATATGAAGTTGAAACAAAGTCTAGTGGTGAATAGCTGAAAAGGAAAAGAGAAGTCGAATAAATTTCATTTTTGCAATAGGACAAAAAGTGTCAATATGATCTTAACCATAGATTTGTGTATATCCTTTGACAATTAGTTGAGTTTTATAGCGATTAATGTTGCCATCAGGTCCTATTTTAAGAGTATACAACCGTCAACAATCAACAATTAATTTGGCAGCTAGAAGAGGAACCAACTCCTAAGTACCAGTACTTTGAAGGGCACACATGTCATCAATCATCGGTTATTGCCACTCTAGGTGAGATAAATCTTCACCTAGAAACTTAGGAAAAGGAATAGAAGATAACGAGGACAAACAAGTATATTGTATAGGGGAAAACCTATGATAACTTGGGTTTGTATAGTGGACTAAAGGGTAACTCCTAAGTACCACTACTTTGAAGGGTACACATGTCATCAATCATCGGTTATTGCGACTCTAGGTGAGATAAATCTTCACCTAGAAACTTAGGAAAAGGAATAGAAGATAACGAGGACAAACAAGTATATTGTATAGGGGAAAACCTATGATAACTTGGGTTTGTATAGTGGACTAAAGGGTTACGGGTATAACGTGTACCTTTATGAATAACAATAGGCTAATCATTTTTAGATGAGAATGAATTCATTACTGGAGATGGTGTCAGGGAAGGATTTGGCATGACCTCCATTGTATCATTATATGTTGAAGATCGATCTCGTACTGGAATAGCAATAAGTCGTGAATGACATTAATATACTTGAAGTGATGCAGGAGAAGCATCTTAAGTTATGGTAGAGTAGTAGAGTCATCTGGTAGTGATTAAGGAAGATTGACGATGGTGGGAAAGTGGCTAAATATGTCATCATTAGAATGACAAGTCATATAATCTAGATATTCTTGATTATATAAGATCAATTCTTTATTTTTATAATTATAAAATATTCCTAATTATATTGGATCAGTTTCTTCTTTCTGTAATTATAACAGTATTTGGGTGAGCGTTTGCAAAGTTTATTTTGAATGAAATCGATTTTGGTTAAAGTTGATTTTTAAGTGAAGCTATTCTTGTTTGGGTCGAAAAGCAGTTAGTAGTATTTCGAATTAAAAGACACGCTACTGTGATTTCGTACGAAAGAGTTAAAAGATTTTGCATGTAAAACAAAATTTAACCTGTGGAATGTTGAAAGCGCTTAAATTGTCAGTATGTTGTATTTTTATGAATGGGTATAATAGTAAAAAGAATGTATTATTATTTAACTTTCTGTTTTATTGTTTGCAGAAGTGAGGAATGGACAATTTCAACAGATGAGAATGCAGGCACCGGGGCTAGTAAGTTTATTTTTAAACTAAAGGAAGAAGTACTTTGTAAATTTTGCCCATGTATATATATATATATATATATATATATATATATATATATATATATATATATATATATATATATATATATATATTACACGGTACTCTTAATTCAACAATAATTCAATATTTCCATTTCATAATAAATAGAAGTAATAAAATAATAAAGTGTGATAATACATTATAACTAAATGGGATTAAAAAACATAAATAACTAAATCATCTATAAATTCATAAGGCATAACTTAATGTGAAAACAATTCAAAAAGGAGTTAATTTCTTCACATAATTTGAGTCTAATAAAATACTGTCATTGTTGGGTAAAAGTTGGGCAACTATTACATTTGATTTTAAACTCATTAATAAGCTTTTTTCTTGAGAGTGTATGTGTGTTCACCACGAGTTTAAAGAGTTTACCTATGTTTACTTGGAAAAGAGTTGATAACGAGTTAACTTGTTTTCTCTATCTATGATCGTGTACTCGTAAGATTTAAGAATTAACTCCAGAGTTTGATAATCTTAGTTGAGAACATGTTGAGAAAACGAAACTAAGTGTTTAAAAGTGGGAATGCGAATTTTCATTAATGATAAGCTAGTATAGAAAGCTTTATGTATGAAGAGAAAATGAGTGAGTCATCACAACCCTGTTAGAATGCAACTATTATAATTTAATACTAATACTAACAGACTAATAGCAACTGACAATCAGTTACCTGCTGTACAATAGCTGGGCTGTCCCATACAGACCAGTATGCACATGCACTACTAATCCTCTCTCAAGCTGAGGGAGGATGAGATAATTTTGCTTTTTAATTCCAGAAACCGAGGTTGACTTTTAGGAGGTAGTGTTTGGCCAAAGAAAAATGACACTGTAGGTTGACCTATTATCATTGGAATTGGAATCCCTTCAGTGTCTCAGTAACATTGAATTTGGAGAATAGTGAGTAGATTCTGGCTGTAAATGTGAAGCAATGGGGAGATTGAAACTTGGACATATCTAAGGACCCTCTTAACTGCTTCCTAGTGTGGTTCTAGGGGATGGACAAAATTTTCAGATTTTGTTAATTATTTAGTCAATTTCTGATCTTTCATTGATTGCATATTGTAAGCTGTCAAACAGATGAACGATGCAAATTAGGATCAGAAGCATAATGCACACCCTATTTTGGAATTTTTTTGCTGCAAATCAATGGAGTTGAGATACCATCAGAATTGGTCATACTGGATGCAGAAGATCGTGAATATATTTCTGTGTGAGAACTAGAGAGCCATCAGAAAGTGGAGTGATTAATGCCAAAAAGTAATCAAGCTGGCCAAGTTTTTTAAAGGGGAAGACTGAATTCATTGAGTAATCAATTTTTGAATTAGAAAAGGGAAGTTCCTTGTCAAAATAATATTATCTAAGTAAACCAAGATACTGTGATGTTCTTCTTGTTTTTCTTGATCTTTTTCCTGCTTCTTTATGTTGCAAGCATCTATTATTATGAAGAACAAGGTTGTCTATAGAAGATGCGATCAATTAGCACTTTTTGTTTACCCTTGTAGTATCGTCTGATACTCCCGGAAGGTTTCATCTAACATTGTAGAATCCATCTTCTTCTTTGAGGACGTCATCTAGCATGACCTTGCCTACTTTGCCTTTGTGCATTGATCATGACTTGGTATTGTCATGATTAAACTTGCTGCACACTAGATAAATATATAAGACACACCAAAATTGTCTTATTTGTTATCATCAAAACTTGGGTGTTAAACGAAAAAGATATTTAAGACTTTTATCTTATATTAACATAACTCGTTTTTGCCTTAACAGTAACAACGACATCATATTCATCTGGTAGGCCCTCTAGAATGACATCAAAGTGCTCCAGTTGGGATAGGATTGCTAACAACTGACATGGAATCAACAACTTTGTTACTAAGGAGAAATTGAGTGAGTCATTAGCAAGTTTAGTTCTTTGTAGCTCAGTGTGAAATTGTGAAAATGATCTTGGATTCTCTCTCAGCTCCCAGGGTATGGAGCTTAAAAGAGTTGTTCTTGTTCCCATGACATAGGTGTCTATCATCTTGCCATTGCTGTGATCCTCTGCATTCAAGAATGTGGGCTGAATGATTGGACTAGTCACAAAGTTATACATCTGATTACTGGTTGGATTTATTGTATCCAGAGAAGGTAATACCACCGAGTTTTTCAGAGATGACATGAGAGGAGGTGATAGAGTTGAGCTGGACCAATTCGCCAGGGGTAGGAAATTGTGAGGTATCAAGAACAATCTCTTCATAACATATAGAGCATTTTGAAAAAACGAAACTTAGTGTTTAAGACCGAATGAGCAATTTCATTAATGATAAGGCTGTACAGAGAGGTCTATGTAGGAAGAGAATGAGAGGCTCCCAACATTCTGCTACAGAACCGTTCTAACTACTACTAACCACGCAGAATACACAAATAACAAAATACTAAACATTCATTTAACTAAATCTAATGAAAATTTTACCTTAATCAAATCATTTGAACACTTAAAAAAACATTTCTTTTTATGTAGTAAGTCTTTGTTACCATTCAAGTGCTGCTGTCGGCTGAGCTTGTCTTCCTTTTATTCGACTTATCCCAGGTTTCAGGCGTCCCGGGTACTGCAAGGAGCGGATCCAATCCTATCACCTTTATATATTTTGTTAAAATCATATTTGCTTTTATTTTGATATTTGTACTTGGTGCAATTTTCACTTTGTTTCTCGATAACCTTCCTGCATTGATATTGTCTCTTAAGTCGATCTAGTGCCCTTTTATGCATATGTATATATGAATTAAATAAAGGGCTCAATCAGCCTTTTTTTCAAGCACTTGAATTCAAACTATTTAGTATTTCATATTAGTTGAGCTAATAATTTTGAAATGCTGAGTACTTAAATATTAATTTTCTAGGGTCCTTGTTTTAGTGTTGATTATAACAAATATGTCTGTATGGGAACATTCATGCATGGATTCCAGAACTTGAGACTTTTCCATTTGCAATCTTTGGCACTATCATTCCAAATGTAAGAAGTGGAACTATTTCTTGATGGGCTTTTGTAAACCGGGTAGAAGATAAACTTGTGTGACGCCTTCTTCCTGGACCTCCATAATCTCGTGATGCACCTCCATACTAAATGCAAAATGCAAAAATGTCCTTAGGCTAAAGTTTTATATCTAGTCCTGCCCTCCACCCCCACCCCCACCCCATGCCCGTTGCTGTCTATGCACCTCGATGGTCCATATCTCTACACCAATGCACTTGTATACATGGTATTTTGGCGTTCTTGGAGCACGACCATTGCCTCCTGCACCTTTTCTTGGACGTTTGTATTGTTGACGGTGGCAGTGGTTGAAGTTTGGTGTTGAAGGTGGTGAACTGCGGTTGTGTTGAGTGTTCGTTGTATCAAATTGGGATGTCCAATCTTGGATTAACAGCGTATTTGTTTAAGACAACGAAAGTCGTGAAGTGAAGAAAAGAAATAAAATTGCGAAAAACGAGACAGGTAATTTGGGAAAAACGAAAACAATCTTTCCTTCTTGTGAAGAAAGTGTAAATATATTATAAATAATAAAGTATAATTAAATAAAATATAAAAAATATTTATTCTTTATTTTGAAATAATAAAAATTTTAAAATATAAATAATAATTATAATAAAAATATAAAATAATAATAATAATAGAAGTAATAATAATAAAATTAAAATAAATTTATAAAATATTGATAATCATTTATTTTTAATTTTTAAATTATATTTAATTTTATCTCATCTATTAAAAAAGTTATTTTATCAATTACACCTATCATGTCTTACAAATTTTTATAAACTTTTTTTTCATTTGTCATCACTTTTTTTAATCTAAACATATATATTTTCACTTCAAATTCACTTTATTTTACTTTTTAAAATCCATCATCACATCCAAACACAGTATAAAGCTTTAAGACACAAAAGGTAAATAAATATTATTTTTCTCTCTTTAAGACACAAAAGGTAAATAAATATTATTTTTCTCTGAGTTTTGTGATTGTTGGAGTAGATTTAGGAGAAATAGGATGGTGGTTTAGTGGAGGTGGTGTATAATAGTTACATGTCTATGGGTTGTATAATCTGGTATATTAAAAATTTCTCAAATATACTAGATTGTATAATCCAGTATGTTAACATTTTAGAAACATATACCGAATTGTACAATTTGATATGAATAATTTTATTTAAAGCATACCGGATTGTACAGTCTAGTTTGTAAAAATTTATTCAAAACATACCACATTACAATTTGGCATGTAAATTTTTTTTTCAAATACAAACCGGATTGTACAACTTGGTATGCTTTGAATAAAATTATACATACCGGATTTTACATATCGGATTGTACAATTTGATATGTTTTGAATAAAATTTTACAAATTGAATTGTACAATACAATATGCTTTCAACTTTTTATTTGTGAAACTTTTATTATATTTAACCATGAAAATGTTAACAAAGATATGGCAAGAACTAGAGGAGGTGGATCTCAATCGAAAGTTCGGGCAAGGCCTACTACTTTAGTTTGTAAAGGAGATCGTGGTGGCTCATCTATTGTTGTGGTTGGTGCTCTTGCTACTAATTTGGCTGAAGGAGTCCCTAGAGAACTTTCACATTGCTCTTTGTTGGTTAATTATAGTAAGCATGTGGCATTGATGTTACGGGAGGGCGAGGTAAGATTATAGAACTCTATTTTGTTGTGCTTTTTTTATGTATTTAGTAGCTGCAACTTAAATTGGTCTCTCGTAATAGAAAGGTTAGTAAGTTTGGTATTTCTTGTCCTGAAGTACATGGTTATATACTAAATTTTGGATTGTTGTTATTGTGCAACATTGGCTATGAGGTCGTGGACAAAGGCTTATTGTTTGCCTTTGTTGAGAAATGGCATCGGGATATTAATACATTTCATTTGTTAGTTGGGGAGATGACGACCACATTGGATGATGTGTTGTCTTTCATCTACATTTCTATTGTCGCTTAGTTTCTGAACTACATTACTTTAGATTACACTGGAGTGTGTAGTATATTGGTCAATTTGCTAGGAGTAGACGAAGGTGATGTGAATGTGGAGATGCGGCAGTGTCGGGGCACTCAAGTGAGACTCACTTGGCTTTGGGAGATCTATCAAGAATGTTGCGTGCGAGAGTTCTGAGAGTTTGTTGCCAAGACGTTCTTATTGTATCTAGTGGGATGCACCATCTTTGCAAATAAAAGTGTTATCTCTATCTCAATTTCATATCTAGATTTGTTCAGGGACTTACACATATGTGGAGGTTATTATTGGGGAGCAGCCATCCTAGCACACATGTACAAGCAGTTAGATTTTATCCCATCAATGATATTTGGGATTAATATACCTTCTTTCCATCGATGGGAACATAAATCCATACCTATTATTTGTTAACCAAATAAGTTCTTACTATTTTAAAATTAAATCAAATCAAACTTATACACACTTAAGAAATTTAATTGACCTACACATATGTATTCTAAGATGACTGCTAATACATATCTTTTAGGGTGGCTACTCCCCAATAATAAAATCCACATATATGTAGGTCCCTAAACGAAGTCAAGTACGAAACTAAGAGGGAGGTGACACTCTTATTACAAAGATGGTGCATCCCATTAAATGCAAGAAGAATGTCCTGACAACAAACTTCCATAGGCAACACTCTTGATAGATCTCCCGAAGCCAACTCAGTCTCACTTGTGTGTCCTTACATTGTCGCATCTCTGCATTTGCATCACCTTCGTCTACTCGTAGTAGCTTGACCAATACACTACACGCTCTAGTGTATCTAAGGTGATGTAGGTAGAAAATTGACTGAGAATAGGAAAGTGGATGAGAGACGATACATTATCCAATGTGATCGTCATCTCACCAAATAGAATGTATTAGTGTCTCAATGTCATCTCTCAACAGAGACAGATAATAAGTTCTTGTCCGTAACCTCATAGCCAATGTTACACAGCGGTAACAATCCAGAGTTTAGTACATAATCATGTACTTTAGGATAAGTAATACCAAACTTACTAACATTTCTACCATAGGAGACCAATTTAAGTTCTCCACATTTATAAACAAAAACCAATAGACCTTATAAACAATTGCACCTACTAAATACATCAATAACACAACAAAACATAATACTATAATCTTACTTTTCCCTCCAATAATCTCAATGTCACATGCTTGCTATAATTGACCAACAAAAAATAATCTGAAGGTCTTTCAGGGAATCCTTTAACCAAACAGCAGCAAGAGCACTAATAGTAGTATATGAATTATCACGATCTCCTTTCCAAACTGAAGTAGTAGGCCGTGTTCGACCTTCCGATTGAGATTTACCTCCTCTAGTTCTTGTCATATCTATCAAAATTGTCATGGTTTAATGTAATAAAATATTCACAAAAAATAGTTGAAGTTCTATACTTTACTATAAAATTTGTATGTAAATTTTTTTTTTTTTTTAAAAAAAACCATGTTGAATTGTACAATTAAATATTTAAAGTATACCAGATTGTATAATCTGATATGATTTGAGTAAAATTATACAAAGCAGATTGTACCATTCGTATACTTTGAATAAAATTATATATAGTGCATTATAAAACTCGGTATAAATTTCTAAAATTCTTATGAACTGTGTTTATGATAGTAAGCAGTAAAATAGCACTAAGGATTGTTGTACCTGTAAATCACATAAGCTTTATCTTTGAAGCCCTTTTAGGAAGAGCGAAAAGTGGTTTGTTAGGATTTTCTCCATTCTTCAATAGAACCAAGGATTTCCTCAGCTTCCCGTCAAAACAATATGTATTAGATTTTTTTTATATAAAATTTTAATTTATGATAAATAATTATGAAATTTTATTAGAATTACAATGACTTGCCAAGATATTTTATTTTCTTAAAACCAAATTATATTATATTATATACATACACGAAAAATAGTAAGAAAAAGAAAAAAAAAATCTATTTTTCTGTAGAGATTCATACTTAATTAAGTCACACACCATAATTGAATGTATTTATAAATGGTTTATTAATTATGTCTTTTAAAATTATTAATTTATACCTCAATTTTGTATTTCATAATCCAAACAAAATTACACAAAAATAAAATTATATCGTCTATTGTAAAAGCCAAACTAATACATAATTTTTTTTTCAAAACGAAATAGGAAAAGGATACGAACTGTTCTTTTAAAATATATTTTTTTAATCTAAAATAATAATGTTTCTAAAATTAATATTTAAATACATTTTTTTTAAAAACATATACTTTAAACATATAATTAACACAGTAAAAATTTACATATTTTTTCTCTTATCATTTAATTTTGAATTCAAATTTTTAAAATTAAATTTTCAAAATGATATATCTAAATCTAGGATATAATTTAAAATTTTGTATTTTATATCATGTAGTATATTTCAAATTATTTCAAATTTTAAGTATTAACTTTTTATTTTGTTAAATTTTTATCTAGTTTCGAATTTTCTAGTGTGAAATTTGACATTTTAGATCCAAATTTTAGATTGAATTTTTCATTTTTAAAATTATATAACAATGATTATGATAATGATTTTTTTTAACTTTTAAAGTAAGCTGAATATAATAAAAAAAATTAACTTTCTTTACTATAAATGAAAATATCCATGAGATATTTGGTAAATTCAAATTAAAGACATAATAATAATACATATAAACCTTTTTTAAATGATAGCATCTTTATAGAATTAACTTCATGCAATCATAATGATATATTATTATATGAAAAGATAAAAAAAAATATATATGATGTGTAATTATTCGTTAAAACCATTAAATATAACGTTTCAATGTTATTTGTGAATTTTAAATATATATTTAATAATAATTTCTTCAAAAATATTATTTCATTTTTAAAAATATCAACTTAATAATTATTATAGATTCATATAATTATTATAGATTCATGTATGTAACTAAATGACCATCTCTCTTTTACTAAATAATTATCTATCTTATATCGTCTTCCTTTACTAGAATCATGATTTGTTTTCTAACTTTGTTATATTAGAGTTTTGTTGACCACTATATTCATGGATGACCACACCACAAAAAGTTGTCATTCACATATATTATTTTCTATTTATCTAATTAAAGCTTAGTGTTTATACAATATTTTGAACTAGAGCCATCACATACAAGAAAACTGACTAATATTAAAATGTTCCAATATTCAATTAATAGAAAGAAAGCGAAAGATGATATCATATTTAACTGAATATTTGCTGTTCAAAAGAAAAATATTTAATTGAATATGGAAGCATTTAATAACTATAGTTCAGAAATATGTAGTCATCCAAGCCACATAGTTTCCCAAATTTCATGATAAATAGAAATGGCAATGTATTACATCAAATTAAACAGAAAACAAAACAAGGAACTTCATGCAAGAATGGTAAATGGACTAAAATTATAGGGCAATATTTTTCAATTCCTAATTGGCTCTGTGGGGTTTGGTTTCAAGGCCAAATCCAAAGGGGAAAAGAGGGTCATAATGACTATCTCCAACATTCATTGGCAACTGATCAACAGTCTTGAACCATGTCCTTGGAAGCTTTCCTGTGAAACCATAATCACCA
>Ga0209700_103554_pt1 | contig 29646 bp, 11 predicted proteins | sample SiratroredBW_FD_187528 | JGI IMG/M metagenome (GOLD analysis project Ga0209700, IMG submission 187528) | Root nodule microbial communities of legume samples collected from California, USA - Siratro red BW (SPAdes) (version 2) | ecosystem: Host-associated > Plants > Roots > Nodule | place: USA...
TTTTATTTTTTTTTTTTTTTCAGAGCTAGGGCAAACAGCAACAAAATACAACCATGATGTAAGTGACTTAATTTTATTTTTTATTTTTCCATTAAACTCATATAATGGTAAAATAAAAACTACTAATATAAAGATAATATGTTTTAGGTTTCGATATTACATCTAGAGATGGAACAAGCTGGGAAATGCATTTAGAGCGTACAGTTTATTACGTATACTGTTGGGTTTATTTGGATTCTAGTTAAATTATAATTTTTTGAGAAAAGAAATATATACTAGGTTATTTACATCATTTAATTATTTAATTTATATGCATTATAACAAGATTTGATTATTTTGTCATGTCATCATATTCAGTACTGTGATGTGACAACAAACTATATATTGATTGTCCAGAATAAAAATATCTTACAGAAGTACATGGATGGTGCATGTGAATTATTCTTGGCTCACAGTTTTTTAGAGACTTAAAAACTAATTTATATAAGTTCAAATAAAAAATTTTATAATTATAATAATATTAAAATATTGAAATTTTAAAAAATATTGAGGTAATTAATGCCGTAGTATTATCATTAGTATACTAACTTATTTTGAATCATGATTAAAAATAACTATAAAAAAATTAATATATTTCTCACAAATCTGACTTAAATGTTATATTTGAGAGTTAAGTTGTGCCTATTTAGAATAAGATTAGTCAGATTTAAGTTTATTTGCCTCTAAATTCATATCCAATAGAATATATGAAGTTAGTTATCCATCTTCGACTGATTAATACACTTTACCCTTTTTCATCAACAAATTAATATATTTTGCCACCTTTCAGGACCTACCATTGAAAATTGTTACTAAAACAAGTTTTAGTTTACATTTAACATCTTTCTTTTAAATAATGCAGGGGTGGTGCTCATAGTCAAACAAGTGAAAAAATCAATATGTTTGACCAAGAATTTCATATTAAGAAGTGTCCCCGTAACAGCACTGTCTAATACTAAACTAAAAGCTATTAAATTGATTATGGACTTTGACTTTGTCAAACTTCTTGACTTGTTCAAGTTCTCACAAATTCAAATAAAATTCATTGAAGATATCAATGAAAAGATAATGATATGAAAGAATAACAAGTAATAATAATAAAAATATTTCTATATGATTCCAGAACAGTTAGACAAAAAGGAAGACATACAAATTTTCACTAAGCTTTTAGAGAGAAGAACCAAAGACTATGTTAATCTAAAGCAAAAAATCAAAGTTTATGTCTGTTTGTTCTTCTCATCCTCGTACCCAGATGCTCTTCCTCTTCTTCCTATGAGGTATGGCTCTGGTGAGGCATTTTCACTGGCCATATTCAGCCCCTGATAAGATCGATTTGCTAAAAACTCTGCTCCTGATCTAGCATTTCCTTTCATTAGAGCATTAGAGTTATTCCGTAACTGCAGAGCTTTCTCTGTTGCATTTACCAAAGCAAGGGCTTCTCTTTCCTCCTCAACATTTTCTGATAAAAATACAGACTTTCATTAGAAAATAAATTATTATCTATGAGGGTCACTCATTTTTCTATTATCACAGAATTATGAGGGTCATTTTTGTTTCTTCAAAAAAATTAATAAAAGTGATCATTCAGTTGCAAGAATAGAAACTACCTTGGTTTTCAAAATCTTCAACGTAGCCACCCTTCAAGAATGAAAACCGCGCTTCTTCCTCTTGGTCTCCAACTTCCATTTGAGGCAAATTAATTAGATCTCGAAATTCCATTACATATGCTCCTGTCCACTGGCTTCCCCTGGAAACACATTGGTCAAATAAGAAATCAAGTCATGGATTTACAATGAACAAAACATAGAGAGGCTACACAAAACTATTAGCAATCCATAAAAAGAATGTTTAACTATGATAGTGTACCTATTGAAAGCTATCATTGCTTCGAAGGGAGTAATAACTGGAGCTAGATACTCTTTGCTATCCAGTAGAGCAGTTTGGGCACAAGAAACGTATAGAAAAACATCACACTGATCAAATCAAACTGTTAGAAAGTTTTTACATAAAGGCAGACTGAAATATATACTAAGGATGTAATAAATTTCACCTCAGGAAAGTTAGCAAGTTTAGCTGGGTTCGGTTTTCCCATAACCAAAGTATATGCCTTCTTGCCAGCTGCAGTTATGAGCTCCTTCATTTGATTGATTATGTGAAGATAACCAGCTGCATCAGTATGCAATATGTCAAATTAAATTCCACTTCAATTGAAAAAAACAAGAATATAAAGCATTTACTCTGATACTTTCCACATTTCTTATAGCTACCTAATCCATGCAAATAAAATGTTTTTAGGAAGTTTGCAACATTATAATGCTTCCAAAGGCAAGTGACAATATAATTGTCTATATGCACATGCTAGTTTAGTAATAATCATGCACAAAAAAAAAAAGTTGACAAGATAACATACCAACACCAAGAGTTCCAACTAAAATCCCAACAATGTTAGCATCCTTAGCTCTCTCCACAAGGTAATATCTGCATAGTCATCACCCTATCTTAGTAAATTTGAAGATATAAGATGGCTTACACAAGACAGAGTAGTGCGTTTATATTGGGATACATACCTACGTTTGAGAATCCTCCTTTGTTGAAACAAGTCTGTCACCATTTGATTTTCATTTGCATCATATCTGACTAAAATCAACAGAAATCATAATAATTAAAATCATGATTCAGCAAAAAACCTAAAGTAGAAAATAAGTTGAAAAGCTTTTTCATTACATATACATGTTATATAGGTATACAGAAAAACTAAAACAGCGTAATAATTTCAGGGAGATTAGCTTCCCAAAATATACCCTTTTGTTAGAGATGCCGTGCAACACATGACATATGTATACCAACTACTTTCCTCATGCCATTTCATGATAATAATACAGATGCACATGACAAATTTCATAAAGGAAGGGAAACTGCCAACCTATTTCACAAGTATTGAATGTGAGCACAACATTGGCAAAAGCTGAATCATCAAGTCCAATCCAAAAGAGCAAGTAGTCATCCATGCTTTGTCCCTCAGGTAATTTCCAAGTCAATCCGCCAATGCTATACGGAGTTTCGCCATTGCAACCACTAGCAGGTTCTTGGAGCTCTTTTATCTTTCTAATATCTTTTGATGGAAACATAACCGAAGATGGAAAATCAGCAAAGTGAACGTCTGGCTTAGGGTCAAATCTGCCTGACATTGATGATTCTAACAGTGCTTCTTTAATTTGTTGCATTGAATGTGCATATTCCAGCCCAAAAAGGACCTGGAAGCAGATGGTCCATGAAACACTAAATGTCAGAAACTTATATGGTAGAAAAATACCCATAAACTACTCTTATATATGGCAGAGAAGCTGGAAAAATTAGCAAAGCAATGTAAGTCATCCCAAAAACACAACATAAAGATGTGAATCCAGTTTATAGTCTAAACAATTATCACCAGAGGATAACTGCAGCTGCATTATTTCACATACACTACAAAATTCAGTTAATTTATATAAATATAAATCCAGGAATGATTAAATAAATAGTTATACCATGATAGGCTTACTATTTGTCAGAGCATATTTTGACATACTTTCAACGCAATCAGCTATGCAAATTGAAGCCTTCCCAAAAACAAAAAAGGATGGCAAAGTTGTTGTCCTGAACAGAGAAAAGAGGATCCAATGGAAGCATAAGAATTAGAATCTCAACCCTTAACTAAGGTAAAGAAATAAACTTTGCAACCTAGTGGTACCACAGACACTATAATTACATTTAAGTTGAAGTGCTCAAAGAAAGAATGGATCTAAAGGAAACTAAGGTTATGAACTAACAGCATAAATGACTGGACCGTATCATACACAGAGGGATATAGTTATTTCAAATTCATCTCTACACTCTACAATCAGATATGAGAAAAGAGACACATGATTTATAAAACAAAGCTCAAATTAAAGATTTAAACAATGTTTTAGAAATACTCACGGACTAAAACATGTATGTCCATAATGTATGACACAATCAGCATTAATGTGTGACGCTCCAACTTCATCAACACAGCAACTGCCGTACGCCGTGTCTGCCATCACAAACAATCCTACCTCTGTCTCGTGCCCATTTTCTGTGGCATCAATTTTCTTCAATGATTGAAGTCTCTTGCGCAGAGCAGTGACCACTCTCGTTGAATCTTTTAGAAGATTATCGGGAAACTGAAATTCACACAAGAATAAATATCCTTGCAATTGAGCAAAGTGTAGTAATAATAACTCCCATCTACAAGGAGACCTTAAATATTCAAAATTTATACTGGGCTTATAGGAGTGTTGATAAAGACAATTACTTTAATTGCTAGTGTTTTGTTCAGGCATTGAAGAGTTAAAGAGAAAGATGGTCTTACTTGTAAGGCAACTCTGCTGAAGTTGTGAGTATGAATGAATTGAGCAGAGGCAGCAATATCATAATTTGATTCAAAATCCATCACCATCACCAAGGTCACAAACAGTGAAACAAAAAAAAAAAAGGTTTTTTGTCTTTCTACGGCGACCCTGTTAATCACATTTAGAGTAACCCAGAAAAATTTGAAAATACAGCTAAAAGATGAAACTTTGGAAGCTTTGAGAGTAATAGTAACAATACGTGTTAAATTGAAGCACGTTGTGAAGTGTTGTTGCTTGTGGGGTGGTGAGATTTGCGGAACCTGAACGCACTCTGCAACTATAGTAGACGCAGCTCTTAAACGGCGTCGTGCTGCCGGGGATTCTGAATCTATTGAGTTTTACGATACTAGGGCACACTCAAAAAGATTTTATTGATTTAGCTTCTGAATTTTAAGAATAATAACTGTTTAAGAATTACCCTTTTAAAAAGGAGTTTTAAACGAACTTAATTTTTATGTACGTATATTATTCTATAGTAATATGTTAATATAAGTTATAAAATAAGTTATATTTGATAATCTTATTTCACTAAAGATAGAATTTTATGAATATTCGAATAAATTTTATTAAAATAAACAGGTATTATTTTCATTGTAAATTTATTAAAATTTTAAATAATATGTAAAATTGATCATTCATACATAATAAAAACAGAAACTTATTTTGTTTCCTGATTTCTCTTATCACATATTATTTTATCGTTTAAAAAACGCATGTTTATAAATGTTTTAAATAAAATTAAATATTATATATACTTTTAAAATGACTATACCTAAAAGATATGTAATACATGTAAATTTTCGAATTTGTTTGATAAACATACCTGTATTACATTATATAAATTTTTGTCTTTTTTTTATTATTGTTAATCTACTCACTCTGAAATGAATTTATCTATGGTCTAATATAATATGTATCTCTAAATTGTTAAAAGTAGAATATCTTCCTATAAGTATATTGTAGATTTAGATTTATGTAATACATTTTGTAAACCATAAGTTTAAATTATAATCATTGTTTTACATTAATAAATTTAAACTATAAATCTAGATTTTACATCTGTAACCATAAATTATATTTATTTTATCATTGTTTTACTGTCTGATATTTATTATAGATAATACATTGCGGTATTTAATAAATTATACATATGAATTGTACTCAGTATATAGCAACAACTAAATTTTAAACTTATACAACTTGCAACTTCAACAAACATAAATTTTCTTTTGCAATCTATTGCTCAAATAATTATGGATAATATCATTATTTAGTTAACTATTTCTTTCTTATTATGAAATTTTTGATTCAATATTATACCTACAAACTCTACAAAATTATAATATAAAGTTTCATATAATGGTTATTTAACTTTAGTATAAAGGTTTTTTGGTAAAAATTATAATATTCATCATAAACCACGAACCTTTATTGTTATGCCTATTTTCAATAATATCAAAAATTTATTATTAATTTTTAATAATAACTTAAAAAAAAATTAACTTCCTAACCAAAAAAACAAACAAACAAAAAACCAAGAAGGAGGTTTAATTAGGAAACAGGGCCTACTTTACCTATGATATAATATATACTGCTGTGTAACTAAATAACTGTACATTATCGTCAAAAAATCCTTGTTTTTCTGGAAAAGGAGAAGAAGAACAAACACAACACAACCCAAAAAACAACTTCCTCACAGAACCAAGCATAACCATTTCAGGGCTGTCACCAAGGTAACACACACAACACAACCGCCATAGCTCGCTTCCTTCCTTGATTTTCCCTTTTACATCGTCATATTTCTCTCTCTTCTTTTTCTTCTTCAAATAAATTACCAAAAGAAATTCTAATTCGCTTCTTCACCCTTTTCTTCTTAGTTTCTCTTTCAATTTTCTGGATTACACCCTGACTTCATCTTCCAAATTCTTCATTCCACCGCGGATTCCTTTCAGCAGATCTGACTAGGGTTTTTGGGGGGTTTTCAGACATTGCATGCATATGGGGTATGTTTTCTCTATCCAACTGTGACCCATCGAATAAATTTATCTCCTTTTTAATTATTTTCCATCGTTTGCTTTTCCCCTTTATGGGTATCGATGATTTTGCTTGTATTAACAATGAGTCAATAATCATGTAGGCGTGGTAATATAATCTGGGAATTATTTTTAAGTTTTTATTTAGATAATTCTTTTATTGATATGGTTGTCTAGAATATGCAAGGGACTAAGCTTAGCTATTTAATCGAATAATTTTTGTAGGTGAAACGAAAATGAGGTTACTTACAGGGAACTGTATATGTGTTTATTATATACATTTTACTCTTGGCTTAATTTTCTGAGTTGAAGTGGTCGGAATTCTTGTGGGGAGTGGAGTGTCAAGGTATTTTCTGTGTGTTAAAAGCATGAGAATTACTGTGTTCGGAAAGTTGTCAAAAACTCATCCATGTAATAATTCTTAGATGTGTTGCTAATGATCTAATGCCGAGGTTAAGGATAATATATTAGCTTGAAGGAGAATATCTCTATGCCTATGTAATTTTCATTCAGCTGTTTTTTTAAAAAATGCCTTATTCGAATGTAAGTGAATGATATTCTTCTATTTGGTCTCGATGTATAGACAGTGAAAACACTATTGTTCTAACACATTGAAATTACATTTTGCTATCAATACTCAGAAGTCAGAACTTTAAATTGGGAGTGAGGAAGATGGCCCTTACGTAGTTTGTTACTTGTCCTTAAGATCAAGTCATTTACCTTTTTTGTTGAATATACGAGTAATTTGCTACTCTTTTTCTCCTTTGTGAGGATAATTCTGCACTAACCAATTAAATAGATAACATTTTAGTGTGAGCTAGCCAAGTTTTGGCTATTAAATTGCAATATATGAATTCGTGGATGATGGTTTAGAGAATTATATTGATATGATTATATTACCGTGCATAACAGAGTTAAATGTGATTGCAACAGCACAGTGGTTGTCTTGGACCCTTTAAAAAGCCCCCTCTAATTGCTAATGTTGATGTTCCGCCTAAAGGATTGAAGAAGCGAGGTAAGGCAGCAAAGAAAGCTAGCACATCAGAGGATTTCTGGATCACCAGCACACATGATATGGACAACAGTGCTGCTCAGTCACAGGGAAGCATCTCATCAGCCAGCATAACCAATCAAGCTGCAGATCCTCATGGAGGTTCATGCAACCCCACTGAATTTGTGAATCATGGTATACTATGTTAATTCATGGGATTCATATGCTTTTTCCTACTGATATGTTCTTTTATCCAATCTTCTGTGTTCTGATGTGGATAGGCTATGGTTGTTTTATTACTGAATAGGCTTTGTGAAAATTTTTAGTCAGTTTTTCATTTTGTTTCCCCATTTACATGTTGTTGACTGTCTATCACTACCTGCCTTAAAGTGTAGTACATGAGATTTTGGAAGAGATCATGTGGTGCAATCATTTTTTGTTTTACTTGGTTGCTACTTACTAAAATTGGCAATGAAAGGAAGGGAAAAAATTGCTGACCTTGAGATTTTCTTTGCCAGGGCTTATCCTTTGGAATCAGACCCGGCAAGGTTGGATCGGAAGTAAAAGGTCTGAGAACCGAACCGAACAGTCACGAGAACCAAAAGTGAGGTAAATTTCATTGTTTGATTGATTTTACTCACACTTTGTATTTATAATTTTGAGAACCACAAGTCTAAGCAGATGTTGTACTATATTTTTTCATAAAGTTTGTGAATTACCCTTGTTAGTTACCAGAATCCGTGCTTCTAAGAGGATAAATCTTCTGCAAGTATGATGCAAGTTCATTTTCCTATATTACTACTTTCTTCTTTCATTCATTTGTGTAAAATGTATTGGGTTTCATCTGTAACTTAAAATCAACTCATGCACTTAAAATCAATCTCTCTAATCTAAAAGCTCTTATGGGAAATTCTACCCAAAACCAAATTGGAGAAAATACCAAATCCATCCATGGCCTTATGAAAATCTCTATGGTGCTGCAGTTGGAATGCAACTTATGAAAGTTTATTGGGTGGCAACAAGCCATTCCCTCAGCATATTCCCCTTGCGGTAAGCCACAGTGTCTACTTCTGAGCTTAAGTAATTATGAACGGTTATCTGATTTGTCTGTTTGTGTAAATATTGTTAGGAAATGGTAGATTTCCTTGTGGACATCTGGGAACAAGAGGGTCTCTATGACTAACCTATACAAACACTGTAGCAGTGTCAGTTGGTTTGATCATTACAATAATTATAGTTCTTTCTTCTGAAGGAAGAGGAAAATTTGGCATGCTGCAGTTATTAACTTTGTATATCTGTTGTAACATCATCTTTCAGTTGACAATGACAAGGAATGTTATTATATAGTTTTATTATTTGATTTAATTGATGAAAAAGGCTCTGAAGATGATAGTTTTGCAAAATTATTCTCCTTTGAATGATCAGCTGCATCTTTTTTTTTACAACTGAGTTGAAGTTATGCGACTAAAACTTAGAAATGAGAAGGTATGCATCTAAGCTTGATTTGGAGGACTATTAGACAATTATTGTTTAGAAAAAAATTAAATTTGAAAATTTTATAATAAGGAAAAAAAATTAAAAAGGAAGTGCAGAAATAGCAGCACAACAGTAATTTGCCAAGAAAGGAGTAGTGAAATTTGCTTTGGGAATTCTGAAACTGAAATGATAACAGGACAGGAGAATCGTACGGTAATAACGTTACCGTAATGATCTGAACAGTTATATTGTTTGAGTGTGGAAGAGAGAAGAAAAGGAGAAGCACCGTTTTTACCGTCGGATCCAAATACGGATTCTAATTACAGCCTTTGGATGCATTTCCTTTTTGGAGCTTTTGGGAGCTTCAGGTAAATATTAAAAACGTAAATATTTTTTATTTTATATTGATATAATTAATAAATGCCAGCTACAAAAATAATAATCATAATAAAAATAAATAGCATAGAGTCAATATAAATTTTATTCCATCCTTTTTTTTAGGAAAATGGAAATCTTGAAAAGTTTCTTTATCGAGGAAAAGAGGTTGTTGTTTTGTTTCCTATGAGGGACAAAAAGTTCAAGACTCGAGGACAGCTGCAACATGGTAAAAAGTTTAAAACAGAAAAACAAATCTCAAACTGAAATTATTATTTAATTATAATAAGATTAATATATGTAATTATTATACTATTTCCTCTATTTATTAACTTTTTTAATCTATGTAAAAAAATGTAGACCTAACACTTATCGTAGGACAGAAAAAGTACGAAATAAGTATCCCAAAATTCAGAAAAAAGAAAAGTACTTATAAAACTTCTTGTGTCAGGATCAACAGCTTGTCAGGTCTAGAAAGATTATTGGTTAAACAAGTAAATGGTATGAAGTAAGGTTTTATTTGACCAGACCACTTAAACAATGAAAGGAATATTCTTGTACCCAAAATATATAATATGTTTTACTTGTTTTCTCTTTATTGTTATTTCAATATATCACACTTCTATGGGCGCACATTTTCTTGGAAGGTTTTAACATTTTTTTTTTAAATATTTACATCTTTGTATAGTTACTTTATTTTGAATGCTTTTTAATTTAACTTTATTGTTTTCTAGATTAAATTACATTTTAGAGCTTCATTATTTCTTTATTTTTGAAATTAAATTAAATTTCTTATTTTTTAAAACCAGTAAAAGTCATTCCATAAATTTGATATTAATTCTGTAAATAATGAATATATTAATAATTATAAATCATAACAAAATACAGTTTTACCATATATAAGTACAATTTTTAACTGTCCTTGTTATTAAAATATAAAAAATATTACAATATTACGAAATTTATATAATTAGAACACCGGGGACAAGATTAATATGTGGACTAAGAAATATACATGACAAAGAATATTAATAAATTGAAAACCCCAATGCATATAAAATAAAAGGTTAAAATGAATTAACCTACACATCTAACATATGGTCACCCCTAATTGTTTATCTTTATTAATCAACCAAAAATAATTTTGACTTTGTAGCCAATTGACACAGTGATCTTTCATAGGAAGTAGAGATAAGGAATCTCATGCCACACTTCATACTCTCAGTCAGTCACTATTTACAAACAATTTAGATCTTTGTGAACCCTCAAACTCAATTTACTTCAAACTTTCTTCATAAAAAAAATTTACCAACAATCCAAAGTCAGGTCTCCAATTTCCCAAAAGGACTCAACCACACATTTTCATTGGGAGAACAAACCATTGAAGCAGTGCATTGTCTCTCAAACAGGAAACATATCTCTCAACTTTGTCTAACACATTGAATGTCTTCTTTTCTTTGCAATCATATTTCAATTGCCATACCCTTTCACCATTTCTCCCAATCCTTTCCCAAACACACCCTACTCCTCCCAAATTGCTTCACTTTTCCATCACTATCCAACATACTAAACTCCTTCATGGCACCACAAGGAAGAACCTACAAACTACATGGATTCCAAGTTGCATTCACTTTTGCTTTCTTTTGTTCCCTCATTGTTCTACTTCCTCAATCAGGTAACAAAAAGTGCCCTTTTAACCATATAATAAGTCTAGAGTTATTTGATCATGCATGCTTCTATATATTGAGAAATATGAAGTTAGACATTCACAACCACCTTCATGATTCTCATTCTCTAAGACTCTCCCTTTGCCCTTTATTCTTGTGTTGTGTTCTATATTACCTTGGTAGGTGGATCATTGTTGTCTGATAGAAGAAATAGTTTGGAAGGAAAGATAGGGTCAAAGCCTCCAGATTGTGGAAACAAGTGCATGAACTGTAGGCCTTGCACAGCAACTTTGGTGGTTCCTAATCACAAGAGGAAGGGTTTCATGGCTTCCTCTCCCAGCAAGGATGATAGCTATTACCTCCTTTCATGGAAATGCAGATGTGGGGATAAGTTCTTTCCACCATAAGAACCAACCCTAATCTTCTAACCCTATATATTATTACACAAGGGAAAACCTGAATCTACCCTAGTTTGATTGGTGCTTGCTTTTGTTTGTCAATCTTTCTCTCTTTTTGATTAGTTGTGAACGGATTATTCAACTTGTCTTCATCTTCATCCATTAATTTAAGATGTATTTTCATGTTCTTACCCTTGGTAGCTTCTTATATATGTCTCACTCTTTCTTATATGGCCACATAACTAAATGAATGAGATAATGCCATAGTTTTCTTGGTTTAATTTCTTTGTTTTTTCTATTTTAATAGCAAATATATGAATATAACTACTTTCATGATATCTCCGTATGCGCGTTGGAGATAGATATAATATACAGATGACTATATATGCATGCAATGAAGGCAAAAAATATCAGTAACTACGGTTTTCTCATTCAAATCACTTGTATAATTGTTTAGTAAACTTAAATATAAAACGTATATGTTTCTGTAATTTTATATTTTAAATATTTACCATTTACTTTGCCTGGCTTAAAATTACTTTTGTAAATACATATGGTGGTGACAAGTTAAACACTTAATTAACAGTTTGGTTTTTGCAGATAACATCGTATTGGAAGATGACGTCTAGAAGAAATTTTGTTATAAATTTAAGTGTAAAGTTAAGTCATGAAGAGGAACATAAAAGAAAAAAGATTCAATTTTAAAATTTTAGATTAAAAGAGGTGTTAATTACTTATTTAAGTGTAACTCATGTACCAAGTGAATTCTCTCTTAAAAGATTAATTTCCAAGCAATGAGTTAAGTTTTGTTAGGAGGCAAGTTAATTGTGTAGCTCGTTGTTTAGCTATAATGACACAATTTTATGTTAGTTCTGAGTTTTTTTGTTACATTAAAATTGGGCATCCATCATATTTTTCACACTAAAGGATTTTATTGAGTAAAAAAGTCACCAAGAGAGAACTTTATCAAATTAATTAGCAAAACCTTGTCTCTTCTAGTTGTTAGTTTTTATAATCTTCTGTAGAACTTGAAAATTACTTGTTATATTTTGAAAAAACTTCTCTAAGTAGTCCATGAGAACAATATTCATCTACATGTTATTAGCAAGGGAGTTTTACTTTACATAATCTTTTCCCAAATAGTACCTTTGAACTACTAAAGCTAATTTGCATGTATGAAGTTCATAAAGCCCAAAAGCTCAAAAGTGTTGGGTCAAAAACATTGGATCCCCCCAACAATATTTCAAGACGTGTTACCTTAGTGCGGTCTCTCATAATTTCTTTTTAAATATATATATGTATATATATTTTAAATTATATAATCTAAAGTATATATATTTTTATTATAGATTACATAATCTAGAATTTAAATTTTTTTACATTTCAGATTATATAATTCAAAATACATTTATATTTTAGGTTATACAATTCAAAATATATTTTTTTTTTCAAACTATATTATTAATAAAAAAACTATTCTAAATTATATAATCCGAAATAAAAAAGATTATATTATGAAATAAATTTTTATATTTCAAATGTAATACAAAACGTTTAAAAAGTGTAAGATTTATTTAATTTTGTTTCAGTAAATATATAATGTTTAATTTGCTGTGCGTGCAAGAAGAAAGTATAGAGCTGGATGAAGAATACGTTCTATTCCAAAGATATGTTTTGCATAAACCAAATCAAAATCCCTCCTACGATTTGCTTCTCCCTAATAGTCTAATCAAAACTGACCTTGACATTAGAGAGAAAGGAATCACGGAACATTTTTCATTTTTAAATTAAAACAATCATATAATATTCATACAAACAAGTAAATTATTCAAAAAATTCTATTTATTTTCATATACACCTTTTTTTTAAAATATTAAATTAGACTAATTATTAGAAATAAAACTTTTACGCTGCCGTCCCTTTCCCCGCAAACACAATTTCTAGAAGCACTTTAAAACAGCAAAGGCCTTTCCATTGTTACTTTCCTTCAATTCTTACAGTGAGGCAAATTAAAGAAAGTTTTGGTTCTAGAACCTAGAAGTTACCTTTTTCTACTTTACTTTTACTTTTGCTGAGACAAAACTAATTTATTTCTATTTCACAGTAACAATATTTATTACATGATTAGAGTGTTTGAAGTAATTAATGAGTGAGAAGATAGAGATAAGATTGAAGCTTAGTGCAAAAAAGATTGAATAAAAGCTTGAAAATATCCCATGCAGTGGTTTGCAATTACAAGATTTTTCACTCTGGTAATGAAAGCTGTGTTACACTATGTTTATTAATTCAATCATGAGCATGGGCACAGTTGGTAACCCAAGGCAATGTCGACGCATGTTTAGCAGCAATTGGCCGAAACTGTGGGTAGATGGTGACGCAGTTTCTGTCACTTAACACAATCCATTCATGGCCGTTCAATTTTGCAGCCTACAATAACTCAGGTACTCAGAAATGGTCCCACATCGCTTCACTTCATCAATCGTGTCCGTGCCAAAGAGATCCTAATCTCCAACTTGGATTTTTCTAATGCCAAAATGCTACATGGTGGTTACTGGTGCTAGTGTATAAAAATGACTCACCCCTTGTTTTGTTTTTGTGTTGTGTCTCAACTGGGCAAGTTTCTCTTCTATACTTCTCTTCTCACACTCACTCACTTCTTACTCTCAAATCACTCCCTCCCTCTGTCTTCGCTGTTTTCTTTCGTAGTGAAACACTTTATTACACTTTCAGTCCCTACCACCTTCCAAATGTGACTTCTACTACCGTTTCTTTCTCACCATCATCATACACCTTCCTTCATGTCATTCCCTTCGACCCTTTTGCTCTTTTCCTTGTTTTTGTCTCTCTGAAGTGCAAAAACATGTTACTTAGAAGTTGCACCGTGCCAACCCCAATACAGAACTTGGCAGATACACACCCTCGTATGTCACGAGGTAATAGACTGAAGAATCAATGGAGCATGAAGATGAAGGAAAGTGAAGAAGTGGGAGAAACAAAGCTGAGATTTTTCGAGAAGAAGGGAAAACCACCTTCAGTTCGAGAACTGTTTTCGAGTTCTGGTTTAGATGGGCATGGTGGTTCGGGGGAGAGAGATGGTAGGTTGCAGACTTCGGTGATGGGTGGTGGGATGGGGAGTGGTGGTGGTAGGATTTGTGGTGGTTTTAAGGGGAGTGGAAGAGGCTCACATGGTAGGGATTGGACAGATGCTTATTACCAGAACATGATTGAAGCGAACCCCAATAATGCTCTTTTGCTTGGAAATTACGCTAAGTTTTTGAAGGAGGTAATTTGGTTCGCTTTTGGTTGGTGCTTAAGCTTGATCATGATCTTTCTCTTAAAATGATGGACACGTACTCTTAATGAAAACAACAACAAAAAAAGTCTAATCTGTGAGATTATTCATTAACCAAAAAGTGAAAAGAAGAACAAACGGCCAAAATAACCTTGTGTCTTGTTTCTTTCTTTTACTATTTAGTGTTTTTTCTGACATTCGATTTGCAAATAGGTTCGTGGAGATTATCCTAAAGCAGGGGAGTATCTTGAAAGAGCCATTTTGGCTAATCCTGGCGATGCTAATGTTTTGTCCCTCTATGCGGATTTGATATGGCAAACAGAGAAGAATGCTGATCGTGCTGAGGGCTATTTTGATCAAGCTGTTAAAAGTGCCCCAGATGATTGGTGAGATCAATACACATGGATCATGGTTTTTCTTCTTTACATACATTCACCTCATAATTATTTACAGAATCAGTTACATTTTAAAAGAAAATATGGTATTTGTTTCTTTAGTAGTAGTGTTAGATGACCTATAGAATGTTATAAATTATAATCTAATGATATGTAATCCAAGACAATTGTCTACACATTTTGCTATTTTTTGCTGGCTTTGGTTTCATATTAAGCAAAATTGTATCCTGGTTTTTCTTGTTTGTTGATAAAACTAATGTATGAACCTTAATTGCTTCCCTTTTTCAGCTATGTCCTGGCTTCTTATGCAAAATTCCTCTGGGATGTTGAAGAAGATGAAGACGAAGAGTGCCAACAAAAGACTGATCTGGGCCATGCATATCCACTTGATCTCTTTGAAGAGGCTAAAGACAGCACTCATGTTTCTGAAGCTTTTCAATCTTACCTCTCTCAGTGAACTTGGTTATATCTTCAAAGACTAATGAACCATATATTATAGTCTCAAACAACTATGTTTTCCTTTTTTTCAACTCTTGTAAGTGACTACTATATATCAGTTTAGTAGACTAGAGTTGACTGTCTAGCTGTAAATAGCTTATGCTACAAATAAGAGAAACCAAAACTGTATTCAGTCTTCTGTTGTATACTAGCGAGGCTTCCACTGCTGTATCTTGAGAATATGAAATTTTGGTTGAAATTATAGAAAAGAGAACAGCCCTTTTACGGTTTCATCATGTTTTCCAATTACCTATCTTGAACTAGAATTCTTAGAAAGAGTGATCACCAAAATGCAAAGGGATTATTCACTTAAGTTTCCTATTAAATAAAAATGAGCAAGAAGAGCAAAATTTGGAATTGAAAGTGGTGTGTTAGTATCAAATCTTGTTTTGGTTTCCTTTAAAGAACCCCACACCTTGTCCTCGCTTGGTGGATCAAGGATTAAATATGTTGGGGAATCAGATCCTATTCCATGACAACAATGGAAAACAACAAAAATAAAACATAGAATATTCATGTGATAGGTTTAAATAACAATATAAGCCAATGGCTCCAAATGTAGATGGGACCTGATTTACAACTTCATCATTGTCATCTCAATGTCTTTCCTTTCAACCTGTCACATACAGACTCCTTGATAAGGTGATCCCATGTTAGATGCGTCTTTAAACAGTCTCTTCTCAGAATTTTGTACTGACTCGATGAGAAATAATATCACACTTAATTTGGCCTTAATAATGTATTTCTGAGGCTTCAGAAATATTCACAACTTTCTATTTCTGGCTAGACTGAGATTTTGAAACTATACGTATCTAGAATTCATCATGAATCATAAAATATGCAATCGCACAAATTTGCAAGATATGCTACAAGCCATGGTGATCATATATGACTTAATCAATAAAGGGTAGAGTTAGGTGTTTAATTTTCTTTCTTATCTGTATGAATGATTAATTGATCCCAAGTCTATCTACACACGTGATAAGAAATAGCCTCTCCGCCACTCATCTTCTCTTGTCCAATAAGAATTCACGCAAGAGTCTAAAGAGTCTAAGCCCACCATGGATTAGGTACCGCAAATAGCGTATGAATGAACATTTTTTTTTTTTCTTTCTCGTTTTTAAGGTTACATTATACTTAATTCGCTGCGTTCTCACTTTAATTTTATTTAAGACTAATTTGGTTTATAGTTAGAGATCTTATTTTTATTAATGATAAAATTTTTCAATAGTTTAAAAATAGTGTAAACCTGATTTTATAAGTCGATTTTATGGAACTGAGTCAGACTTAAACTTCACTTCTTAAAATAAGATCAGAACCATATTTTGTTAGATCTATACACAAGTTAAGAGATCTAAAATAATATAAACTTTATTTTCTTAAATTAATTTTATAAAATTGAATTAGACTTAAAATTTATTTTTTAAAATGAAATCAAAATTTTAGTGGATCTACACACAAGTTAAAAGACTAGATTCAATCCGTCGAAGATCTCACTTCCTAACATTTATAATTCAAAAGGTAAACCATTGTGACTACTTGGTTTCTAAAGTCTAATTACAATAACTACATAAATAGTATTGTAAATGTTGGTCTCTTCTTTGGTCATCCCTTGTCCGTGAATTTAAAGAGCCAATCAAATCACGAGAAGATCGTCATCCGCAGGCAGAAGAAAGACAAGTTGAATTCTGCATTTCGTATGTGCAAAATTCCATAGGATTTCTAAATGTAAACACAATGACAAGCAAAATTGATGTTCATAGAATTGAAACTAAACATAAAAAGCACGTATGCATGAGTCATTTAGCTACTTGCACTTGATCTCATCTTGGTCCTGATAATTGAACACACGACATGGGTACATTACTAAAAAAACTCCCCTGTCCCGATGAAGTAGCTTCTCCACTACTCAATTTCATGAAAGCTGAATAAGTACCTGCTTGAGATAATGAGGGAGGATCAGGCACAGGGCACAAACCTTCAAGCATCTGAGCCACCTTTGTCATGGAAGGCCTCAAACTCACGTCATCTTGTATGCACCAAAGAGCAACTTTTAGAGCATTCTCAACCCTTTCTTCCTTCTCATCAACATCTATCTTTGGATCAAGAACTTCTTTCAGTTTCCCTTCATCCATCATTCTGAACACATAAGAAGGAAAATGTGCCTTCTCAGCCCCTTCCCATTGATCATAGTTCTTCCTCCCTCCAATTATCTCAAGCAAGAGCATTCCATAGCTGAACACATCACTCTTCTCCGAAATTGCATAGTTAGTAATCCATTCAGGTGCCAAATACCCTCTTGTTCCCCTCAGAGTTGTGAACACATGGCTCTGCTCACGGCTCATTAGCTTCGCCAATCCGAAATCTGAAACCTTTGCTGTGAAGTTATCATCAAGAAGGACATTTTGTGGCTTGATGTCACAGTGGATGATCCTCACTTCACACTCCTCGTGGAGATAGGCCAATCCCTTGGCCGTGCCTATTGCAACGTTGTACCTTGTCTCCCAGTTCAACAAAAAATTGTTCTCACTGTTCTTGAAGATCCATTTGTCCAAAGAGCCCCTTGCCATGTACTCATAGACAAGAAGGCGATGAGGACCCTCAGCGCAGAACCCCTTGAGCTTGACCAAATGAACATGATGAATGCTTCCAATTATGGACACTTCTGCTTTGAACTCTTTTGCGCCTTGTCCAACACCTTCCAATTTTTTCACAGCCAACTGGGTACCATCTTCAAGCTCACCTAAATACACTGAGCCAAAACCTCCTTCTCCAATTTTTGTGGAAAAGTCCTTAGTTGCTCTACAAAGAGCAGCAAAAGTAAAACGTGCAGGCATCCCGGAGATACTGTCCAAGAACTCATCATCTTCCTCAAAGGTGTCTTGAGGGTACTTAACAACATTCTTCTTCTTGTAGTAGCACCAGAATCCTGTGACAAGACCAACAATAACCAGAACTGTGAGAACTACTATGACCACAACTAGAACAGTGTCATTCCTTTCATTTTTCTTGCTATGTCCATCACCACTATCAATAGAGACCTTCATGAACGAAACATAACCACCAGTGCCCCCCTTACTGCGTTGGAAACTCCCAGTCTCATCAAAATGAAAGCATCTTCCAGTACTGTTTTCAAAGAAAAGCACAAGGCAAGAGCAGTTTCCTAAACAAGTCTCTTTGCAAGAATCCAGGGTCGATTTTGAGGCCGGTGTAGTGTACTTGAGAGCAAAATAATCAAGCTCTTCACCAACATATACAAGTTCTGTTGAAGTACTAGAACAGGTGGAGATGTTGGGAGGTTTGCAGTTAAAACGAGATTTGAGAAGTTTGGGGCAGATGCACCAGTTTTCAAAGAAGCAAACATAGTACGGATCACAAGGCTGGGGAGTGCCACAAGGGTCTTGTGGTACCTTAACTGCTTCAGGATTAGGAGACCTCCCTTTGTTAAGATCATAAAAAGTGATGGCACCAGTTGGATCCAAGGTTGCAGCCCACAAGGACTTGGGATCTGAGTGGTCAGAGAAGTTAATTTTCCACATCAAAGCTCCATTTGTGTCATAAAATCTCCATGAATTGGACACCAAAGAAGCTGAGTGAACCTTGCTAGAGCTATTCATTGAGCTTCTCTGATCCTCTTCTGATAGGGACCAGTACACTTGTGGAGTCTCATATCCTGCATAGAGAAACAAATCACCTGCCTTATAACTAAGATAATAGTACATGTTCAAGCTGTTGTGGAAGCTTTTGAGTGTCATTCCCTCCACAAAGGCTTGCCCAGGCAAAAGGGTATCAGTGGGGTGGCTAAAACTTTGCCAAATAGCTGTTCCATTATCCCCAAGCAACACCAAATTCCCTGAGTCTAGCAACTCCATGGCCCTCACTTTCTGCCCTGTTGTATTTGTTGCCCAAACCACACCATTATCACCTTCCAAATATGCATTCCCATTATGGTCAAACTCAAATTTAGCAGATTTCCCAACGAGTAAGCCTCTGTTGGCAGTCCAAACCACTCTGTAGCTGCTCAAGTGCAAGACAACTAAAACAAACGATGAAACATCGATGGTAGTGAAGAATCCAAAAGCGAAAGCTGAGCTGTTGGATATCAAGAAAAAACCGTTATGGTCGGTCCATTCAGGTTGAGATGCACTGAAGCCAGGATTTATCCGAACAATGTGTTGATCTTTGGCCAGACAGGTACTAAACAGAAAGAACACACAGAAAACCAAGGTCCCCCATCTTAACATGCCCATCTTTCTATAACTGCATCAAAACATTGGATATTAACTCAGAAAAGGATGATGTAAGATCTGAGAAGATATATAATAAATAATTTGGCTGTTAGTGCAGGAAAGCATGTGAGAAAACATAGAAGGAAGTGCAGAATGAGTTGAGGAGAAATAGTAATACAAGTTTGAATATGGCACACCTTATTTTGCATTCAGAAGGAGAAGCTGTGTGGTGAAGTTAGAATGTGGTAGGAAGGTGTAAGAAGAAGAAGAAGATTAGAGAGAGTTGTGTGCATTTTGTTCATGGCCACATATGGTTGAAAAACTATGTGCTTTCACTACTGTCTAATAAATGGTAGGGATGATCTTGTTGCATAGTTGCATTATACTTCTAAACTTGCCCGTTTTTGGGGTTATTGACCTTTTTTGACTTTTCTTTATATATATATATACACTTAAAAATATATTTCTACCTCAGATTTATGGAAAGGAAATAAACATGAAATGGATTATCTTTTCATTTTCTATAAATAATTATGTTTATCCGAATTCAATTCTATTTCATTTCAATTTATATATACTTAAATACATAAGAATCAATTACTAATTTTTTTTATTAGTAGGGATTGACGTCTTTTGACACCAAAAGAATAATATAACCTTTAATTAGTGCCTTTGAATAATATATTGCAAATTGACACCAACCTTAGTGAACATCAATTCAACAAATTTTCAAATGTATTAAAAAACTTTTTTTTCCTAGTACTAGTTCAATTTCGTAAAATAAAACCTACAATATTTGGTACCGTACTCAATGGGGTAACATGAAAACCACTTCTGGAAAGAAGTCCAGTGAAAGAATACCTTCTATGTATCAGAGGGGCTACAAATGTTTTCTTTAGATTGGAGGAAAGAGTGAAAAAAAAATGAAGAAAAAAAAGTGAACTGAGTGCATTATAAAAAAATAAGAGAAATAAATTAAAAAATATAAATAATTTTATAATAATAATAATAATACTGATAAACAAATTGAAGTTTTAGGACTTTGACTTCCTTTGCTGTTAGAACACGTTCAGAATGAGTTGGAGTTGGCAGAGCCACCTGCCACATAAATTTCTATCCAACCCTATTTATTATAGTACTCTTTTTACTTAATGTCCACCTCAACATCAGAGGATGCATTTATTAATTGTGATAATTATTAAATAGTACAACTTTCAGGAAGATTTTATATACTATAACTCTATCGTTAATGATTCATCTTACTAATTATAATGGTAATTACTGCATTTACAACTAATCAAAAACGTTAATTTTCCATGTCGTTTTTAATACTTTAGTCTACAAAATATTTACTAAAATAAAAATGTTGAAGCCTAAAGAGAAAATAGGCATATTAAAATTGAAGAAAATTTTGATGACTAAAATTCGTATATAAAAGTATTCATGTATATCTTATAATATTTCTTCAAAACAAGTAATAGTAAAATTTTGAATCCACTCGAACCTTGTGATAAAAATTTCATCTTGGCAGTTTAAACGGAATAGCTTTTCACCATTAAATACTAAAATAATAATCTTCATCAAGTAGTTAGATTGCATTAATATAGAAATAACGGTAATTTTCTTCTGATTCTGCTTTTTTTATTAAAACGCATAGAAAAAATGGGGTCTTTCAAAAGTTATATGGAGTAACTTAAGGTTGGATTAGGATGTTCTTAACATAAGAGTTATAGTATATTGAAAACCAAATTATTTTACACAATTACCGTAAAACTAATTTAAATTTTAAATTATTTTTCCATAAACATGTTTATCCACTCACTTAAATATAATATTTATTATTAAAATGAAGTTGTCAATTTTTTTTCCTAAAAACTTAGTTCTCGAAAGATAATTTCTCTTAGCATAAATAGTGGATATCTCGATTTGTTTTGTTATATTATAGATAATGTTTGAAAATGTTTGTAGATATTTATGAATACTTTTCTAATTTTTGAATGAAATTGTTTGGTATTTGTTATAAATTTTACGAAATATCTGTTATTTTTCTTTAGTCCTTTGAAATGTGGTGTTGATGTAATATAAGTTTTTAAATAAAAAATAAATGTGCAGTAAAATAATATAATTTTGCAATTACGAATTTAAACTTAAAATAAGAAATTCTCTGGGAAGAAATTATATTACAACCATTTTGAAGAAAACATCCTTTAAATAAGGTTCTCTTTATAAAACTAATTGAAGGTGACAGATATTTTTAATAATATCATTCTAACCTAATAAAGCTAGTAGAAAATATAAAATAAAGAAAGAGACCCTTAATTAAGTTATTTTCATGAAGCTGATTTTGAAAAGTCTAAAGTTATCTAGAAAAAGATTGACAGGTAAATTATGGGGTCAATACGGATAAGAAAAAGTCACAACCAATTAAAACTATATGAAGATACTTTAAGCCTATCTTTTGAACTCAATCAATCCTACAGTTTTCTTTTCTTCAACTTGTTTTACTTTTGCTAATGTGGACAGTGAAAATTTCTTAACAGAAAAGAAAGATGTAATATTTAATAGGATGTGTCATACCAAAACTTAGAACAGTTAATAATATCACACTTTTTAAGACATTCTTTAATATAATTAGTTTATATCATGAAAGTGAGTATGTAAGAATTTTACATTATAATTGTTAGATAGAACAGTGAATTAAGTAATTTGTTGCTGAAAAAAAATTCAAGAATGAAAGAAAGATCAAATAATGGAGCTAATTGAAGGTTACAGCTGATAGCAGGATATGCATGATTCTTATAGAGGTACCATTACTAGTGCCCTGAATCAAAACAAATTTTTTAAATCAAATTATTGAAATTTTTTTTAATATGAAAAACAAAAATATATTTATTTTAAAATTTAAAGACTAAAACGATATTTAAATCTATTTAATTTTACTTAGAAACATGGGAAAAATTTTCCATCCTATAGGTAAAGATTGTTATATCACAATTAAACCTAAATTGGTGACTTTGACATCCTTCCAAAATAGTTGCAACTTGCTAGTCATCTTGTAGGTATAGAAAGTTGTTTTTTAGTGCTTCATTGATGACAAAATATATTAAAAAATATTATATATATATATATATATATATATATATATATATATATATATATATATATATAATATCCATTTCTAGTTCACATGAATTAAAACTCTGCCACATGATTTTTTTTTCTTATTTATTTACTACATGATAATGTCAATGAGTCAAACCTAATAAAGATAAAAACTCGTTATCTTCCAATAAAAAATAATAATTGAAATTTAAGGTTCTTGAATTCTTTGTTCAGAAAAAAGAAAAATGTTAATTATTTATGAACTTGACAATAAATGAGTTATGCAATCTTAGGTTGTAAAGTGGGGCACTACAACCCATAGTAAGCAGCACATGGAGAAAGAAAAAAAAAATGGTCTATAGTAGTCCTCCATGAGACAACCATTTATAGACGTAGCTGGAAAATTTATTGATCTAATTTCTAGAAAAAAATTATTAAAAGGGATAAATTAGAGAATAATTATTGAGTAAGTCATGTTTTATAAATATAATTTTAACCTTTATTTTTTCACTTATTTGTTTGTATATATAATTTTATTAATTATATATATATATATATATATATATATATATATATATATATATATATATATTATTTTCTTAAAGTTTAATTTAATAAATGCTATTTTTATTTTTTTCCTAAATTCGTCCGAATAAAATAAAAATCATATTATCAAACACAGTTTTGATAAAAAAAAAATATAAAAATTAAAATTGTATATATTAAACATAATTTTTTTAAAGTAAAAAGTAAAAATTGAAACTATATTTGTAAAATGAATTTTTTAATACAATTTTTTTAATATGATTTACCTAATTTTGGAAATACTTTTGAATTTATATTTACATCATAATAGTAATTTTTTTCCAAAATTCCCATTTTTAACATAAGGAATGTAACAGGTAAGATAAAATAAAAATATGAGGCGCATGGAGATTTTGCTCCCTATTTCACACAGTCATATACAGAGTATACATGGAGATATTTTTCGGAGATATTTTTCTGAGATATTTTTCTTCTCTCCTAGATACTATTCTCTTCTTGTTGAGTTTATTCCAACAAAAAGGTTTGTCTATGGTTGTATTCAACATTGAGTTATGGTTTATTGTGCATATATAAACCCCAATTATCAAATTTCCTTTTTGGCATAGTGCATTAGTATAACATTTAGCTCATCTAGGTACTAGGGACTAAATTTTTCCAAACATGTTTGCCAAAGAATTCTAGATAGGGAAACTGAGAAAATGTACATTTTTGCTATTCCAATTAATATAGAAGTGGGCTCAATATATTTGTGATGGAGTCCTCCATGTGACTTCAAAATAAATATCATTTTTAAGAAAATTTTAAATAAAAGATCTTCATTCACAAAAGTTATAAAAACTAACAAAGAACAAAAAGTAAAAAATTAAAATGAAATGAATAGGGTGAAAAAAAAATGAAAAAAACAAATCATGTAAAATGTCTCAAGGATAAATATTACTGATTTATTACTTGTAAAACGATAAAAAGTCTCAACTAAAAATATCAAACTCTCAAGACATTTAAAATCTTACAAAAATTATAATTTTCATTTATCTCTCATATGTAGAATACAGAACCTTTTTATTTATAGAATAAATATAGATGTTTCTAAGGAGTGAAAAGAAAGAAAAAAACAAAATAAATCAATCAAGGGGATGAACCCATTGTGGTCCAAGATTCATATGCAAAATATCTAAAGAATTTATAACTTATTTGTCTGGTTTAAAACAAAGCTTCTTATTTTTAGAAGAGATTTTTATTTTCTAAATTATGTTCCGATTTCCTTATCGTTGTCTTTATTTTTTTATAATCATCTTTCTTTTATTGGTTTTATTTATTTTTCTTTTTTTTTAACTATTTTTATGTGAGGAGTCTTTTGAGATATTTTCTTTTCATGTTATGGCCCCTGTATGCATGGCCTAAAAAATTTGTAGTTAATACCATTTCTTTTCTACAAAGTACATGGTTCAAGAGGAAGTTGAATTATGAAAGTTTTGGAAATGAACACTTATTTGCTATAAGCAAACTTGCAAGTATCTTTATGTTATATATTAATTGTATTTTTCATTTCATGTTACCTAACTCTTATAATATTTTTTATTTGTCATTAGGACTCACTCTCTTCATTTTCAACTACAAGTGATGAAACTTAAAGTCAATCAACTGGTTTTAGCAAGGACTGTGGAGCAATAACTAGTGAACTAAGTTTGGAAAAATTATTGAAAAAATTATTAAGATTGTGAAAGAATATTTATTTAGGTGGAAGATGGTTGTTGTACTGTCATAGTGTATGGTTGTTGCACCACTGTAAACTATTTTAGATAGTGTTTTAAGAAAATATTTTATTTTCAGTTGGTTATGACAATTGCAAAATTGTTGAATCCTCCAAAAATTTACTTTTGAGGTTCAAAATCCAAGTATTTATCAAGAGTATCAATTAGAACAATCCTTTATATATGTTTCTCAAAACATGTTTGCGTGTCTTCTGTATATATCACTCGTAGTATTAGGTGTGTTTGCTTTACAGATAATTTCCTTTATTACTATTTTTAATTGCTAACTATTACCCAAAAGGATTATTTACAATTATGAGGAGGTCATTCAAATCTTATCCTTATAATCTATGGTTTTTTTTTTTTATAGATGACATGGTTACAATTGTAATTAGCTACTTTTATATATAATAATTAATAATTCAAAAATAATAATAAACGAAATTAATTATAAAGTGAACAGATATGATATTAGGTGAATGATGATACATATCAATAGCACCAGAATATGTTTTTGCGAAGAAAATTAATTTTTTCAAACTCTCCAAAAATAATACATCTACTTTACAATTCACTACAGTAATAATATAATAACGTATATAAAAATTTTAAGTTAAAAAATAAATTAAATATGATTAAAATATTGTTACTTTAAGTTGTGAAATGGTTTTATTTTATTTGGTGAGTGTGAAAATACCACCACCCTTTCTTAAACCTTTCTAAAGAGAGTGATTCCTCTTTTAATTATTGATTCACTTTCAATTCTTCCTAAAATAACTTATTCATACAGTCGGTTCTTTCACTCAAACATTCTTTAAAAGGTGATAAATCGATAAGTTCTTTATTCATATGAAGCAAAATTGATAAAATCGATTACTCGATACCTTTTTCAGTTTGAGAGCGTCAATAGAAATATGTTGTTATCATCTTAATTTCTTAAAATTTAAAATAGGATCTGAAATGACGGCAACAGATCTCTATTGATGAGGTCAAAGTGAAAAATATACTAGGTCAGATTTTATCAATTTTACTTTAAATGGATGAAGATCTAACCTACTTTTTATTCTTTGAAGAGTGTCAGCGTGAAAGAACCAACTTTATAAAATTTGTAGACAGATTTTCACAAATCATAAGAAAGTACAATAAGATGCGCAGAGAGAGAAGCAGAAGGTTTGTGAAAAAAAAGAGTAAGTACGTCATGAATAAAAAGATGTAAGAGGCAGCAAATAGAGAAGAAAATAGAATTTGTGTGAAAGAGTAGTAGTGAAGAAAAACCACATTTGAGAAGTTTAGTTAATCATGGTGTGTTGAGGTGAGTGTGCCACGTAGGTCCATCATTTTCTTTGGCAAAATTTGATTTTTTTTTTTTTTTTGGTGCTGACACCTGACTAAAGTTCTAATAGTCTCTAGCAACCTTTGCTGCACAGATATTTCTAAATCTAACAATAAATTTTATAAAGAAAAATAAAATTTGAAAGAAGTAAACACTTTATTAACTTAGCAATATTGGTATTTTCTTTCATTTATTTTTCCAACGGTATTTTTAAAACTTTTTATACATATTTATTGTTTTCAAAATATATAAGTGATGATACTATTTTCTACTTGTCCAGTTGTGTGGATGACATTGACAAACCTTACTAGGTTGTCTGTTTTGTTTCTACGCTGTATGGAAACTGATTTATAATATGCAGTTTTGGTTGAATGCTGTAGGGTTCTTCCCCAAGAAAGGGTAAATTGTATTGATTTCTCCAAGTGGGAGGAAATCAGTACCTAAAGTTACATCCTGAAAATCCAGAGTGGAAAAGCTGAAATAAATAGAGTGGAAAGTGGAAAAGGTATACTTAAAAGGAGGAGTTAAGGGAAGAATCTATTCTAATCCCCTCAAAACAAACTCTTTTTCCAACCATCTAGGGTTAAAGACTAAGAATCTAGAGTTTATGGAGGAAAAGTATTGCATCCACCTGAGGATTACTTTTTTCTTTTGCTAATGAAGTTACTGAATTACATAATACAGCCATCTACCACATTTTCTTTCTACAATTGGAATGCTCTTCCACTCTTACCATGCTTAGAATACACATCATGTTCTCTTCCTTTTTTAATTGGCTTCTGCTCTTCTTCTTTCTACTATTTTCTCTTGGTATGCACCACTCTTTCTAATTATCTCACATTCTATTTTCTATAATACTATTAAGAGATGCATATTTGATTTTTTTTCAAGTTCTAGATAAGTCAAACATGATTATTTTGTATTCAAAGTTTTAGATTCAAATCTCCCTAATGGTAGTATTTGCATCAACAATAGCTTAGATATGTTGTTTATTCCGTATGTACTTTCAACCATGCTATATTTGTTCCATGCATACCTTAATCAGACTCAAGTCATTTTGATAATTACATACACAAACAATTGACTTTGAGTTATAATCTATCTGATCAAACACATATTCTTGCACTAAGCAAAGTTTCACATTCTGATGTGATGCAGTTTTAGGGGATAAAGCATTTACAGGAACATATGGTGTAAACTATGGTAGAATAGCAGACAACCTACCTCCCCCAGAAAGTGTGGTTACCTTACTCAAAGCAGCAAAAATCAAGAACATTAGGATCTATGATGCTGATCATCAAGTTCTCCGTGCCTTCAAAGGGTCTGGCATTGAAATTGTGGTTGGACTTGGCAATGAATTTCTCACGGACATGAGTGTGGGGGAAGATAGAGCCATGAGTTGGGTCAAAGAAAACGTTCAGCAGTTTCTTCCAGGAACCAAAATAAAGGGAATTGCAGTGGGAAATGAAATCTTGGGAGGCACAGATAAACAACTCTGGGAAGTTTTGCTACCTGCAGCAAAAAATGTTTACAATGCCCTTACTAAGCTTGGTCTAGCAAAAAATGTTCAAGTCTCAAGTCCACATTCTGAGGCTGTTTTTGCTAACTCCTTTCCACCATCCTCATGCACTTTCAAGGAAGATGTTCTTCCATACATGAAGCCTCTATTGCACTTCTTCTCACAAATTGGCTCTCCTTTTTTCATAAATGCATACCCCTTTCTTGCCTACAAGAATGATCCACAGCATATTGACCTTAACTATGCTCTCTTCGAGAAAAGTCCTGGCATTTATGATGCAAAGACTAAGCTGCATTATGGTAACATGTTTGAGGCTCAGGTTGATGCAGCTTATGCTGCCTTGGAGAAGGTTGGTTTTGAGAAGATGGAAGTGATTGTTTCTGAGACTGGTTGGGCTTCTCATGGGGATGAGAATGAAGCTGGAGCAACAATCAAGAATGCAAGGACCTATAATCTTAATCTGCGTAAGCGATTACTCAAGAAGAAAGGAACCCCTTATAGGCCAAAAAAGGTGGTTAGGGCTTATATCTTTGCTTTGTTCAATGAAAATTCGAAGCCTGGTCCCACATCGGAGAGAAACTTTGGACTGTTTAAGGCTGATGGAAGCATTGCATATGACATTGGCTTCACTGGACTTGCACCATCTTCAGCAACTTCATTCAAGGTATTATTTAATTCTATCAACAATCTCCTAAATATATTCCAACAATAAAATTTGTGTTAATTTTTTCCTATTTTCTGTGTTATGCATGCATTACAGGGTACTGGAACATCGTTTGTGGTGGCTTTTACTAGTTTGGTTGCTTTTGTTTTTGTAGCATTATAAATAATTATGAGATTCAGCTACCTGTGAATTCGATGATTCTTTGGATTCTGAAACAGTTTTCTGTATTTTCAAATTGTGGAATTTTCATAGTGAAGATGTGACATATCAATTTGTATATCACTAACTTTCTATTCTTTATTAATACCATAGGCTTTATTAGGGATTTAATCTTCTTGTTGTTGTTTGTTGACCTGCTGTTTTTTCAACGTTTTAGTAATCCTATACGTGAGATTCAAACATGCATATTTTTAATAATGCTGTAATTAACTATTTTTTAACAATAAAATGATAAATTAGTACGTATAAGTTTATTTTTTTAATCTTTTGTTTATTTTTATAAACATTACGTGACTCTCTTAATTTAAAAATGAAAATTATCATCTAAAGCATGCACGATCGCTTTAAAACTTTTTGCAATGTTAACATATATGCATGTCAATGTCACTAAAAATGTCGTGACAAAATAATTAATTATTATATAAAGCCTGTATCTTCCCATCTCGTAAAATAATTAATGCATTTTGCAAAGTGAAAAAAGTTCAACTAAACTAAACCAAAATTTTAAGAAGTGGAAGTTTAATTAATTTATTGAAAGTTGAACAGAAGAGCTTGTGTACCTGTACTATAATGGATAGCGATTAGATTTAATCAATCAAATATATTGCTGATTGTGCCGGTATCTGTCAAAATCACATTTAACTTTTTCCAAGTACTGTCCAAAATATATATATATATATATATATATATATATATATATATATAAA
>Ga0209700_103555_pt1 | contig 29642 bp, 16 predicted proteins | sample SiratroredBW_FD_187528 | JGI IMG/M metagenome (GOLD analysis project Ga0209700, IMG submission 187528) | Root nodule microbial communities of legume samples collected from California, USA - Siratro red BW (SPAdes) (version 2) | ecosystem: Host-associated > Plants > Roots > Nodule | place: USA...
AACAACCCACTATGAACAGATCCTTTATGTTGGAAAAAAAATCAGACAAACCTAACAATATATACAACTTACAAAAATCGACAACTATAGAATCAGTTACACGTTTAAGTAATTCCTGATAAATCATTGTAATAATAACACGATTAGAACCAGATAAACTCATCAGTTAGGAGTCACTTGATTCCTTTTCCAGATCAACCTTCTCTCCCACAATTCTCAACCCTATAGCTATACAAACATCAATTAATGTAAAGGAAAATACTTGGGGACCTAATTTTAAAACCATAATTATTCTTCAACAAATATACAACACAACTCCCCTAACAAACATCCTCCTCATTTGCAAATCTCTATCAAGCATGAGGAGCCAACCAAAAGGAGTTCTTTTTATGCACGCCTTCTAGTCATCAAATAACATGCTATTGACCATCACGAGATATTTAGTCTTGCAACAATAGCATACTCACAAACAGTCCTACATATAATTAAACTAGTCAATATAGACATTACATGACAAAATATTTCATGATAAAAAACAATGATGCATACTACAAATCAAAGTTTATTCTCCAATTCCTATCTATCATGAATAAGAACATCAGAAGACGCCATTTGTAATCCTGCAAAAACCAAAATAATTCCATAAGACCAACTAACATCAAACCATTTGTGCTATCAAAACATCACTAGTTACCCCTTTAGTAATGAGGGGACACCTTCGTTCAAGTTTTGGCGACTAACCACATGAGCATATGAACATATCTGACTTGTGTCGCCAAAACTTGAACGCAGGTGTCCCCTCATTACTAAAGGGGGTAACCAATGGTGATTTGTAAAATAATTAAATCATTGTCACCTTACAAAAAAATCAGAAGTTACCCCTTTAGTAATGAGGGACACCTTAGTTAAAGTTTTGGCAAAACACGTCAGATATATTCATGTGCTCATATTGGTAGTCACCAAAACTTGAACGAAGGTGTCTCTTCATTACTGAAAGGGTAACCAATGGTGATTTGTAAAATAATTAAGTCATTGTTACCTTACAAAACATTAGAGGTTACCCCTTCTGTAATGAGGGGACACCGTAATTCATGTTTTGGTGACACAGGTAAGATATGTTCATGCATTCATGTGTTTCCAAACCCAATCAATCCTCAGCCCAATACTTATTGTCATTTTTCTCCCAGCACACATCACAGTTTGTCTTTCTCTAAACCTTAAACCCTTAACAAAAAGCATACAAATAAAGGTCTTTCTCAAAACTCTAAACTGTGAAACCAAATAAAGATCTTCATTTTCTATTAAAAACCCCATAAAAGAGCAACCTTTATTCCATAAATCTAAACTCCATACAGAAATCATACAAGACCAACATTTAAACGACGAAAAACAGTTCATTTTCCATGAAAACCTCATAAAAGACTCACCTTTAACAACTTTTGATGAAAAACAGAAGAAAAACAACCACAAATTAACAAAAATCATACAAATAAAGGCATTTCTCAAAACCCTAAACTGTGAAACCAAATAAAGATCTTCCTTTTTCATTCAAAACTCCATAAAAGAGCAACCTTTACTCCAAAAGCCTAAACCCCATACGAAAATCATACAAGACCAACATTTAAAGGATAAAAAACATTTCCTTTTCCATGAAAACCTCATAAAAGACTCACCTTTAACAACTTTTGATGGAAAACGAAAAAAAACAACTTTTGACACATAAAAACCCAAACTTTACTTCAACCACCACAAACTCCACACAAAAATCAAATGACAAATAACAAAAACGACTTAAAAGAACAACCTTTACTTCTTTTTCAAATATAAATGATATAAAAACCCAAATTTTACCTTAGACCGACGATGAATCGAGGGATGGAGAGAGTCAAAGAGCAGAGAGAGCAATGACAGAACGAAAGAGCATCAGAGAGCGAGAGCAATGAGAGAACGAGAGAGCGTGAGAGCAATGAGAGAACGGGAAAGCATGAGAGTGAGAGAGCAATGAGAATGAGGGAGTCAAAACAGTGAAAAAGTGAAAGTGGAGAAGGCGAGAGAGACTTTTCATTTCTAAATTTGGACCCTTTACAAGTTACTTTAAAAAATTAATATTTTTCGCCACATCAGTAGTGTCAACTGAATGTATATCACGTGTAGTTGTCAATGTATCATTACTCTTTGTTAAAATCTGAGAAGCTGAAATCGTATTTAAGATAAATATATGTTTATCCATAGAAATGATAATTTAAACTTTTTTAATTATATTTTTGCAATAAAACATCTAAATAAAATATCATAAATTTATTTTCAATAAACTTAGTTTAATTTTAGCCTTTATATTAAATTATTTTACAGTTAATTTACGTAGCAGAAAGTAATTAGATGATTAGCACATGTAGCAGCATAGTTGACTCAGATGGCCTCATCAGAAAATAAGAAAAGTTATATAAAAAAAAAAAAAAAACTTATGATATGACTGTGCGATGAATAAAAACAGATAAACAGGCCTAGGGAACGCCACGTTGCTTTGCAAGACCTGCCAAGTCATCTCGAAGAATATCAAGAATGGCAGAGGGAGGCTCCGAATATCGTTTGGGACCAGATTCCAAAGGGTGGGAGTGTCCCAAGTGAGCCAACCGATCCGCCGCACGATTAGATTCTCTAAACACGTGCGAGAACTCCACCAACCAATCCTTACGAACCAGCTCATTGATCTCCTGAACCACCGCAAAAGTTGGGTCGTTCCCCACTGGACAGTGCCTAACCAGACCAAGAGCATGACCCGAATCAATATCCACCTTCACCTTCTTACAACCAAGATCCCACGCCAACTTCAGACCGTGAACCACCCCCCACAACTCCGCTAATGTCACCGATGTGGGCCCCAAATTAACACCGAAACCACCTAGAAAACATCCTGCGGAATCTCGTACTAGACCCCCACACGCACCTCTGCTGCACCCTGTTCGATGGTTCTCAAACACCGATCCATCCGTGTTCAGACAAACCCACCCACTGGGTGGACATCTCCACGTGCACCATATGGGAACCTTAACCTCAGAATTTGAGGTATTATTCGAATTGGGATCATCTCTTAGATACCTTCCTAACTCCTGCTTCTTGTACTCAAACTCCTGTATCTCCGCCAATTGGTTATTCTCAAGCCACTCTATGGTTTCTTCCACTGCCTCTTCGATCCTTCTCGCTCTCTCCCTCATTTCATAAGCGAAATTCTCAAGCGCGTTCTTTGCCTTCACCTTCCTCTTCGCCACCTCATCCTCTGCCCTGTACTTCTTTGAATCCCTCACCATTTTTCTTATCTCTTCCGGATTCAACCTTCCCTGCTTGTTATTGATTGCGATCTTCTTCTTTAGCACTGTGGCTTTATCTTCCGCCGTCACCTCCACAATGCCATCAGCATCCACGTCAAAGCTAACGGTGATCTGTGGGACTCCCTTTAGCGATGGCCCGAACCCATGGAGAACAAATTTGCCGAGAAAGACGTTGTCTTTTGCCTTGAATTGTTCTCCCTCAAACACTTTGACCGTGACGCTTTTCTGATTGTCGTAGAAGGTGGAACAAACCCTCTCCTTCTTCGTGGGGATCGTGGTGTTCTTGGGAATCAACACTGACATGGCACCACCGGGACTCTCAATTCCGAGACTAATTGGCATCACGTCCAATAACAACAATTCCTCCAACTTTTTATCTCCTTCACAGCTCAAAATTGCTGCCTGAACTGCAGCACCGTACGCCACGGCCTCGTCAGGGTTGATGCTTTTGCAAAGCTCTTTGATGTTACCATTGAAGCTGAACATGTCCTTCAGAATTTGTTGTAACTTTGGAATTCTAGTCGACCCACCGACAAGAACGATCTCATGAACTTGGATCTTGTCAAGCTTGGCCTCAACCAGGCACTTTTCCACTGTCTCCTTACACTTAATGAACAAGTCTTTGTTCAGTTCCTCGAACAAGGCCCTCGTAATAGTGGCAAATAGATCAATCCCTTCATATAAAGAATCGAGCTCTATCATGGTCTGGGAAGACGAAGACAGAATCCTCTTAGCTTTCTCGCATGCTGACCTTAATCTTACCAAAGATTTCGCGTTCCCACTAATATCCTTGTCGTATTTCTCTCTAAACACATTCACTAGATGGTTCACCAATTTGTTATCAAAATCCACACCACCCAAATGAGTATCTCCCACCGTGGCCTTCACCTTAAAAATCCCTTCATCAATTGTCACCAAGGAAACATCAAATGTGCCACCACCGAGATCAAACACTAGCACGTTCTGCTCACCCTGTCTGAATCCTTTCTTGTCCAATCCATAAGCAATAGCAGCTGCCGTTGGCTCGTTGATGATCCTCAACACATTCAATCCAGCAATTTTCCCAGCATCCTTTGTGGCCTGTCTCTGGGCGTTGCTGAAGTAAGCAGGGACAGTGATAACTGCATCCCTTACGGCGTGACCCAAATAGGCTTCTGCGACCTCCTTCATCTTAAACAATACCATGGAAGATATCTCTTCTGCTGCAAGTTGTTTCTCTTCGCCTTTGTAAGTGATCGCAATCATTGGTTTGTCTCTGGTCCCAGGGACAACCTTAAAGGGCCACAGCTTCATGTCTTGCTGAACAGACATGTCTGAAAATCTGCGACCGATCAAACGTTTGGCGTCGAAGACAGTGTTGTGAGGGTTCTTGGATCGCTGATTCATGGCATCATCGCCCAACAACCTCTGAGTGTCGGTGAAGGCAACATAGGAAGGGGTAGTGCGGTTGCCTTGGTCGTTGGAAATGACTTGGACGCGGCTGTCTTGCCACACTGCCACGCAGCTATAGCTTGTACCCAAGTCAATGCCAATGGGTTTGACTTTTTCGGTAGCCATGGCAAAGCTTAGCAGTTGAGAGAAGAGAGTGGGTAAACACAGAAAAGAGATGAATTGAAGGGTAATTATATAGCTATAGATATAAGAATGTCATAGCTGAACTTCAGAAACCCTTGATTTCAGAATTTGGGGAAACTGCTTGGAAAGCAACCTTGGTAAAGAGAAGGAGGGTTCCGAAGAAGTGACGGCCCTTTCAGAATCAGGGCCATAAGTAAAGCCTTATCTATCAAGGATTTAATTGGTAATTCAAATCTATGATTAAAAAATACTTTTAGTTTCTATTTCTAAAAATCTTTTTTTATCACTTTTAATCTTTGTTGTAGAATTAAAAAAGATATTACAATGATATGAACTAAAATAAAATAATATGCAAAGAAAAAAGCTGATTTACAGTTTTATTGAGAAAATAAATTTGTAACTTTAAACATGAAATGAATAATTAAACCTGTAACAAAAATATTTCTCAACCAATTATTTCATTATCTTTGGGTGAATATGGTCTCTTTGTTAGAAGTGACAGGTAGAGATTAATCTTCTAACGTGTGTTAGAGATTTTTTTTAATTCCTTCTTTCAGAGACTTCATGTTTCTTTAGATTTGCTTTTTCTTTTTTTCTCCTTTTGTTTGGACTCGAGTAAAAATTTTAAAAAAAAAAATAGCAAAGATAAGATTGTTTAAATTAAAATAAATAAATAAATTTATTTATTATTAATATTTTTATTCTAATTTATTATAATAATTATATATTTTATATAATAAAAAATATATAAATATTAATAAAAATTAATTTTATATATATATATATATATATATGTGTGTGTGTGTGGGGGGGTTTAAAAAAATATATACATGTGTCTTCAAAATAAATATATATTTGTAAACCCATATATATATTATCATAATTTATTTATGTTGTCCTTTTGTTTTATTTTAAATTGGCGATAGAAAAATCAGATACATTTTATATCATAAAAAGAAAGTTTAAAATGTGGTTATATTTTTATTTTATGCATTCTAAGATTAAATAGTAATATTTTATTTGAATTAAAAGTGAATTAGATAAAAAGAAATGAAATGAAATAATCAATATTTTATTTGATTATAACGTAACTGATTAATCAATATAAAATTATTCTAATTTAACTAAAGTGCATATAAGAGTCTTTAAGTATTCATGTGCATTGAGAGGAGAACGCAAAAAAGAATACTTTGGTAGCATAAATAAGAATGAAAGTAGATAAAAGCAAACAAAAGAAGTGTATATATATATATATATATTATTAATTAAAAATTAATTTTAAGCTAAAAATTGTCTTTCTCTGTTTTTGTTTTCTTAACATAAAATACTTGTTTAATATTGTTGTTATACAATTTTATCTAATTTTAAAGTAAAACAGTAAATGAAAAAGAGATTTCATACTAATTTTGGATTTTTTTTAAATTTCTCGTAAAAGATATATTGTTTTTATTTTCCTTATAAAATTAATAAAAACTATCATTGATTTCTTGTTTTTTTTTGTCCTTCAGAAATTTTCTCCCATAATTTCTTTTTCGAATTAAAATATTTCCCGTCATCAAAGTCCTCGCTAAAATACAACTAGTCAAGTACAAGTCTACTAGCATTACTCCTGAAGAGAGGTTAGCAAGTTAGGTTCCTTTTCCACTTTCTCTACTTCTTAGCTAAGGAGTCAATATTTCATTCATTGGATGTACAAAAGAATTCAGCTTTGTTTTCTTTTTCCTGCCTTTTTGTCGTGTGGCTTCTCATTATTTTCCAAGAAAAGGACATTTCTTTTGTTTTGTTTTTACATGCCCAAAAAAGTGTTTTAAGATAACCACTTTGTTTCTCCATAATTCATATGAGCTTTTACTTTAATCCAAACATGTAGATATCACGAAGGGCCTCTAGAGGATGTTATAGATTTTTTATTAACTTAAAGGGAACGTTAGGTTTTCCTATTCAAAGTAGTAAAATAAATATATTTAGGCACAACAAACTTTAAAGCCCTATTTTCCACAACCCACTATATTTCTATCTCTATCGAAATTATTTTATTCTCTTCTTATACAAACTGAGTCATAGTGTTACTAAACTAATCTTTGGAGAATGGTTATAAAAATCAGTCCCGTTATTAGCTGAGGAATTTGGTTAATAGGTCAGTGATATAAAAAATCACATGCCATGGCCACATATGCTTATGAAAAAATTGAAAAAATGGATTATGAATTATGAACAGTGAATTCCATAAGCACCATCACAGAAGGTAAATAATTAACAAACATAACATTCCATTTCATTTCATCCATAAAACTTACTTTCACATTTAACACATAAAGCATAACTAGACGTTAAGACAAACTGCTAGATTGAGTAACAAAGCTGGAATTATTTTACATTGCTTCGGACTCAATCAATAGTAAACTGATTCCACCAAGAACTACCATCACATAAACTTCAGAATCCTTTCTTCCAACTCCTGCATCTTGTACTCAAACTCATCAGTTTCAGCCAATTGGTTCCTGTCAAGCCATTCTATGGTCGCCTCCACCACCTTCTCCAGATTCTTCACTCTAGCCTTCAATTCAAAAGCATAATTCTCAAGCAAGTTTTTGGCCCTCACTTTCTTCTTCACTTCCTCATCCTCTGCTTTATACCTCTCTGCATCTCTCATCATCCTCCTCATCTCTTCGGAACTCAATCTCCCATGCTTGTTGCTGATCGTGATCTTTCTCTTCAACCCCGTGCTCCTATCCTTAGCAGTGACCTCCACAATGCCATCAACATCTACATCAAACCCAACACTTATCTGTGGACCCCCCCTAGGCGATGGAGCGAACCCAGATAGCTCAAACTTTCCAAGAAGGAAGTTATCCTCTGTCTTAGCTTCCTCCCCCTCGTAAACCTTAATCAAAACGCTCGTTTGATTATCAGAATACGTGGAGAAAACGCTCTCCCTCTTGGTGGGGATCATAGTGTTCTTCGGAATCAGCACTGACATGTCACCACCAGCAGTTTCAACTCCAAGACTAAGAGGCATCACATCCAGCAGCAACAAGTCCTCAACCTTTTTGTCCCCTTCGCCTCCCAAAATCGCCGCCTGAACAGCCGCACCATAAGCCACAGCCTCATCAGGATTAATGCTTTTGCAAAGCTCTTTGGCTTTGCCATTTACGCTGAACATGTCCTTCAGAAGTTGTTGTACTTTTGGAATTCTAGTAGACCCACCTACAAGAACAAACTCGTGGACTTGGCTTTTGTCAACCCTTGCCTCAACAAGGCACTTCTCTACTGTCTCCATACACTTCATAAACAGCTCCTTGTTCAATTCCTCGAACAACGCCCTTGTAACAATTGCATGCAGATCAATCCCTCCACATAAAGAATCAAGCTCTATCGTTGTTTGAGAGCTCGAAGAGAGTATTCTCTTGGCTTTCTCACACGCTAACCTCAACCTTCCAAGAGATTTGGGGTTTTCAGCAATATCCTTCTTGTACCTTCTCTTGAAGATGCTCACAAGATAGCTCACCAATTTGTTATCAAAATCCACACCGCCCAAATGAGTATCTCCCACCGTGGCCTTCACCTTAAACATCCCTTCATCAATTGTCACCAAGGAAACATCAAATGTGCCACCACCGAGATCAAACACAAGCACGTTCTGCTCACCCTCTCTCCATCCTTTCTTGTCTAACCCGTAAGCAATGGCTGCTGCGGTTGGCTCGTTGATGATCCTCAACACGTTCAAACCGGCGATTTTCCCAGCATCCTTAGTGGCTTGTCTCTGCGCGTTGCTGAAGTAAGCAGGGACAGTGATCACCGCATCATTCACCGCGTGACCCAGATAGGCTTCAGCGACCTCCTTCATCTTAAACAGCACCATGGAAGATATCTCTTCTGCTGCAAGGTGCTTCTCTTCGTCCTTGTATGTGACAGCTATCATGGGCTTGTCTCTGTTCCCAGGGACAACCTTAAAGGGCCAGAGCTTCATGTCTTGCTGAACAGATTGGTCGGAGAATCTGCGACCAATCAAACGTTTGGCATCAAAGACGGTGTTTTGTGGATTCATGCAACGATGGTTCATGGCAGCATCACCCAACAACCTTTGATTGTCGTTGAAAGCAACATAAGAAGGGGTGGTGCGGTTGCCTTGGTCGTTGGGAATCACCTCTACGCGGTTGTGTTGCCACACTGCCACACAGCTATAGGTGGTTCCTAAGTCAATGCCTATAGCTTTGGCTTTTCTGGTTGCCATGGATGAGGAGAGCTTATTTTCACTTTCTGAGGAGGGACAAAGAGGAGAATTGAAGAGAACAGAGGAAAATGGGTGGTAAAATTGTGGAAGATGAATGAGAGGTGAGACAGTCACTCTGTATTTAAAGACACCGAAAAGAAAGTTATGGTTTTTTAGAAACACTGAACATGAAGAAATTTGGGACTTTGAAGGACTAATGTCACAGAAGATGAGATCATTTTTTTTTTTTTTTATATATAACTTTACATTATGAATGATTTGTCCATGTAATTTCCCAGATTCCCTGATTTCCTAATGTTATTGAATTGACCCCATCTGACTCCTTCTCCTCCAAGGGATTCATTTGATTGGCTACCGAATCTATAAAAGAAAAAGTAATTCATCAATATCTAACTCTTAATTTAAAATAAAAAAATGTAAATGTGAATAGATGGTATAAAATGATAAAAAAAATAAAAAAGTGTTAACCAGATATTTATAAATAAACTTATTTTATACCATTACTCTGAATTTTTAAGTAATATTCTCGTATACACAAAATTAGTATTGGTACAAATACTTTGGATCAAGAAATTTATGCTTTCAAAGATATTAAAGAAAAATAAAAATTGTATCCATATTTTTGCCCCACACTTGTTAACTTTGAAAAAAATGTTCAAGCTAAAAGGCAACTTAAAACTAAATAGTTTGGCATTATATATATATATATATATATATATATATATATATATATATATATATATATATATATATATATATATTGGTGTAAACATAGATATTATTTTTGTAAAATAATAAAAATAATTATCACAATAAATAATGATTATTACAAACAATATTTACCAAAATAATAAAGATAAAATTGCAAAAAAAAGAAAATAGGCCTTAAAACAAGTAGCAAAGTTGGCACAATATAGATGCTACTAGCATTAACTTGTCTTAAACACTAACAAGTTATTTCTATCTTTAATTTGGTAAGTCTTATTTCCAAATTTCTTTTTATTTAAATTCATGATATGAAAAACCATTTTATCATATTTTATATATATTGATAAAGTTGTGTAATTGACTGTTTTTAATGTTATTTTGTTTTATAAAATTATGATACTTTTGACTCAAACATCTCTTATTGGATCATTTTTCGGTGAGATACTTTTATTTGACACATTCTATTATTTACCCTATGTTTCTTTTTGGTGTTTAACTGTTTAAAACAAAGATTTGTGAGTGTTGATTGTTTTTAAGTAAATTTGTGATGGATTGTGAGTCCGAAAAAAGGAAGAAGTTTAAATTCTAATCTACATAATAAATAAAAAAATGCAATAAAAGTCATATCAACAATCACAGAAAGACATAATTAACTTTTATTTAACATATTTAATATTAAATTTTACAAAGATAATCAATTATAAAATAATTAATCTATTAGATGTTAATTTTTCGTACATAATCAATTATACAAAAGAATTAATTAATTATACATTATTTTTATATTTTTAGTATAAAATTTACTAAAAAACATTTAAAATTACAGTTTTAATTATATCAACTTTAAATAGTTATATATATAATAATTTAATTATATATTTATTATACAATATTTATTTATATATAATAAATTATATATGTAATTGATTATACTAATTATTACATATGCTTAACTGATTATATATATAATAGATTACGATACTTCATAATCGATTATAATAATCCATTACACATGCGTAATAGATTATATATATAATTAAGTAATTGCTGTTATATGTAATCGATTATATATAATCAAATACATATATTATTTAATAACAAAATGATTATATATATATATATATTAATTTCTTATATAATATAATAAATAATATTTAAATAAAAATATTAAATATTATTTAAATTTTATAATAAATTATTAATAAAACAAATATTAATAATTATTAATAATATAAACATATTTTAATTTAGTAAAAATAATAAGAACTATTAAAAAAGATAATTATTTGATAATAATTTGTTGTTATTATAAAATAATAATGTTACCTAAATTTAACATAGAAATTATTTTAAAAAATTGTAATTCTATAATTTCATACTTTTAAAAATTAATTATATTCAATAAGTTTATTATATTTTATTATAAATTAATTTTTAATTTAAAAATAATTAAGTAATATAATATTTCTATAAATTTTTTAAAATAAATTATCAATTACATTAAATAAATAAATTATATTTTATTATTTATTATAAAAATAAATTTATAATTTTATATATTAAAAATATTAAAATATTTATCATATCTATCATATCATTTATAAATTTTCATTAATTTTTTATTCAAGTTTTATTATATTTCTTTAATACAAATAACTTAATTTTTTATCTATTTTCATCTCAAATTATATTTTTTTAATACAAACAACTTAATTTTTTAACTATTTTTATTTCAAATTAACTCAAAATTAATTAACTTTCTCAAATTACTTCCTAATATAAATAAAACAAAGCCTTATGAACCCGAACCAATGTATATAAAGCCATAAAAATGTATTGAAACTTAACATCAAAGTGCAGCGTTGGAGGGGAGGAATCCTCTTACAAGAGAAAAGGTCGTTTTTAACTTTATTTCTGAAAAATATTAAAAAGAAGTACTGTACAACTCTCATGAAAAGGGTAACAAAGTACAGATGAGGTTAACTATGGTCAGGCTCGTAAACAGACCCGTGAACTAAGTTTTTTTTTTTTTTTGAAATCAGAAAGCACAGTACACTCCCCAACCTCAAAAAGAGTTTTACCTCAACCTCAAGCTATGAGGAATAATCCCAGAAGGCTTTCACAACCTTAAAAGACTCAAACACCAATCCAACAAACTCAATACCCACCAACCAAGCTTGGATTCCTTCACTAACCTTAAATATCTCGATCTCAATGATAATTCCATCAGTGCTTCCTGTTTCGCTGGTTCAGATGTTTTATCTAGTGAAAAGTGAAAGCTTCAGGAACTTGAGGAAGTTACAGATGGTGGATTTCAACACCAACGGAATGACTGGTTTCATTCCTTAAGTTTTCTTCAAGCTTCCCTCCAACAGTTGAAGTTGTCCTTATAAGGGAGTGGCGTTGCAGAAAGGACTTATAGCTGTTGATTCGAGCAATGTCAGACTTGAGGGTTTTTACCTTTGTTCATGGTGATGGTGCTCAAACCCAATGTTCATTTACCAAATAAAAAAGTATTATTTTTTAAATATATAAAACGATGTTTATTAACACTACTTTATTAAAAAATATATAACAATGTCGTACTTTGTATCTCAATCTTAATAAATAAATAAATAAAACAATAATTTTGAAACTAAAATCATATTTAAAAATAATTTTGAAACTAAACTTTTATTTCAAAAAATAATTTTGAAACCAAAATCATGTTTTGAAATATGATTTTTTTTATATTTTAAAGTTATGTTTTCAAGTTACATATATGCGTTTTTTTTAAATCTACCGATTTTTATAAATTTTGAATAGAATTACATCATTTTCATAAACTTTTGTTCCTTTCTTGGTCTCTCTGAGTACAGTTGTTAATGCACACATCTAAAAAATAATATTATGTTATTTACAACTTTTTTAATTCTAAATCTAAGTTTTTTTATTAACAATAATTTATTACAAATAAAATTATATTAAAAAATTAAGAAAAAAAATTTATAGATAAAATTTCTTATTTATTACAAGTAAACAAAAGTATACTGTGAAAAAAGAAATTTAAGTAAAATGAAAATATCTATATTTATATATATGTAAAAATGTACGTATGTAAGTCTCAACATGTATAAAAAAAAATCCCTAATTATGAACAGTGCCACGACATCGTTACAGTCAATTTGAACAATAAAAAATATATTAATATAGTATTGATATAATAATAGTTAAAAATATTATATCATATCTAATAAATAAACAATTGTACCGAATAATAAATAGTAAAAAAACATATGTAGAGTACAAGAATTTACTCATTAATTCGTGTAGATTATGAATTATATCAAAGGAGTTTATAGGAGCTTGCAAATCGAAATATTCATGCTTATTTCCATTTTACAAATATATCAAGACTTTGTTTGATTAAAAAAAAATAAAGGAAAGAAAATAAATGTGATTAGTTATTCTCTTCTTGTTCAATGACGGAGGATGAAAAAAATAAATTTTTTTAATTTATAAAGAGAGAAAAAAAAAGTCTAAAGCATAAATCAGAATAACATTCCTCAAAAAATTTATATGAAAAGTGAAATATATGTTTTATCTAAGGGACAACAAGCAGATAAAAAAAAAAAAACATATGTTAACACATCATTGTTAAAAGGATATTTTTAATTATAGAATAAGTTTAGCAGATAAAAAAAGAAGAAGCATATGTTAACACAATATTATTGTTAAAAGGATATTTTTAATTATAGAATATATTTAGTTGGTATATTCAGTTATTAAACTAATAAATAGTACTTTGATGACAATCCTATCATTACTAATGTCATTTGTATTGTAAGAGGAAAGCACATAAGAATCATTTATTCCTATAATTATATAAAACGCATCTTAGTGATTTTGTGTCAACTTTGATTGAAAGAATGAATAAAGTTATTATTTTAGTAATTGGAATATTATGATTGGTAGTAGGTTATTTGAAAGTTTTAACTAAATTTAGGAGAATTTGTGTACCATATTATCAATAAATAATGATTTATTCATGTGCTTGTTTGTACAATTTTTCATATAGATTGAAACATTCAAATATTTTTTATAATTTTATTTTTACTGAAAAATATATTTCAAAATTTAAAATAATAATGTCAAGACTAACAAATTTACTATTGTCTATCATTTGATTAAGTTTTTTTTCCTTAAACAATTGAATTTTATAATAAAAACTTTGTTTCTAATTTTTGCCTTGTATGTTTAATTTCTATTTTTTTTTTCATTTTATAAAACCACCCTTACATATTTAAAAAAGTCAATTTTAAAAATATCTATTTGATATTTCCATGATATCTGATTTTTTAATTACTATTTTTTCTTTATACATATTTTAGTTGGTCTAAATGTCTTAATTTTCTTTAAAAAAAACGTCAGGCTTTGTTTTCTAGAAAGCTTATACACATTTTTTTTATTATTTATTTATTAATCTCAAATAAACTTGCTAAGTTTTGAACATCTAACTTTAACTTTTCTCTTATTTTTTATCTCATTTATAAATTTTTACTATCACCATCACTTTTAACATGATCTGAATGTACGTTTTTTTTAAGAGTATACTCAAAGTGATCCATTTTTATTATTACTTCTTCTCAATTTTATCACTTGAAGTGGTCCATATTCTATTATTATTTATCTTTCATTTTATCACTTAAAGTGATCCATCTTCTATTATTACTTCTCTTCTCTTTCATTTTATCACTTAATCCATTTTCTATTATTAATTCTCTTCTATTTTATGTTGTTAATTGATGATATTTATGAAAAAAATCTACATATATTTATTATATTTCTCTTTATTTTATTCTTCCTAATTAAATTCCGTAGTAGGTAAAAAATGTGAAAATTTTTGTCCAACTTAAAATGTATGTTTGTGCATCCGAATTTTGTCCGACAAATACTAAATTGAAAATGTACGCATATTAATTTGAAAAATGTACGCCTGTATAGCGGAAATAAATGTTTCAATGCTACCAGCCCAATTCCTTCTAAAAAATATTTTCTAGGATCTGCTGCATCCATTTAGCAGTTTTACCTTGTGGAGTAAAAAATAATAAATTGAAAACTGAATAATAATAGAAAGATTTATATTTTATATACCTTTAGGTATCAGTTATGATAGACACATACCAATGCATTGCAAATTTTTAGAAACCATCTAAGAGAGAGTGCCATAACATTATTAGTTATGTTTTAGAGTATGTATGTAGCTAACTATATTCATATCTCTTCACTCAAAATTATCTGATAATTGTAATTTTTTAATTAATAAAATAATATAATACCCTTCCTAGGTATGATCCCTTGTCATATAATTTTTCTTATTAAAAAAATTTCCCCTTATTTATTGTGAACCACCAATGTGTACAGTTATCAGTTATAGTTGCCAGACATGAGTTATAATTAACTGACATGAGTATTCTTGGAATTAACTATGTAGGACCCCTTTGATTCTTTGTACATCCTCGAATTTTCCTCTTCTAAGATCGGCGAAGGTTGTCTCCAAGGCATTTTGTTGTCAAACAAAGACATCCAAATCTGTCTAAATAAATTGGTTTATCAGTCATCCTCTTATATTACTTTTTTAAACTAATGTTTTTTTTTTATCATATCAGTAATCTATTTAAATCTGTAAGTTAATACTTATATTATGCATTAATTTGCTTACTATATTTTAAATTATATTATAACAATAGATATACATCATGTCACACAGAAAAAATAAAGAAGGTGTTGACGGCTACCTACCGCAAAGAAATCCTGATAAAATTCACTGTTACAACTGTCCAATTAAAGTAATCACTGTTACTACATCATTCATCATATTTGATTTCCTTTCTATTTATCTAAAGGATGATTTTTCGACATTATAATACTAATAACATTTGTTGTCACCTCACTTAGTATCATCAATATAGGAGTATTTCTGTTATCTTATTTTTCATTTATCTTTTACTCACTAAGAAATTATTTTTATTTTGTTTTATTTGTATTAATAAAATTGAATGTATACATAAAGAGAAAGCCCCATCTCTCCATTGTCTCTTCTTCTCGAGTTCTGCTCTTTCTATAGAATCGGTTGCTAAAAAGTTCTCTGCAGAGTCATGGTATCTATTTTTTTCTCTGTTCTCATACCACTGCCATTTCGGCTCCACTGTCATTTCGGCTCTCGTTACATTCTTTTATTATTGTCACATTTTTTTTATTTTTTATCATGCAGGGAAAGTTAGAAATAGTTGATGTGGAACAACTAGAACTTGTTGATGTGGAACAACTGGTTGATGAAAATAAAGAGGATTGGAAAGGAAGAAAGGCTCTTAAATTTCGCTACGGAGGAATGGGTGCTGCTGTGCTCGTATTAGGTAATGAATAGTGGTACTAGTAACTCAGTAAGGTATAAATTATGTACTTCTTTGTTGGTGCAGGACAAGAAAAATGAACAGAAGTAAAATTAAGGTGGATTGTGTCATTACAGAACTCAAGCAAGAACTTTTTTTTACTCATGCTTTCTCTCTCAGTACTCTTGAAGTTGAGGTTATGAGTTTATTCATGAAAACTAGTGCAGAGATTATCCCGTGACATTTATTTGAATTTGATCGCAGCTATGATTGGTTTCGAGAATTTGGGAACATTTTCACTAGCAGTGAACTCGATACCTTACTTCAGTGGGATCATGCATTATAATATACCAGATGCAGCTAACATGCTCACCAACTACATGGGAACCGGTTACATACTTGCTATTCCAGTGGCAATCATTGCTGACATATGGATTGGAAGATACAGATCTGTTATAATTTCTGGGCTCTTTGAGTTTGTGGTTAGCTCCAATCCCTCCTAACTATATTTTTTTCATTTCAACATCAAGTTACTATTCTATTCATAAGAGCACTTGCTTGTGATTCACCAAACACAAACATGCATCATTTTTTAACAAGAACAAATGTACTATGTATCTCTACCTTATTATTCCTATTTTTATCTCCTAACCCATCTCAGTCATCCTTTCTTCTACGCAGTACAGGACATTTTACATTTAAATCTAGGAGCGATCAGTGGATTGATGAATCATCCAACAAATTGAACTGAATCAATTAAATTCATATGATTATCAGATTCATGTCATTTGCAAGGAAACGAACACGAATAAATTGATAAAATTTGTCTCTCTTAGCAAATTTACTTCAACAGAAAATCCGGATTCAATATTTTTTATAAAATTTTTAAATATGATTTATATATTTTTATGCAACTTACAACCTTTCTTATCTTTTATGCACATTTTAACAATATGTTTCGCCAACTAATTATCCATATTAAATCAGACCATTTCTCTTGTCTGGTTGGTTTAGTTAGTTTTTTTTTTTTTTCTTTAAATCCAACTTAAACTTTTGATTTCAATCGGTTCAAATTCATTTCCTCTAAAATAAAATTAAAGTGACTTGTATACATACTACTCGGTTAAGCATAAATAATATTTAACACTAAAATAAAAAAGAACATTGATAATTTTAAGGCCTTGTGATAATGATGGGCTAGTATAGATGTAAAGTGAGCTTCATCGACTAAATCACCCAAATGTAATAGACAATGAACATTAATTATACATAAACATTCATCTTTTACTAGGCCATTCTAATAAAAACAACTTTCTAGTTATTTAAATTTTAACATAAGGTTTGATCTAATCATATTACCAAAAAGTAGTATAAGTACAATGTGATATGCAATACTAATATTTTATTTTTTTTTGAAATAAAAAAAAATTATTTAAACACATTAACAAGTCACTTCCTAGAGCATGAAACAAGTCTTTCAATAGTAAAGAGTTATTCTTTACTTTTACATTTTATTTCCTTTTAATCTATCGATGGTAATAGGCAAGTCACTTTTAATAAATTTTACTGTTGTAGATAAGTTTGTAACTCAGAAATCTATCACTGTTGTTAATGTTCATTTATGATGAGGTTTGTAGGGACTTGCATTACTCACTGCTCAAGCACACTATTCCAGCCTTACGCCACCCCCTTGCAATCTTTATGATAGAACCGCAAACTGCAAAACACCCAGTGGTGGTCAAGAAGCTCTTCTGTACATTGGCCTATACCTGTTGGCTTTTGGAAGTGCAGGAGTGAAAGCTTCCCTGCCATCACATGGTGCGGACCAGTTTGATGAAACAGATCCTCAAGAAGCCAGGAAAATGTCCACCTTTTTCAACACTCTCTTGTTGGCTGTATGCGTGGGTGGTGCAGTCAGCTTAACGTTCATTGTGTGGATACAAACCAACAAGGGGTGGGATTGGGGCTTTGGTATTGGCACCATAGCCATACTTTTGGGTACCATTCTCTTTGCAGCTGGGTTGCCACAATACAGATTTCGTGTACACAAAGGAACAAATAATTTCATTGAGATCATACAGGTATAACATAATTCATGCTTCACACTGGCATTTTTTTCATAAAATACACTCTAGTAAGAAGCCTTCTCTACTCGGTAAATAAGAGAAACAAGTAAGTATGACTTAAATAATTTGAAGTCTAAGTATTGCGCTGACCAAGATGTTTGTTTTAATATCTGCTCATGCATTTTTCAGGTCTACGTTGCAGCAATCCGCAATAGAAATCTTGTTCTTCCTGAAGACCCAGCAGAACTATATGAGATTAAACAGGACCAGGAAGCTGCTGTGGAAATAGAGTTTCTACCTCATAGAGACTTTTTCAGGTTCAGTTCCACTGTGTCTAACATAATTGCATGTCACATGGTCATAACTCATTACTCATAATAACTCAGCAGTAAAAGTTAGAGGTTAGTTTAAAAGGTGTTACATTTCACAGGTTCTTAGACAGAGCAGCCATCCAAATAAATGATGAGGAATCTGAGAAACCACCAAGCCAGTGGAAACGCTGTCGGGTAACCCAAGTAGAAAATGCCAAAATTATTCTCGGCATGATCCCCATATTCTGCTGCACCATTATAATGACCCTTTGTCTAGCTCAGCTGCAAACCTTTTCAATCCAACAAGGCTACACCATGGACACCACTTTCACCAAGCATTTTCACATTCCACCTGCATCCCTCCCAATCATCCCAATTGTTTTTCTAATCGTCATTGTTCCTGTCTATGACCGCATTTTTGTGCCTGTTATGCGCAAAATCACTGGCATTCCTACTGGGGTTACTCACTTGCAGCGCATAGGAGTTGGTCTTGTACTCTCTTGCATTTCAATGGCTATGGCTTCAATTGTGGAGGTGAAAAGGAAAAGAGTGGCCAGAGACAACAACATGCTGGATGCTGTGCCTCTACTTATGCCACCATTGCCTATAAGCACATTTTGGCTCTCTTTTCAGTACTTTATATTTGGCATAGCTGACATGTTTACTTACGTGGGGTTGCTTCAGTTTTTCTATTCAGAGGCACCAAAAGGGCTTAAGTCTACATCAACTTGCTTCCTTTGGAGCTCTATGGCACTTGGTTATTTTGCCAGTACCATAGTGGTCAAATGTGTGAATGGAGCCACCAAACATATCACTAGGAGTGGAGGCTGGTTAGCCGGGAACAACATTAATAGAAACCATCTAAATTTGTTCTACTTGTTCCTTTCTATAGTGAGCCTGATCAACTTCTTTATCTATTTGGTAGTTTCAACCAGGTACAAGTACAGGTCTCAAGGCCCTTCAGTCCCTGCTGGCAATGCAAGAAAGTAACTATGCCGAAGAAAAAAGAGGCTTCTGATAAAAGAGAGAACTACTCCTTTATTTTCTTCATATTCATAATCAATTGTGTGTATTTCCCTATGCCTTTAGGCAGAGTTCATGTCTATTTCTAGTTTGCTTTTCATGTCTTCGTTTGTTTCTTTATGGCTGACTAATTATGTAGTTCTGTTCCTGTTTCTTGTACTTCGTACTATCCCATAAATAATATGATATGCATGCTAAAGACGCTCCTTTTTTTTTTTTGTTGGTACCTACACCACACTATTATTGCTACCATATCACACACAGAAAAACTCTTCATAAAAATTCCAGTATATTTCAGTTTGTCACGAATTAAATTAAAAATTACTCTATCAACAATAATTAATATAGTTTAACACCACTCCATATTCAACTAAGTATTTAATGCAAATTCAAGTTTTAATTAACATCAATTCTATTCATAATGTAATATCTTCTACAATTTTGATATAAAATAAATACACAAAAAAAATATTATGTGAAACTGTAAAAGTTATGAATAAATATTGTTGTGAAATGCTTTTGAAGAATTAGGAACATTTTCATTATTTGTGGGCACCTTAGTACTTCTTGTTCCTATTCCTCAAAACTCCTACAACTCAGTTGTCCTATTTTTCCAAAATGTACACCTGTATTCAAGGTAAATTTAAGAGTTCTACAATTTTCTTACACAATGATATGATATTCGGAATATAACCCCTCAAAATCAACTTTAACAAGATTGTTGATCCTAAATCAGTCTCTTCATGAGAATGCATATCTCTTAAGTCTCAAAGAGATGAAGTGAAGAGACTTCAGCGCTGGAATATGTAATAGGTGAGGTTTTTCTATATCGTACTATCAAATCAAACTCAATAAAAAAAAAAAAGAAGTAGCAGAGAGTTTGCGAATTCAGACCACTATTCTAAAAATTGCACGACTAGTCAATCAAGTTTCGAGATGATAGCAAGGAGAGTAATACTTTCGCAATCCTCCCATGAAAAATACTTAATAACCTATATATTGATATTTTAATTTTTTTAACTTAAAATACTAATATATTAAAATGAATTATAAATTTGTTTTTATTTTTCAGAATGTCATAGAGAGTAAATGGATTTTTGACTTCTACTATCCTGGTAAAAAGAGCTCCTACTGGTTATTATTACATAGTCTTAAAAGTTAAAACGGCAACAGAGTCTCTCCAAACTCAGCCACGTAATCATTGCTGCATGTCCAAGTGGAACTGAAACCTCTATGCTCAGCCACGTAACCGTCGCTGCATGTCCACGTGGAACCAAAGCCTGAACCCACGTTCTACATCTTCGGCTTATATACAGATGAGGATGGGAAGAGATTCCAGACGCTCTAGAGAAGAGATTGAGTTAAACTTGCAAGAGTTAATGGCCTCCACTGACAAGTCACCGGAACCGACGCCAGCGAAGGGTCCGGAGCCAACTCCGGGGAAGGAGATGGGGTTGGGGCAGCACATGATCGACAAGGGTGCAATGATGATACAGTCACTGGAACCCATTAAGCAAATTAGTCACCACTCGTGTTCCTTCGCCATCTATAGCCATGACATGTCCCGCCAGATACAGACTCACCACTATTGCTCCAGACTTCACCAAAACTTCTTCCAATGCGCCGTCTACGATTCCGATGAATCCGATGCTCGTCTCCTCGGTCTTCTTCTTTTCTCTCTCTTCTTGTTTCAACTTTCACAAAACTCAATATCTTTGTTTTTTTTTTAATCTTTTGGTTGTGTGTTTGATAGGTGTGGAGTATATTGTTTCTGCTGATATCTTTGAATCTATGCCTCCGGAGGAACAGAAACTTTGGCATTCTCATGCTTATGAGGTTTATTATGAGCTTGTGCTTTGCTTGCATTTGTTTTTTTTTTTTCGGAGTTGAAAATTTCTGAAGGATGATTTGAACATGCAGGTCAAATCGGGTCTCTTGATGAACCCCAGAGTTCCAGAGGTTATTGCGAAGCCGGATCTCGAAAACCTTGCCAATACTTACGGCAAATTCTGGTGTACATGGCAGGCTGACAGAGGTATGCATACATGGAAAATAATTTCATTCTGTTTTGACTTTTTTTTTTCTTTTAGAATTTAATTAAAATATTCTCATCATTCGATGACGGATCATTTGCTATATAATAATTTTTAAAACTTTTATAGTAACAATCAGTTCATAGAATGATTACATATACTCATTTAATTACATATTATGTGTTTTATAAATACATATAATAATGAGCCGGTTCGTGCTTGTTTTCTGTCGAAATAGGTGCTGTCTTTGTCTAATATCTTTAGTTTAGTGTTTCTTTTAATAAACAAATGATATAATTTATTTCAAAGATATTTATTTTAAATTTAAATAAACTGATCCAATTTCTGATCGACCCTAGTCACTTAATCCAAGTTACACGACTTTTAAAAGAAAATTTGCAGTATTTGCACAACTATCTTGAACTAAAGTTGTTGGAGCTAAACCCTGTAGCAAAAGATGAAACATTTTTAATGATGAAATTTGTTTGAGAAGGTTAACACAATTGCATGCATTGTGACATGGACATGTTGGCGAAAATTAAAAATGCAGGGGATAGACTTCCTATGGGTGCACCTGCACTGATGATGTCTCCACAAGCAGTGGGTGCCGGTATAGTGAGGGCAGAGTTGGTGCAAGAGAGGGATGCCAAGTACGGTATTTCCTCAGAGAGCCTGAAAAGCTGGAGGTTGGAGATTCCTGAGCCGGAGATGATCAACCCCTTGGCTGACTATTGGAAGCAGCATGGCAAAGGATTTGCCATTGACATTCACCAGACTGAGATGAAGTTGATTGCACCTTTTCCTTGACTCCATCAATATACCAACTCTTTCTCTCACTTTTTAGTTAATAAATCAGAATTATGCAATTTTACATTTAGGGAATAAGCTAAATAAATGTCTGAAGTGTTTGGATGACTCTTGTTAAAAGAGAAACTATCATATGTTTAACCATTTGTCTGGCAATTAATCTTCTCTATATTAGCCTAGTTTATGATTGTTGTTAATCTAACTCATCCTAACTTATTAGATTAAGAAAAAAAAATGTTATTAGAATAATTCTTTCTTTATGTTCCAAGTTTTACAATACCAATAAGTAATTTCATGACTTTTTTTAACTACCAATAAGTAATTTCATGACTTTAACATTAATTTTTTTTAGCTACCACCATATTAAATAGTAAGTTATTTTAGAAACTAAAATCTAATTTTTAATTATTAACTATCAAATAAAATAGTATTAACTATTAAATAAAATAATCACCAAATTATTAACTATCAAATAAAATAATCACATTTGATGGTTAAATAACTAAAAAATACTGAATAATTAAAAAATAAAAATTATGATTTAAAAAAAAAGTTAAATTTAGTGATTTAGCCTTAGTTACCTTTTAACCATTTATATCATTAAATTTTAAATTAACTTAACTAGATACTAATTTATCAAATTTAATATTTAATTTAATTAAATTATTAAATTTAATTTAATTAAATTCAACTTAACTAGATACTAAGGTAAAATTTTAAATGACTAAAACTTCGGTTAAATTCTAAAAATTAAGTAAAAACTTTTAAATTATCTAAAAAGATTGGTAGTGATGATTACTAAAAATTAAGTAAAAACTTTTAAATTATCTAAAAAGACTGGTAGTGATGATTAAAAAATAAAAATAATGATTGAATTTAGTGAATTTTAAAGAATTGAATTTAGTTGTATCAAATTTAAAAAATATTGAATTTAGTGATATCAAAATTTTAAAAAATAAAAATAATAAAATAATGATTGAATTTAGTTATATTAAAAATTTTAAAAATTTATATCATTAAATTTTAAATTAATTTTTAACTTAATTAAATAACACTTTATTAAATTTTTAACTTATAATGTAGTAGTAGCTATAATGTAGTAATAGCTATAATGTAGTATAATATTATAAGTAACTAAAATTTTAATACTTAATGATATAAGTGACTAATTTAGTGATTTAACATTAGTTACTAAGATTTTTATAATTTTTATTATTAAATTTTAAATTAATCTTTAACTTAAATAAATACTAATTTGTTAAATTATAAATTAATTTTTAACTTAATTAGATTTGGACTAAAACCTAATGTTATAAGTGTTCCGTAAAAATAATCTCTAAATTAGGTTTAAATAATTACAAAATAAAAGTAATGTTTGAATTTAGTGATCTAACACTAGTTACTAAGCTTTTAATCATTAAATTCTAAGTTAATCTATAACTTAATTAGATATCAATTTATTAAATTTTAAATTAATTTATAACTTAATTAGATTCTAAGTAACTAAAATTTTGGTAGTTAATATTATAAGTGACTAAAAAATAAAAATAATGATTAAATTAATCTAATATTAGATACCAAAGTCTAACATTAGTACCAAAGATTTAGTCACTTATAACATTTGTTAGCAAAGTTTTAGTCAGTTATAATATTAGCTAATGTTATAAGTGATTAAATCTTTGATACTAATGTTAGACTTTAGTATCTAATATTAGATATAATTCAATCATTACTTTTATTTATTAGTTATTTAACAATCAAAACTTAATTTGGTAATTATTTTGGTCATAAATTGGTCTTTAAATCTACTTCTATTTATTAATTATTTAGTAACTAAAACCTAATTTGATAATTATTTTTTTCACAAATTGATATCTAAATATTGCTTTTAGTTATTTAGCAACTAAAACTTAATTTGGTAATTATTTTAGTGACAGTGTCTAAATAATGATATCATAATTTGTTTATGTTTATTATTTAATACTTAATTTTTATAATTTGTTTATATTTATTATTTAATACTTAACTTTTTGGTTAACATTTACATTTTAACCAAATAATCAACTGTTCAACGAGAAAGTTTCATGATTTATAAGCTCTTCAAACGATACATTTAAATTGAGTAATTAAAAAAATGGTTTATTTTTTAAATTATATATTTCAATAAAATAATTTAAATTTATCAAAGTTTAATTTTTAGTTAGTCTAAAATAGATAAATATCAACTAGTTTTAATAATTTAAAAATATGAATATTAAAAAGTATTTAAATATTAAATATTTTTGAATAATTTTAAAATATTAATATTGATAAATTTTTAGATAATATGGATTGATATTATTTTTTTATCAAAGTTTATCTATATTTTTTTATCGATATTGACAAAGTTTTAAATTATGGATATACACTTATTTAAATATTAAACCATTTTTCAATTAGTAATAATTTAAAACTTCTTTTTTCCGCTTCTTCCAACCATTTAAAGCTTCAGTCCTCTGTGCTCCTCTCCTTCCTCAACTCCTCCCTATCTTTCAACATACAAACCTCTTGTCGTATTCAAATTAAATTATCTTTCCAAATATTAAACAAAATTAAAACCACTCTAACAAATTAATAACATATATTTTTTAAGTTAAGTGTCAGATTCAATAATGAAACGTGTTCAGTTTTATGCTGTTACATTTGGTTAACTGAAGATAAAAAGATACATAATTATATTTCAACTTTTAAATTTGTGGATGAATGCATTTGTTTCATTGAAGATGAATAATTTACTATCTCTAAATTTAAAACATAAATCTATAGTTATTGAAATCAAATGCATATATTTCTAGTAATTATTTCTTTTTGTACTTTTTAAAATGGTGATTACTAACGCATTCATGATATTCAAGTTATATTCTTAACATTTTATTTAATCTATTTTGATTTATTTAAAAAATAAGACTTACGGAGATAAATTAAATTAAATTTATATTATAAATTTTATGAATATTTCCTTTCAAATTATCATAGTCAAACAAGACCAATTAATTTTATGAGGATAAATTATGAATATTTCCTTTTTTAAGTTATCATAGTCACAATGTAATTAAAACAAAACCGTTGAATAAACTTTTATAATTTGTTTTGAAGTATTTAATTATTTGTCAATTCAGTTCAAACATATATAATTATTATGAATGACAACATTATCTTTTTAAATATGATTGAATTAACGATCGTGTATTGATGCAAAAACGCGTTTAATTATAATAGCATCAATGGAACATAAAACTTGCTTTATTCTATTAAATATCCAGAGAAATAGTCCATTAATTTTATACTATTTTATAAAAGTATTATATTTTCCTGAGAAAACTTGACGTTAATTAATCTAACGCGGGGAGTAACATAAACTTGTGCTCACATATGGATATTATATAATGAGAAAATGTGTTTGATTTCAATCTTGTAAGAAAGTTTATCAAATAATTGAGCGTAAATAAGAATAAAAATAACGAGTTTGGAGTAATGGTTATTTTTATTGCATAGTTTTGGAGCCCAGCATCACAATAGGTTTGAAGATGAGAAATGAGAGAGGGAAGAGCTCATGCAGCGGGTGGAGGAGGTGGAACTTCATAGAGGGGAGGACCGTGATAAGGTCCTGAATAGAAAGATCCATAAGATGAACTCAAACGAGGAGGAGGTGGTGGAGAAGTCTCATAAGTTGGAGGGCCATGATAAGGTCCTGAATAAAAAGAATTGGCTTCGGATGAACTGAAATCAGGTTGAGGAGGTGGTGGTGGCGAAGGGCCACGACGGTGGTTTCCTGCAGAAGGAGGAGGTGGACGCCGCAACCCTACGGTGTTTTCTGCAGCGAGGGCAGAACCTAAAGCAATGGCACACAGAAGTGCCACCTTCAAAGCACTCTCACAAATGTTTTTCTTAGCCATCATCTTTCCTTCAAAACCTTAGACTCTGCTCCTTAAATAACGTCTCAACTCATTAAATGGAACTGTTTATTACAATCAATTCTCATCAATTAATATTTATTTTTCTGTCTTCGTATGTTGAATGTCACTTGGACTTTTTTGAAACTGTTAGTCAATTGAAAAGAAAAATATTAATAATAACTATATATTTTATGTCATATTAATAATTATGAAAAAAATAAAAAAGTAAGATATACATTAAATATATATTAACTCCATTATATATTTATTTGTTTTCGTATAAGAAAATATTATATTATCTCTGGATTCTTGACAGCAGGTTATTTACTTGAAAAATAATACAATATTATAAATAGTAAACTGTATTTTTAGTAAAATTAAAAAAGTAATTATTAATTTATTTAACTAACTTATAAACTATGTTGATTAATACAATAAGCGTTTTAAAATAACTTATTTTATGAATTTTTAGTTTATAAGTTATAAATTATTTTAGTTAGTTTGTAACTTATAACATGTAGATTATTTAATTTTGTTATAATATATTTTACACTTTATTATATTCTTTTATTGTTTTTAATTTATTTTTACTTATTTTAATTTTATAGATATACTTATTATTAAGTTATTTTTATTATTTATTAGTTACTTTTTAATTTTTTTAAGTAGTTCAAATTCAAAAAAAAAATAAAAATGTAATCAATAATATGACAGGATGCTATATGAAAATATACAAAATAAAAATTGTAAAAAAAAAATGTAACCATACAATAAGAAATCAAAAAAATCAATTTTTTAAAAATAAATAAAAAATAAATTTGATTATTACTTATTATATCAACTCGTTTAAATAAAATGACTTGTTCAAATAGAAAAAAATTATATAAATTTTGAAAAATAAACAAAAGTATTAAATAATTTATTGAAAATTAATTATTTAAAAAAATATAAAATTATAATTATATTGTTTAAAAAAACACAAATTTTATTCATATATGTAGTTATATAATCTTATGTTATTTTATATTTACCAACTTCTACTAAATATTTTTAATTCAATTAATTAAATTATTGGTTTTAAATTTATAAATTAGAATTTTACAAAGTCACGTAATCTTGTTAAAGACAAAGTCTTTATTTTCAATATTTAATATAAGTTTATATTTAAAATTAAAATTAGATGTCATTGTGTAAAGTTTATTACTTTTAGGGGTTCAATACAAGTTTAAATGGTTTTTAATGCGATATAGTAATCATATACACACTTGGTGTTCGAATATGCATTTTTTTCTTTTATTTCTATAAAAAAAAAAACTGTATAATTGAAACATAAGGAGGCATGAGGAAGTTCACATAAAAAGTTACTTTATTAATTTATAAAGTATTATTATGCATGATTTCTGTGATAACCCAAATCAAGGGAGACATTGACTAGAAGGGTTTGTTATGTGGCACATCCATTTTTGTAAGATCGCAGTTGCAAAGGCAATATCCACCAATACACAGCGTAGGGCAACCTGGGCGATGACTACAAAATCTCCCACAATCTTTGTTCGCTTTGCATTGATCCCCTTTTGCAGCAAAAGCTTGTTGCATAAAACCTGAAAGTAAAATAATAATAATAATAAACTGATATGTTCCTAATGTATGAATATGTACATTGCCAGAAAAGAAGGTGGGGAAATACCAGAGGCAACCAGAAATAAGAACATGAAGAGAGCCAATTGATGAACTGAAGCTGTGGCCATTCTGTCTTGAGGATTTTTGCTGCAAGGAAGATGCGTATGAGTATGATAAGAACTTTTATCTTCGACTGGGATACAAATGCTATGAAATTCATCATATTTATAAGGAAAATTGTAGGTTGAAACCACTCATGCTCACTTACTTCTTAATATTTATTTTTTTAATAAAATATTATATAAAAATAAAGTAATAATTTATTTCAATATCAGATAAATATATTTTGTTGTATACAGTGTCAAAATATTATGGGAGGATTCTATTTATAATAAATAATAATATTTTAACATATGTGTTAATATATTTATTTGACGTTTATATCTATCAAAAAATAATATTTTATTGAGAGGTGTTATTCTTTTTCTTTCTTGTATTGTTTTCATTAATTTAAGTATTTAGTACATCTCAACCCTAACAATAAAATTTAAATATTTTTATGATGTTTTTTCTTCTTTACATCAATTATAACATTATTATTTATCTTTTTTGTTCTTTTATATGTATTGTTTGTCATTATATTGTCATATTTTGAAATAAATATATTAATTATTTTATTTTTATTTTAAAATAAAACTAAAAAAAACTTAATTTTGATTCATTATTAAATTTTCAAAAGTATTTTATATTTTAAAAAATAAAATAAAATACAAATAATAAAAAAATAAAAATAAAAATAATCATAATAAAATATTATTTTTTTACACATATATGATATCAAATAAATATATTAATACATAAAAGTGGCAAAATATCATTACTCACTTGTAATGAGATTATTAAAAGATGGTTTAATATCTTAATTAATTCAATAAATATATATCAGTTTTCAGTTTAGGAAATTAAATGCTTTCAGACCGTTCAAGTCTTAAATTCAGGGTCATTAATTACTTGGGTGGAAATATTTATTATTTGGTATAGTTTTTTTAATTTAAAGATTTCTTATACGTCAGTTTTGAGGTCTTACAAAATTTCATATTTTAGTAATTTCTTATTTACTTATTAAGAATTTCATTATTATTAAAATAAAAAATATATATTTTTATAATCTAATATTTTATTTAAGACATCAAAAATTAAGTTTTAAATCAGATTAACATAAAATTTTCAACTTATGATCTATGAGTCTTGTCTTGGAGATTTCTTATTAACATATCATCTGTTAAAATAAATTTTTGTAATAAAATATTAATTATCTTGGAAGTATAAAAATATATAAATAGTTAAATTGATTTTTTTAAAGAACAAATTGATAAAATTTACTTTTGCAAAAATCTATGAAAATATCATTTCACATTATTTAACCGCTTGTGTAAAGGGTTTCTAAAATTATATTTAACTAGTTTTTCTTTCAATGATATCATTATGAAAATACTATCAATAATTAATTCACTGTATTTTCATTTTTATATCAATGCTTTATTGATATTGGAACTATTTTAAAAAATAATATATATATATATATATATATATATATATATATATATATATATATATATATATATATATA
>Ga0209700_103557_pt1 | contig 29641 bp, 17 predicted proteins | sample SiratroredBW_FD_187528 | JGI IMG/M metagenome (GOLD analysis project Ga0209700, IMG submission 187528) | Root nodule microbial communities of legume samples collected from California, USA - Siratro red BW (SPAdes) (version 2) | ecosystem: Host-associated > Plants > Roots > Nodule | place: USA...
AATTCTGGTCCAGGTTGGTTCCAACAGATTCTTCATGAGGCAGTCTTCATCAGCTTCATATGCTAAGCCTTGGTGCTCACAATATTGACTTCATCAAATCACGTGCTTAGCCTTGGTGCTAACAATTGTGACAAACTCAAAGAATACCAAAAAAGGAGAAAAACAAGAAATTAAATAAGAAACGAAGTGCGCACATGATGAAGAAATGCTTGAAGAAACATATTGGAATAGATCACAAAAATAAAAAGTTAAACAAAGAGCAAGATGAAATTGTTTCTTTTTAATGTTTTAAGTTTGTCAAAGTGAAAGAACAAAGACCTCAAGGATGATCCTTACTGAACACGAATTCAACCAAATTAGGTTACGTGTGAAGGTTGACTTCCAAGAAATTTTAAATTTTTTAGTAGATTTGTTAAGAAGTGGTAGCTAAATTACTTTGATGTTCAATGCTAAAGAGTTAACTCCTTCTTTTGGATTTTCTTTTTTGTTTTAGTTCCTTTTATCTTTTAGAGAGAAGTAATGTCTTTTTTGATTCATGGATGATTTGGCCTATCTAATAGAAAACACAACTACTAAACATGCTTAATTCATTTGACTTGGAAAAGAATAAGAAAAAATATATTAAGTACTTGTTGAATTGGTAATTAAAACAAAGCAAAATGTGAACAAATTCAAGAATACATAAAGGAAACATAATACTAAAGAGCTTCCTAATGATCTACTAGCAAGTAAGAACTCAAAAATGAAAAGAAACACACTGAAACACATATTATATTTGGATTTATCTTGCAACTTCAATTTGAAATTAAAACCTAAACTAAATGTTAGCACCAGTGGGTTACTGTGATGATTTGATGAAGCCAACCAAGTGAAGAAGTTCAGACCATATGATCATATGTAGAATGCATGAAGATTTCAGGAAGATTGAAGAGCTTGGTCTAGAACCTAGGATTGTGTGTTGTGGGGTAAGTTTTAGTTCAAATCGGTGATGCATGCAATCTTAATCAAGGATAAGCTCCATAAGTATTTTCTGAATTAACAAAAGATTTTAGAAATCATTAAAATCATAAATTACATTTTGAATAATTGTTTTAACTAACTCGAGCAAAACAATTAATTGTTTGCCAAAACAATCGATTGAATTTTTAAGACAGTTGTCTATAAATATTTGGCGTGGTTTTTTAAAAGATTATTGAAATCATTCTAAAAATTTTTCTGAGCAAGAACATTGTGTTTTCAAAGAGAGAGAAAGCGCCTTCTTGTCTAGTGATCAAGATCAATCAATCGTTTTCATCAAGAACTGTTTTCTCAAACTACTACTGGAGCTTTCAGTTGACTGAGACAGTTTCATCACTGATCTGATCATCAGACTAAACATTCTATACCTTTTCTTTATTACTTTTGTAATATGTTGTATAGAAGTGCTTGTTTTACTGAGTCTGTCACAATTCTTTCATTGTACTAAAGGTTATTCTGTTGTGAGTTACCTGGGTTGGTAATTATGTTTGTACAGTGGGTTTTGTACAGGTTGTAACTTGTTGAGGGGATCAGTAAGGGGTTTTCTGGAATATACAGTGGAGTCTGTACAGTTCTGGATTCTGCTATAGGTTCAACAGATTGTTTTCTGCGAGGAACAGTGTTTACTTGCGGGTAGCAAGTTGTTGTTTTTCTGTAAACTAATCTAGTTTGATCTTTTTATAGTGGAAATCCTTACTGTGGAGTAAAGAACTGGACGTAGCCCTTGTGGAAGGGTGAACCAGGATAAATCTGTTGTGTCTTGAATCTCTCTTGCTCTCTCTTTACTGTTCTTGTTAAATCTTGTTGTGTTTCTTGAATTTTCAAAACCGGTTTAACTTTGCTAATTGAATAATTGAATCAACTTTCTGAAAACAGTTTAAGTAATTTCTGAAAAACATATATTCTATTTCAACACAGTCCACTCTAAACAGTTCTGAATCGGATTTATAACCACTATACTAGTTTTTTGTATATTTGCAGTTTTGCAACTTACTGGGTTCACTGTTTATCAATCAATTTTTCTAGAATTGTTAATCTTTCATAATTGTTGATTAAAGACAGCTTTCATACACTAAACATAGTTTGTATTGTTTGATAAAAAGTTATTTAACCAGTAATTCATTACAAACTTGAATTTGATATAATTCTTTGATTTCTTGAATTAATTTTCAAGAACTATTTTTACTATACACTATGTTTTCAAGAACTGCATTCTGGTTTCAGTTTATTGTATTTGGTTGACTGATATTGTGCTGGAGCTGTGTTTGAACCTTTGTTGTTTGCTTTACATATCATCTTGAATAGTTTTCTATAAAAATAATTCATTCTCCAAACAGTTTGCGAAAAGTTTTCAAGTGTTCAATTCACCCCCCTCTTGAACTTGGCCAAAACATATTTTACAATTGGTATCAGAGCTAGGACTTGAATCCTAGTCATGTTTTTCGATCCATGGCCGAGAACAAGTTGCCTTTTGCCGAGGGAGCCTCTATACACAGGCCACCCATGTTCTCTGGGGTTAATTACCAATTTTGGAAAGTGAGAATGAAGATTTTTATTGAATCTATTGACCGAGGTATATGAAATGTAATAGTGAATGGTCCTTACATTCCAGATTCTGTTGTGAATAGAATATCTGTTGCAAAGCCATTTGATGAATTATGAAGTTGAAAATAAACATGTTCAGTATGATTGTCAAGCCAAGAACACAATAACTCCAACTTTGAATCTGGATGAGTTTCTCAGAGTCTCACAGTGCAGTTCTGCAAAGGTGATGTGGGATATACTTGAGGTCACTCATGAAGGAACTACTGATGTCAAACGGGCTAGAAAGCATGCGATGATTCAGGAATATGAATTATTTAAAATCACTTGATTGGGCTTGGAAAGCAATTTGACAAGGAGGAGCTGAATATAAAGATCCTCAAATGCTTGGACAAAAGTTAGCAGCCCAAGGTTACTACAATTTCAGATAGCAGAGATTTGACAACTCTCACCACAGCAGCACTCTTTGCAAAATTGAGAAAACATGAACTGGAAATGACGAGGTTGAAAGAGATGGAATATGCTGAGAAGAAAACTAGAAGCCTCGCACTGAAATCAAAGGCTGCTGAATTTGAAACTAGTGAGGACAACTTAGAGGAAGATAGTGATACTGAGAATCTCAGTATGCTGACAAAGAAATTCCAAAAATTCATCAAGCTGAAGAAGAGCAGAACAAAGAATCAACAATCTAAAAGGTATAATAGAAAATCTGATTCAAATTCAAATAAGTTAACCTATTTTGGTTGTGGCAAACAAGGACATATGAAAGCAAACTGTCCAAATCTAGCTAACAAAGAAAAGATCATTGAAAAGAAGAATTACAAAGCTGGAAAGGGAAGAAAGACATACATTGCATGGGAAGACAATGCATTTTCATCCAGCAGCTCTTCACAAGAAGACATTGAAGCAAATCTGTGTCTCATGGCTGGAAAGAATTCTGAGGTTAGTAGTGAAAATTCCAGCACTTCATAACAGTGCAAATTACAGTTCACTGCTTCAAGCTTTTCATGAGACCCATGAAGAAGCAAACAGATTGGCCTTATCTAACAATAGACTGAAAGGTCTGAATAATTGGTTAGAAGGCAGAATCAAACAATTGGAAGATGAAATTTTAGAACTGAAAACTGATTTTGATCATTTGGAAATGATTTAAAAAGCTTCCAGCAGTCTTGACTCTAGTCAACCAGTTAACTGTGAAAACTGTGAAGCTCTGCAGACTAAAGTGAATTACTTAATTACTACTACTTCTAGACTTTCAATGGGTACTGCAAACCTAAATGCCTTGGGTTCTCAAAACTGTGTTTTTGAAAAAGTTGGCATTGGTTATCAAATTCATTTTCAAAGAAAACAAAAGAAGTACAATAGCTTTTTTAAAACAGATGCATAACAATTTTCATCTCCATTGACCTGTTTTTATTGTATGAGAAAAGGCCACTCTGTGAAGAACTGTAAAATAAGGAAGTTTGATGTGCCTAAAGGACTAGTTAGATGGGTGCCCAAAAGCACATCTAACACTGTTGGACCCAAGTTTAACTGGGTACCAAAACCTCAAACCTAATCTGTTTTGCAAGTTTTTTTGGCATCCAACAACTTACTGTGGTATCTGGACAGTGGATGTTCCAAACATATGACTGGTGATGCTTCCCAGTTAACTAATCTGAAATTGAGACGTGCTGTATATGTCAATCGTGGTAGGATTCTTGGAGTTGGTGACATTGGAGGAAATGACAAAGTGATCATCAAGGATGTACTCTTAGTAGAAAGTTTAAAGCACAACTTGCTGAGCATCAGTCAACTGTGTGACAAGAGGTACAAGATCACCTTTGAACCAAATCTTTGCCTCATAACAGATTCAAAATCAGCTGAAACTGTCCTAGTAGGTAAAAGGGTAAATAATGTTTATATGCTTAATGTTTCTTACATAACATCCAACATGAACTGCCTACTCACTAGGAATGATGAATCTTGGTTGTAGAATAGAAGGTTAGCTTATTCATATGCATCATCTAAATAGAATTGCATCAAAAGAGCTTGTAGTTGGTCTTCCTAAGCTCAAGTTTGAAAGAGACAAACTGTGTGAAGCATGCCAAAAGGGTAAACAAACAAACACTTTCAAACCCTTAAATGTTATTTCTACTTCTAAACCATTGGAGCTGCTCCACATGGATTTATTCGGTCCCTCTAGAACTATGAGCCTAGAAGGGAACTACTATGGTCTTGTTATTGTTGATGACTATTCTAGGTTCACGTGGACATTTTTCATAACCACCAAAGATGAAACTTATCATGTTTTTAAAAGATTTGTCAAAGCTGTTCAAAATGAGAAGGACCGCAATATTACATCCATTAAATCTGACAATGGGAGAGAATTTCAGAATGAGAAGTTTGACAAATTCTGCAGTATGGGAATTAAATACAACTTCTCAGCACCAAGAACTCCACAACAGAATGGAGTTATAGAAAGGAAGAATCGGTCTTTGGAGGAACTTACTAGAACAATGCTGAATGAAACCGAATTGCCAAAGTATTTCTAGGCAGATGCAGTGAGCACAGCTTGCTATGTGCTGAATTGGGTACTCATCACGCCAATATTGAAGAAAACACCCTATGAGCTGTTTAAAGGAAGAAAGCCCAATGTGTCTCATCTAAAGGTGTTTGGTTGTAAGTGTTTTATCTTGAATAATGGTAAGGATAACTTGGGCAAATTTGATTCAAAATCTGATGAGGGTATTTTCCTTGGCTATTCACTTCATGGTCATGTATATAGGGCATTCAATAAAAGAACCATGTTAGTAGAGGAATCCGTGCATATAACATTTGATGAAACTAACTAGAATATGCAAGAAAATTCTAAGATAGGTGCAAATTATGAGTTTCCAAACATTCAACAAGCTGATACTGGTCTGGAAAATAAATTAGAAGATACCAGTAAATTGTTAGAGGTTCAATTAGATGATCAAGGAGTTCAATCAACTGAATTTGGAGTTGGTACTGGTGCAGTTAATTCTGGACTTCCAAGAGAGTGAGAGTTTCCAGAAATATGTCCTTAGACAATGTTATTGGTCAAGTGCATAAAGGAGTTTCAACCAGAAGTACATTGAATCAATTCTGTGAACATATGGCATTTGTTTCACAAACTAAACCAAAGACTATAGCTGATGATGCACTGGAAGACAACAATTGGATAATTGTCATGCACGAAGAACTGAACCAATTTGCAAGGAATGAGGTCTGGACAATTGTTCCAAGAACCAGTGAGATGAATGTCATTGGCACTAAGTGGGTGTTCAAGAACAAGTTAGATGAACAAGGTGTTATTGTGAGAAAAAAAAGATAGACTGGTTGCAAAGGGTTACAATCAGGAAGAAGGAATTGATTATGGGGAAACCTATGCACCAGTAGCAAGACTTGAAGCTGTTAGACTACTCTTAGCATATGCTTGTATGAATGGATTTAAGCTTCACCAAATGGATGTCAAAAGTGCTTTCCTTAATGGGTATATTGATGAAGAAGTTTATATTTGTCAACCTCCTAGATTTGAAGATCATAAACATCCAGATTATGTCTTCAAACTGAAGAAAGCTCTATATGGTTTGAAGCAAGCCCCAAGACAGTGGTATGAGAGGTTGAACAACTTCTTGCTATCTCATGCATGAGAGAGGCAAAACAAATAAGACATTGTTTATTAAGAAAGCATTCAATGATATTATTTTAGTTCAAGTATATGTTTATGATATTATATTTGGATCCACTAATCAAAATTTGTGTGAGCAGTTTGTTGCAGCTATGCAGGGAGAATTTGAGATGTTCATGATGAGAGAACTTAACTATTTTCTTGGACTGCAGATCAAGCAACTAAATCACGGGACATTCCTTAGTCAAACAAAGTATTGCAAAGAGTTATTAAAGAAGTTTGACATGGAAAACTGCAAAGAAATTTCAACACCTATGGCTACTAACTGTTACTTGGATTCGGATGAAAAAGGAACTAGTGTGGATCAAACCAAGTACAGAAGATTAATCGGTTCACTGCTTACTGCCAGCAAGCCAAACATCATGTTTAGTGTTTGTCTCTGTGGCAGATTTCAATCCAATCCGAAGGAATCACATTTCACTGCAGCAAAGAGAATTCTGAAATACTTGCAAGGAACTACAAATGTTGGACTATGGTATCCAAGTGAGGTATCTTTGAATTTAGTAGGCTATTCTGATTCTGATTTTGCAGGTTGTAAAATTGACAGAAAAAGCACCAGTGGAACATGTCATCTCCTAGGTTCAAGTTTGATATCTTGGCATAGTAAGAAAAAGCATGTGTTGCACTATCCACTGCTGAAGCTAAATACATTGCAACTGGTAGCTGTTGTGCACAAAGCCTATGGATTAAACAACAATTAAGTGATTTCGGCCTTAACTTGTCTAAAATTTCATTATTATGTGACAAAACCAGTGCTATTAATCTTACTAAGAATCCAATTCAACATTCAAGGACTAAGCATATTGAAATTCGCCATCACTTCATTAGAGACCATGTCAACAATGGTGCTTGTGAAATTCAGTTTGTTAGTACTGAAAATCAGCTTGCTGATCTTTTAACAAAACCACTCAAGAGAGATTTAACTTTCTTCTAACTAAAAGCATTCAAACAGAACCAAACACAGTTGAACCTAGCTAGTTGAAGGTTAAGACAAAGCAACTCAATATTCATGTTTAGCATATGAAGAGAGAGCCAACTTAAGATGCCACATGGCGCTGCAACAGTGGAGTCAACTAGTCAAAAAACTGTTTTTGAGATTTTCTGCAGCTAATTATAACCTGCTCTTAATTAATTACTTGTAGAATCTCAACAAACTACAAAAGCTGTTTTGTATTTTTGAATTGTCAATCAATGTGTTGTTTTCTATAGAATTATTCTTTCATTAAGTAGAGGGTTGACCATGCATTCACTTGCACACCACTTCACTGCCTTATTCGTTCTGTATGAGAAACTTAGTTCTCTTGCTCTTCCACCAAAAATGGCGTCTTCCTCCAACCCACGAAAAAGAACCAAAAGGGCTATGGTTAAACATGTTGGATCAGATAGTGACAATAACGAACCCGATTACCTTGATAGATGGTTTGTTGGAAACTAGGAGAGTATTGAAGATTACAAACTATACAATAGGAAGATCATCATTACTCCCAAAGTGTTGAGTCTTGAGTGGCTCAAGGAGGAGAAACTTGATGAGGTTCGTGACATGCTCAAGTTTTAGAAGCTGGACAGGTTCTTGAAGCTGACTAGGAATACTTACCCAGATTTGGTTAAGGTGTTCTTGACCAACATGTGGTATGATGAGGAGAATTTGTACTTACAAGTGAAGGGTACTAACATAGCAATCAATGAGGAGGTTTGGCTTAGTGTCATTGGCCTGAGAAATGATGGTGCTACTGTGAGCAGAGGGAACACATCAAAACTGGGGAACTTTAACAAAGTTCAATTCTACAAATCATGCTTGAGGAATCAAGAGTCTGCCTCTAGGACGTTCAATGTTGGAGGATTTGCTGCTACACCGAGAATCCTGGCTTATATTGTGATCTGGGTGCTGACTTCCCGTAGTTTCAACCATGCAACATTGATTGAGGATGATCTTATACTCACGTACTGTCTCATGAATAAGATAAAGGTCAACTGGGTTAATGTGATTCATGAGCATCTGTTCAAAGTAGGGAAGAAACTGGAATATCGCATACCATATGTGATATTGCAGTTTATTGAATATTTTGAAATAGATGTGGAAAGTGAACTTGTTAAAGAGATTAAGGCACTGAACCAGATTACCACTACAAATCTCACCAAGATTGGATTAAAAAAGATGAAGAATAAGAAATGGATTTGCAAAGTTGATGAAGAATCAGTTGGAGATAATGATGAGGAAGAAGAGAAATCCACTGATAACGATGATGAGGATAAAGACAAAATTTTTGATCAAGCTGAACCAAAACCAGAAATGTCTGCTGCTCCTAGTCAAGACTCCTTCTCCAAACTCGAACAACTCATGATGACACAATTCAATCAATTGGAAGACCAGACCGTAGTCATCATTAGTACTGTGAAATGCACTTCCAATTTATTGAAACACAAGTTGAAGATATCCAGTCCAAGATGGGGACTTTGTTCTTTCCACCAGGACGAATAGGGCGTTTACATTGCATATCTAGTGGTGGTTTCTCTTCCATTTGATGAAGTCAATGGGGGAGAATTAGGAGTGTTGAGATTAGGAAATTAGGAGTGTTGAGAATAGGAAGTGTTGTGGTTGTGGTCTAGGAGTCTAGGCTAATGTTAAGTTTACTACTTGCTTGTTGTTTATTATATTTTCTGTTGCTGTTATTTGCTGTTTCATGTTTGATGTTGCTGCTACTACTCTGATTTGCTAGTTTATCCAGCCCAGTCCAAATTTTAGTTTGTTATGTTTAATCTGTTGGGTGCACGAATTGTACTGATCAAAGCTTATCATATGTACTCGTGCTTAATATCAATGAACTCTGTTATCCTTTGTGTTACTGTTTTCTTCACTATGTTTTGTGAAGTATTATTCACAAGATATCAAATTATGCGGGAGCTTTGTGAAACCAGTAAACTAATTTAAAGAAGAACAAGTATGCATTTCAACTCAACACACCATTGTATGTCTTCATCAAATTGGGGGAGATTGTTAGCACTAGTGGGTTGCTGTTATGATTTGATGAAGCCAACCAAGTGAAAAAGTTCAAACCATATGATCATATATGGAATGCATGAAGATTTCATGAAGATTGAAGAGCTTGGTCTAGAACCTAGGATTGTGTGTTGTGGGGTAAGTTTGAGTTCAAATCGGTGATGCATGCAATCTTAATCAAGGATAAGCCCCCATAAGTATTTTTCTGAATTAACAAAAGATTTGAGAAATCATTAAAATCAGAAATTACATTTTGAATAACTGTTTTAACTAACTCGAGAAAAACAATCGACTGTTTGCCAAAACAATCGATTAAATTTTTAAGACAGTTTTCTATAAATATTTGGCGCGGTTTTTGAAACAATTATTGAAATCATTCTAAACATTTTTCTGAGCAAGAACATTGTGTTTTCAAAGAGAGAAAAAGTGCCTTCTTGTCTAGTGATCAAGATCAATCAATCGTTTTCATCAAGAACTGTTTTCTCGAACTATTACTGGAGCTTTGAGTTGACTGAGACAGTTTCATCATTGATTTGATCATTAGACTAAGCATTCTATACCTTTTCTTTATTACTTTTGTAATATGTTGTATAGAAGTGCTTGTTTTGCTGAGTCTGTGATAATTCTTTCATTGTATTAAAGGTTATTCTGTTGTGAGTTACCTGGGTTGGTAATTATGTTTGTACAGTGGGTTTTGTACAGGTTGTAACTTGCTGAGGGGATCAGCAAGGGGTTTTCTGGAATATACAGTGGAGTCTGTATAGTTCTGGATTCTGTTGTAGGTTCAACAGATTGTTTTCTGCGAGGAACAGTGTTTACTTGCGGGTAGCAAGTTGTTGTTTTTCTGTAAACTAATCTAGTTTGATCTTTTTATAGTGGAAATCCTTACTATGGAGTAAGGGACTGGACGTAGTCCTTGTGGAAGGGTGAACCAGGATAAATCTGTTGTGTCTTGAATCTCTCTTGCTCTCTCTTTACTGTTCTTGTTAAATCTTGTTGTGTTTTTTGAATTTTCAGAACTGGTTTAACTTTGCTAATTGAATAATTGCATCAACTTTCTGAAAACAGTTTAAGTAATTTCTAAAAATCATATATTCTATTTTAACACATTCCACTCTGAACAGTTCTGAATCTGATTAATAACCAGTATACTAGTTTTTTGTATATTTGCAGTTTTGCAACTTACTGGGTTCACTGTTTATCAGTCAATTTTTCCAGAATTGTTAATCTTTCATAATTGTTGATTAAAGACAACTTTCATACACTAAACATAGTTTGTATTGTTTGATAAAAAGTTCTTTAACCAGTAATTCATTACAAACTTGAAATTTATATAATTTTCAGTTTATTGTATTTGGTTGACTGATATTGTGCTGGAACTGTGTTTGAACCTTTGTTGTTTGCTTTATATATCATCTTGAATAGTTTTCTATAAAAATAATTCATTCTCCAAACAGTTTGCGAAAAGTTTTCGAGTGTTCAATTCACCCTCCCTCTTGAACTTGGCCAAAACATATGTTACACTAAAGATATGATGACAATTAGGAGATACATAAGACTTTATACAAACATATAATGATCTAGAAAACAAAATGACTGAAGTTTTAGACAAATTGAACCAATCAAAATGAAAAAGTACTAAAAAAATATAAAAGCACATGCAAATGAACTCATATAATATTAGAAAGCAAACATGGAAGGTTCAAGATGAATAAGATATTTGAATTGAATGTAAAGACAAATAACACAAAATAATCGGTGGAAACAACTCAAGGAAAGCAAAACAATGTAGAAAGAGCATAGAAAACTAGAAGAAGAAGCTACTTAGCTCTTGTTGAACCGTAGCTCATGATACCAAATGATGAACTTCATCTTCTAGCTTGAAGATTAAATGGTGGAATGTTGATTTGGAATGGTGGAAGCTAATAAGATGGGGGAGGAACTCTCAATGTTTGAAGTGGAATTGAAGGAGAGATTTCTAGAGGAGAGGTCAGCCTAACTCTTCTAGGAATGAGGCTGGGGTTTAGTCTAATTAGGAGACTATCCTAATGAAGACTCAAGAACAAGTAGAGGCCGAATTTTGGTAGCAATTTCTCACTCATTCATAAGTGTTTTTTTAAAATGCCTCAAGAGTCCTATTTATAACATTTTTAGTCGGCCATTTAGAGGAGAAAAGAAGAGGGAAATTCAAATTTGAATCCCTTGAAAACGGACGCATAAAGTGGATCAAGTGTTCACTCATGCTTTCCACATTTGAGCATGTTCTCAAAATGCTTCTTTCATTGCCTTTTCCTTTCTAGAATCGGCCTTAGGTTTCTCTTAGGCTTTAGAGGCCCAATTGAAACCCTAGCCAAGTTATTCTGACCCTAATCTAACCCTAAATTACCCAGTATTCAAATAAAAATCCAAAATCTTACATTACTTGGCTCGAATACAAGGCTTGACATATCCTATTGTACTTTACAAAATATTTATAAATTAAAGCCTCGCTTATGATGATTGGAGTTGGCCTTGCTAAGGTCAGCTGAGTCTCATTCTTCTTATATTCTTCTGGCCATGACTTTAGTGGTTGATCTCTTAAGGGATCTTCCATCATTATGTACGCTATGATTTGTACAAGACTAAACATTGCACAAGTAATGGGAGTGATTAGTAAATTCATGGCAAATCTAGGTGGAGAGCATTTGAGTGCTATTAAGAGGATCCTTAGATACATCAAAGAAACCTTAGGTGTTGCATTATGTTTCAGAGTCTCAAAATTAATTGTCAAAGACTATATTGATTCACATTTTGTTGATGGTCTTGATAAAAGAAAATATATTATTGGCTATATGTTTACACTTGTATGAGTGATAATAAGTTAGTTATCCAAGTTGCAGGATGTTGTATCTTTGTCTAATACAGTAGTTGAGTACATGACAACTACTAAAACTTGTATTCAAAGGTTGATGGAGAAACTTAAGCATTAGAAACAAAAACTTGTTGTATGTTGTGATAGTAAAAGTGTCTTGCACATTATAAGGAATCTTTCTAGGATAAAACACATAAGTATTTACTTCTACTTTGTTCATATTAGTGAAAAAATAACAAATGATGTGACAAAATCGATTAATATTGACAATTTTATGAGTTCAATCCTACTGCGACCTATCAGAAAAATAAGCGACCTATCAGAAAAATAAGCAACATGATGACAAAGAATAAAATAAGATGTGATGATTTGATTAATTTAATCAAAATCTTCAAGTGAGAGAGGAGAGAAGTCTCATATCAAGGAGAATTTATCGTGGTGTTTACTTTTCATACATAAAAAGATTATAATATTTTCATATGAATACAAAACAAATTCTTTTCCTTTTATTTTTTTTAATGCTTTAGTGCTTAAGAGAAAAATTAAGAGAGAAAATTAGTTTCTCTTTTTAAGATTTTCCTCGTAATTATTTTTCTTATTTTTAAAAGAAGGTGTTATTTTTTAATCTTAGAAATTAGAATGAAAAGTATGCAATTTTCTTTTTTTTTTAATAAAATTATATTATTGTTTATTGTTTATTGTCTATTTTTTTTAATCTAGTATTTTAGTTGTGACTTTTTTTTATTGTTATCTTAATACCTAACAAATTATAGATGATAATATATAACATAATTATGAAGAATATAATCATATTTAATATAGATTTAAAAACAATTATAATTACTTTTTAAATAAATATCATTTTCATTCTACATTGACAATCTAGGGGATACTTTTATAAGACTTTTCCTAAATTTACTCTTAAAATTTTCGATCAAAAGTTATTTTAACCTAAAATCCTCTAAATTCTTCTTTTCTTATAGGGTTTTTTCCATAATTGAAAATTTTTGTCAAAGTATTCAATGTACTAAACACTTTGATGCTCATATAAGGCTTTTTAAAATGAGATTGTGTTATAATAGAATTCAGATGTATATTGACATAACTTGTTCACTCACATGCTAAGAGCAGAAATTGATTTTTTAAGTAGTTCCGAAATAAAAATTAGAACTTTGAAATCATCATAGTATTTTATTATTATTTTTTTCGAGAAATTATAACTTTGATTAGTCATATCCAATAAAATTATTCTTGATACTAGGTAGAAAGAAAGGCTATTTGGTAATGATTTTTTAAAACTGATTAACCAAGAATATTCAGGGTTTTGTTCGAGAAGGATTCTACAATTTCTTGGTAATCAAAATTAATTAAAGGTACGGGACAAAATGTTGGAAATATTTCTTTCTCAATGAGAGAGATTGTTTTCTAAAATTTATTTTCTTGATTCACAATAAGTTCTTAAAAGAATTCTTTATTTATTAAATTGTTTTGTAATTTAGTAATGCATAATATTGTAGAAAAAACATTTCTTAATAGTATTATATTTCATTTGAGTCTTACTCCAAGTCCAATAATAGTATCTAATAATTTCTTTTCTGGAATTGTCTACTTTTGATTTCAAAATACCTCTTAATCTTAATTCAAAGGTATCAATTTTCATTATTATAAAGACTCTAGGATTGAGTATTCTTAGAGACAAATTTTTTTACTAGGCCCTTTAATTACTTTAGTTAGCAACAATTTTGGGTATAAATCCTTTTGGAGTTGAATGGTAGATATTCTTGGTACATTAGCTTTAAAAATGCATTACCAAAACCTCTCCATCTAATTTTAAGAATAATTTCACTGGATAGGACTTGTCAAATCCATAATTATTCCAAAAATAATAAAATTTATGACAATTTTGAAACCCTAACTCTTAATTTGGAACTACAACTAAGAACGCTGAAATTCTGTAGATGACTTTGAAGAAACCTTTTGTTTGTCGAAGAATAAACTATTTGTTCCAAGGACTAAAAAAAAGAAGAATTTATAGGATTTAATGTTAAGAGTAAATTTGACGGGAAAATAATAATAAAAAAATAACTAGAGAAGGTCTTATGAAAGCCTTGTCAAAATTAGATTATTACAAAAGACAAGAAATTTTGGAAGACGGTGTGTAAATTTATTTTTGAGAACAATGACATGATTATTGTTATAGATTAGAATTGATGTTCTGTCTAAATGAAGTATAACTAGATCCTTCAAAATTATCATCTGAAATTCACCACGAAAAGATAATTACTCTTGAAAAAAATCTAATACTTTATCAACATAATAAAGCGAAGATTTATGCCTATAAAGCACTATGTTAGGGTTGACCACAAGTAAAGAAAAGTTGTTGAGAATTTATAAATAATTAAAAATGTAATAAATAAGAAAAATGTGATATTTTTGAAGAGGAAAATAAGGAAGAATGAAGCAACAATCCTCATTTGACACAGAAGAAAAAAAGTAAAATTAAAAAAGATAAATAATTAATAAGAGTGGAAAATTAATTTATTGAAATGATTTTTTTATTAATAGTATAAAAAAAATTATTCATTATTTATTATAAAGTTATTGTAAAACTAAAAAAAAAAAAAACACTAGAGTCTATGACAAGAATCTATTATATTTTTTATAATAAAAGTAAAACCTATATAACATGCTCCGTTATACTGTAATTATAATTGATTACATCGTAATTATGATTAATTATATCTTTAAAAATATTTTACGCAATTATAGAAAATTTCGAAAGTTCCTACGAATCCTGAGTCTCTCCTCTCAAGTCTCCATCCTAATTTGACCTCCTTCTAGAAAAGATTCTTCAAGAGCCAAGCAAAACTGAACCAGAAAAAAAAAAAAAAATTATTATTATTTGTTGTAAAAGAAGAAGAAGAAAGAATATAGCATAATAATAAAAAAGTATTAAAAATAAAAAAGAATCCGTCACAATAATGATACTCTTCTCCTGTATGAGCTGTGCTTTGGCAAGAAAGAACTTCTCGTTTTCTACTTTCGAATAAACGAAAAAGACTTCACCGCTACGGTGTTTGTGTGCGCGCTTTGCTTTGCGTTTCTGATATTCTATTCTCACCTTCTATAGCTATTCCTTTCTTCGTCTTCTTCATTTCACTCTCTCCGTCGTCGTTTTTGTCTCTCAGCATCACCACAACCGAAACCAGGTTTCGTGCGTTTGCCATCTCACTATCGCTCGCTTATACATGTTTATGTGCTTATTCCTGTTTAGTTTTCATTTTCGTCTGATTTCTTTTGCTCTGAGATACGATTCAACGTCAAGGAACTGTCTCTGATGTTGAATCTGAAGCTCTTCTCATGTATCATGTTCGAGATTCGTCGTTTTGCTTTGTTTCCTGCCTTGAAAAATTAAAGAGGAAGTTTGAGTTGTGCGCATTTGTTTTTTGTGGAAACTCTTTTGCGTGTTTTTGGCTTGGTGTAATTAACGGTTTTGTAGAGAGCAGAGTAGTTATGAACAGAGTAAGGGAATACATTGACTTTGTTCGAGAGTGTGGAATAGTGATGTAGGGTTACTGCGAGTGCTCCTTTTCTATAGGGAGGGTTGTGTGAGAATGTGTTTTATTCAATAGACAGTGGACTGTGTAGTTAGGGTTCGTTACTTGTTGAAAATGTGGGATTCCTGAAAATTAAGAAGTTGTAGGAACACTCCTGGGTCGGGTTTGGCATCGATTTCTGATTTCGTTCTTGCAACATTTCCCTGGATAATACCAATTGACTGCTAGTCCACTACTACTGCCATTCTCTTCAACTGTGCCTCTACGTTTGTATTTAGTCATAAGTCATGAATTAATAGATTGAGCAGTTGTTGTGCCCCCAGTGATTCCAAAAAAAAAAAAAAATTGATAGATATGGGACTCTACATGTATTTCTTATTGAAGTTAATATTGATTGGCTTTTGCGGTTAGAGCTTAAAGTTATGTTTGTGTTTGATTTTTCTTACTGAGCTTGGGTGAGTGAAACAAAAAAGTGTTGATGGATTTTTCTGTGGTAACGGTACTTTTAAAATAAAAGGTTGCACATATTAAGCATTTATTGCATTTTAAATTATGTTTTATGATTCCAGAAGTAGTTTATCGGATATTTGGTTCATATTACATAAAGCATATGAATAAGACTCGTCATCTGTACTTTTTTTTTTATAAAAGCTAAAATGGCTAAATAATGGTAAATAATTGATATCCTTTGCTGTGAGAAGATCATGTAGGTATCCTAATGTTGAAACAGATGATTATTATTCCAACTGGTGAATGATACTTAGTGATGAGTAAATATCACAGTACTCAAACGGCTGTGGATGATATGGTTATGGTGAACTATAAAGATCTCTATTGGATTGAACTAAAAAAACTTCAATCACTGGAAAAGTTTATTTAGCTAAACTTCCCTGCTCAAAATTTATGTCTACAGTTAGTTACCTTCATATATGTCATGCTCTTTTTATCTTCCAAGCTTGAAGCTGATTTGTTCAAGTTTTTTTGCTTGGAAGGTCTACAAATTGAATCATATCTAATAAGTTATGCTTCATATATATAAAGGAGTATATTTCATCTTTTTTACTTTTACAGGTGTCTACTTTCTGGCTACGCATGTGCTGTTCACATTGTCTTCCAATAGGGTGAAATTTGATTGAAGACCAATGCAGAGGGATACTAGCACCACTGCCCCATCAACCACAAGTGGTCGGATTAGGCACCGAAAACGCTCAAATGAGGTTAGTTAGTTAAAGTTTGATTTATCACTTACTCATCTTTTCCTTTTCTCTGTTAAAAAACATTTTGTATTAGTAGATTTCATGTAGAAATTGATTTAACTTACTCTGTGTCATCTTGAAATTTGAAGAGAGAATGAAAAAGTGTCAAAAGTATCTAATTATGGACAACAAATAATTGGAAGCATGGTTAAATTCTAATTTATTTTCTTTTTTAAATTTTCTGTTTTTTTATTATTACTATTTTGTTCTTTCTTAATGTTGCTGTCTCAATAGATGAATTTGATGTAATAAGTTTCAATGACACGACATGAGAACTAAATCCTCGCAGTATCATTCTAGAAGATTTTCTGTATACTATTTGAAGTTAATTTTATGATGCCTTTATCTAAGGTTATTCCGGAAGTTAGCAAAGCAAATGGGACCCAGTTACTTGTTAACGACAAAAGCAAATATAAGTCCATGCTAATTCGAGCATATTCATCAGTATGGATGATTGGCGGCTTTGTGTTGATCATATATATGGGTCATCTCTACATCACTGCAATGGTGGTGGTTATTCAAATCTTCATGGCAAGGGAGCTTTTCAATCTACTCAGGAGAGCTCATGAAGATAGGCAGCTGCCTGGATTTAGGCTATTAAACTGGTATGTTCGTAAAAATTGTTACTCACATAGCAGTACAATCATTCTTTTTATGATGACTTAGTAGCTAAATGGACAGGACATTTTAAAAAAATTCATTTAGTGACGTTTTTCATTCACTTATATTCTTTCAGGCATTTTTTCTTCACTGCAATGTTATTTGTTTATGGACGTATTCTGAGTCAACGCCTGGTTAACACTGTAACTTCAGACATGGTTTTATATCGGCTAGTGAGCAGTCTTATTAAGTATCATACGGTTATCTGCTACGCCCTGTACATTGCAGGTAACTTACTTTACCTTATAATGTTCATTAGGCAGTGCTTCTGCAATGTCTCTATTAGATTCCTGGCAAACATTAAGAGAGTTATTTACATTTATGATCTTACTGGCCATTCTTCAAAATTCTAGGGGGAGCGAATACTTTGCTTATGCACTTTTTATTGATTGAATGCAGGATTTATGTGGTTCATTCTCACATTGAAGAAGAAGATGTATAAGTACCAATTTGGCCAGTATGCTTGGACACATATGATTCTAATTGTTGTATTTGGCCAGTCCTCCTTCACTGTGGCTAGCATTTTTGAAGGGATTTTCTGGTAATATAACCTTATAAAAGGAAATGATGATTAATTAATCGCTATGCTAAAAATTTTCACCACTTTTTGAGGATTCTCGTTTGCATGAAATCATATTATTCTTCATGATGCTATTCCTCATTTTTGTGGTCACTTTTTTGCCTATTTTTTTTTTTAAATGTTATTTTTCTGGTAGTTGATGCCAAAACAATCACCTTAAGGAATTGTTTAACGAATTTCATAATTTGTGGGTTTGTTGGCTGAATTGCACAGGTTATCTGGTCTTGCCCAAATGGTCGAATCAAGACCTTAGGATAGAAAAGATGGGTAAAATATTAGGGTGGTGACCAAATAATTATATTCTCATCAAAGGGGCCTATAAGAGAGACAATAAAGCTGTAAAACAAGATCGATTGCCAACTTTTCAAAATGCAGGGGGCTGATTTTTAAAGTATATTCCCATTTGTTTTTGCTTGGGTTGATTACGAAGGGTATTATTTTAACTCTTTTCCCCAATAAAAAACTGTACTGTTTATGATGATATCTTAAACTGGTATGCGTTAAACTGATTTTATGCGTATATCTATGTGCTTCCATAGAATCACTTTGTTCACACATTTTTTTTAATGTTTGATCACTGCTATTATAGGAATAAGACATATTCTGCCCTCATTGTATTGATGTTGATGCCTTGCTTGTTTTCTTTATCATTTGGACTACTGTACAGGTTTCTTCTCCCAGCAACACTTATTGTCATTAATGATATTGCTGCTTATATCTTTGGTTTCTTCTTTGGAAAAACCCCTTTGATTAAGTTATCTCCAAAGAAAACCTGGGAGGGTTTTATTGGGGCATCCGTTACCACCATCATCTCTGCATTTATGGTGAGCACAATTTCAGTTTGTTAATGACCGTATATGTTGGGATATTTTTTGGGAGGGGGGTTGTCACTTGTCACTGAACCTGAGTCATTTATCGATGCTTTATATTCCTCTAATTATAGCATTATTAATTGGTTGCAACAGCCTAAATAAACTGTCCAAATGCTTGGTCAGAATCATCATTTGTGGCAATTACGTTCTTGCTTGAGGGTTTATACATCAATAAAGTTGTTATGAGCTGGATGCTAATATTATCTTTGAAAACTGATTTTGTAGCTTGCTGACATCATGGGTCATTCTCAGTGGCTAACGTGTCCAAGGAAGGTAGCTGTGTAATACATACCATGACTAACTTATATATTGTGAAGCATTATTATTCAACAACAAACTGACCAACGCTCACATCTCGTTGGTAATAATATGCAGGATTTGTCAACTGGTTGGCTTCACTGTGATCCTGGTCCTCTGTTTAAGCCAGAATCCTACTCCTTACCAGGATGGATCCCTCATTGGGTAAGCCCTTGAAATTCTGCTTAATTTTGTATCTTACGACCTGCATCACTATCTACATGACAATGTAAGTGTGCATGGCCATATTGGTAAAAATATTCACCAAAAACACAATTTGGATGCCTCAAATAACAAAATAAATCCTCAAACTTTACTTAGAGAATAAAAAACTTGAAAAATATAGAATGTGAGAATTACTGATAAGGTTGAAGACAATTAACTCAATGTCGGGCAATGACTCACTCAAATTGGCCCAGTCATTAGGACATTAACTAGGCAAATTTTTAGCATGAATATAAAGAAATCCAGATTTGGATATTTCATTTTAACCTTCATTGTTCTTGGATAAAAGGGATATTTGGAAGAGCTTATGTGGTCTTATCTTATGAAATAAATACTTGTTGTAAACCTATAAAAAGAGCTTATGACCTGCAGTAAGTTATTTTCAGTTTATTTCAGAAAGTTTTACAGAATAGATTATGGAACAGCCTAAGCGAGCTTGAGTGCCCTGTCCCTCTTTGATTTCCATATAATCCCTTAAGGCCTGTTTGGGTATGCTTCTTTTAAGTACTTCTAGAAGAAGAAAATAAGAAAAATATGAAATAAAGTTTTTCATAAGTAAAAACTAGCTTAGAATAAATTAAAATTCTAATTTTCTGGAGAAGTTAAATGAGAGAGCTTTTATATATTAGTTTATGCATGAGCTAGTTTTCATTTATGGAGAACCTTATTTGATTTTTCTTATTTTTTTCTCTTAAAAGTACTTTAGGAATATTTCAACCTAACAGGCCCTTGAGCTTTTTATGTAATGAACACTTATTCAACAAGCGTGTGGTTTAGTTGTTTATCCAAACACGTCAATAGTTGCCACTACAAAACATATCTGTTCTTAATAGGATTAGAAAATAAAATTTTCTATCAACCACTCTGTTAGATTTTCTATTTCGATATTACATTTCAGTGTATAAAATGTGACTATTCTGTAATCATGAGTTGCTAATCCAGATTCTTGGAATATCTAAAAATCATAACTTGCGACTTGTTGTTCTATACAGTTTCCTTGGAAGGAGGTATCAATCCTACCAGTTCAATGGCATGCTTTATGTTTTGGCTTGTTTGCTTCTATTATTGCACCTTTTGGAGGTTTCTTTGCTAGTGGCTTTAAAAGGGCTTTTAAAATAAAGGTATGCAATTGTTTTTCTGGCATGGAAGTCAGCAAATATCAGCCATTTTGATCTAGCATAAACAAACTGGCCCTGTGTTCCTAATTTTGCAGGATTTTGGTGATAGTATTCCAGGACACGGTGGAATTACTGACAGAATGGATTGCCAGGTAGACTATTTTGATGTTTCAATCTCGAAAATGATTTTAAATAAATAATTTTTAACTACTTGGGATTTTATGTTTTTTGTCTCTGTGGGCAACTTTTAATCATCATATTACATAAACTAATGTTTTTTGCCCAAATAGGGGTGTGATATATATATATATATATATATTTGTCATGTCTCCGTTTTAAATTACTAAAGCACTTTTTGTTTATTTAATACTCTACTTTAAAATTTGATACAATGATAATTTTCTATTTAGTGTTGAAGAGAAGATGTGTGTTCTTCTGACATTGAATTATTGACAATATAAAGTTTCTTTGCTTTAATTTTTATTTTTTATTAAAATTTATTTAATAAATATTTGAGCTATTAAAAAAATCTTTGATGAACTTTAACTAAGAAATAACATCAACCAAGATTTACTAAATAAAGTTATCAATATTGATATTTTTGAATTATTAACAATTATTTAATATTTAAATAACTTTTTGCATTTGGTGGTAAATAATTTATCCAAAATGAGAAAATTAAAATTTTATAAATTTGAATTGTCTCATCCAATATCCAATATTAACAATTTGAATTATCTCATCCAATATTAACAATTTGAATTAAATTAATAAATTTGCATTGTCTTTTACAATTTGAAATGAAATCAATTCAAATTCAATGTATTTGAATGTCTTAAAAATTATGAAATTTCTCTCAGACAAGATAAGTGTGAAGTTAATGAACTCAAGAAGGGATTTTGAGTGACAAATCAAGACGTGTAATTGGTAGAAGTTTTGGTGGTCCAGTCTTAGTGAGTATGAATGTCAACTGCATACTGCTTAGGTCCTGGCCTGATTTAATATATTTGTGAAAGTGGTAATGGGTATTTTATGCGAAAGTATGTTTATTCATATATATTTTTGGTGCCAATCGAATAATTATAACCGGCCAAAATTTGCCCCTCCCTAACAACTTACTAACTTTTCACTCACTTTTCCATTCTGCTGCGTGTATACTATTCGTATCTTTAGTCCTGTTCATTCCTTTGGCTGAGGGGCTAGCATTGGAAGTTAAAAGCTTCCTAGTACCAAGCTATTATGCATGTGACGAGCTAAATTTGACCAATTTGTCTTGCTGTAGATGGTTATGGCCGTGTTTGCATATATATATCATCAGTCCTTCGTTGTGCAACAAAGTCTCTCGGTTGAAATGATTTTGGACCAGGTATTATGTTTATTTTACAATGTATATTTTGTATTTCTATCAATTAACATATTATGTTTAATTTATGGAACTACCGCTGGTCGTTTCAGATATTGATCAACCTATCGTTCGATGAACAAGAAGCTCTATATTGGAGGCTTGGAGAAATTTTACAACAGGGGATTCCAAGGAAATCTTAGATTCATGGCGAGGTGTATTTGTTCTCACCTTCTATTGTATTCCTTTGCATACATCTGTACAAGCGTTTCCTATCTTTTTGAGTGAAACGAATCAAAGGTCCGGAAGCTGTCGAGATGTGCATAGTGTATGTTTACCGTTAGTTCCATTCTGTTTTTCTGGCTCTAGTTGAATAGTTAATTGATGGCTTTGCATGAACAGCTACCGTTCACTCATGATCTCAAATATGAATAATTCACATGGCCAATGGCTGAAAATGAACGCCTGTGCTGTATTTAATTCCTGGAGGTGAGGGGTGTTAATATTTTTCAATTACCTTAAATGTAGTTTGAATCACGTTTGATAATAATATTTAATGCGATCGACAATTTATTTTGTTCTACTATCAAATGTTGCACCAACTATATGATAGGATATAAATTGTTTTCCATTTCTATGGTACTCTTTTGTTTTTATTTTGTTGACAATTAGTACGGTTTTGGCATGCCTCGGATTCCTTAACAGAGTGCAAATTTGGTTAATTCTCTGGTATGTCGATTTGTGACTCAACTATCAGTACTGTTACAGTTGGAACAAAAGCCTCCATTAGTTATGAATAGGTAATTGTTCTGGTTTCATGTTTTAAGTCACTTTAAGCTAGGACAAATCGATTATTCAAGTACCGAGCACCAAAAAGAACACCGAAAGGTCTGGACTCCAATATTTGCGGAATCACTTGCTACTATTTCGGTCTCAATTCTTTTCTCCCGAGAGTAGTGCATGATGGTTGTCGCCTGATAGGTTACTAATACAATCATCTAAGGGGTAATTATGGTGCTTATGCCGCCCAAGTGTGGGAATAAGAAGTATTACATATATAGTAACTTAAGACCAAAATTGTTTGAATCCAATCTTATCACTATCAAATAGGTGACCCATATCATTTATAGAGATTAAATCCATAAGATAACTACACACGAGTTTGGCTACACCCAGGTACGAGACAATACACAAGTCCCAGCACCGTGTTTGAATAGTTTAATTTTTACATGTATTTTAAATGTTAAAAACCTTAAATTTATGTTTTAATTTAGTTTCTAAAATCACAATTATGATATTATATTTTTAAAATTATTTAATTATTATAATAATTTTATTGATACCAATTTAGTCCTGATTAAATTACACTTCAACTATTGAACCATGAATAAAATAGCTTCTCCGGTTGAAAAACCAGGCTAGTTTTAAAAAATTGGTTTAGTTGCATCAAACTATTCAAACCTTTTATCAGTAAACTGATTCTAACGAATTTTAAAGCAGCATCAAAGCATCAGATGAGTTTGACGTTTAATGCTCCACAAAAATAGCATAGTACATCACCTAGAAAGGGTTAAACAAAATTTTACTATAATATGTAGGGTGATTCAACTGAATCCAATAACAACCAATATTGCAAAATTTCTGGTTTGTCATTAATGTAGTTTTGTCGGGCTGAATCAAGCATGGTACAAATATGGTACATTGTCCTAGGTTTAGAACAGAATATCGAAAAACAAATAAATCATGATGTAAACCACTCTAAGCAAACAAAAAAAGGGCCAAGAACATGGATAGCTAACTTCTCTTTATCCAAATGTATGATCACTGAAACTTTTTGATCTTGTATTATTTTCTCTTACAGTCGTTTTGGCTTCTCAATCTTCACATAGGGCAAGACACCCATTAAACGGACAACTTTTGGAGACCAGGCAAGTTGTTGAGCACGACAAAACATCAAGAATGTGTTTGCAAAGTAGTAATTGAAACCCATGAAGAGATGCCACAAAGCATGACCTTGTGGATTAATTGGCCAACGAGAAATCTCCTTGCAGAAAAGGTGATCGCATAACCAACACAAACCTCCCAATAGAAGAGTAACTACATATAGTTTTCCCAGACTCTTTGCAGACACACAATCAGTATAAATGTAATACTTGTACATTCTTGGACTGCAGAGGAGACACAAAATGACATAATGGACTTTGAAGCCAATTCCAAAACGGACCACTGAATGGACAATGGCAAAAATAACACCATACAAAAATATGAAGATGGGCATTGTACGAGGGTAGTGCCAATCCGGGGAATACAAGATGTACATGTATAGCAGAATCTCCCACATCATAGGAGTTTCATCGCTCTGTTGTTGCCTAAATCAAAGTGCAACAACTCCACAATGAATAAATACTCACCCAAAACAAAACAAACACATATCACCACTAAATTTACAATACATCATACTGGCCTTCTATATTAACCATGCTAGTTACAAGTCGCAAACCAAACAATACAACCTCACTTAGAACCTGTTTTAAACTTTTAAACCTTTTTTCACCTAATTACCACTCAACAGTCCCAGAATATACATTAACCAAAACCAGAAAATTTTCCAACTCCCAATGATGGGAACTAGTTCAACAATAAACACTCATGGTATAATATCATATTGATCTCTCCTAACCCACTAGAAAAGAAAACACTTTCTCCCACTGGCAAAAATAAGATAAAATAATGTCATGTAACATATGGAAACACTAGAAATTGAAGGAAAAACTTGGATGCAATGACAAAAGAACTAGCCTGCTAATTTAAATGCATATGTGACTTGCTTGCATTATGGTATACCCTAGCTGCATTAGATAGGATATTATTCATTAAAGGGTAGAAAATGAATAAATTGATCTTTCTGAGCCAGAAAAAGCAGTGCCAATTGTTGAAATGAGGCTGATGTATGAATATGATGTGGTCCTTCCAATCACCTTAAATAAGAATTCTGTAAATATTCAACAATCATCTATGCAAAATGCCAAACTCATTTTGTATGACGCAGAATAACTCAAAAACAATATGAAAAAGTAAAAATCACCAACCAAAAATTTATATAAAAGAATGATAGAGTTCAATACTTACACACGCTGTAGCGTGGCATGGTGCAACATGCTTCCAATGGAAAGTGCCATAATTGTTACATAAAGAACACAAAATCTTTTCTCGAACCGTTCTCTATAAGCATTTATAAGACCGATAAGAGCCAACAGAATGGTTGGAATAGTGGATATTGTGTTATAAAATTCTGCAATATAAGATGAATATTCATAATTCTTTTCACAGCAATCTGTAGATGATGTGACCGGACCCCAGAAGCTAGACATTTTCCTCTACAGCTGGATTATCTGTATACCGAATTATCTACAGAGCTCACAAATCCCTGCAAAATCATGAGGCAACATCAACATGCCAAAATACAATCAACCCCACAATACAAAAACCTCAAAATCCTACCAATAGAAACTGGAAATAGCTATTAGTGATTAAAATACATATTAAAGCAATAAACAAAAAGGCATACTTGGGAAGATTATGTAAGAACCACGTAGATCGCATTCTCTCTACTCTTCCTGTCTCCAACAATGATAAAATTCGGTGAGATAGGTGGAGCAAGCTTCCCAAAATCAATCTGTCTTCTCTGTTATTTTGTAAAACCTACGTTAAATGAATAGCATTTTATTTGCAGTAGAATATGTTTGATTTTGTTGTAACACAAAGGAATGTGATGTACCGATAGAGGCACAAACGGATGGTTAGTAGAAGGTGTTTTTGAGAGAAGCAGACAATGAAAGGTTTCATTGTAGAGAAGAAGATGCAACCGTTATTACCGTTACGAATTGTGATTCATTGGTGTTAGAAGATGGAAGCAGAAGAGGCTGATACGTGTCGCTACATACACATGTGGGTCGTCCACTGTCTTGTATTTAGATATGGTGAAGGTTAACCAATGTCTTATAAATACTAATTAAGGAATTAAAAAGAGATTTTTTTTTTTTTTTATCGAAACATGAAAAAGATAGATTCTTTTTATGATTTTTCATGTGTTTTTATATTATTTTCAACAAAAAAAAAAATCTCTTTAAGTTATTAACCAGTATTCTATATATAGAGGTTCGTAGTGTCTCAGATATTAACCATATCCAACTCTTTGTATCCGTGTGAAAAGTTCCTTGTTTCAAATGCCACATCGAAAATTGACAGTCTAAAACGAATGAGTGACATTCTCAGAAGTGATTCAAGAATGTAAACTCAAAAAATGGAAAATGATTATAATGTTACTAATCACATACATGTTCGTGCAAATTTCCAAACAACCTATGCAACTATTCTAGTATGTAGTGGAAGCATAACTAGTTCGTATAGAAAAGAACAAGAAAGAAAGAAACTTTATTCTGTTCCCATAAAGGCTGCAATTCTCCTGGCAACACAATATGCCGTAGATTGTATGGTTATCATGGGATTAACACCAATTGCAGTTGGCAGCAAACTAGCATCACACACAAATAAGCCTTCTGCTTCCCAACTCATCCCATTTTCATCCACTGCACCTTCCTTTTCACTCATCCCCATTCTACAACTCCCCATCTGGTGTGCCGAACTATATATACTCCATTTTTCTTCTTGTGACATTGACCCTCCTGTTGCATATATGGATTCCACAAACCTCTCCAATTCCTTTTCATTATTCCCGTTACATTCTATTCTCTGTCCGTCACTTCTATGAGTACCTACCTCAACTGCTCCTGCTGCTATAAGAATCCTCAGTGCCTGCTTCACTCCATCCTTCATATTCTCTTTGTCCGATTCATCTAACTCATAGTGCACTCTACCCTCACTCCTAACTACTCCACAACCCTTGTCCCTGATAATTGTGATCAGATGAACAGTCCGTGAATATTTCAGCATTCTTTCTTTGAAGTCAGATCCAGACACCCAAGGAACCAGTATAGATAACGCTGCTGGCCCCAGTGCTGGCGTTTCAACTATAGCTTTTACATTGGAGTCCTCTGATACCACCTTATGGACAGAAGTTATGATCCCCCCCTCATAGCATTTACCCTTGAGATCAGAATTTGAGTCTGGAAAATACCCCCAGGACATTAGCACTGGATGCATATGAAGATTCCTTCCAATGTGCTTGTTCTTCAATCCACTGGAGATCATTAAAGGAGGCGTCAAAAGAGCCCCACAGGCCGAAACTGTGACTTTGGCCTCAACTTTCAGTCTCCAAGTGACGTTGTTTGTTAAAACATTGGCCATCACTCCTAAGCATTTCTTTTTTCTCACTCTCCCTCCCTTGTTGTTTCCCAATATAAATCTTTCAGCTTTGGTTCCTGTTAGTATCACTGCATCATGATCCACAGCATCAACAAGCCATGTAACTTCTGTTCCTTGTTTTTCTCCTCTTGTACAACCATAGTTGCAAGACCCACAGTAATGTCGTTCTGATGAGTTTCTTGGCACGTAATCAACTTGAAGACCCAGATTCTTACAACCTTTTCTTAGAACTTGATTTTGGAGCCCTTCCTCCACACACTTGTCGGTTACACCAATCCTTTTGCACACCGCGTCCATGGCAGAAAGATATTCATGATTCGAAAACAGTGACAATTTGTGTTCTTTTCCCCATTCCTTAAGCACACTATCCGGTGTTCTAATAGATGCTGCCCAATTAACAGCAGAACCACCACCTACCGTTGACCCTGCCAGAATCCCTATTTTCCCATCCCAGGATGCAAAAGTTCCTCCTAATTCATAAAGCTCATTCAAAGAAGGCCCCTCTAGAGAAGAATAATCACTGGAGGTATAGTAGTTACCCTTCTCAAGAACAAGCACCTTGAAGCCCGAACTTGCTAGAATAGCAGCTGCAACTCCTCCCCCACAACCAGACCCAACAATTACCGCATCACACTTTATTCCAAGGACATTGTTTTCAGCATCTTCAGAAACTTCAAGACCTTTCTCAGCAAGAGACTTGGGCAGGCTCCAATCAGTCTCATTCCTAGCTTCCACTATCCCCTTTTCAAGAGGCCTTTCTTTTTGATCCTTGCTTGGGATCCCATCCCTGTCAACCTTATATCCTATAGCTTCCCATGCTGGGTTTTGACCCTTCTCATCACACTGCACACAAGGGAATATTCCATGTCTCACACAATTAGTAACACAGAGGGAAGAGATATGATGATGAATGAGAAGTTGTGAATTAAGAAAGTGGCAGACCTGAGAGAAGAAAACAAAGAGGCACAGAGCTTTGACGTAAAGGAATGCAAGTCTAATAGGTGTGAGGAAGCGATGCTTAAACCATTTCTGCAGAACCTTTTCTCTGTTTTCCAAAGAAATATTTGAGAAGTTGTGGATGAAAGGCCATTTCTTACTCAGACAGAGAGTCCCACATAGCAACAAAGTGCCCAACCTTGTTGACAGCATCCATAGGATCAATCTCACAAATATCAATGCTTCTTTCAGAGCTCTTTTTACCAGTATCTCTGCCGTCTGTGCACATTTCACATTTAAGATTCTAATTAATAAAACTAATGTTACTCATGTACACACACATTTCACATTTTAGATTCCTATTATATATCTATATAAGTAAACAAAATAACTAGCAATAAAAAAAGAATTTTGTTAATTCAACTATTCAATTATTTATGTCAAATTAAATAAAATTAAAAGTTTAATCAAGTAATTCATATTTGACTACATTTTGAAAAATATATATTACTTTCATATTAATCTTTAAGAATAAGATAACAAATAATATTGAATTTAATAAATATTTGTCCACATATAATTTTATGTAAAAAATCTTTTCATTTAATTATGAATTAAAAATATATAATATAATCTCACATAGTTTAGAAATTAAGATTAAGGTCAGTTTAAATATATATTTATTTCTTAATCTATTAAAATATTTTTTAAAGATAAAACTGTAATAAAATATCTAATTCATAATTTTTGAATTTAAGAAATAATTTTTTAAAAAAGGATTTTGTAGCTATGAAATCAATTTTGAATATATAATTATTTTTACAATAAAATTATTTAAATATAATTAAGATTAAGATCAGTTTAAATATATATTTCTTTCTTAATCTATTGAAATATCTTTTAAAAATAAAACTGTAATAAAACTTCTATCTCATAATTTTTGAATTTAAGCACAATAATTTATTAAAAGAGGATTTTGTAACTATGAAATCAATTTTGAATATATAGTTATTTTTACAATAAAATTATTCTAATATAAAAGTATTTAGAATGAGTCGCTTTTATACCTTGACGTAACGTGCTTAAAAGAAACAATTTTTAAAAAATGTTTCTTTGATCTTCTTTATTTATATCCACTTGAGTTTAAAATTCTTTTGTAGATTTTAAACATTTTGAAATGTTTAAATTGATTTTTTTAAGTTGTTGATATAATTTATAAAATTATATATATATATATATATATATTAATATTTCAACAACATTCTAAGCAGCATTTATATTTGCCCAGTTGCCAAGTACGCTGTCAACAATAAAACCATATAAATAATAGAAAAAAGATAAATTAAGCATAATAAAATTAATTTATATATA
>Ga0209700_103559_pt1 | contig 29621 bp, 12 predicted proteins | sample SiratroredBW_FD_187528 | JGI IMG/M metagenome (GOLD analysis project Ga0209700, IMG submission 187528) | Root nodule microbial communities of legume samples collected from California, USA - Siratro red BW (SPAdes) (version 2) | ecosystem: Host-associated > Plants > Roots > Nodule | place: USA...
AAAAACAAATAAACGAGAAAATAAGATTAGAAAAGAAAAGAAAAAACCTGTTATAGTTCACCGGAAAAGCTTGCCAGAGAAATGGTTGAACAGTTGAGCAGCGAGAAAATGTGTGAAACCCTAACTTACCAGTTTCACACTTTCACGAGAATAACACATAGAAAGAGAAAATAGGTGGTGAATGGAGAATAATAAATAGCCTTTGTCAACCTAAAATAGGAAGAAAATGCATTGCGAGGGAGGAAGGAAGAAGAAGCACTGCGCATTCGAGGAAGAAGAAGCAGCAAAGGGAAAGAAACAGAGGGCACGCGAGGGGGGAAGAGTTTTTGTGCCCTAAAAGAAGAGATACAAAAGCGGTTGTTAGTGGCAACCGCGTTTGTATCCTCCTGAAAAATAATTTAATAATTGTTTTGCATATACCAACGCGGTTGTTTCCAGAACCGCGTTGGTATCTCCCTTATTTGTGGCTTATTATCGTGGTTCTCGCGTCAACCGCGCTGATATAGTTTTACTTAATTTCAAAAATGCCACCGCGTTGTTTTTAATTGCGGTTCATTTTTAACCGCGATGATATCCCGTCTTTAAATGTGTTTTTTCTACTAGTGTGGTACCTAAAAAAAGTATCCCATTAAGCAGATATTCAAAAGTACACTGACAAACAATATGTTACTCAACAACACAAGTAGTACAACTTGTAAGTGTCTTTCGCATACATACACTTGCAACAAAAGGAAACCATCACACTGTCAATACAGCTTCATTGGCATACACAGACGTAGAATAATAACTGGTTCCTTAGGTTAAAATAAGTGGCTGAATGACGTATTATTTCCAATATAGACATGTGTATAACACATGCAAAGACCTCTGTGTTAAACCCACAACCCAAGTGGTTCACTATGTTCACCTATGTGGTTTAATGACGTAAGTGTTCGCATACAATCACATACAAACATACAATGTGTCCCAGACAAGTAAGTATCACACATTGAAACCAGTAATGTTAAACCCACAATAAAATTATCTTCTTTTATGACCTAAGTTGTTAACTGTCACCGGCAAACTTTCGCGACTAAGACATGAACATCTATACACACCCACAACATAACAAAAAAAAATTGTGTACATCATTCGGATAATTGATTTCGACAAACCCTAAAACTGAGCTAACCACTTATGTGAACTGAGCGAATCACTTAAACCTTCCACCCCTCACACAAGTGTGTGTTCAAAAATTACACACAGCGAACCACTTATCTGAACTGAGCGAACCACTTAGTGCTTTCACCCCTCACACAATTCTGTGTGTTCCTAAACTACACACAGCGAACCACTTATCTGAACTGAGCGAACCACTTAGTTCTTTCACCCCTCAGACAAGTCTGTGTTCCAAAACTACACACAGCGAACCACTTATGTGAACTGAGCGAACCACTTAGTGCTTTCACCCCTCAGACAAGTCTGTGTGTTCCTAAACTACACACAGCGAACCACTTATGTGAACTGAACGAACCACTTAGTTCTTTCACCCCTCAGACAAGTCTGTGTGTTTCAAAATTACACACAGCGAACCACTTATTTGAACTGAGCTAACCACTTATGTGAACTGAGCGAATCACTTAAACCTTCCACCCCTCACACAAGTGTGTGTGTTCCAAAATTACACACAGCGAACCACTTATCTGAACTGAGCGAACCACTTAGTGCTTTCACCCCTCACACAATTCTGTGTGTTCCTAAACTACACACAGCGAACCACTTCTCTGAACTGAGCCAACCACTTAGTTCTTTCACCCCTCAGACAAGTCTGTGTGTTCCAAAACTACACACAGCGAACCACTTATGTGAACTGAGCGAACCACTTAGTGCTTTCACCCCTCAGACAAGTCTGTGTGTTCCTAAACTACACACAGTGAACCACTTATGTGAACTGAACGAACCACTTAGTTCTTTCACCCCTCAGACAAGTCTGTGTGTTCCAAAACTACACACAGCGAACCACTTATGTGAACTGAGCGAACCACTTAGTGCTTTCACCCCTCAGACAAGTCTGTGTGTTCCTAAACTACACACAGTGAACTACTTATGTGAACTGAACGAACCACTTAGTTCTTTCACCCCTCAGACAAGTCTGTGTGTTCCAAAACTACACACATCGAACCACTTATGTGAACTGAGCGAACCACTTAGTGCTTTCACCCCTCAGACAAGTCTGTGTGTTCCAAAACTACACACAGTGAACCACTTATCTGAACTGAGTGAACCACTTAGTTCTTTCACCCATCAGACAAGTCTGTGTGTTCCAACACTACACACAGCGAACCACTTATCTGAAATGAGCGAACCACCTGGCTTCTATTGGGTTATCGGATGTCATACTTATTGATACACTTGGGATTCCTAAAGAAATATTTCTGTTGGGTGGTGATCTTCACGGTCAATAGTACCATACAATTGTTGCTGCAGTCTGGTTGGACTGATTTTGCAAAGACTGTGACTTGAAAGCAGGAAATGTATGTGTGTTTGAAAAAATTAGAAAGCCATGGTTTTGGTTTTAACCTTGTTATTTTACTGTCATATAGGCCAGACATGAAAATAACATATCCAAATCCCAATTCCTGGCTTTTTAATTTTTTCAAAGACTAATACATTTCCTGCTTTGAAGTTATTGTCCTTTACAAAATCAGATTGGTCGCGTTGGTTAACACAGAAAACCACTTATTTGTACGCAGAGAACCACTTATTTCAACACAGACACCAATTGTGTCAACATGTCCTTAGTCGCGTTGGTTAACACAGCAAACCACTTATTTGTACGCAGAGAACCACTTATTTGAACACAGGAGCAATTGTGTCAACATGTCCTTGGTCTCGCGTTGGTTAACACAGCAAACCACTTATTTGTACGCAGAGAACCACTTATTTCAACACAGATAACAATTGTGTCAACATGTCCTTGGTCGCGTTGGTTAACACAACAAACCACTTATTTGTACGCAGATAACCACTTATTTCAACACCGAGAACCAATTGTGAACATGTCCTTGGTCGCGTTGGTTAACACAACAAACCACTTATTTGTACGCAAAGAACCACTTTTTTCAACACCGAGAACCAATTGTGTGAACATGTCCTTGGTCGCGTTGGTTAACACAACAAACCACTTATTTGTACGCAGAGAACCACTTATTTGAACACCGGAGCAATTGTGAACATGTCCTTGGTCGCGTTGGTTAACACAACAAACCACTTATTTGTACGTAGAGAACCACTTATTTGAACACCGGAGCAATTGTGAACATGTCCTTGGTCGCGTTGGTTAACACAACAAACCACTTATTTGTACGCAGAGAACCACTTATTTCAACACGGGAGACCCACTCTGATATTGAGCTCCTCTCACTGGCGGGAACATTGTCTGGCTTTGTCGCTTTGCGAAGGTAGATGAGACATTTTGTATGCCAAAATTTCCCGTTTCAAATGACGGGTGAATGTTGGTAGTCTCATCATTGCACTGCGTTCTGGAAGATATCTTCAAGTTCAGACATCATCAAAGAGCTCGTTTTGGAAACGAATTGGTTTGCTGGTCTGGAACATTTTCGTCGCTTCTTAACCCTTTTGTTTTTGCGTTTGACGGTCCTGTAGTTGGTGGTTGTCTACGGTAAATCGCCGTCGGAAGCTAGAGTTCACTGCCTTAAGGTGTATCGCTCGGTCGTCCTGTGTTTAACAATGTAAGTGGTTCGCTGTGTGTAATTTTGGAACACACAAACTTGTCTGAGGGGTGAAAGAACTAAGTAGTTCGTTCAGTTCACATAAGTGGTTCGCTGTGTGTAGTTTAGGAACACACAGACTTGTCTGAGGGGTGAAAGCACTAAGTGGTTCGCTCATTTCAAATAAGTGGTTCGTTATGTGTAGTGTTGGAACACACAGACTTGTCTGATGGGTGAAAGAACTAAGTGGTTCGCTCAGTTCAGATAAGTGGTTCGCTGTGTGTAGTGTTGGAACACACAGACTTGTCTGATGGGTGAAAGAACTAAGTGGTTCGCTCAGTTCAGATAAGTGGTTCGCTGTGTGTAGTTTTGGAACACACAGACTTGTCTGAGGGGTGAAAGAACTAAGTGATTCGCTCAGTTCATATAAGTGGTTCGCTGTATGTAGTTTTGGAACACACAGACTTGTCTGATGGGTGAAAGAACTAAGTGGTTCGCTCAGTTCACATAAGTGGTTCGCTGTGTGTAGTTTTGGAACACACAGACTTGTCTGATGGGTGAAAGCACTAGGTGGTTCGTTCAGTTCACATAAGTGGTTCGCTGTGTGTAATTTAGGAACACACAGACTTGTGTGAGGGGTGAAAGCACTGTGGGCAGAGGAACGGGAATCTTGCTGTTTCGTCTGTTCTCTCTCCTTCAGAGGATGCGGGGTTAATGAGTGCAATGAGAAAATGAGATATGCTTTTCCCACTCAAATTGTCCTGCATTTTCAGATGGGAAATGACAAAAGCAACCCTTTGCAAAAAGACAAACATGAACCACGTAAGCAGAAAAGAAGTTGGCTTTCTCTTTCTTTGCCACGCGGGACGACAATGCCACGTTGGAGTGTCAAATGGAGGTAAGAGAAAAACGAGTGTCAAAGTAACATTTTCCCAAGAAATAACAGAATGACATGCATGGGAACTCATATATTGCTTCCTTTCTCAAATCGTAAAGTTAATATCTTTTTAACACCTAGTTCCTTTCTTCCTGGTGGGTCACCTTCCTTTTTATGAGTCTACAAAAAAAACTTGTATGAATGACGACCAGTACTGAGAGTCTCCTTCAATGTGTAAGCCCCTTCTTCATGCTCCTCTTTTGCAAATGCTTCTGCCCCAGCCTTTAGAGCGCAAAAAAAAAAAAAAAACCTCTCTAACTCCTTCCCCCTGCGGATCTTCAGAGTTGTGATTTTTTGAAGGAAGAAGGGTTCAATCTCCCCTTTTCTTGCCTACCTTCAATCCCTTTTTTAAAAAAATCCCCCCCTTTGGTACCTTCATTCAACGACAAATATCTGTTGGATGCCTTGCCTGTTGATCTTTTCAGGGGCTTGCAGAGAAACCAACTTTTCTGAACAGGGCATTTTGGAGGGTCAAAGCCATTTCGTTAAATTAAGGAAACGCCAGCTCTAGGAGAGAATGTCACAGGAATAGTCTTTTTAGGAAGAGGTATTTTGCAGGTGGAAGCATTGTAGGGGTGTCGTAGGAGCTTTATAGGGAAGCATAAAGAGGATCTTCAGGATTTGGGAAAGAGGGAGAGGGTGAATTGTTTTTTTTGTCTTTTGTTATTTTTTGTCAATATTTTTTTTTTTAGGAAATCATATGTAAAATAATCTCTTAAAAAAAATTACATATTTTATTTGTATTTATACATTTTTTATAAAGGATAATAAAAATCTAATAAAAGTAATTACAAAAAAAAATATATTTTTGATTTTTTTTAAGATGAGAAATTAAACCAAATTTGTTTATATTTTGCTCAAGCATAAATAAAAAAAAGTAAAATGAGATTTTTTTTAAAATAAGAGAAATTTATAAAACAAAATCTTAGATTCAAACTACAAATAAATTTATTTAACTCGAAAATATTCTCTTCATTTTTAAAACATGATTAAAAACTTTCCTTCTTTTTGAAATAAAATTTATCTACCCGGACAAAATTGGGTGTTAACACCCATTTCTTAATGAGTGGTCACCTCAGTTCAAGTATTGGCGACTGATAAACACATTTGTCTTCAATCGCCATAACATGAACCATGGTGTCCACTCGTTAAGGAAGGGGAGACCACAGGTGTTTTGTAAAGCAATAAGTGGTTCCTAGCTTACAAAACATCAGTGGTTACCCATGTCTTAACGAGTGCTCACCTCAATTCAAGTATTGGCAACTGGTGAACACATTTGTCTTCATTCGCCATAACATGAACCATGGTGTCCACTCGTTAAGGAAAGGGTTACCACAGGTGTTTTGTAAAGCAATAAGTGGTTCCTAGCTTACAAAACATAAGTGGTTACCCATGTCTTAACGAGTGGTCACCTTAGTTCAAGTATTGGCGACTGATGAACACATTTGTCTTCAGTCGCCATAACATGAACCAAGGTGTCCACATTACTTCGTGGTTCACATCCAGTCATTCGCCTTAACCCAAACATTGGTACGGAAAAAAATGGTCTTAATTTGTTCTCCAAAGTTAATTGATAGTTATTATCTTAATACTGTTAATTTGGATTTGTGCAAATCCTAAGTACCATCATTGGTTTACTGATACCCAGCTTGACAGTGATAACTGAAAGATGATTAACTACTGGATTGGAGGACTGTAGAAGTTAGGATGTCCTTAAATTTTATCAATGATCACTTGAACTTCATAATGACATGTAATGTAATTAAGTTGTGTTATGATGTAATGTTCGGGAATTATGTTGTGATGTGATGGGTTTAATGTCATGACAACATTGGTTATCGCCTACATCTTTGTGAATTTATAACGATTTCATTAACATTTTGATGACCTTTGTGCATTGATAATATTTTTATGGCTTATGTAGTGGACACCTTAATTGTCGTTTTGGTGACCTCTGTGCCTTGATAGCATTTTTATGGTTCGACCAAGCGAATGGTTACCCATGGCTTATCCAGTGGACACCTCAGTTGGCGCTTTGACGACCTCTGTGCCTTAATAACATTTTTATGGTTCGACCAAGCGAACGGTTACCCATGACTTATCCAATGGACACCTCAGTTGGCGTTTTGGCGACCTCTGTCCCTTAATTGTGTTTTTATGGTTTGACCAAGCGAACAGTTACCTATGACTTATCCAGTGGACACCTCAATTGGCGCTTTGGCAACCTCTATCCCTTAATTGTGTTTTTATGGTTCGACCAAGCAAATGGTTACCTATGGCTTATCTAGTGGACACCTTAGTTGGCGCTTTGGCGACCTCTGTCCCTTAATTGCGTTTTTATGGTTCGACCAAGTGAACGGTTACCCATGGCTTATCTAGTGGACACCTTAGTTGTCGCTTTGGCGACCTTTGTCTTTTAATTGCGTTTTTATGGTTCGACCAAGCAAACGGTTACCCATGGCTTATCCAGTGGACACCTCAGTTGTTGCTTTGGTGACTGATATCAAAATAATCATATTATAGTACTTAATATTACAATATTTACATTCCTTCATATTAACAACAATAATATCCACAAATATTTACAATACTACTCTTAAAAAACAATATTTACAGTACTACATATTACTAACAAATGCTAAAATAGTATACTTCTGTACAAGAATTTACATCAATCATGTAGTACTATCGGAACATAAACTGATCAAACTTAAAGCAGATAGAGTAGTTTGGCGTTTCTTATTATCCTCATGGACAACCCATTCATACACAAGCTGCTTTCGAAAAGTCTGAAGATCTTACTGCAAATAAACAATGATGAACCAAATTAAAATGTGACCAACCCAACCAAAAATTTAGATAACGATAAAAAATATAATTAACTATTACAAACCGTGAAGTATACAGGTATATTTTTTTCCATCAAACCTTTTTGAACCATCCCACAACTCCATTTATTTAATCACCATCATACCACAATCAAAGCTAAAAAAAGGCACAAACATTTACCAAGCAATAAAAATACATTAATACACCAAACATTTACCGAAATCAGATCACACTCACCTGTTTGGTTGGTGTGGGAGGTTATCGTCTTTGACTTAAGACGAGAAGATTTGGGTTTGGTGGCATCTGAAAAGAAATCTAACAGAGCACGCAGACGATATGCTAATACTTAAACTGAGGTGACCACTCATTAAGACATGGGTAACTACTGATGTTTTGTAAGCTAGGAACCACTTATTGCTTTACAAAACACCTGTGGTCACCCCTTCTTTAACGAGTGGACACCTTAGTTCATGTTATGGCGACTGAAGACAAATGTGTTCATCAGTCGCCAATACTTGAACTGAGGTGACCCTGGTTAAGACATAGGTAACCATTGATGTTTTGTAAGCTAGGAACCACTTATTGCTTTACAAAACACCTGTGGTCACCCCTTCCTTAACGAGTGGACACCGTGGTTCATATTATGGCGACTGAAAATAAATGTGTTCAGCAGTTGCCAATACTTGAACTGAGGTGACCACTCGTTAAGACATGGGTAACCACTAATGTTTTGTAAGCTAGGAACCACTTTTGCTTTACAAAACACCTGTGGTCACCCCTTCCTTAACGAGTGGACACCTTAGTTCATGTTATGGCGACTGATGAACACATTTGTTCATCAAGAAAATGACATAAAACAACGTACTTTACTTCAAAAACCAACGGAAATCAAACCTTAAACCCTAAACTTTTCAGATCCAGCATCCATCAAGAATAGAATTGTTAAACCACCAAAAAAACTTCCTTTTCCATCAAAAACCACATAAAAACCAAACTTCACACGGAAATCATTCGATAAACAAAAAAAACATCTTTTGTATGAAAAATCAATTAAAACAACAACCTTTACATGCTTTTCAGACATAAAAAATCAACCTTATGCTGACGAACCCTGGAGGTGGACGAAGAGCCCAAAGATGAAGATGGGCTTGGAGAGTGAGTTGGCAAATAGACGTAGAGAGAGCTCTAGAGCTCACAAACGAAGAAAGGGCGAGAGAGCTAGAGAGTGAGTGGAGGAAGAGAGAGTGAGAGTGCAAAGAGAGTGAGAGAGTGCGCAGAGAGACGAAGAGACTGAAAGAGTGAGAGAGAGGCACGCGAATGACTTCTGGTTTTCAGAACACTACTACGCAAAATGTCCCTGCCACGTAAGATTCAATGACCAAAGTACCCCGGTGTCAAATGGAGGAAAAAATGCAACCCTATCAAAATAACATTACTCATGACTTTTAACTGTTATTTTGTTACTTTAATTCTGACTTTAACTGTTATTTTGTTACTTTAACTCTGACTTATCACTTAATTGTTACTTTATTATTTTAATTATGATTTTGTCACTTTAATTGTGACTTTATCATTTTAATTGTGATCTTATCTTACAATTTTATGGCTTGACTTCAATTTTGTCATTTTAAATGTGACTTTATCACTTTAATTGTGATTTTAAATGAGATTTTATCACACTTTAAGTGTGATTTTATGGCTTGAATGCGATTTTATCACTTTAAATGTAACTTTATCACTTAATTGTAATTTTATCCCTTTAATTACAATATTCTAACTTAATTGCTATTTTGTTATTTTAATAGCCACTTGATTACTTTAATTATAATTTTATCATTTGATCGTGATTTTCTCACTTTAACTATGAGTTTATTACTTTAAATGTGACTTTATCACTTTAATGACTAGTAGTGATTTCTTTTTGTACTTTCAAGAAGAAAGATATTTAACAATAATTAATTTTTATTTTAAATCTTGCGTTTGAGAATCTTTTAATTACAATCATATATATTAAAATCATGTGTGCCTCATTAAATAAATTAATTTCTATCATGTTTGCATAAATAAAATGTTTATATTTTTTACCATAATATAATAAACAATTAAAATAAATAATATTAAAATAAAAATAAACTAAAATAATTTAAAAATTTAATTAACAAGTTAACACCAATGTTTCTATTAAAATTTTAATACCAATTAGTTATTCATGATAAATCAAAAATCAAAAATGTCAATATAAATATGTAAAAAAGTAAATTAACACGAATGATTAAATTTGTAGTTTTTGTTTTCAAAAAAACTATTTAAAACTAATTAAAATAACTAATGTTTATATTATCACATTATAATCCCTTGTTATCGATAGAGTACATAATCACTATAAATAAAATTTATCTATTTTAGGAGCAGAAATAGTACATTTTTCCACGCTCATTTTTATTATAACTAAAAATAGACATTTAAATTTATACGTTGTTATAAATATATATTTATTGTAAATTTTTATTTAAAAGTATATTATAAGTTGTGAGTGGTGCATGAGACAAAATGAAAATAAAAAAATTACAAATTTATTAAATGTAGTAATTTTTTAGAAAAAAATGAAAGACACAAAAATAATACGATAACCTTAGCTTATTCACAATTTTATACATGATTTTTTTATAAGTATTTTTAAAGGAAAAAGCTAAAAGTTGAAATAATTTGTTCACAAGTTAAAAATAATTTATGCACAAATTAAAAATAAAAAATTTATATAAGAGAGTTTTACGAAAGATTACATAACAAAGTTTTAAAAATTAAATTATAAATATAATTTTAAATTATGAAAAAAAGATACTTTCAAAATAAAATCGTTCAAACCAGTTTACCTTATATTTCGTCCTCCCTCGATAACCTACCTACAAATATTAGCTTTTACTAAAAATTGTGAAAAATAAATAATGTATAATAAGAAATAAAATAAAATAAATTCACATATATGTTGTGAAGTAAATTATTTTAATATTCAGTAATTGATGTTATGAAAATTTTAAATTTAATCAATTAATTTGAAAAAGTGATCAAATACTTACGATCATGGAGAAAACTAAGTTGATAGCCACATGCACTAGCGATTAGAGTTTTGTTGCATTGTGTTAACATAGTTGGAGAAACGAAAGATATTTGAATAGTATTATAGGTTGGCCTGGGAATGTTTTCTGCCAGTCTCAAGGAAATTGGAGGATCGAGGTTGGACAATGTGCTTTTGGATGAGGGGTTTATTGTAGTGTTTGTTAATGGCATAGTAGAAGACGAGATCAGGTAGGGCTTCTCATAATTTTGTTTATGTTATTTTGTGGATGTAGAAAAAATTTTACCTAATCCTATGGTGGACACCAAATGTTCTGGCCAAAAAAGATGATTAGGCTTTTTTTTTTAACCAGAGAATCAATTTGTTCCTCTTCTTTCTACTAGGTCCCTTTTAAACTAATCTTTCCACATATCTTGTCTTTCATCATTACCTATATTAGGTCTCGCTTGTAGTATTCATTTATTTTATTTATTACTAATTATATCTTTTTAATATCATGATTCATATTAAAGTGGTTTAAATGTCTTAGTACTATTATCGATAGACTTCGATGTCATATCATATCCTACTAAGCTAGCTTCCAGAAGTCAAGTTTAAGTCGTGTTGGTTTGAGTTGCCCCGACATCCTTCATTTGTGCCAATGTTATCTGATTTTTGAACAATGTACTTGGTATAATTGGTGATTGCCTTAATTTTTGGACAACTCATAAACCAAACCTACCTTTCATTTCTCTCTCACTTCTCTTCATCCATCGTGCACCCCTTGCTTGTCTGTTGTTGGTGCTTGTGTGTGAGAGCTCTTATCGAAACATCGTTGCCCTCCTAAGAATTGTCATCGACTTCGTCACACCGTAACTCCCATTGAGTTGATTCATTTTTGTGCATTTTGCTTTGCCCCTACTAATGATGCTTTACTCTATTATTCGAGATGTTTTTGGATAGTACAATCCATGTCATATTTGGTGGTTTTTGTAGTGCAATCCAGAATGTATTTCATTTCATGATCTTGAAATACATTCTGGAATGTACAATTCGAAATGTATCAATATATTTCAGAACACATATATTATATTTAAGATTGTACATTCCGAAATGCATCTTTGTATTTTGGATTATACATTCTATAACACAAAAGATGTATTTCAGATTGTACAATCTAGAATACATCATTTATGAACCTTTTTTTTTTCATGTCTTTTGTAAGCCACTTAGTACATAATTAATTTTTTTAATACATAAGTAATTTTTTTTAATAGTAACAATATTTGATAAAGTAAACACATAACATGTTGTCCACATGGTTGTCATAAATCATGAGAATATCTCATATATCAATGATTAAAAAGTTCTGATACAATATATTTTCTAATTTTAAAATATAAAACTTAAATACATAAGAAAACTATTTAAGAATTATATTCTTGTCGCCTAATTCGTCCAACACATGGATATTTGGTGTAAATGACCCCCTCATCCATGACGTCACGAACTGACTGTAATGTACTCTAACTTCTATCACCATGCTGGAGTACTTGAAAATCATGACATAAAAATATTTTTAAAAATATTGAAAGGACATCTTATAATTTATTTATATTTATAAATATTTTTGTATCGCGTGGAGTGTCCAGCTCGAGAGAGGTGTCGCTGTGAGAGGAACTGTATCGTTAGACTCGTCGCTCCATGTGAGTTGCAATTTACAACATAGATCTGACACAATTCACTGAAATCACAACTTTCAAGTGGCACAAGATCGGAGAGGAAGAAGAAGATCGTAGACCCGTACGATCTTACGGTTTGAATCGCGCTTTTGACTACCATGTCAATAATTATATAAGCAAAGGTATGACGTCACCTTTTTTTAATGATTGATATATGACTGATATGCTTTGATAAACTTATATACATCCTATCTTAAAGTTTAATATACATTTCTATTTTGAAGATTGAAAGACAATTGAAGTTCTTTATGAAAAATATATTTTGGATAAGAAATTTTAAAAGAAATTGAGATTTTATAATTTTATAAAGTAATTTGATTGCTTAAATTAAAGAAGTTCAAAATCTACCTAAAAATATAAGAATTTAAAATTCTTCATTGTCCCTCTTTTATGAAATGTGTCGCTTTTCATATTCTCTCTTTGACTCATATTAGTTTAGACATTATCAGATTAGCCTTGGTTAGGATGTTTTGTTAGCTCAACTTTGGTTGGACATTGTCAGCTTAGTTGAGGTCAAGATGTTATCAACTTTACATTAGCTTTTTGAGTCATATTAAAAATGGTCTTTTAACGTTAAACTCGATTATGATTATCATCATTAGGGTTATTTTTTGCTAATATATGTCAATGTTATTTTTGGGATAATGTTAGTAGAAAATTTCTTTGTCAACACCAATGGTGTCTTTAGTTGATATCAAACCAATGTCAATGAAAACTTAGGTCAAAGTATTTCTAGACTAACATTAGTCATAGTTTTTCTTATCGACATTAATCATGGATTTTTCAACCAACATTGACAGACCTATTTTTTTTTTGTCAATGTTAGACACTATTATTTTATTAATGCTAATGACACTATCTTTTGGACGATGTAAGATCCTTTAATTGATGTTGATAGTGGTTATTTTTCAGTAGACATTATTTGAATTATTGAAAAACTGACATTTGTTTGGATTTGTTTTGCCAACATATTAATGTGACTATTTTTTATAGATGTCAAGTATTTGTTTTTGTTGAAGTGTGTAATGTTTATTTTTTGTTGATGTCTAGAATTGTTTTATTAACATCATTAATGATATCTATTTATAATCTATTTATTTGGTAGTAATTGAAATAATTTATCCAAAGAAGAAAATTAAAATTTAAAATTTGAATTGATTTATTTAAGTAACAAATTAAAAAAAATCAAACAATTTGAAATGAAATAAGTTGAAATTCAATGTATTTCAATTTCCTAGAAATTGTAAAATTCTCTAGCTAAATTTCTGAAGATGTATTTCTAACATAGAGGAAACTTTCCATTGAGTGAATATTGATTTCTATTTTACATTTCTTAATCAATAATTGGCTTTCTTTCAATTTCTATGTGAAAATGTTATGGTAAATAGTTACGTCATGTTTGAATTTCTTGGAAATTGAAAAATTTCCTAACCAAATACAATAAATTTAAAAAGATGTGTTTATGATATATAACAAACTTCTTTTCATTTAGTAAAATATTGCTTTTTAATTTGTATTGCTTAATTAGTAATGAGCTTCCTTGCAACTCATTTGTGAAAATGTTATGATAGACACTAAAGTTGTGTTTGTCAATCATTAATGTGAAAGTCCATATCGACTTTGTATGTTGGATATAATTTTGATGAAAGCTTTATTTTCATAACCACTGTGTTGATCTTGAATTCTTTGTTTCACTATATACTTTTTAGCTTAATTAAAAATAATTGCTTATTTTATCCAGTCTTGAGAGAAACTTTGAAAACAAGTTTTTAACATCATTGTGTTACAATAATAATTTGTTGAATTTAATGAATCGAGTAAGCTAATAGTATTCTATTGATTAGGAGGTTACTATAGTGTACTTTTATGCTCTCATGTTGCTGTCTTCTTTTTTAGTAGGCAGATTTACTGGTTTCTTAGTATACTTACGATTTTGTAATGTGTCTTTTTATGGATGCTATATCATTCTGAATAAAATATAAAAAAGGAGAATTTTTTTAATAATGATGTTAAAGCTGATGGTTCATCTTAGAGGTCGACCCAAACAAGAAAAATATGATCCCTGTATCAAGGGGGACATAACAATGTGGAAGGGACTTTCACTCGAGGGAAGATTGTTATAAATTCAAGTGTGAGTCTAAGACTCACATTAAATACAAATGAGAAAGTTGAGCAACATATTAGAAAGAAGACCATAGACTTATTCTCTTAGGGTTTTTGATTGGAGGTGGTGTCAATCCTTATGTGGGTTTGACTCAAGTCTCCCTGTTGTGGAATCTCCTTAGTGAATCATCCCTTGAAAGACACAACAATAGTATTAGAGCACGATTCTTTTTTGGACTTCCTTTGTTGCAACAAATGGCAAGTGAAGGATCCTTTGTGTAGCAAAAATTCCCTCGTTTTGATGGTCAATATAACCATTTATTTGTTTCAAGCCTATGATTGATCTATTATGGAAACCATTCTCAATAAAGAAACATCTAAGGATAGTTGGAATTCAGTGAAGAAGAAGTATAAAGGGTATGCAAGAGCAAGGAGGCAACAACTTCAAGATCTTTATGGTGAGTATGAAATAATTCGGTTGAAGTTTGGAGAATCAATCACATAATACTTTACATGTGTGATGAAGCAAGGCACCACATATGGTGACAAAATTGAAGAAACAAATTTTGTTGAGAAAATACTTCGATCTTTAGCACCAAAATTTAATTTTGTTGTATGTGTTACAGAAGAATCAAAAGACATTGATGCTCTCTCACTTGATGAACTACAAAGCTCATTATTGGGGTATGAACAAAATATTAAATAGCCAAAATTTGAGGATCAAGTATTGAAAGCTTCTGCCAGTACTCATTCCAACAATTTCAGAGAATGGGGTAGAGGTAGAGGATGAGGATGAGGGAGACTAGGAGCTAAAGACTTGAACAATAATTTCAGGAGTCATAAAGATCAATCTCAAGGTAGAGGCAGAGCAAAGGAGCACGAAAAAAAATCTAAGATAAAATGTTTTAAATGTAAAAAATTTGATCATTATGCTTCTAAATGTATACCAAATTTCCTTATGATAAGGAGGTCAAATCTTGAATAAATGAAAGAAGAAGAGGAGATGTTGTTCATGACTCGTCAAGTCATATAAAATGTTGAATTAGATTTATGGTATGTGGATACAGGTTGTAGTAACCACATGAGTGGAAAAAAAATCTTCTTTTTCATTATGAAGATTTTCAGTCTATTGTGAGTCTTGGAATTACTCTATGGTGAAAATGATGGGAAGAGGAGATATTAAAGTAAAAACCAATAATGGTTTTGTTGAAAAACAATTTGTTAAGTGTTGGACCATTACAAGAAAAGGCTACACTAACACCATTAGCAAAGGTGCTTGTGAAGTTTATGATCTTGTTAAAGGTGTTATTGTTGTTGTAAAAAAGAGCTCAAACTAACTTTTGCCTCTAAACATTGAAAGCATTCGATTTAGTTCAATAGCAAAGGAAAATATCATTCTTGACTTTGGCAGTATCGTTATGCGCATTTCATTTTCGCAAATTAAAGTTCCTCAAAGAGAAAGAAATGATGATAGGTTTTTTGCTAACATTTTGCTCATTCTCAATTCTGTGAAGAACGTGTTGTTATTAAACAACATCGATCTCAATTTCCCTACGAAAATCATGGAGAGCAAAGAATATTTTATAGCTTGTACATTAAGACTTGTGTGACCTAATAAAACCATTCCAATTGAGATAAAAAGTGTTTAATTACTTTCATTGACAATTATTTTAGGAAAATATGGGTCTAATTTTTAAAGGAGAAGTTTGAAGCCTTTGGGGCGTGTAAAACTTTCAAGGCAAGAGTTGAAAGAATCAAGAAAGACAATTAAACTCTCCAAATAAAATCATGGTGGAGAATATTGTTCAAATGAGTTTAATGTTTTCTTTTTTTTTTTGTGAAGAACATGGCATCATGAAAGAGTTTACAACTTCCTATACATAACAAAATGTTGTATCAAAGATGAAAAATAGAACAATTCTCAATATGGTAAGAAGTTTTGTTAGCACTAGGGCCAAAGACATTTTTGCCAAAAAGTTGTAAATTGGAGTGTCATGTTTTAAATAGAAGCTCAACTTTTGTTGTTCAAAACATGACACCAGAGGAGACTTGAAGTGGAATGAGACTGACTGTAGATCATTTCAGAATTTTTTTGTGTGTTTCTTGTGCCCATATTCCATATGAGAAGAGAAAGAAGCTTGATGAGAAAGGAAAAAAATATGTTTTTCTTCATGTTAGTGAGCAATCAAAAGCGTACCAATTGTACACTCCAATGTGGGAAAAAAATTATTATTAGTCATGATGTCACTGCAAGAAAATATGATTTTAGAAACTAATTTATTGGTCACTAAACCCATAAAATTAGTCACTACATTAATTAGATACTAATTTAGAATCTATTAGTAGAAAGTGGCTAAAACCTTGGTAGCTAATATTAGATATCAATTTAGATTCTAATTTAGAAACCAATTTAGTTACCATTAAATAAAAAACAATTAGATACTAAATATATAGAAACTAATTTAGTGACCAATTATATAAAAACCAATTTAGCAATTAATTTCATTGAAATCAATTTAGCGACCAATTTCATTGAAATCAATTTAGCTACCAAAATATATAGAGACTCATTTAGTAACTAGATATATAAATTCAAAAAAATGGTTACTATATTGGTCTCTAAATAATGCTAATATTATATTTATTGATAATTGAAGTTGAGACATTATTTTCTTTTTTTGTGAAAACAATTTATAATTAGAAAATAAATTCATTTAAAGTTCTTAATATTGTTCTATTAGAACTTATAATATTTGATTATAAATATATAATAACTAGTATTTAAAACCATTTGGTATGAAGACTAGTAATTATCTATATGCTTATTTTTGTATTAATATTTGCACGTTTTGGTGACTGTGATTAAAAATTAATTCTTATGTCATAATAATTGATCAAAACAGAAGTATTAAGTTGCTAGGTAATAGTGAAAAATATGTCTTGAAGTCACGTGCTCTAGATTCAAAAATAGATAAACAAAAATTATAATAACAAAGATTGAAACCATATATATCCAACTTTGAATTTTCAATTATAATAACATAATGAAAACAATTGAGTTCACAACTGCAAACGTAAAATATTGTGGGAGATCATGATCAACATAATAAAAAACGATGTTAAAATAGTCAATGATGTAAAGGAAATTTCAATGTCTACAGCACATCAAAAGTGAAATAGAAAAATCTAATAAATTTCAGTTTGAGGATGCTACAATACTCAATGAAGTGTGTTAATTGACACTTAAAAAAAGAACAACTTTTATTACATTACCTTTTCATAAGTGGTGGATATCTATAAAGACAAATGAGTTATCTTCTCTTCCTCAATTGGAATAGCTTCACTCCTTTGCATTCACAATCCTGTCAAGATAAGTTTAAAATATTATATATGTGGTGCTTCTGGATGAAAAAGTACAAAAGTCATAAACTACTTTTTTTAATGTATGTTTATATAAATTCCATTTAAATTTATAGGACTCCAATAAGGCAACTCCCAAAAAATACTTTGTTTTGTCCAATTATGAGACTCACCATGTCCATCACACATACAAGGACTAATTCAGTAACTTTTGAAAAAAAAAAACAAATTTGTTCCCATAATTCGTTCCCAGTCAAAAAGTATGGAGGTTGAGAATTTTCAATTCGATTTTTATAAAATGCACCCTTATTTCTTCTAAATGAATGGTCCATAGGCAAAAATTGACGATGAGCATCAAACCAAGAAACTTTCCCACCCATTTTCAATCTAAAAGCCTTTGATTAGTTCATACAATATGGACATGTTAATCTCCCTGATGTACTCCAACCCGACAACATTCCAAAAGCAGGAAAATCACTAATAGTCCACATCAATGTAGCTTTCATCATAAAATTTTGTTTTCTTGAAATATCATATGTCAACACTCCATTCGATAATTGTTTTAACTCATCAATCAGTGGTTGCAAATACACATCTATTTTACCTTTTGGACCGTGAGGCCCAGGGATAATCAATGTCAAAAACATAAAAAGAGTAGTCATGCATAATTCTGGAGGAAGATTGTAAGGAGTGACAATTACTGGCCGACAAGGTGCAGTTGAATTATTAAAAGGTGAAAAGCCATCTTTACATAAAGCTAACCTTACATTTCTTGGTTCAGCTGCAAATTCAGGATACACTTTATCAAAATGTTTCCAAGCTTCACCATCAGATGGATGACACAATAACCCAGGTTCTCGTCTATTTTTCATGATACCACCTCATATGTGGAGCGGAACTCATGGAGGCATATAATCTCTTAAGCCTAGGAATGAGAGGTAAATAATACATTCTCTTAATAAGAACCTCTTTGTATTTACCTCTACCAACACCTTGTATATGAAAACGTGGTTTATGACAAAATCTGCATTCTTTTAATTGTATTTCTTCATATAAAATAACATACAACCATTAACACAACAATCAATTTTTTTTGCAGTTAAACCAAGGTTTGAGACTAACTTTTTGGCCCTATAAAAATCTTTAGGAATAAGATTACCAGTAGGATGTGTCTCTTTCATAAGGGCTAATGTTTGATCACAAGATCTTTGAGACATGTTTCCCTCTGATTTAATTGCCAAAAATCTAACAGCAAAAGATAATTTAGTGTGATTATTACATCCAGGCCATAATGGTTTTTGGGCCGCATCTAATAATTCATAAAAATTTTGGGCTTCTATATTTGGAGTCTCATCCACACTTGGAGAGTCATTCATTTCTTCATCATGATCCATTTCATACTCTAAACCAACAACATCATAAATCATGCTCTCAAATTTATTGAGGTTTCCCTCCTCTGTACTGAAAACTTCAGGACTAATATCTAAGCATATGTTTGGATCACTTTCTCCATAACATGTCCAATACCAATATTCAGGAATGAATCCTTTCTTATAGAGATGAACTTTAACTTCTTCAAAATGGAAGAACTTTAGATTTTTGCACTTAGAATAAGGACATCTTCTTTTTCCATTGGACAAATTTGTTTCTTGACATAGGACACAAACTCATCTACTCCTTTTAAATATGCATCATTATATCCCCTTCTATTAGACATTAATCTATTATACATTCAACTTCGATTTTGACGAATATCCATAATCTGTTATATAACACAGTGTATCATTCAATTATACAAGAAAGTTTTATAATTTGTCATTACTTAATTTATTTGAGAGCAATAAACTATATCCCCTAAGCTATAGACGTAAAGAATGTCAAACCTTTTTTTCCGGTTGGAGGAGATTCTGACCAGTATGTGCTTGAGAATCGAAAATGCAGTCTATGGAATATGAAGTAAATTGAATTGCCAAAGTAACAATGAATGAAATTTTAGTATGATATCAGTTACCATATAAACAAAATGCTACTTCTGAATGTAGCTAACACTACAAGAAAAATCATATATTTGAGTATTATATCAATTAAACAAGTTTGTGGAATAGGTGTGGATTTTCATAGAGAAGTTATTCTGATGAGTGTTATTACGTTCTACTGCATCACAATATTCTTGTTGTGACCGTGCATCCACCATAATCTTTTCTTTATGGGCCATGAAATTGTTCTTATATTCCTATCAGGATATTATGGACCTAACAAAATAGCCCCTAGAATTGAAACCATGATAATTTTTCCCTTATGATCACAGTGACAATATTTTAATAGTTTATACCAATTTTGTACAAAATATGAAAAGGGAATTAAAAAGAAACATAATACAGATTGTATATGATAAAATGAATAAGTAGAAAACATCAATTTCACAAAATGACAAATTACATGCCCATGATCCACTAGTCAAACTAGGACAAACCAAAAGAAGATATGCATAGAGGTAAGGAGCTTGCTCGGCAAATTCCAGATGCTAATGGTTATCTCACCTGCTCTGGCAAGTGGCTTTTGGCTTTTCTCTATTAACATTATGTTTATATTTATATATATATATATATATATATATATATATATATATATATATGTGTGTGTGTGTGTGTGTGTGTGTGTGTGTGTGTGTGTGTGTAAATTAATTTTATGTTAATAAAATGTGCTTGGAGTTGTTATGGCGAACAAGTTAAGTGGAAGGTATCACCTAATACACAACAATCCAAATCAAAATTCCAAGAGAATGACAACTCAGACTTAGAATATAATATTAAATTCAGTGACTGAGAATACCATAATCATATCACCAACATTACATGATTCAAATCATAAACTTATAATGTTCAAACCATCAAGGTACAAAATTCAGAATATTAGCATACAATATTCAGATCATTAACATACAGTTATATAAGAAAAAGATGATAACTAATAATCATGCTACTACACCCATTTCATGACCATTCAAACACTTCAATTGTAAAAAGGGACAAATATATCTCTTAACCAGTCACAATTATAAAGTATTCATACAAAATCTAGTTATGCATGAATTTTTTTAAACCCAAATCTGCATCTGCCCAATCACAGAATAATAGGGTACATATCAAGAAAGACAACTATATTCAACATACCAGGGTGATCATGCTTAAATTGAAGTAAAACCACTATTAACCATCAATTTAAGATTAAAAGGGCAGCATAAAGTCATTTTCACTTGAAATGTCCCCTATATATATTATACAATTTAATATACATACATTATTAGTGCAAAAATTGTTTTACACAAACATCAAATAGGAAGGAATTTACCCAATCACCATATAATATCATGTCTCAGCAAGCTAAATTCTTATTGGATGTCTATGTAAAAAAGTTTTAAATTATATTAAACTTATAAAATAACACAAATAAGGAATTAGCTTCATTAAACTAGACCCAATTATTGACTCAGTGGGGAATTAGTCTCTAATATTTCCCAAGTACAACCACAGACATTCTGATTTAAAAGACAATAATGCAAGTATCTAAAACATTTTTTAACATGTTCAAAATTCAGATAAACAACCTAAATGTATAATAATAGATCACAACTACAACTAAAAATTTATAGTACATTGTACAATTGTACCTAAGGAGTCAGATTTGGGCCCTTTCTCATCAAATCAAATAAATTTGAAACTTGGATTTTTCCTAAGGTCATTCAATTATTTTGCTCACGGATATCTTAAGATCATGCGATGTTTATGAGCCTTATAATATGACAAAGGCCTCTAACAGTATAACCTACCAGAGACAAGCCTTCAATAAAAAATTGCTTCTAGATTCTAACAAGTAAAGACAAACCAAAAGCCAACAAGAAATGACATGAGGCCAAAACCTACAACCAGGAAAACCAACACTCGGTTAAATCCAAGCCACACAAAACCAGGAAACCCAACAAAGAATGTGTGAACAACAAAACATACAAACCACAATCAGGAGAAGTAAAAAATCATAAAATTTAGCCTAGTAGAAGTTCCATATCCCAAAAACTCTGAATCAAAATTACATCAACACCTGTCTCAATTACAGTACATTGCGGAGCAGAAGTGACATAGCAACATAGATTTTGAAAGGAAAAAGTAAAATCTGGTTCAACTACACAGAACTGAATGGTTTAAGTCTAGGAGCGTACGTTTTAGTGGGCAGAACAGGGTATATTTTGTTGCGCCCAAACCATAACATGCTTTTCATTGAAAATTGACCAAGTGAATATTCAGTAAGCTATTACAAGTAAAAACATGATTCATCTCAATTCCAAAAAATTGTATCCTCACCTATGAACAGAATCACAAAATCTGACACAATTTAAATGTACAATTCTACAACCCGGAGGGTGATTTTGACTACCAAACACCAAACAAAGGCCTCAAAACAATTTCTCAAAAGAAAATCAGCAACTACCGCATTATTGACAGAACAAGCTTAACAATAAAGAGAAAACACTCCAATTCCAAGCACAAAGCACAAACTTGTCCGGCAATAGCAAAATCATTATTCTTGAATAAAACTTAAAATGTGTATAAGGAACTATTTTAAATCACAAGCCAAGATGATTACGCCCCTCATCAAACCTTTTTTGTCTTAGAAAAAAAGTGTATTCCAACACCATCATAAAAGGTACAACCTAAACAGTTAACACATTGTTCCAATGCACTCGACAAAACCGAAATTTCAGAAAGAATTATCACCCAATAGTATATTGACCAGCCTTAAAAATAGTAATTAACAAAAAAATGTATCCACACCATATAAATATTCCATCTCTGATCCCGAAAGTAATATGAAAAAAAACATGCATAATCCCATTTTCCAACACCACAACACTAACAAGTCATTTCACATTTCCCATTTTGATTACTAATAAGTAAGAAATGCAAGTGTTGTGCTCTAATTAAAATAAATGCCTTATTAACACTTGTATATGTACATCTATAACTGAAAAGTATCATATAACAAAATTTAATCAAATCTTAGAAATTAAACAGACAATTAAATAACCAAATCAAGTGAGTAACCACATACCGGACGTAAAGGAAGCCCAACATGGTTAAGATATGGACATGCCACAATATGATCCCGAGGATGATGATATCGACAAGCTAATCCAAATTTACAGTCCCCTGTTCTCAGATAGAATTGGCATTCAGGTTCACCAGGTCTTTTAGGAAATAATTGTTCCTTCAGGCTGTTTCCTGAAGGGCCAGAGGTAGAGGGAAGGGCAATATATGGTCTAGAAAAAGCTTATACAAATAAAATACAAAGTAAATGATAGTTCAGAAGCACAAAGAAACTTACCTTCACGAACCTGCAATCAGGAAAAAAACACAGAGTCTTCTCAATTTGCAATTCCTTGGTTGATTTGAGGCAATGCAAAAATAGAAACAATAAATCATTGATTTGTTAGCTAAGAAGAATCAATTGAGTTTTAAATTAGAGAAAATTGAACAAGAACGAACCCTAATATTTGCCTTCGAGATGTTAAAGTTGAAAGAGAACGGAAATATCGAAGTGAACCTCCTAAAGAAAACGCACAGAACTTAGAATGTGAAAATGCAGAATGTAGAAAATAGAACATGCAGAGAAACCACCCCAGATTGAATGTCGTAGATCAAACTTAGAACAGATTGAATGAAAAATTCAACGTAAAGCAATTTGAAGACACATTAAACGTATTATAGCAGATATAACGCACAAACAGAACAGATTGAAAGCACATTAGATGCAGCAGAGCATATTGGACGTGAATTGAAGTGAGTAAAAGAAGGGGGAGATGTGAGCGGGGAAACTTCTGTGGAGAAACTTTTGCAGGGTAGAGAAAATTTGAATATACGTTAAAAATTAATTCAAAACATTTTTAATCAATCCATAAATTAATTCAAAAAAATATTTCTAATTATATCTTAACAAAAGATTTAAGAAAAATATTTATAAATAAATAATTATCTTTTATAATAATTAATTATATTATAATTTTTATTAATAATAAAATTTATTTTAGATACTAATAATGTTTAGTTTATAAAATAGTATCTAAATTAGTTAATTTGTTGACTAATTACTTTTAGTTTCTATAGTTACTATCTAATAATTTTTTTTATAGTGGTTTATTTTTGGTTTCTAAATTAGTTGATATAGTAACTAATTATTTTTAGTTTCTAAATCAGTTATTATTTTTATAGTAATTATTTTTTATTTCTAAATTAGTTAATATAGTAATTAATTATTTTTGGTTTCTAAATTAGTTACTATTTAATAATTTTTTTATAGTGGTTTATTTTTGGTTTCTAAATTAGTTGATATAGTAACTAATTATTTTTGGTTTCTAAATTAGTTAATATAGTAACTAATTATTTTTGGTTTCTAAATTAGCTACTATTTAATAATTTTCTTGTAGTGTGTGGTGTTTGATGAGGGTCAAGTGTGGAATTGGAATGCAAACAAAGTTGAACAACTACAAGTTGATTTTGATGGAGATAATGATTTTAATGAAGGGAGGAAACAACCAACAATGCAAGTGCAAAGTGAGCAACAAGCAATTGAACCAACAAATTAGTGCCCTTAACGAAACAGGAGCAGACCTACATGGATGGAGAATTTTGTGTAGAGGGAATTAATGAGGAAGAAATTACTCATTTTGCTTTGTTTGCACACTATGATCCTACAATTTTTGAGACTGCAGTAAAAGAATAAAAATGGAAAAAGTAATGGTAATGAAATCAATATCATTGAACAGAATAACACTTGGGAGCTATATGATCTATCTAAAGGTTAAAAAATCATTTGTATAAAATGGATTTTCAAAAAAATAGTTAAATAAAGATGGTGGTGTGGACAGGTATAAAACACGCTTGGTAGCAAAAGGCTACAATCAATGGTAAATGGTTGATTATACAAAAGTATTTTCTCCCATTGCAAGACATGACTCAATCGGTTTGGTGGTTGCACTATAAACACAAAATTCCTGGCCAATCTTCAAATGAAATGTCAAATTAGCATTCCTACATGAATATTTAGTAGAACGAGTATTTATTACCCAAGCCCTTGATATGTTAAGGTTGGACATGAAAATAAGGTTTATAAATTAAAGAAAACTCTTTATGGGCTAAAGCAAGCCTCGAGGGTTTGGTATAATCGCATTGAGACCTATTTTCTAAATATTGGATTTGTAAAATGTCCTTACGAGCACACATTGTTTGTTAATGTGGGAGATAAAGGAAAAAATGTTGATAATATGCTTATATGTTGAAGATCTTATATTCATTGGAAATTGTGTGCCATGTTTGGTGAATTCAAGAAGTCCATGATGAATGAATTTGAAATGTTTGATATGAGTTTGATGTATTACTTTTTAGGCATATAAGTGACTCAATCAGAATATGACATTTTTCTATCTTAAAATAAATGTGTAGGGGAAATTTTGAACGAGTTTCAAATGAATGATTGCAATCCTATATGTACGTAGCAGAATGTGGCACGAAGCTACACAAAGATCATGATGGAAAGAAGGTTGATAACACATATTTGAAGAAAAATTATTGGCAGCCTAATGTATCTTACTATGACTAGGTTAAATCTCATGTATTATATCAAATCTAATGTACATGGAAAATTCTACTAAGTTACATTTGTTGACTGCTAAAAGAATTTTTTGTTATTTACAAGAAACTCGTAACTTTCGGGATATTTACAAGAGAGATGAAAAATATGATATGATTGGATTTACAGACAGTGATTTTGCATGTGATCTAGATGATAGGAAAACACATCTGATTTTATCTTTATGCTTGGAAGAGACTATTTCATGGTCTTCTAAAAAGTAACCTCTTATTACTTTGTCCAATAATCAAGCTAAGTTTGTTGTAGCTACAACTTATGCTTGTCAAGTCATATGGTTGAGGGAATTTCCTGAAGAACTACAATTCAAGCAAATAAAGGCTATTACAATCTTTTGTAACAATAACTCAGCAATCAAATTCTCAAAAAAAATCTAGTCTTACATGGAAGAAGCAAATATATTCATGTGAAATTTCATTCTTAAGAGATCTTTGCAAAGAATAAATTATTGAATTAGTTTATTACAAAAGTAAAGATCAAGTAGCAGATATATTTACCAAGTTATTCTTGAAGTTGAGAGAGTTGTTTGATGTCAAGGCATTAAATTAATATAAGTTCAGCAAGGGTTTTAGTAGGCAAACTTATTAGTTTCTTAGCATTCTTACAATTTTGTAATATACTACTTAAAAATAGCATATCATTCTAAATGAAATATACAAAAAGGAGAGAATATTTTCTAAAAAAATTGACCTTTTTCACTTGGTTGGGAAGTTATACATGTTTAATAAATTCGACAATCAAATACATGATATAAATATAATCATGGAATTCTTACGGAGTAAAACATAAATTACACCCTTACTAAGGAGAAAAGGATGTTTTCTCTCATTCTCAAAGTCCTGATGTAACTCCTACCAAGAAAAAAAAAGTGTTGATGTTACACATTTAGTCATGGTAATGCCTTTCATATAGCACGGTCAAGCAAGACTACTTTGTGACCTTATAGTCAGTAAAATGAAGAATCATGAAAATCTTTGCCTATTGTTGCATAAAAGGTTGTCTGCTTTAGATCTCAAGATATCACCAGAAGAATTAGAAAGCTACTGCCAAATCTTGTCTTTGCGTCCCTTCATGAATGATGAGATTATACATGGATCTTGGGAGTATATTCATTGAATACGTTATGTTTCACGTTCTCTTCCCGCGAGCTTTCCTACTTGCTTTCATTGCTCAACTTTGATATCTTTCCCTCATTTTCTATTTTGTTCAAATAGTGACAATTATGTTATCTTGTTCTATGTCATCTTTACAATGCAGGGTTATTGACACTAATGCATCCACTCACTTGTAATATTTTTTTAGTTTTTGTTATTTTATTTAATATCCTTTATTTTAAACTTTTCCCAAGCTGGTTTTTATTAATTATTTTATCATTTAATCACTCTTTTTAGGGAGCATCTTGTATAATTTGATTAATAAGTAATTCTTCTGTTCAAAAATACTAATAATGTAGAATAAGATTGATTTGTATAATTAATTTTATCATCATTTTAGAACGTCATTTTAGGAGGGATTGTTTGGTTCTTGTTCTCGTTATTGAGTGATAATTCATTCCATCAATCTATTAATAGCTTCAATTTATTTTTTTCTTATTGTGAGTGAGCATAACTTGGTAAGATAATATCATCTAACTTGGTTGAGAGCATAGGCTCAAGAAATCGGTACTTTGACTTTGATAACCATGAGTTATAGTTCTTGTAACCAGTTAAGCATCAAAAATATTTCCTTATTAGAATTTGGTATGTAAGAGAAAGAGAGAAAACATAAAAGAGACTTAATATTATTATTGTTGATGTTAAATATTTTTTACAAAGAATATGAACTAATAAATATAGACTTTATAGTCCACATATGGTTAAAAAAAGATAAGGCCCATACATGGCCTAAAAAAAAAAACAGAACAACTAGAAAATAATAATTCAGTTGAATACAACTAATTGTGTATATTGTATAATACTAATACCTCCTTCAAACTTAAGGTGAGAGATTTTTAAGAACAAAATCCTACACATTTTTGCACATGGGAAACTAAAAATAAGTAATAGAAAGATGCTTCCAAACTAAGAACATGATAAATAGCAAGTTGTTTTGACAACACTTGATCCTAAACACATAAAACATCAATTTCTATATCCTTGGTTCTAAAGTGAAAAACTAAATTATGAACTATAAAACTACACTTTGATTATCACATAGCATAACAGAGGAATACAAAAAGAAATAGACAACTTCTTCAATAGCTCTTGAATCTATCGCAACGGGATCACGACTAGACGATAAAAAAATATTTTAAAAATATTTAATTTGAAATTTGGAGTCGCCACTATAACTTATGAAGTGCCCCTCTTGTTTAGTGCTTCGAAAGACTCACAACATCCAACAACAGCGGAGCGATGGCAGTAGCAACGTTGCTACCTCCACTAAGTTCCTTTACCCCTTATTCTTCTTCCTAACCTTGCTTTGTGCCATTCTCGTCACTTATCCACTAATCAATTTTTTTTTTAAAAAAAGAGAGAGCGCATGGTAACGGCTTTCACGAAGATGGCAGAAGTAACCATACAATATGAATTTCACGAACAACAGTTCTTCGTCCAAAGGTACGGTCTTTTCATTCTTTAGTTCCCTTTTTCCTTCTTTTACTGTTTTTTTGTTCTTTCTATCCCTAGTCCTCATTTTTCTTAATTTCCATTTCCTTCGTAGGAGTTCGATGAAAGTGCCTAATAGCAGCTTTCGCGGTGGTGCTGGAGTTTGAAGATAGTATGGAGGCTTTGCACTCAATAAAGGTCTAATCTTTCAGCCCTTTTTGCTTTCTCTTGATAACTATGGATTCAAAAGCTCTGAGATTTGGTCTTAAGTTGATTTTAATCTGGGATTTTGATTGAATTAAGTTTGGGATTGGGTTATGGTTATTAGATTGGGGATTTTGCTTTTATGATTTCATATTTGGGGATTACTACTTTCGAGAGTTTCTAACTGGGGTTTTTCTACTTCTGATTTGATTCTGTCTTGATTTTCAAAGGATTCTAAAACACACACTAGTAGTTGGATGTTCAGTATTCTGGATGGCTACTTTTCGGGTGCCCGTATTTTGGGATTAAGTTTTCTGGGTTTGAAAAAGTTATTTTGAGGATTGATATTGGTGGATTAGGTTCTTGTTTTCTTTGTTATGATGAAGATCGATTTTATGATCTTGGTTTTGGCTATTATTTCTGTCTTTGGGATTTTTATTCTATTTTGGTTCTGGTCTTGGATTTTGGTTTTCAGGGTTTCTAATTTTTCAGAATAGTTCAATTTTGGTTATGAAATTGATTTTAACATTATTTTGGGACGGGTTGTGTTTTTTTCTTGCTTGTGGTGTTTGATAGTTTTTGGAACTCCTTTAGTTGCATTCGGGTTTGATTGGACTCAAAGAATTGAGAATTTGGCACCTATGTGTTTGAGTTAGATTGGTTTGCTTTGATATGGGGTCGTTCTTAAAAGGGGAATTCTAAAATTGGTTTTCTGATATTGGTAGTTTTTTATTTTGGCTTTTGGTTTTAGCTGGGATTAGATTTCTGGAAATTTTAGGCATTGGCTTTGTTCTTAGGAATGGATTCGGTTAAGGAATAATTAGGGGTTTGTGATTATTTTGCTTTTTTGGGCTGGTGATATCTAATGTTGTTATCTTTTTTTATTTACTGGAAGTCATTAGTCGTGTTGACAACAGCAACGAGATGAACGCTAATGGTTGTGCAAGTAGCAGCAACCAAATAATCGTAATGGTTGTGCAAGTAGCAGCAACCGGAGGTACAAGCTTTATCCTATTCTATCCCATTTCAGATTAAAAATACATAACAAATATTGATATTAGCATTATCACAGGTTCAATCAAACACAAAATTGCATTACAGAGCAATACATATCAGTCTAGAGCCATATATATATATATATATATATATATATATATATATATATATATATATATATATATATATCAAGTAATAAAAAATGGAGAAAAATTTTGGAAAACCTCTCGTGGAGAAATTTCTAGTATAATTCCACCTTTAGAAGAAATAAAATTCCCCAACATAGAAAATAAAGAAGTAATAGCTTCACCTTTTAAAATGATAAGTGAAAAAAGAGAAATAAATATAAAAGATATCCAAAATATCCATTCCCAGTTAAATTATACCAATCAATTAATACAT